>NPIF01000182.1_pt1 | contig 75798 bp, 64 predicted proteins | sample 8637461 | NCBI WGS metagenome assembly NPIF01 (sample SAMN07420641, study PRJNA396082) | bioreactor metagenome | isolation source: sample BR12 brine-fed electro-methanogenic bioreactor BR | place: Japan: Kochi | collected 2016-12-09 | reverse complement strand
ATGCCTTTCAGGTCTTCGCCCTTCACGCCTAAAGCCCTGGACCCGTGCAGTCCCGTGGCCATGAACACGGCGGAAAACCCGTCTTTTTTCAGGCTGTCCAGGGTAATGTCCTTTCCGAATTCCACGCCGGTCTCGATCGTCACCCCCAGGGCTTCGATCACGGCGATCTCTTTTTCCAGTTCCGCCTTGGGCAGCCGGTATTCCGGTATTCCCACGGCCATCATGCCGCCCTTGACCGGCAGTTTTTCGTATACCGTGACCTGGTAGCCCTGCTGGGCCAGGTAATAGGCGGCCGTCAACCCGGCCGGGCCGGAACCGACAACGGCGACTTTCTCCTGCCGTTTTTCCTTGATCTCCGGCACCCACGGCGATTCCTGTTCAAAATCCAGGTCCGCCAGGAACCGGTGCAGGTACTGGATGGCCAGGGGCTGGTCTGCATCGCCTCTGGTACACACCGATTCACACGGATGATGGCATACCCGGCCGCAGGAGCCGGGAAACGGATGTTCCTGCTTGAACAGCTTCAACGCCTCGGCATATTTGCCCTGCTGCATCAGGGCGATGAACCCCTGGATGGACACATGGGCCGGGCAGGTGGCCTTGCACGGGGCCACCGACCGTTTGGAGATGCCGTAAGCCCCTGGAATGGCCTGTTCATACTGCTTGAAAATGGCCTTGCGGTTGTTGAGGCCCTGGTTATGCTCACTGGATACATCGACCGGGCAGACTTTGGTACATTCGCCGCAGGACGTACACTTGGAGATATCGACATATCGCGGATTTTCCCTGATCCTGGCCGTGAAATTCCCCTGCTCTCCCTCCAGTTCCAGAAGTTCGGTATTCGTCAATAATTCAATGTTCAGATGCCGGCCGACCTCGACCAGTTTGGGTGAAATCACTCACATGGTACAGTCGTTGGTCGGAAATGTCTTGTCCAGCCGGGCCATCATTCCGCCGATGGCATAGGATTTTTCAACCAGATAGACATAATAGCCGGAATTGGCCAGATCGATGGCGGACTGCATTCCCGCAATTCCACCACCCAAAACCATGACAGATCCGACAAGGTCACTGCTCGGTGTCACCTTTTGCGTCATCACAAACCTCCTACCTTAAGATTTCGCCTCAGTCGTGCAGTTTATCTTTCCCCGCTTCTAAGTAAAAAAAAGGATTTTCTTTGTCAACAATTATTTAATCCGCCACATCCAGATGCCGGCCGCAAATCCACACCAGTATCAGAACGGGCAGCCCCATCAATGAGGTGATCAGAAAAAAGGCCGGATATCCCACCGTATCCACCATGGTACCGGAATACCCGCCGAACAGCTTGGGGACCAGGGTCATCAGAGAGCTGAACACCGCGTATTGAACCGCTGTGAAACGGATACTGGTCAGACTGGACAAAAACGCGACAAACGCGGCGGATGCCAGTCCGGCCGCCAGGTTGTCCGCGGCGATCACCACATACAGAAGAAACAGGTTGTGGCCGGAATACGCCAGCACCATGAACAGCAGGTTAGTGGCCGAAGCCAGTAACGCACCCAGAAACAGAATACGGATCACCCCGTATCGAATGGACAGCAATCCTCCGGCAAATCCCCCGGCAATGGTCATGAAAAGGCCGAAGGTTTTCACCACGCTGGCGATCTGGGCTTTTGTAAACCCCAGGTCCTGATAAAACACATTGGAAATCACCCCCAGCACGATATCGGAAATTCGATACAATCCCACAAGCGCCAGAATCAGCCAGGCGAGTCCCAATCGGTACCGGCCGAAAAAATCCAGCACCGGAGCCACATAACTATCCATCACCATCTTTGTGTCCACCATCCGGAAAAACAGTCCCAGCCGGCCCACCAGAGCGGCGGCCAGAATACCTGCCGTCAACCGGAGGCATTCCACCAGAAAACCCGCCAGGGTGTGGTTTTTCAACCATTGATCCAGCTGCTCTCTGACATCCTGAAGCAGGATACCGGTGCCATAAAATGTCAGTACAAACACGGCGGCAGCCAGGCCGAACAGAGCCAGGCCGGCCAGATAGGTTTTCGAGCCATAGGCACCGGCTGGATTGTGTTCCGATACCGGCTCGTCGATCGCCAGGGCCGTCACTATCCCCACCGCCATCATCCCGGTCATGATCAGATAGGTGGCCTGCCAGGCTTCGAAACGGTACCCGCCTTTGGTTGACCCAAACCATTCCGCCAGAACCAGTGCCCCGGCTCCGGCTACGAGCATGCCCACCCGGTATCCGCCGATATACGCCGAAGCCATCATGGCCTGGAGATCCACGGATGCGGATTCAATACGATAGGCATCGATGACGATATCCTGGGTAGCCGAGGAAAATCCCAGCATCACCGCAGCCAGAGCCATGGTGGTCAAGGGATGATGTCCGGAAGCCGGATCCGTGCAGGCCATCCAGACGATCGCTGCGGCAATACCAGCCTGGGCGGCCAGAATCCAGCTTCGGCGCCGGCCCAGTTTCCGGGTCAGCCAGGGAATGGGCATCTGGTCCACCAAAGGGGCCCAGACAAACTTGAAAGAATATCCCAGGGCGGCCCAGGAAAAAAACGTGACCGCCGACCGTTCCACCCCGGCTTCCCTGAGCCACAGGGACAGGGAGGAAAAGATCAGTAAAATGGGCAACCCGGCGGAAAATCCGAAAAAAACCATGGTGATGACCCGGGGGTGACAAAACGCCTGAACAGCGCTTTGCCATTTTTTTCGCGGAGCCATCGTTTTCTGGTTTGAATATGTTGATTCAGAGGACAATTTCAAAATCGCAGGTCACCCCATAGCAGCGGGTGCTGCTGTTTCTGGATGAAAAAAAACGGTTGCCGTCCTTGACAATGGCATCCATTTCCCGGTCCGTACGATCCTGGTTCAGATGGGTAAGGCCCACCTCACCGACACCGGCTTTCAATGCCAGGTCCAGAACATGGGGAATGGAGGAATGGCCCCAGCCTTTTCTACGCTGATACTCCTCTTTCGTATACTGGGCATCGTGGAAAAGGACATCCGCATTCAGGGCAAACTGCTGATAGGCATCGATTCCCCGGCTTTGGGGATGGTCATATCCCAGTTCATTGTCTGTCAGAAACACGAAAATTCCGCCGTTTTCCCTGAACCGGTATCCAAGGCTTCCCCTGGAATGACTGGTGGGAATGGTATCGATCTGCAAAGACCCGATGCTGAAACAGTCGTTCAATCCTGAATCAAACCGGATATCCGCCTCCAGCTCCGAAAGCCGGACCGGAAAAAAAGGAGGGGACATCAACCGCTCGAACACCTGTTTCAACGTCATCGTTCCAAACTTCCTGTTCTGAACAATCAATTGATTCCGGGTGTGGAGCAGGGGCCTGAAAAACGGAAATCCCAGAAGATGATCCCAGTGACAATGGGTGAGCAGCAGATAGTATCGGGTAATCTTTTTTTCAAGAAGGAAGTTGCCTAGCCGCCTTATGCCGGTTCCGGCATCGACAATCACGGTTTCTCCGGTTCCGGCGGTAATCTGAAGGCAGGTGGTATCTCCGCCATAGGTGACATACTGTGTGCCTGACACCGCCATCGATCCTCTGGAACCCCAGCTTCTAACAATCATGGCTCTCCTGCATCTTTCCCGTCACCCATCCTCCCTGACACCTTTCAACTTAATTTTATACCATCGTATGAATCCATCAATAAATCAATCTTTTTTTTCCCGGCAACCGTTGACAACCCCCTGGTTTTTGCCTAATGAAAGGAACAGGCGGACCGTTTTTGATTGTTTTGAAAAATCCTTAGAAAAGGGAGCTGAATCCTATGGCACAACTGATCGCTGACCGCAGAGATGTTGATTTTGTCCTCCATGAACAGATCGGACAGGTGGATCATGAGATCTTTGCTGAATTCAATAAGAAAACCGTTGACCTGATCGTTTCCGAAGCCAGAAACCTGGCTGTCAAGGAGATATTGCCCACTTTCAAGGAAGGAGATGAACAGGGCTGCACCCTGGAAAACGGCAACGTCTTTGTGCCGGAATCCTTTAAACGGGCCTGGAGGCTTTTCTGCGAAGGGGAGTGGCTGGCCATGTGCGATGATCCGGAAGTGGGGGGCCAGGGCATGCCTAAAACCGTGGGCACGGCGGCCCTGGAATACATGGTGGGGGCCAATTCCGCTTTCATGCTCTATTACGGCATGACCCACGGGGCCGCCAAACTGGTGGAGGCGTTCGGGGATGAGACCCAGAAACGGCTGTACATGAAAAAGATGTTTTCAGGCGTCTGGGGCGGCACCATGCTGCTCACCGAACCGGAAGCCGGCTCTGACGTGGGGGCCTTGACCACCACCGCGGAAAAAAATCCGGACGGCACCTATTCCATCAAAGGGGCCAAGATTTTCATCTCCGCCGGAGAGCACGACCTGTGCGACAACATCATCCACCCGGTCCTGGCCCGGATTCCCGGGGCCCCGGCCGGCACAAAAGGCATCTCTTTATTTCTGGTGCCCAAATATCTGGTAAATGACGACGGTTCTCTGGGGGCGTTCAACAACGTGGTGTGCACCGGCCTGGAAAAGAAAATGGGGATCCACGGCAATGCCACGGCATCCCTGTCTCTGGGAGACAAAGGGCCGTGCATCGGCACACTGCTGGGAGAGGAAAACAAAGGCATGCCCGCCATGTTCAAGATGATGAACGAGGCCCGGGCCTTTGTGGGGCTCCAGGGATTTGCCGTGGCATCGGCATCCTACATGTATGCCCTGGACTATGCCAGAACACGGATCCAGGGCCGGCACCTGACGGCCGGCAAAGACCCGGAAGCCAAAAACGTGCCCATTATCCAGCATCCGGATGTCAAACGGCAGCTGCTCAACATGAAAGCTTATACCGAGGGGATGCGGTCCCTTCACTACTATTATGCCTGGTGCAACGACGTGGTCCACACCACGGACGACGTGCAGCTCAAAGCAGATACCGCCGCCATGGTGGAGGTGCTCACCCCCATCGTCAAGGGCTATGTCACGGACAGGGCACTGGAGGTCTGCTCCCACGGGATTCAGATCTACGGCGGATACGGCTATGTCCGCGAGTATCCGGTAGAACAGCTCATGCGGGATGCCCGGATCTTCATGATCTATGAAGGCACCAACGGGATCCAGGCCATGGACCTTCTGGGCAGAAAACTGTCCATGAACGGCGGAAAAGTGTTTCAGTACTTCATCGACCGCATGAAGCACACCGTTGATCAGTACCGGGACACGCAGGGGGTAGAGGATTTGTGCAAAAAAGTCTCCCATGCCGTGTCCCGCCTGGAGGCCCTGGCAAAAGAGATCGGGGCAAGGTCCCGGTCAGGCCGGCTCCTGAACGCCTATGCCTTTGCCCATCCGTTCCTGGAGGTAACCGGGGATGTCACGTTCGCCTGGATGCTGTTATGGCGGGCCGGGGTAGCCGCCCCCAAACTGGCCGCAAAGACCGGGACCCTGGACAGGAAAGCGGTGGCGGAAAAAGCGGAAAAGAACAAGGAGGCCGCATTTTATGCCGGCCAGCTGGAAACGGCCCGGTTTTTCATTCATACCCTGTTGCCGGCCACTTATGGTAAAATGGATGCGATCCTGGAAGGCGATCCCTGTGTGGAGCACATCCAGGACCTGTCTTTCGGCTCCAGATAATGGCCGTGCCCCGGGCGGGCACCGTCCGGAATGATTGAACCTGCTGAAACGATCTGCTGTTTCACATAAAAAGGAGGGTTGCATGTTTGAATATGTCAAGAAAAGCCTGCTCACCGGCGTAGGCATGGCCCTGCGCTCCCGGACCGAAATCAAGGAACTGGCCGAAGAACTGGCCAAATCCACCCAGATGAGCCAGGCCGAAGCCAAAGAATTTCTGGAGGAATGCCAGCACCGGTACGAAGACGCCCGGGTAAAACTGGATCAGCGCATGGAACAGACCGTGGAGAAAATTCTTCAACGCCTGGACCTGCCGACCCGGTCCGATATCCGGGCGCTGAATGCCAGAATCGATGACCTGGTGAAAAAAATAGAAGCCAGAGAGTGATCCGGACGGTTCATGCTCAGCATCAAGAAAATCGGAACGGTGGGCAAGCGGTACCGGCACCTGATCCGGTACCAGCAGATCATCGGCATCATCCTCCGGTACGGGTTCGATAACATTCTGGATGCCCTGGACATCGACCGGTACATTGAATCAGGCCTGAAACTGATTCCGTTTTACAAACCCCATGAACGGGTGGAAAAACTGTCCAGAAACCAGCGGATCCGCATGGCCCTGGAGGAGCTGGGACCCACCTTCGTCAAAATGGGTCAGGTGCTGTCTTCCCGGCCGGACCTGATCCCCATGGACCTGGTCGCCGAACTGTCCAGGCTCCAGGATGAGATTCCGGCCTTTGGGTTCGACCAGGTCAAGGAAATCATTGCGGCTGAATTCGGAAAACCGTTGCATGAGGTGTTCCAGTTTATGGATGATCAGCCCTTTGCCTGCGCCTCCATCGGTCAGGTTCACCGGGCTTCGGTCACGGGTAACGACCGGCTGGCGGTGAAGATCCAGCGTCCGGGCATCCGGAAGACCGTTGAAACAGATCTGGAGATCATCCATCACCTGGCCGGTATCATGGAAAGAAACATTGAGGAGGTGGCATTTTACCGGCCCGTAAAGATTGTGGAGGAATTCGCCAAAACCATGGAAAAGGAACTGGACTACACCATCGAAGCCGCCAACATGGAACGGATGGCCGGCCAGTTTCGCCATGACAAAACCGTACATATCCCCAAAGTCTACACCGCTGAATCCTCGGAACGGGTCCTGACCATGGAGTTTGTCGACGGCATCAAGGCCAGTGACATCGATGCCATTGACCGGGCTGGTCTGAACCGGAAGCTCATTACCCGGCGGGGGGCGGATTTCATCATGAAACAGGTGTTCGAACATGGATTTTTCCATGCCGATCCCCACCCGGGAAACATTTTTATTCTGGCAGGCAACCGGATCTGTCCGGTGGATTTCGGCATGACCGGCTTTCTGGACCGGTCCACCCGGGAACTGTTTGTGGATATCATCCATGCAGTGGCCTTTAACAACGCCAGGCTGGCGGCCCGCCTGTTATGTGAACTGTGCGATTATGAGAGACAGCCTGATATGGTTCAACTGGAAAAAGATGTGGCCCTGTTCGTATCGGTCCACCTGACCCGGACCCTGAAGGAAATCAGGACCAGCCGCATGGTCAACCAGCTGATAGGGCTCTGTGTATCCCATGGGCTGAGAATTCCGCCAGACCTGTTCCTGATGATGAAAGCGTTTATTTCCATTGAAGATGTGGCCAGAAAACTGAACCCGGATTTCAATATGCTGGGTCATGCAGTACCCTATGTGACCACTGCCAGATACCTGAAATTTTCCCCTTCCAAAATTGCTCAGGATCTCAGGGACATTGCCAGAGAATCCTACAAACTGATTCAGCAGCTGCCAGCGGATACTCTGGAAATTCTGCGCCTTGTCCGAGAGGGAAAACTGAAAATCGTGATCGACATTCAGGGGCTGGACAAGCTGATCGTTCATCAGGACCAGACCAGCAACCGGATCTCTTTTTCCATCATTATCGCGGCCCTGATCCTGGGTTCCGCCATCGTTATCAACTCCGAGGTCCCGCCCATGCTGTTCGGGGTATCGGTCATCGGAATCGCCGGATTCCTGGCCGCCGGCATCATGGGGATCTGGCTGCTGGTGGCCATCATCCAAAAAGGACGTTTATAACGCCATGGTTCCCCTGGCCCATGACCTTTTAAAACGCCCCTTTACTTTGAACCGAAAAAAAGGAAACATTGCCATGAAAATCACCGACCCCCGAATTATCCAGACCGGCGAGAAAAAACTGATCGCTGCCATGCAGAAACATCTGGATCTGGAAACCGTCAGAAAAATACTCTCAGAGCGTATGGCTGAAACTGCTTTTGAATCAAAAGGCGGACAGATAGTGGTCCATGACAATCAAATCGCCTTCAGGCTGGATTTCGATCTCCAATTGACCGGCAGCCTTCTGTTTGACCGGCAGGGTAATTATATTCCCGAATCTCCGGAAACCCCGACCCTGTTCAATGACGACACATCCAGCAATGACAAGGCCCGCCCTTCCCATCCCGGTCAAAACACCGTGGAGGGTTGGCATGAAGAGGACAATGATGAGGATCTGGATCTTCTGCTGGATGGAGAAGATTCGGAAATCCTGAATGAATCAGTTGAAAACATCCCCGTGCCGGATCATACGGATGATGACCTGGACTCCGATGATATCCTGGATGACGACATCGATGATATCTTAAAAGAAAGCCGCGAATTCTGGGATCAGAAAAAAGGCTCCTGAAAAAAGGCATCCCGCCTGCCGGGCCTTGCCCGGCAGGCGGGATGCGTCTCAATATCCATCATGCAAAGGGATATGTCTTTTTTATTAAGTGACACATCCTGACAGGATCTCAGATCAATACCGGTAATGGTCCGGCTTGAACGGCCCGTTCACGGGAATGCCCAGATAGTCCGCCTGTTCCTGGGTCAGCTGCGTCAGCTTCACGGACAGATTTTTCAGATGCAGCCTGGCCACTTCTTCATCCAGCTCCTTGGGCAGGGTGTACACTTTTTTCTCCAGTTTTTCAGACGCCAGTTTGATCTGGGCCATGGTCTGATTCGAAAAACTGTTGCTCATCACAAAACTGGGATGACCGGTGGCGCATCCCAGGTTCACCAGGCGCCCTTCGGCCAGTACGATCACGGAACGGCCGGACGGAAGAACCCATTTGTCCACCTGGGGTTTGATCCGGATGCGTTCGGCCTCAGGGTTATCCGTCAGGTAAGACATCTCGATTTCATTGTCAAAATGCCCGATGTTGCAGATAATGGCCTCGTCCTTCATCTGGGCGATGTGTTCACCCTTGATGACATGGTAGTTGCCCGTGGCGGTGACAAATATATCCCCCCGGGTGGCGGCTTCTTCCATGGTCACCACTTCAAACCCCTCCATGGCGGCCTGCAGCGCGCAGATGGGATCGATTTCCGTGATCAGGACAATGGCGCCGTATCCTTTCATGGAGGCGGCGCATCCCTTTCCGACGTCCCCGTACCCGGCGATGACCACGGTCTTGCCGGCCAGCATCACATCCGTGGCCCGCTTGATACCGTCGGCCAGAGATTCCCGGCACCCGTACAGGTTGTCGAACTTGGATTTGGTCACCGAGTCGTTGACATTGATGGCCGGGAACAGCAGTTCGTTTCTGGCGGCCAGCTGGTAAAGGCGATGGACTCCGGTGGTGGTTTCCTCGGACACCCCGCGGATCTTCTCGGCGATCCGGGTCCATTTTTCCGGATCCCCGGCATGGGAGACCCTCAGCCGGTCCATGAGGCAGCGCTCATCCTGACTGTGGGTGGGGTTTTCCAGTATGGACGGATCTTTTTCCACTTTCACCCCCTGATGGACAAACAGAGTGGCGTCCCCGCCATCATCCACGATCAGGTCCGGACCGGAACCGTCCGGCCAGAGCAGGGCCTGTTCCGTACACCACCAGAATTCCTCCAGGGTTTCCCCTTTCCATGCGAAAACCGCGGCCGATCCTTTTTTGGCAATGGCGGCGGCGGCATGGTCCTGGGTGGAAAAAATATTGCAGGAGGCCCACCGGATATCCGCCCCCAGTTCATACAGGGTGTCGATGAGCATGGCCGTTTGAATGGTCATGTGAAGACTGCCCATGATTTTCAGGCCTTTCAGCGGTTTTTCAGGACCGTATTTTTCCTGGATGGCCATCAGGCCCGGCATCTCTTTTTCCGACATCTGCATGTCGAGAAGGCCCTCTTCGGCCAGATTAATGTCCTTGACCTTGTATTTCAACGACAGATCAAGGTCGATATAGGATGGAGATTTGGCTTGCTGTAACATGTAATGAACTCCTTGTTTTTATATGAAAGTGTTAAGTTTTAAGTTTCTTCGTTTCTTGTGGTCTCGATTATTGCGATTTCTATTACGATAATTGAACCTGATTTGAAAGAAAGGGGGCCGGTATCCGGCATGATCCAGATACTGCGGCACCCCCTGGTCATATAATCCGACTAAATGCCCGCCAGATCCCGGATCTGGTCGGCTTTGTCGGTTCTTTCCCAGTAGAAATCCGGATCATTGCGGCCGAAATGTCCGTATGCCGCCGTCTTCCGGTAGATAGGCCGCAGCAGGTCCAGAGTCTTGATAATGGCGGCCGGTCTCAGGTCAAACACCTCTCTGACGATTTCCACCGCCCTGGATTCAGGGATTTTGCCGGTCCCCATGAAATCCACCATCAGCGACACCGGTTCGGCCACGCCGATGGCATAGGCCACCTGGATTTCGCACTTGTCGGCAATGCCGGACGCCACCAGATTTTTGGCCACATACCGCCCCATGTAGGAGGCACTCCGGTCCACCTTGGAGGGGTCTTTTCCGGAAAAACATCCGCCCCCGTGGCTGCCCTGGCCACCATAGGTATCCACGATGATTTTCCGTCCGGTCAGCCCGCAGTCCCCCATGGGGCCGCCGATGACGAACCGGCCCGTGGGATTGACGAAAAACCGGGTGTCCCCGTCCATCATTTCCTTGGGGATGATTTTCCGGATCACTTCCTTGATAACGGCATCTTTCAATTCTTCATAAGTGACATCATTGTTGTGCTGGGTGGAGACCACCACCGCATCCACCCGCTGGGGTTTCCCGTTTTTATATTCAATGGTGACCTGGGATTTCCCGTCGGGCCGCAGAAAATCCAGGGCACCGTTCTTTCTGACCTGGGTCAGCCGTTTGGTCAGTTTATGGGCATATAAAATAGGCATGGGCATGAGCTCTTCGGTTTCGTTGGTGGCAAAACCGAACATGATGCCCTGGTCCCCGGCACCCTGTTCCTTGTACAGGCCGGCCCCTTCATCCACGCCCTGGGCAATGTCCACGGACTGCTGATCGATACTGGTGACAACCGAACAGGTTTTCCAGTCAAACCCCATGGTGGAAGAGTTGTACCCGATTTCCCGGATGGTGCTGCGAACCACTTCCGGAATATCCACATAGCAGTCGGTGGTGATTTCACCGGCCACCATGGCCAGACCGGTGGTCACCAGGGTTTCACAGGCCACACGGCAATGTTTGTCTTCCGCCATGATGGCATCCAGAATACCGTCGGAGATGGCATCGGCCACTTTATCGGGGTGTCCTTCGGTGACGGATTCGGATGTAAACAGATAGGATTTGTTGTCTGACATGGGTTGCTCCTTATTTAAAATAGTTTGCGTCAATTCATACATATGATGTAATTTCTATGTGTATACCCCATAAGAATTCATTTGTCAATAGCTGCCCAGAAATATATCAATATATGTTCATATTTTGCTAAGAACATAAAAACCCTTGAATTTCCGCCGGTAATTCTTTATGCTCTATGCAACCATTTAATCAGCTTAACCGTCTGAGGAGAAAAAAATGACATCACAGCCATACAAAAACCGCATCACCGGAATCGGCTCCGCGCTGGTGGATATCCTGATCAATGAAACCGACGATTTCTTAAAACAGCTGAACAAGAAAAAAGGCGGCATGACCCTGGTGGAATCCGATGATATCGAAGCCATCCTGGCCAAAACCGGTAAAACCCCGGCCATTGTTCCCGGAGGGGCCGCCTGCAACACCATCATCGGTGTAGGCCGCCTGGGAGGAAACGCCCGGTTCATCGGCCGCCGGGGAGACGACAATTTCGGCACCCTGTTCGAAGACGCCCTGCGGTCCGCCCGGGTGGAGCCGGAACTCACCGCGTCCCCCTCTCCCACCGGCAGCGTGATCTCCGTGATCACGCCGGATGCCCAGCGTTCCATGTTCACCTATCTGGGGGCGTCCACGGAAATGGAACCGGCCCGGATCACGTCCTCCCTGTTTGCGGACACGGCCATCACCATGGTCGAAGGGTACCTGCTGTTCAATCCGGAACTGATGATGGCGGCCGTGCATGCGGCCAGAAAAGCCGGCTCCATGATCGCCCTGGACCTGGCCAGCTTTGAGGTGGTCAATGCCTGCCGGGAGATTCTGGACGACCTGATCAGGGACCACGTGGACATTCTGATCGCCAATGAAGATGAGGCGAAAGCGTTTACCGGATACACGGACGAAAAAAACGCGCTCCAGGCGTTGTCCGCCCATGTCACCTACGGGGTGTTGAAACTGGGAAAACGGGGCAGCGTGATCTCCTTCAACAACCGCACCACCCGGATCGATGCCGTGTCCGGAAAAGAAGCCAAAGACACCACCGGCGCCGGGGACCTGTGGGCCGCCGGATTCCTGTTCGGCATTGCCAATGGATTTTCCATTGAAAAAAGCGGTGAACTGGCGTCTGCCTGCGGATATGAGGTCTGCCAGGTAATCGGGGCCCAGATCCCTGAACAAGGATGGGAACGGATCCGTGCTCTGATCTAAGGCGTAACAGCCGTCAGCTTATTTTACCATTGAAGAACACGAAGCGCACGAAGGAGAGATTTCTTCGTGCGCTTCGTGGTTTGACTAAGCAATCAGGACTTTTCAAACACCTGCCTGAACACGTCACGGTACACTTTTACAAAGGAAAAATCGATCCCCTCCTTGATGTGGTCCGGCAGTTTTTCAAACTCGCTGCTGACCCCTTCGGGCAGAATGATCTCGTTGATCCCGGACCGCCGGGCCGCAATAATTTTTTCCTTGATCCCGCCCACCGGCAGCACTTTGCCGGTCAGGGTAATCTCACCGGTCATGGCCAGGGGCCGGGGAATTTCCTGCCCCCTGGCCAGGGAAACCAGGGCCGTGGTAATGGTGATGCCGGCACTGGGCCCGTCCTTGGGGGTGGCCCCTTCCGGCACATGCAGGTGGATGAACGCGTCATCAAAAAATTCCGGGTCAATTTTGAACAGCTTCGGGTTGGCCCGCACATAGGACAGGGCAATGGACGCGGACTCCTGCATCACATCCCCCAGTTTTCCGGTCAGCTTGATGCCGGACCCCTTGTTGTGCACCTTGACCGCCTCGATGGGCAGGATCACTCCACCCAGGGCGGTCCAGGCCAGGCCCGTGGCAATGCCCACCCCCTGCATCTGTTTTTCCTTTCTGAACACCGGGGGCCCCAGGTATTCCTCCAGCGACTTGATGGTGACCCGGATCCGTTTTTTCTTTTCCTTGAGAATGGTGACAATGCTCTTGCGAATGATCTTGTTGAGCTGCTTTTCCAGGCCCCGCACTCCGGCTTCCCGGGCATAGCCTTCGATGAGATGCCGGATGGTGGGGTCGGTGATGGTGATGGTGGAGGCCGCCACTTTGTTGCGTTTCAGCAGTTTGGGCCACAGATGCTTTCTGGCGATTTCGATCTTTTCCTCGGTGATGTACCCGGACAGGTTGATGCGGTCCATGCGGTCCAGCAGCGGCCCCGGGATGGTGTCCAGGGTGTTGGCCGTACAGATGAACAGCACCTTGGACAGGTCCATGCGCAGGTCCAGGTAATGGTCCAGAAATTCCGCATTCTGTTCCGGGTCCAGCACCTCCAGAAGAGCCGATGCCGGGTCCCCCTGGTAGGAGGCCCCGATCTTGTCCACCTCGTCCAGCATGATCACGGGATTGGCGGTCCGGGTGTCTTTCAGGGCCTGGACCATCTTGCCGGGCATGGCGCCCACATAGGTTCGGCGGTGACCCTTGATTTCCGCCTCATCCCGCATGCCGCCCAGGCTGAACCGGTAGAACTTTCTGCCCAGGGCCTCGGCAATGGACTTGCCGATGGAGGTCTTTCCCACCCCGGGCGGGCCCACAAACAAAATGATGGACCCGGACACATCTTTTTTGTAGACGCCTGCTGCAAAGAACTCGATGATCCGCTCCTTGACGTCGGACAGACCGGCATGGTCCCGGTCCAGCACCTTTTCCGCCCGGTCGATGTCCACGTTGTCCTCGGAATACACCCCCCAGGGAAACGAGGTGATCCAGTCCAGGTAGTTCCGGGTCACCCCGTACTCGGCCGATCCGGTCTCCAGGACCGACAGTTTTTCGATCTCCTCGTCAAACCGCTTGACCACGTGCTCCGGCGGATTGAGTTCGGCAAACCGCTCCTTGAACCGGTCCACGTCCGATGTTTTGTCGTCCTTCTGAATCCCCAGCTCCTTCTGTATCGCCTTGAGCTGTTCCTTGAGGAAAAACTTGCGCTTGTTTTCATCCACCTGGGTGTTGATGTCCTTGCGGATCTGGGTCTGGAGCTTGGCGATCTCGATCTCTTTCTGCAGCAGCATGAGTACCTGTTTCATGCGCTCGATCACGGATTCGGTTTCCAGGATCTCCTGGAGCACGTCCCCGGACGCCGTGGTGATGCCGGCGGCGAAATCGGTCAAGGGAGACGGCTGATCCGGACTGAACCGGCCCAGGTACTGCTTGAGTTCTTCCGAATACAACGGATTGAGGGACAGCAGCTGCTTGATGGAACTGATGATGGAAATGGCATAGGCCTTGAGCTTGTCCTCGTCTTCTTCCAGCGGCTTGAAGTATTCCACCTGAACCACGAACGGCGGCTTGTCCGACAGAAACTTCTTGATCTTGAACCGCTCCAGCCCCTGGGCGATGAACTGGATGTTGCCTTCCACCTCCACCATGTTCAGGATCCGGACCACGCACCCCACTTTGGGAAAATCCTCTTTATAGACATATTTGCCCTTGACTTCGGACAGATAACTCAAGCCCAGCAGGTGATGGGAATCATTGACCGCCTTGACCAGGGTCTGTTCCCACCGCTGCTTGTTCACCACCAGCGGCTGCACCTGGGCCGGCAGATGGGGCCTGCCCGTAATGGGCACCAGGTAGAGGATGTCGGGTTTGTGGCTCTGCCGGATCAGTTCCCCCCCGGTTTTCTGCTTCTGTTCCGTGTTCTCGGTTTCTTCACCGTCCCCATTGACGATCTCAGGCGTAATCGGTCTGTTGTCATCGGTCATAATCACCTCGGCTGTGCAGTTGTGTTTTTGTCATCAGTAAATACTATAATGATATTTTTTCCCATGACAACCCAAAAAGGGCAATTCCCGCTTTTCTGAAATATCCGGGCGTCTTTCCTTCACGCGCTTGATTTTTTCCGGCTGCCGGTTTATACAATCATCACCCATGACCATGTCCAATCCCCATATATTTCATGCCCGGGTCTATTACGAGGACACCGACCATTCCGGCGTGGTCTATCATGCCAATTATCTGAAATACTTTGAACGGGCCAGAGAAGACATCATCGGCATTGACCGGTTGTCCGGCATGTGGCACCGCCACGGTATCGGATTTGCGGTTTACAGAGCAGACCTGAAATTTCAGGAGGGCGCCATTTTCGGTGACCTCCTGGAGATCAGGACTCGATGGGAAAAACAGGGGGAATATCGACTGGTTTTTTATCATGAGGCATGGCGCCCCAAAGGAAAACGTCCGGCTGTCACCTGCACCCTGGATCTGGTATGTCTGGGGCCCGGGAAAAAATTATTGCCCGTTCCGGACGTGACATTGTTTCATTGACTTGATCCGATTCTCAGGGCAATTTCTTTCATCTGCCCAAATTTATTGAAAACTTGCTTTTTTTGTTGTTGACAACCGTTTCTGATCATTATAGCTTTCGGAACAAATCGGCCGTCATTCATAACGACCCGCATAGGATAAATCGTTTTAACCGCATCAAGGAGGTGCCCGTGAAAGACAAACAGGCGTTGCCGGAAGCGCAACTCAAACCCACAGGAATTTCCAGGCGGAACTTTCTGAAAACCCTGACAGGGACCGCCGCTGGTATCGGTATTTCCCAGGTGTTCAACCCGGCCCTGATCCAGGCCCTGGAAAAGGGACTGGAACGGCATCCGGTTATCTGGCTCCAGGGACAGGGATGCACCGGGTGTTCCGTGTCCCTGCTCAACAGTGTGGACCCGACCATTGCAGATATTCTGCTCAAAGTGATCAGCCTTCAGTTTCATCCCACCGTCGGGGTGACCGAAGGAGAAAACGCCATGAAACATGTGTACGAAGTGGCTGAAGAATACAAAGGCCGGTTCTCTCTGGTAATTGAAGGAGCCATTCCCGTGGCTGAAAACGGCAAATACTGCATTCTGGGGGAAATCGACCACCGGGAGATCACCATGATGGACCTGGTTCAGGAAACCGCCCCAATTGCCGGTTCTGTCCTGGCCGTCGGCACCTGTGCTGCATATGGCGGCATTCCGGCGGCCAAAGGCAATGTCACGGGTGCCACCGGTGTCATGAACTTTTTCAAAAAAAACAACATCACCACGCCGGTGGTGAATATCCCTGGCTGTCCGCCCCACCCGGACTGGATTGTGGGCTCCATCGTGCACCTGCTCAATGTGGGCATACCGGAACTGGATTATGACGGCCGGCCCACCCTGTTTTTTGGTGAAAACATCCACGATAACTGTCCCCGGCTCGATGACTACGACGAGGCGGTCATGGCGGCCACCCTCTCCGACCCTCTCGGGTGCCGCATGGATGTCGGCTGCAAAGGCCCGGACACCTATGCAGACTGCTACAAGCGCAAATGGAACTCCGGTTTGAACTGGTGTGTGGACAATTCGGTCTGCATCGGGTGCGTGGAACCCGGATTTCCCGATGCCATGTCCCCGTTTTACGAACCCGCTTATTAACCCATGACGACATTTTCTAGGAGGTCAACATATGGCAGGCTGTCAACCGCAGACTGAACCGGTTCAGTCCGGTAAAAAGGTCAAAATCGCCATCGATCCGGTCAGCCGGATCGAAGGACATTTGAAGGCAGAAGTCGAAGTCGCCGGGGGAAGGGTGGTGGACGCCCGTGTCACCGGCGGCATGTACAGAGGATTTGAACAGATTCTGATCGGCAGAGATCCCAGGGATGCCACCCAGATCACTCAGCGAATCTGCGGGGTGTGCCCCACAGCCCATGCCACGGCATCGGCCCTGGCCCTGGATGACGCGTTCGGCGTGGAACTCACCGACAACGGCCGGATCGCCCGGAACCTGATCCTGGGGGCCAACTATCTCCAGTCCCATATCCTGCATTTCTATCATCTGGCGGCCCTGGATTACTGCAACGGCCCGGACACGGCCCCGTTCATTCCCCGGTATGCCAGCAACGACATGCGGCTGCCCAAAGAGATCAATGACGTGGCCGTGGGTCAGTACCTGGAAGCTCTGGAAATCCGCAAGATCTGCCATGAAATGGTGGCGCTGCTGGGTGGAAAGATGCCCCATGTCCAGGGAATTGTCGTGGGCGGTTCCACGGAAATCCCCACCCGGGAAGCCCTGGACGCCTATATGGTACGTTTCAAAAAAGTCAAACAGTTTGTGCTGGAAAAATATGTCCCCCTCGTCTACCTGCTGGCCGGTCCTTACGGGGATCTGCTCAAAACCGGGGTAGGCCACAAGAACCTGGTGTCCTGGGGCGTGTTCCCCCTGGACAACAAGGGCAACACCCTGCTCAAACCCGGGGTGTACACCGACGGAAAAGACTATGACGTCGATCCGGCCCTGATCAGGGAATATGTGAAATACTCCTGGTTCGAGGATTCCACCACCGGTCTGAACCCCAGGGAAGGCAAAACCCTGCCCAACCCGAACAAGCCCGGGGCCTACAGCTTCATCAAAGCTCCGCGGTACAACGGCAAACCCCATGAAGGCGGGCCTCTGGCCAGAATGTGGGCCACCAACCCGGAACTGTCCGACACCGGCCAAAAAGAGCTGGGGGTGACACGGCTCAGAGATATCGGTGATGCGTGCTTCTCCATTCTGGGCCGCCATGTGGCCCGGGCCGAGGAAACCGTGCTGGTGGCCATGGCTGTGGAGGAATGGCTCTCCCAGGCCCAGCCCGGCAAGGAAACCTTTGTGCCGGCACCGATTCCGGATTCCGCCGAAGGCCTGGGCATGACCGAAGCCCCCAGAGGGGCCCTGCTCCACTACATCGACATCAAAGACCAGAAGATCGCCAACTACCAGGTCACCTCCGCCACCATCTGGAACGCCAACCCCAGGGATGACATGGGACAGCGGGGCCCCATCGAAGAAGCCCTGATCGGTGTGCCGGTGCCGGATGTGGAAAACCCGGTGAATGTCGGGCGCCTCATACGCGCCTTTGACCCCTGACTGGGTTGCGCCGTCCACGTGCTGGACGCAGAAACCGGCCGGACCGTCAAAGTCGACATCCCGCTGTAATAAACCGGGGTCAGGCCTGCGTTATTGTAGTTATTGCCACAGATAATAAGACAATGACTACAATAACGCAGGCCTGACCCCACTGACTGACTGCTGACCCCAATAACTACAATAACGCAGGCCTGACCCCATGAAGAAGCTGCTGGTGCTGGGGGTGGGAAACACCCTGATGAAGGATGACGGGATTGGTGTGCATGCGGTGCATGAACTGCTCAAGGAGAAAGACGCCTGGGACCGGGTGGATTTCATCGACGGCGGCACCTTTACCCAGGACATTTTTTATCTGTTCGAAGACTATGAAAACATCCTGGTGCTGGACATTGTCCGGGCCGGACACCCGCCGGGCACCATTTTCCACCTGGAGGAAGACGACCTGCGCCGGGATGAAAAACAGGTGCTGTCCCTGCATGACATCGACCTGCTGGATTCCCTGTCCATGGCCCAGATGCGCGGACACCGTCCCTATCTGCGGGTGATCGGGATCCAGCCGCAGACCATTGACTGGGGAACGGACCTCACCCCCCCTCTGGCCGACGCCCTGCCCGCATTCCTGGAAACCGCCAGAAACCACATCACAGAGATTCTTAAAACCCGGTAAGATTCAGATCCCCCGGACGGCTGCGGTTCTGATAGGCTGCCGGGGATTCCCCGACAGGCGCCTTGTCAGCAGATCCGGGGCAGCTGTTCTCCAGTGAGCATGTCCACCAGGCGCCGGCCCCCGATGGCGGTCCGCAGAAACACCTTTCCCGGATCCTGATCCGTCACCTCCCCGATCACGGCGGCATCCCCGCCGAATTCATCGGCCCGGATGATCTCCAGCACCTGCCGGACATCTCTTTCCGGCACCACCGCGATGAGTTTCCCTTCGTTGGCAAGATACAGCGGATCAAATCCCAGGAGTTCACACACCCCGCTGACCTGTTTTTTCACGGGCAGGTCTGTTTCAACCAGGGTGATGCCCACGCCGGACTGGGCCGCGATTTCGTTGAGGGTCGTGCCCACCCCGCCCCGGGTGGGGTCCCGCAGCACATGGACCTCGCATCCGGATGACAGCACCGCCCTGACCATGTGGTTCAGCGGCGCGGAATCGGTTTTCAGGTCCCCTTCAAAAATCAGCCCTTCCCGGGCCGTGAGAACGGCGACTCCGTGATCGGCCATGGTGCCGCTCAAAATGATTCTGTCCCCGGGCCGGGCCCTGTTTCCGGACACATCCGCGCCGTCATACAGCATCCCCACCCCCGAGGTGTTGATGAACAGTTTGTCCGCCTTTCCCCGGGGGACCACCTTGGTATCGCCAGTGACGATCTTTACCCCGGCCCGGGTTGCGGCGGCCGCCATGGTCTTTAAAACGGTCTCAAGGTCTTTGAGGAGCAGTCCTTCCTCGATGATCAGCCCCACACTGATATACAACGGATCCGCCCCGCACATGGCAATGTCGTTCACCGTGCCGTTCACGGCCAGGTCCCCGATATTGCCGCCGTTGAAAAAAATCGGGTCCACCACATAGGAATCCGTGGAAAAGGCCATCCGTCCGGCCGGGACCGAAAACACGGCCCCGTCGTCCTGCCGGGCCAGGGCGTCATTGTGAAACAGCGGAAGAATCATTTCTGAAAACAGGGCATGGGAGGCCCTGCCCCCGGCCCCGTGGTCCAGCAGTACCGTATCATCCGGGTTCATTGCGTTGTTCGCTCCTGTTCATCCATAGTTATAATAGGCGGCACACGCCCCTTCGCTGGACACCATGCACGGTCCCACAGGCGTCATGGGGGTGCAGGTTTTCCGGTACAAAGGACAGGCCTTCGGTGTTTTCAACCCCATGAGGATCTCTCCGCAGGCACACCCTTTGGGTTCAGGCGCTTCGGTCTGAGGCAGCGCGAACCGGCGCCCGGCGTCAAACCGGCTGAATGCCGGTTTCAGGGCCATGCCGCTGGCTTCAATCCTGCCGATGCCCCGCCAGACCGCGTCACACACCTCAAACACCTGATGCATCACCTGCCGGGCCTTGGGATTGCCACCCGCCCGGACCGCCCGGGGATAGCCGTTTTCCAGGGCCGGGACCCCTTTTTCGTTCTGACGCACCAGGCTCAGAACGGCGTGCAGGATATCGATGGGCTCGAACCCGGCGATCACCGACGGGACCTGGTGGGTGTCGAACACCCCGCGATAGGCATCCACGCCCGTGATCACCGACACATGCCCCGGCAGAAGGAACCCGTCGATGGCGGTGCCGCCGGTGGCCATGAGCGCGGCCAGGGCCGGCGGGGTCAGTTTGTTGGCCGAATAAATGAAAAAATTGTCCACCCCCTGATCCGCAGCCATGAACACGGCCGCCGCAATGGTGGGAATGGTGGTTTCAAACCCCACCGCACAGAAAACCACCTGTTTTTGAGGATTCTGCTTTGCAATGGTCACGGCGTCAAACACCGAATACACCATGCGCACATCCGCCCCCTCCCCCTTCTGCCGGGACAGGGTCGTGCCCGAGCCCGGCACCCGCATCAGGTCCCCGAAGGTGGTGACAATCACGCCCGGTTCCCGGGAAAGGGCCACAAACGCGTCAATGTCCTTCTGGGCGGTCACACAGACCGGACAGCCCGGCCCGGACAGCAGCGTCAGGGTACCGGGCAGCACGTTCCGTATCCCGTGCCGGAAAATCGCCATGGTATGGGTGCCGCACACCTCCATGATCCGCAACGGACGCGTGCATTCCCGGTGAATCGCGGTGATCAGCTGTTCCGCCAGGGCCGGGTCCCTGAATTCTCTGGTCAAAGTCATGACAGGGTCTCCTGTGCCGGGACCGCTGTTTTTTTCATCCCGTCCCGGCCGCATTTCACTGTGGCCGCGGCCACGGCCGCCTGGCCCAGCGCGAGTCCTCCGTCTCCGGCAGGCACACAGGCATGGGTGTAAACCCGGAGACCGGCTTTTTCCAGGCGGGCCGACATTGCCCGGAAGATCAGGTTATTGTTGAACACCCCGCCGGACAGCACCACCTTGTCCAGGCCGCAGGTACCGGCAATCTGAAGCGCTGCCCTGGAAAACCCCTGGACCAGGGTCTGGTGGAACCGGGCACTGATCCCTGCCGCCGGCACCCCGGCCTGGATATCGGCCACCATCGCCTGAATGCCGGGGATCATGTCGATGACCCATTCCCCCCCGTCCCGGTCCGGTGTCCGGGGAACCAGATCAACGGGGTACGGCGTCAAAGACGGTGCGAAATCATCCGTTCCCACCGCTTCCAGCTCCATGGCGGCCTGGCTGTCATAGGAGATCTCATGCCGGATGCCCAAAAGCGAAGACACGGCATCGCACAGCCGGCCGCAGCTGGAGGTCCGCGGGGTGTTCACCCCCTTTTCCATCATCTGACAGAGAAACGCCAGCCGGCCTGAGTCCATCTCTTTGACATACGGCAGATCCAGTTCCGTAAACGTCCGGCCGAACGCCGCATACAGCACCGCCGCAGCCATGCGCCAGGGCTGGCGCACGGCCTGGTCCCCGCCCGGCATGGAAAGGTATCGCAAACGGGCCTTGCGCACAAAACCGGTTCGTTCGGCAATCAGGACCTCCCCGCCCCAGATGCGGCCGTCCGTGCCGTATCCGGTGCCGTCCAGCACAATGGCGGCCACCGGCTCGTCCAGACCGTTTTCCACCATGCAGGACACGGCATGGGCGTGGTGGTGCTGCACCCCCACCCGGGGCACGGAATCCGGAAACCCGGTTTTCGCATATTGCGTGCTCATATACCCCGGATGCAGGTCATGGGCCACGATATCCGGCGTGATATCCAGAATGGCCTTGAAATGGTCCAGGGTCCGGACATAAAAGTCAAAGGTTTCCGGATTGTCCAGATCCCCGATGTGCTGACTTAAAAACGCCTGGTGGTTCCGGGTCAGGCACAGGGTGGTTTTCATGCCTGCCCCGCACCCGAGCACACCGGGCAGACCGACGGATACCGCTACCGGCAGCGGGGCGTATCCCCGGGACCGGCGCAGAAAACGGATCTGCCCGGCCTGAACCCGGACAATGGAATCATCGGCCCGGAAATAGATGTCCCGGTTGTGCAGCAGAAAATAATCCGCAATATGGGAAAACGCCTCCAGGGCATCCTGATTGCCGATGGACAACGGCTCACCGGGCCGGTTGCCCGAGGTCATCACCAGCACGGACGGGCCGGCATCCAGCAGCAGGCAGTGCAGCGGGGTATAAGGCAGCATCACCCCCAGGCAGGGGTTCAGCGGCGCCAGGGACGAAGACAGCCCGGCCGGGCCGTCCGCCGTTTTTTTTCTCAGAAGAACGATGGGCCGGTTGAACGAAGACAGCACCGCCTCTTCTTCCGCTGACATCCGCACCATCTCCCGCACCGCGGATATGGACCGGGCCATCACCGCCAAGGGCTTGTGGGGCCGGTTCTTGCGCCGGCGCAGCCGCCGGACCGCGGCATCATCCGCCGCATCCACGGCCAGATGAAACCCGCCCAGCCCCTTGACCGCCACAATACGGCCTTTGGCCAGCAGATCTCCCGCCGTGTCCACGGCCGTGTCCGGTCCGGCAATGGTCCGGCCCCGACGGTCCGTCAAAAACACCTGCGGTCCGCAGACCGGGCAGGCATTGGGCTGAGCATGGAACCGCCGGTCCGCTGGATCGTCATACTCGACCCGGCAGGCCGGGCACATGGCAAAATGTTTCATGGCGGTCCGGGGCCGGTCATAGGGCACATCTTCGATAATGGTGAACCTGGGGCCGCAGTTGGTGCAGTTGATGAACGGATACCGGAACCGGCGGTCCCGGGGATCATACAGTTCCTTGAGACAGTCTTTGCACACACTCACATCGGCAGAGATGAGCGTGGCACGGGATGACCCGGTGCGGCTGGCAATGATCCGGAATGCCTTGACCCCCCGAACCGGCACCGGGGTGGTTTTTACTTCATCCACCCGGGCCAGCAGCGGCGCTTCGGCCGTGATCGCTTCCACAAACCGGGCCACGTCCCTGGGGTCGCCTTCCGCAAAGACCTGCACCCCGGAAGCGGTATTGGACACCTCTCCCGCGATCCGGTGCCGGGCCGCCAGGGAAAACAGAAACGGCCGGAACCCCACGCCCTGCACCACGCCGCTGATATCCAGCCGGCAGGCAATGCAGTCTGAACCGGGCATCTGTCTAAGCGGAACGGGTCCGTGCATCGTCCGCCGCCAGCATCCGCCGCATGTCTTCCAGGGTCTGGAGGGCGGCGTCCTGATCCAGTTTGCTGATGGCAAACCCGGCGTGAACGATCACATAATCCCCGATTTTGACATCATCCAGCAGCGCCAGGCTGGTTTCCCGGATCACGCCGTCCACGGACACGCGGGCCAGGCCGTCCCGGATCTCGACTATTTTTGAAGGTATGGCCAAACACATGGGGTGCGCCCTTCCTTAGATTGAGTCATTCGCATTTTTTCCGGCTCACTATACCGTCAAGCCGGGCCGTTGGGCAACAGTTATTTCATCTCCGGCCGGCAGATCATCCTTGTTATATCGTTACTGTCACCCCCCAGGCTGCCGTGGGAGCCCATGGTGGTGTCCTGTGAACGGACCGTCAGAGACTGAGGGGGCCCGGTAACAATTGCCGGGATGGCTATCAGCCGGAGGGCGGACGGCCCCACCTCATTGTTCGGATTCAAGCACGGCCCCGAAGGATCTCGGGCCGGGCACAGGACACCACCATGGGCGGGGGTCAGAATTTCGGGAAGCCGTGCTGCACAGAAGGATCAGACACCCGGCCGGTTGATGGCAAATATCCGGTTAGGGTTGCGCCGCATCCGGCATTGCTCTATAATCCGGCCCATGAATTCATCGGTCACCCATCAGGAAAAACAGCGCCGGAAAGCACCGGTGGTCACGGCGGTGGCGGCAGCTGAAAACGGAGAGATCTTCGAGCTGGACGGATACGGAGCCGTGGGGTTTTCCAAAGATCGGCCCGTGGTGCTGACAAGGGACCACACCATTGCCATGCCCCACGGCAGCGAGCTGATGATGCTGCCGGACCGGGCCCCGGTCGTGTATAACCGGGTGGAAGACCGGTTTGAAACCCTGACACAAAATCCGTATGCCCCGGATGAAAAGCTCTTTGCCGTGGCTGTGTTCAATTCCCCGGGATATGTGAACCGGTATTTCTGTGCTTACGAGGCCCCGGCCGGTGCCGGCCCCCTGCCGCTGTTCTCCTACGGGGCCGTGGGATTCGGCAAAAAGCACTTCCGGTCCGCGGCCCTTCAGGTGGATGCCGAACCCCGGCAGGACCTCCGGCAAATGCCCCAAAGCAAGGTACTCAAAGGGGTGGCGCTGATGCAGAAAAAATTTCCGGACAACCGGCTGATGCGGCACCTGGAAACCTGCGCCCTGCAGTATGGATGCCCGGCCGGGAAAAACTTTTTCCTCAAACGGTACGAGGCCCCCCTGCCCACCTCCCGAATATGCAACGCCGCGTGTCTGGGGTGCATCTCTTTGCAGGCCGATACCGGGCTGCATGCCTGCCAGGACCGGATTGCGTTCACACCCACGGCCGACGAGATCGCCCAGGTCGCCCTGACCCATATCCGGCAGGTGCCAAAGGCGGTGGTCAGTTTCGGCCAGGGATGCGAAGGCGAACCCCTGACCGCGCACACCGTCATCATTCCGGCGGTGCGGATGATCCGGGAAAAAACCGGCCAGGGCACCGTCAACCTCAACACCAATGCCAGCCTGCCGGAACACGTCCGGTCCCTGTGTGACGCCGGTCTCGACAGCATGCGGGTCTCCATGAATTCCGTACGAAAAGAACCCTACACCGCCTATTTCAGGCCGAAATCCTATACCTGGGAAGATGTGCTGAAAAGCATCGATACCGCCAGGGACCGGGGCCGGTTTGTGTCCATCAACTACCTGAACTGCCCGGGATTCACCGATTCGGAACAGGAGGCCGCGGCCCTGTTCGAGTTCATCCGGGCCCACGACATCAACATGATCCAGTGGCGCAACCTCAACTATGACCCCCGGCAGTATGTGGCGGCCATGGAAGCGGCCGCCCCCGGCGGACCGGCCATGGGCATGGCCGCCCTGATCGAGGCCCTCAGACAGGCCTTTCCCCGGCTGATCCACGGGTATTTCAACCCGCCGAAGGAGCGGTGGTTTTGACACGGGTCTCCCTCATCGACCAGACCCTCCGGGAAGGGATGCAGTATCAGGGCGTGATGTTTTCTTATGACCAGCGATTGAAAATCCTCGAATTCCAGGAAGCTCTGGGCGTGGATGTCTGCCAGGCTGGGTATCCGTCCGCCCACCCGGAAGAAGCCGCCATGGTCAAGGCCCTGGCCGGTCATGCCGGACGAAACCGGTTCCGCATCCGGGTGGCGGCCCTGGGCCGGGCGTTTCCGCCCGATGCAAAGATCCTGGTGGACACCGGGATCCGGGACGTTCATTTTCACCTGCACCTGCCGCCGGACGCGTCGCCCCACGAGTCGGAACGCCTGTTTTCACAGCTGGTCCCGGTCGTGGACTTTGTCCGAACGGCCCGGCCGGACGCCGTGGTCAGCCTGGCCATGCTGGACATGGGCAAGACCCCTCTGACCCGGCTGGAAGAAGCCGTCCGGTTCCTGAACCGGCACCGGCTGGCGGACATTCTGTCTCTGCCGGACACCTCCGGCATCATGGCTCCCAACCAGGTGACGGAACGCATCCGCCACGCCGCGGCCCTGGCCGGGGACATGGCGGTCTCCATCCACTGCCACAACGATCTGGGCATGGCAACGGCCAATTCCGTCATGGGGGTCCTGGCCGGGGCCCGGGTCCTGGAAGTCTCGGCGGCCGGTATCGGCGAGCGCAACGGCATCGGGGACCTGTATCTCACCGCCCGGATCCTGGCGGACCAGCATGTCCCCACCGGGTTCGCCCTTGACCGCATCGACCTGGTCCGGGACTACTACCGGTATGTGGACACGATCGTCAGAGACCAGACCGGCCACGGCCTGATCCACCCGGCCACGCCGGTGTTCGGGCAGGCCGCCGGCACCCATGTGGCCGGCACCCATGCCCGGCACCTCTACAGTGCCGGCGCGGCCCCGGAATTTTACCTGAATGTGCTGTGCGGCAACCATCTGGTCAAAAGCTATCTCACCCGCCACCGCATCGGGTTTGATCCAGCCCGGGTACCGGCCGTCACCGCGGCCGTCAAAGCGATGAGCATCCGGAAAAACCGGCGTCTGACCCCCGCGGAAGTCCGGGAAATCGTCCGGGCAACCGCCGGGGTTCCGGATTAAATCCATTTGCAGCCAAAAACAATTAAAAAACAATTTGCAAAAAAAAATCCAATTTGGTTTAATTACGGTTTAGCTGTTTTTATTTGGACAAGGATGGCCCATAAATCATGACGCTGGATCTGACAGACATTGTAATCATCGCAGGAAACTACGGCAGCGGCAAGACGGAAACCGCAGTCAACCTGGCGGCGGCGTGCCGGAAAACCGGCAAATCCGTGGCCATTGCCGACCTGGACCTGGTGAACCCCTATTTCCGGACCCGGGAAGCCAGAATCCCCCTGGAAGCATCAGGCATCCGGGTGGTGCTGCCGGACCGCCAGTACCTGCACGCCGACCTGCCCGTCCTGGCCCCGGCCGTGGCGGACATCCTCCGGAACCCCGCGGATGTCACCATTCTGGACGCCGGCGGAGACGATGTAGGCGTCACGGTGCTGGCCGCCCTGTCGGCAGTGCTCAAAAACCGCAACATCCGCATGCTCCAGGTGATCAACGCGTTCCGGCCCTTTACCGGGGATGTGGCCGGATGCCTGAAGATCCAGCGCCAGATCGAGGCCCGCGGCAAACTCAGGATTACCGGCCTGGTCTCCAACGCCAACCTGCTGGACGAGACCACCGCGGCCCACGTCTACCAGGGATATGACCTGGTCCGCGCGGTGTCGGCCCGGACCGGGCTGCCCGTGGAATTCATCACCGCCACCCCGGAGATCCGGTCCCAGCTGGACCCGGACCGGATCACCTGCCCGATCCTGACCATCGACCGCCACCTGGTCCTCCCGTGGAAACATGCCGGACCCCGGCCGGCCACCGGCACAAAAAACCAAACCCCATAATAAAAACCATGAGCACCCATTTAAAACGTAACACTTAAAACTTAACACTGAGTACAAGGAGTCACCCATGGCATTTCAACACATCATTGACGACGAGCGCTGCAAAGGCTGCGGTCTGTGTGTCAATTTCTGCCCGAAAAATGTTCTGGAGATCACCGACAGGGTGAATGCCAAAGGACATTTTCCCGTCTACCAGGCCCGGCCGGACGACTGCATCAAATGCAGCATCTGCTGCATCATGTGCCCAGATGTGGCCATCACGATTGTTGAAACCCAGGACGCCTGAACAAAGGAAAGAAAAGAATGGCAAAAGTATTGATGAAAGGAAACGAGGCAATCGGCGAGGCTGCCATCCGGGCGGGCTGTAAGAACTATTTTGCATATCCCATCACACCCCAGTCCGAGGTGGCGGAATACCTGGCCAAACGCCTGCCCGAAGAAGGGGGCGTGTTCCTTCAGGGGGAAAGTGAAGTGGCGGTGGGGTATATGATTTTCGGCGCGGCCGGGGCCGGCGAGCGGGTCATGACCACCTCGTCCTCCCCGGGCGTCAGCCTCATGAGCGAGGCCCTCTCCTATATTGCCGCGGCCCAGTGCCCGGCCGTGTTTGTGAACATCATGCGGGGCGGCCCCGGGCTGGGCGGAATCCTGCCTTCCCAGGGAGATTATTTCCAGGCCACCAAAGGCGGGGGCCACGGCGATTACCACCTGCTGGTCCTGGCGCCGGACGGGGTCCAGGAAGCCGTGGAGATGACCATGCAGGCCTTCACCCTGGCGGAAAAATACCGGAACCCGGTCATGATCCTGGGCGACGGGCTCATCGGGCAGATGATGGAGCCGGTGGAATTTCCGGACGGCCTGAAAACCGAGCCCACCAACAAGGACGACTGGGCCACCAACGGCATGGCGCACCGGAAAAGCAGCAAACGCAACCTGGTGAAATCCCTGTTTCTGGACCCTGTGGCACTCAACAACCACAACCTGTTGCTGAAAGCCAAATACGAGCGGATGAAAAAAGAGGAGGTGCAGTTCGAGCTGTACAACGCCGACACCGGCTACCAGGTGCTGATCACCTCCTACGGCACCATGAGCCGGGTGTGCCGCACCGCCATCGACATGCTCAAGGAAGAAGGCATCGAGGTGGCCATGCTCAGGCCCAAAACCCTGTTTCCGTTTCCGGAAAAACAGGTGTTTGACGCTGCGGGCAAAGACAGCTGCAAAGCGGTCATCAGCATCGAAATGAGCATGGGCCAGATGGTGGAAGACGTGGAACGCTGCGTCAAAGGCCGCCGGCCTGTGGAATTCTACGGTGAATGCGGCGGGGAGATTCCGACACCGGAAAAAATCATCGAAATCATCAAAGGACTGTTATAGGAGACCACCATGGGAAAAGCATTTTCACGGCCTCAGGCCCTCTCCACCACCCACACCCATTACTGCCCCGGATGCACCCACGGGATTGTCCACCGCCTGGTGGCCGAAGCCATCGACGACCTGGGCATCCGGGAGAGAACGGTCGGCATCGCCCCGGTGGGCTGCGCGGTCCTGGCATACAACTATTTTGACTGCGATTTCCAGGAAGCGGCCCACGGCCGGGCACCCGCCATGGCCACGGGTATCAAGCGGGTCCGGCCGGACCTGATGGTGTTCACCTACCAGGGGGACGGGGACCTGGCGTCCATCGGCATGGGGGAGATCATCCATGCCGCCAACCGGGGGGAAAAATTCACCACCATTTTCATCAACAATGCCATCTACGGCATGACCGGCGGCCAGATGGCGCCCACCACCATGCCGGGACAGCGGGCCACCACCGCGCCCATGGGCCGGGACACCGCTGAGACCGGCATGCCCATCCGCATGGCCAACCTGCTGGGAGAACTGGTCACCCCGGGGTATGTCACCCGGCAGGCCGTGCTCAAGCCCCAGCAGGTGAACAAGGCCAAAAAGGCCATCAGGCAGGCGTTTCAATACCAGCTGGAAAACCGGTGCTTCAGTTTCGTGGAAGTGGTTTCCACCTGCCCCACCAACTGGGGCCTGTCCCCCGTGGACGCGCTGAAATGGGCCGAAGAGACCCTGCTGCCCTATTATGAGCTGGGCGATTACAAGGTACCGGAATAACCCCCAACCCTTTCATTACCCTAATTACGTTTGGAGACACCCATGCAGACAGAAATAAAATTTGCGGGATTCGGTGGCCAGGGCATCCTGCTCAGTGCGAAACTGCTGGCATACGCCGCCATGAAACAGGGGTCGTTTGTGGCCTGGATCCCGTCCTACGGCCCGGAAATGCGCGGCGGCACCGCCTATTGCACCGTGGTGATCAGCGACCGGCTCATCGGATCGCCCATCATCAAAAACCCCACCCACCTGGTGGCCATGAACCGGCCGTCCCTGGAAAAGTTCGAAAACGACGTCAAACCCGGCGGCATCATCTTCATCAACGCCTCCTTGATTCCGGTGACCAGCCGGCGGACCGACGTCACCCAGCTGGTGGTGCCGGTCAATGACATCGCCATTGAAGCCGGATCGGTCCGGGCCGCCAACATCGTTGCCTTGAGCGCGTTCGCCGCCAAAAGCAAGCTGGTGGACCTGGAACTGCTCAAGGAGTGTGTCAAAGAGGAATTTGCCGCCAAACCGAAAATCATCCCGTTGAACATGGATGCGTTCGACCGGGGCGTGAAGATCGCACAGACGGCATAACCGCCTATCATCCGCCGGGGGTGCCGCTTTGGCGGCGGCCCCGGCCCAACCGACCATCAAAGAAAGAGGGACCGCCATGATCCGAATCGAAATTTCCCTGTTCCTGAAAAATGTGCCCGGAGAGCTGGCCAGGCTTACCGACCTGTTCGGCCGGGCCGGCATCAACATCGACGCCATCACCATCCAGGATGCGTCCGCCTACGTCCAGAACCTGTTCGAGGCCCGGGGGAAATCCCTGAAGCGCCTGGCATCCTCGGCCAGCTACAGCTCCATGAGAAAGGATTCCGCCGAGTTCGCCCTGGTCCGGCTGCTCACGGACAATCCGGATGCCTCCATCGCCCTGCTCAAGGAAAACGACTATTTGTTCGACACCAAGGAAGTCGTGGCCGTGGACATCACCAACCAGCCCGGCGAATTTGCCAAAATCGCCAGAAAATTCGGTGAAGAGCAGATTAACATCAATTACGTGTACGGCTCCGTTTCCGACGCGGACGGTAAATGCCTGTTCGTGTTCTGCCCCGAAGACGTGGCCTACGCCGCCTCCTTCTTTGAATAAACCGCCGGGGTCAGCCGGCCATCCTTAACATCCGGGGTCAGGCCCTGCCTTTTGACCGGGGTCATGACCTTGGTTTTTTGACGGTTCATGCGAAAAAAGTCAAAAAGGCAGGGTTTGACCCCGTTTTTTAAGGTTTTCGTTTGTCTTTGAGGATGTTGTTGGAAATCACGATGCGCTGAATTTCCGAGGTGCCTTCGTAAATGGTGAACACCCGGGCGTCCCTGTAGAGGCGCTCCACCACGTAATCCTTGGTGAATCCGTATCCGCCGTGCATCTGGATGGCCCGGGCCGTGACCTCGTTGACCATTTCCGAGGCAAACAGTTTGGCCATGGAGGCTTCTTTGGTGTAGGATTCTTTCCGGTCCTTCATGGAGGCCGCCGAGAGCATCAGCTGACGGGCCGCCTCAATCTGAACCGCCATGTCCGCGATCTGAAACCGGATGGCCTGGTGCTTGGTGATGGGCACCCCGAACTGCTTTCTTTTGGAGGCGTAGGCCACGGCGGCGTCAAACGCGGCCTGGGCCACGCCCACGGACTGGGCCGCAATACCGATGCGCCCGCTGTCCAGACCGGCCATGGCGATCTTGAACCCGTCCCCGATTTTTCCCAGCATCAGGGAGGCCGGCACCCGGCAGTCCTCGAAAATCAGGTCCGTGGTATCGGAGGCCCGCAATCCCATTTTGTCTTCATCATGCCCCACGATCAGGCCTTTGGTGTCCTTGGGCACGATGAAACAGGAGATCCCTTTGTGGCCGGCCCCGGGATCGGTTTTGGCCGTCACCAGCACCACTTTGGCATGCTTGCCCGAGGTGATGAACCGTTTGGTGCCGTTGAGGATGTAATGGCCGTTGTCTTTGACGGCAAGGGTGGCCTGGGACACGGGGTCTGACCCGGCCTCCGGTTCGGTGAGTCCGAAGGCGCCGATGATTTTACCGGATGCCAGGGGTTTCAGAAACTGCTGTTTCTGGTCTTCCGTGCCGAAATTGTTAAGACTTTCACATACAATGGAATTCTGCACCGACATCACCACGGAGGTGGAGGCGCAGGAATAGGCGATTTCAGACAGGGCCAGGGCATAGGACACGGTATCGGCGGATTCCCCGCCGTATTCTTCGGGAATCATCATGCCCATGAGCCCGAGTTCCCCCATCTGCCGGAAATTGTCCGCCGGAAACTCCTTGGTCCGGTCCCGTTCCGCCGCCGTGGGGGCGATCACTTTTCTGGAGAACTCCCGGACCATGTTCCGGATCATTTTCTGCTCATCAGTCAACTTAAACAGCATCGCATGCCTCCTCCAGTGTCAGGGAACGTAAACCACCACGATCAGGGTGGCATCCTTGTTTCCGGGATTGCGCAGGTCATGCTTGACCCCGGAATTGAAATGCAGGGAGTCGCCCGCGGACAGCGCATTGACGTGATCTCCCACCTGGACCTCCACCTGCCCTTCCAGCACATGGACGAACTCTTCGCCTTCGTGCTGAAATCCGACCCCTTCATGACGGGTCCCGGCCTCCACCACAATGCGGAACGCTTTTAAATGCTGATTTTCAACACCGGGGGTCAGTGGGGTATAGGCATACTGGTCCGTGCGTTTGGTATAGGCCTGAGCCCGTTTTTCCACGGCTTCTTCCGGGTCCTTGAGCAGGAAATCAGAGTCCAGCTGCAACACCCGGGACATCTGAAGCAGGGTTCCGACGGACGGGCGTTTGTCGCCGCTTTCAATCTGTTTGATCACTTCCTTTGCCAGGCCGGTCTCGTTGGCCATGGTATCCAGGGTGATCTTTCTGTCCAGCCTGGCCCGCCTGATCCGTTTTCCGACGGGCGCGGTTTTTTTCGTCCTGGCCATGCCGCCTCCTAATCTACGGGTTCGATCCAGTTTTCCGTATCTTTTGCCTTTCCATACTGGATGGATGTCAATGCCTCATAAAACTTCATGGCGACGGGACCGGGCTTGCCGTCACCCATGTGAATCACCTTGTCGCCGTAACAGATCTCCCCCACCGGCGAGATCACCGCGGCCGTGCCCGACCCGAACACTTCGGTGAGGCGGCCGGATTCATGGGCGCCAAACACCTCATCGATACTGATCTTTCGTTCCGACACCGGCATCTGCCATTTTTTTGCCAGATCGATGACCGAAAACCGGGTGATGCCGGGCAGGATGCTGCCGGTGAGGTTGGGGGTCACCAGTTCGCCGTCAATGACAAAAAAGATGTTCATGGCCCCGACTTCTTCGACATATTTTCTTTCCAGGGCGTCCAGCCACAGCACCTGGGCGTACCCCTGTTTCTTGGCGATCTCGCCGGCGTTGAGACTGGCCGCGTAATTGCCGGCGGTCTTGAATTCCCCCACCCCGCCGGGAACGGCCCGGACATGGTCTTTGGACACCCAGATTTTGACCGGGGCCAGGCCGCCGGAATAATAGGCCCCCACGGAACACAGGATGATGAAAAACTTGAAGGTAAAGGAAGACCGAACCCCCAGAAACGGGTCCGTGGCAATGATGAACGGCCGGATGTACAAAGAGGTGCCCAGGGTTTCGGGAACCCAGTCCTTTTCCATCCGGAGCAGCTGCTTGAGCGCGTCCATGACAAAATCGATGTCCACTTCCGGGATGCACAGCCCCCGGGCCGACCGGTTCAGGCGCTCGAAATTGTCCCTGGCCCGGAACAGCTGGATTTTTTTGTCCGGGGTCTTGTACGCCTTGAGCCCTTCGAAGATGGCCTGGCCGTAATGATACACCATGGCCGCCGGGGACAGGGACACCGGGGCAAACGGCTCGATCCTGGGATCATGCCATCCTTTTTTATCTGAATACTCCATGACAAACATGTGATCCGTGAAGCAGGTTCCGAATCCCAGGTCTTCATCCTTTGGCCGGGTACCGGGTTTGCCGACCCGGGTGACTGCAATTTCCATGTTTCCCTCCTGAATCCTGACACAAATCTGCAGGTCAAATCAAAAAATCAATAATTTGTTATAAGAGCGTTTCAGTGCCGCTTTGTCAAGCATATTTTATTTTATGCTGGTCAACCGTTCCATTGCGTAATATGATGTAAATATATATTGTTGAATCCAACCCGATCATGAAGGAGACCCGTGATGACCGAAAAAAAATTCAAACAGATCTGCACCTGTGAACACTGCGGCAATGAAGCGGAGATGATCGTCACCTGCCAGTGGGTGGAGGTGGAGGCGGCACAGAAAAAAAAGAAGACCGGCAAGGACCCGGTCAAGGTGAAAGGCACCGGCACCTGCACGTCCTGCGGCAGTGAAGCCGACACCTGGGTGGACCTGTAGCACATCGCCATGGACGATCGCCGGATCCTGGAAGACAAACAGATTCTCGTGGTGGACGACGAACCCGATGTCCTGGAAACCATGGAAGAGCTGCTGTACATGTGCCGGGTGGACACGGCCGGGTCCTTTGAAACCGCCGCGGAAAAACTCGAAACCCAAACCTATGACGCCGCGATCCTGGACATCATGGGCGTCCGGGGGTATGAGCTTCTGGAAATCACCCGCCGCATGAATCTGCCCACCCTGATGCTCACGGCCCACGCCCTGACCCCGGAGAACCTGAAAACCGCCCTGGAAAAAGGGGCGGACGCTTACATCCCCAAGGAAAAACTGGTGGACATCTCCGTGTTCCTGGCGGATGTGCTGACGGCCAGAAAAGAGGGCCGGCAGGCCAACGCCCGTTGGTTCTCGTTCGTCAAACCGGTGTTCGACAAACTGTTCGGGCCGGAATGGCAGAAAAAAATGAACATCGATTTCTGAATCATTTATTTGAGGGGGATGGACACCTTGAATTCCGCGCCGTGTCCGGCATCCGACTCCAGGGCCATCTCCCCGCCCATGTCCCTGAGCAGCACCATCACCCCGGCCAGGCCCAGACCGTGGCTCTGAATGGCATCTTCAATGGACCCGCCGGTGGTGAAATAGGTGTCAAAGATCCGCTGGTGATCGGCCCGGGGGATGCCCCGGCCGTCATCTTTCACCCACAGCGTCAGGGAGTTGTCCTCGATCATCCCCCGGATATCCACCCGGGCGGTCCGGTGTTTGAACGCGTTGGTCACCAGGTTCCTCAAAATCTGTCTCACTTTGGCCGCATCCAGGCACACACAGGCCTCCCAGGTCGATTTTTGGAACGCCAGGGTCACCCCGGCGCCGGCGATCACCTGCTCGAGGTCGGCATAGGTGGTCACTTTTCTGACCGTATCCGCGACATTGGGGTCGGCCAGATCGAACACCTCCACCAGGACGCCCACCACCAGGGACGCCACTGTGAAATGGGAGCAGATCATGACCCCTTCCCTGGAACGCCCCAGCTCCAGCACATCGTTCACCAGCCGCTGGGTGGCCAGCGTGTTGCGGACAATCCGGTTGAGCACCTTTATCTGTTTTTCCGTCAGGGGACCATAGGTGTCCTGACGTTCCAGAAGGGATCGGGCCCCGGCATTGATCACGGATATGGGCACTTTGAGATCGTGGATGAGAATCTCGGTTTTGATGTTGGCGTCAGGGTTCTTGTTCATCACCTCTTAAAATCCTTGCAATTTGATTCAATGATTTTATATAGTGGCAACATCGCGTTACCTGATCGTTATACGAAGATACGTGAAACTTGTAAAGCCCTTTGGAGTTTTTATGGCGGACCGTGACGCTGAGATCGCTGAGCTCAAAAAAAAGATCCGGGCCCTGGAAGCGGAAAACCAGCTGCTGGACAATATCATATACAAAGCCCCCATTCCCATTTTCGTTGTGGACCGCCATCACAGGATCAGTCATTTCAACAAGGCCCTGGAAGAGTTGAGCGGGCACAGCGCTCAGGACATGATCGGCACCGACTGGCAGTGGAAAGCGTTTTACGCAAAAAAACGGCCGGTCATGGCGGACCTGATCATCGACGAAGCACCGGATGACCGGATCCTTGACCTGTACGGCCCCAAATACAAGAAAGCCCTGGCCAACAAACAGCTGTTTGCAGCCACCGATTTTTTTCCGGACCTGCCGCCGGCCGGCAAATGGCTGTTCTTTACCGCGGCGGCGGTGTTCGACAAAAACGGCCAAATCGCCGGCGCCGTGGAAACCCTCCAGGACGTAACTTCCGAAAAAGCCAGGGAACAGGAGGTGTTCGATCTGTATCAGACCTATCACCAGGTTCTGGAATTCATCCCCTACCCCATTATCCTGTACGACAAAGAGGGCCATGTCACCTATGTGAACCCCGCATTTTCAACCGTGTTCGGCTGGGCCCTCGACGAAATCAAAGGCCGGCCCCTGGATTTTGTGCCGGAAACCCTGAAAGCGGAAACCAGCCGGATGCTGGACCGGTTCAGGGAAAACCAGCGAATCACCCGCTACGAAACGCAGCGATTCACCAAGGACGGCCGGATGCTGGATGTCGTGATCTGGGCCGCCTCGTATACCTGGTCCAAAGAGCGGTCCGGGGAACATTTCGTGATCCTCAGAAACATTACCGAAGAAAAACGGCTGGCCGCCAACAACCGGACCATCATGCGCATCAGTGCGGCCCTGCCCGAATATCCGGAACTCGAAGACCTCATGGACTACATCACCCGGGAGATCAAGGGGCTGTTGAACACCGAAGGGGCCGTGGTGCTGCTGTATGACGAGATCAAAAACGATCTGTTCTTTCTCGGGGCCGCCTATGACGACTCCCATACGGAACAGCGGGCCAGAAAGATCCGGTTCTCCCTGGACGAAGTGATGGCCGGCACCGTCCTGAAGACCGGGAAACCGGCCCTGGACAACCACGCGGACCGGTCCGCCAATCCCTATCCGGAACGGGACCGCAAAATGGGCTACAAGACAAAAAGCATTCTGTGCGTCCCCATCCGGAGCGACAGCCGCATCACCGGGATTCTGTGCGCCATCAACAAGAAACAGAACCGGTTTGACGACAACGACATGGAGCTGATGGCCATGATCGCCAGCACGGTCGGCATCTCCATTGAAAACGCACGGTTCGCCAAGGCCCTCAAAGACGCCTACCTGGATGTGGCATCCATGAACCGGGCCAAGGACAAGGCCATCAACCATCTGTCCCATGAATTGAAAACCCCGGTGGCCGTGCTGACCGGGTCCCTGCAGATCCTCAAGAAAAAACTGTCGGAGCTGCCCGGGGTCAAGGCCGAATCCACACTGGAACGGATCCAGCGGAACCTGAACCGCATCGTGCAGATCCAGGAGGAAACCGCCGACATCATGGACAAGAAGGTCTACGGGGCCAGGGACATGCTCCATATCATGCTCCAGACCTGCAAGGACGAACTGGCCACCCTGATCGAGCAGCACCTGGATGAGGAAGATCCCATGGAAGTGGTCACGGCGGTCATTGAAAGGGAGTTCAGCTCTCCGGCCCTCAACAGCCGGGACATCGATCTGAACCGCGCCCTGGAAACCCTGCTGGACACCCTGAAGCCCGCTTTTTCTTTCAGGGACCTGGAAATCACCCTGAATCCGGAGGCGAACCTGCCGAAAATCCGTCTGCCCAAAGACGTGTTTGACAAAACCCTGACCGGGCTGATCAAAAACAGTATTGAAAACACCCCGGACCACGGCCGCATTGAGATCGTTACCCGGCGCAAAGGCGACAGCGTCGAGTTTGCGGTCCACGATTTCGGCGTGGGTATCGAGCCCGAAGACCAGAAACGGATTTTTGAAGGCTTTTTCTCGGTGCAGAAAACCGCGGACTACTCCACCAAAAGCCCGTATGATTTCAATGCCGGCGGCAAGGGGGTGGATCTTTTGCGCATCAAGCTGTTTGCCGACCGGCTGGGATTTTCCATTCACATGGAATCCCGGCGCTGCCGGTTCCTGCACGACAACCCGGGAGAGGCCTGTCCGGGGAATATCCATCAATGCCGGTTCTGCAGCAGCAGGTCCGATTGTCTGGAATCCGGATATTCCCTGTTTTCGGTCAGTTTTCCCTGCGGGAAAAAAATATGAAAAAACTCTTTGACAAACTGGAATTAATTGAATTACAACTAAAGTTGTAGCGAGACTGAGCGCTCGTTCTGTCTTGAACCCGGACATTTGAAACGATTTTTTGGCCCTGTACCATACGGAAACCCGTGATTTGGCAAACTCTTTTTCCAGGGGGGGATTCATGAACCAGCTGCACCAGTTGAGCTTCTTTGACATTTACGAAAAAAACGCCCGGCTGTTCAAGGACCGCCCGGCGCTTTACTGGCGTGACCGGGAAACCGGGTTTGCCGATCTGTACGACCGGGCAAGGCGCCTGGCCGCCGGTCTTTCCGGGCTGCCGGCCGGAACGCGGGTGGCGGTCCTGTGCCGGAACCACCCGGTTTTCTTCCATCTTTTCGGGGCCGCATCCGCCCTGAACCTGACGCTGGTGCTGATCAACCGGCGCCTCTCCGACAGCGAAATCAGCCACATTGTTGAAGACACCACCCCCCGCATCATCGTGTGCGACAGTGACATGGCGGACAGGGCCGAACAGCTGGTCTCCCGGTATCCGTTTCTGGACCGGCACCTGGTGGCGGACGGTCCCGGCGAGACCCTGTCACCATGGTATCAGAATCCGGAAAACATCACCCCGGCCGCCTGCAAGCCCCATGACCCGTTCGTGATCATTCACACGGCAGCGGTTCAGGGCAAACCCAGGGGCGCGGTGCTGAGCCAGGAAAACATCCTTTTGTCCAACCTGCAGATGATCCGGTACTACGGGCTGGGACCGTCCTCCTGCGCGGCGGACATCCTGCCGCTGTTCCATATCATGGGGGTGAACCTGGCACTGGCCGTACTCCAGGCAGGGGGCAAAAACGCCATCCTGGAAAAATTTGACCCCGCCCTGACCCTTGCCACGATCCAGAACCGGAAAGTGACGCATATCGGGTCTTTCCCGCCCATTCTGACCCAGCTTTCAGACGAAATCGAGGCCGGCACCTATGACTTAAGCAGCCTTGAACTGGCCGCCGGACTGGATGCCCCGGACACGGTCAAACGGTGGGAATCCGTCACCGGCACTCCCTTCTGGACCATGTATGGGCAGACCGAGACCTCCGGCCTGATCACCTATTCCCCGTATTTTGAACGGCCCGGCTCCGCCGGTGCGGTGGCCCCGATGGTGGACGTCCGCATCGCCGATGACTTCGACCGGGTTCTGCCCCCCGGGGAAACCGGTGAAATCCTCGTCAAGGGCCCGCTGGTGTTCCAGGGATACTGGAACGCCCCGGACCTGAACGACCACACCTTCCGGCACGGGTGGCATCACACCGGGGATCTGGGCATGATGGACCCGGACGGGTTTCTGTTTTTTAAGGGGAGAAAAGCGGAAAAGGAGCTGATCAAGCCGGGCGGTGAAAACGTGTTCCCGGCGGAAGTGGAACAGGCCGTCATGCAGCACGATGCGGTCAGAGAGGTGTGCGTGTTCGGTGTGCCGGACCCGAAGTTCGGTGAAGGCATCAAGGCGGTGTGCAGCCTGCACCCGGGCAGAGAACTGACCGCGGATGAGCTGATCCGGTTCACCGGGTCCGTGATCGCGGGGTACAAAAAACCCCGGTATGTGGAATTTGTGCCGGAACTCCCCAAAAAAGAGGACGGCACCATTGACCGGGAAACCATAAAACAGCAGTTCACATAAACCCAAAGCATTGGATTCTTTATGGCGCAATTAAACATTTCAGACGTGACCCTCACCTTTGGGGGGCTCAAGGCCCTATCCCATGTGGACATGACCATAGAGCCGGGACTGATCACCTCCATCATCGGACCCAACGGGGCGGGAAAAACCAGCATGCTCAACTGCATTTCCGGATTTTACCACCCCACCAGCGGAAACATCGTTTACAAGGACAAGGACCTGACCCATGCCTCGCCCCATCAGGTGTCCAACATGGGGATCGCCCGGGCCTTCCAGAACCTGGAGCTGTTTTCCGGCCTGTCGGTGCTGGACAATCTCATGCTGGCCCGGCACCAGAATCTGACCTATTCGCTGTTCCATGCCGTGTTTTTTTATGGAAAAGCCTCCCGGGTGGAAGCGGAAAACCGGAAATTCGTGGAAGACATCATCGACTTCATGGAACTGGAGCCGGTGCGCAAACACATGGTGGGCAGCCTGAGCTACGGGATCCAGAAAAAGGTGGAGGTGGCAAGGGCCCTGACGATGGACCCGGACATCCTGCTGCTGGACGAGCCCATGGCCGGCATGAACATCCAGGAAAAAGAGGATATCGTCCGGTTCGTCATGGATATCCAGAAGGAACGAAACGTCACCGTGGTGCTGGTGGAACATGATCTCGGGGTGGTCATGGACATTTCAGACCGGATCTATGTGCTGGATTTCGGAGAGATCATCGGGTCCGGCACGCCGGAAGAGGTCTCCAGCAATCCCAAAGTAATCGAAGCCTATATCGGGGAGGATTGATCACCATGAGCGACCATGAACACCTGCTGAAATTCTCCATTCCCCAGCTGCTTCGGTGGCGGGTGGCCCAGACCCCCCACATCACGGCCCTGCGGGAAAAGGACTACGGCATCTGGAACACCTACACCTGGGAAGCGTATTACGATTATGTGAGAAAAACCGGGATGGGGCTGCGTGCCATGGGTATCGAAAAAGGGGATACCATCGCCATCATTTCCGACAATATTCCCGAACTGCTGTTCGTGGCCATCGGGGGTCACGCCATCGGCGCCATCTCCGCCGGCATCTACCAGACCACCATGCCCGCGGAAATCGCCCAGATCATCCAGTACCTGAAAGTGTCCATCGTTTTCTGCGACAACCAGGAACAGGTGGACAAGGTGCGGGAAGTCCGGGGCCAGATCCCCAACGTCCGGAAGGTGATCTTTGAAGATCCCCGGGGCATGCGGGACTACATGAAGGACGACTGGTTTATCGACATCCAGGAACTGTACCGGATGGGGGATGAGGTCCATGCAAAGGACCCGGACCTGTTCGAATCCCTGGTGGATCAGGGAAAACCCGAGGATGTCTGCCACCTGTGCCTGACTTCGGGGACCACGGGCCTGCCCAAGGGCACCATGATGACGCATCTCAACTACATCAACATGGGGGTCCGGATCACCCAGGTGGACCCGCTGGAACAAACCGATGAGTATGTGTCGTTTCTGCCCTTCGCCTGGATCGGGGAACAGATGAACTCCTTCGGCGTGGCCATGGCCACGGGCATCACCATCAATTTTCCGGAATCCGTTGAAACCGCCATGTCCGACCTCAAGGAGATCGGCCCCCATTTCATGTTCGGGGCGCCCCGGATCTATGAAGGGATCCGGTCGGAGATCTGGCTGAAGATCGACCAGTCCTACCGGTTCAACAAACTGATGTACAACTATTTCATCCAGGCGGGCACGAAAGCCGCCGAATTCCGCATGACCGGCAAACCCATGCCACTGCTGCTCCGGTTCAAGGCATGGCTGGGCAAACAGATCATTTTCCGGCCCCTGGTGAACCAGATCGGGCTGCTGCGGCTGCGCCGGGCCTATACCGGCGGGGCGGCCCTGGGACCGGAACTGTTCACCTTTTACCAGGCCATCGGGGTGAACCTCAAACAGATTTACGGCCAGACGGAGATCACAGGCATCGCCTACATGCACCGGGACGGCGACATCCGGCCCGAAACCGTGGGCAAACCGCTGCCCGGCACCGAATGCAAGATCTCGGAAGAAGGCGAAATCCTGTCCAGGTCCCCGTCCGTATCTCCGGGTTACTTTGAACTGCCGGAAAAAACCGAAGAGCTCCTGGAAGGCGGGTGGCTGCACTCCGGCGATGCCGGGTTCATCGACGAGCACGGGCACCTGGTGGTCATCGACCGGGTCTCGGATGTGATGCACACCCGGGCCGGCGACATGTTCTCCCCCATGTTCCTGGAAAACGCCCTGAAATTCAGCCCCTATATCAAGGAAGCGGTGATTTTCGGCAACAAACAGGACTACGTGTCTGCCCTGATCAACATCGACCCCATCGTTGTGGGCAAATGGGCCGAGGACCGGGGGTTGTCCTATACCACCTACATGGACCTGTCCAAGAAAAAAGAGGTGGCCGACCTGATCATGGCCCAGGTGACCGACGTCAACTCCAGAGCGGAAAAAGAACATTTCAGGATCAAGCGGTTCGCCCTGCTCTACAAACTGCTGGACGTGGATGACGGCGAGCTGACCAAAACCGGCAAGATCCGCCGCAAATTCGTGCAGGAGCGGTACCAGGAGCTGTATGAAGCCCTGTATGACGAGAATATCACTGAAAAAGAGGTGGAAGCGTCCTTCCAGTACCAGGACGGGCAGACCACTTCCGTGAAAACCCGGATCGCATTTTACACGGTGAAAGGAGTCTGATGAGTTATTTTTTTCAAATTGTAGTCAGTGGAATCGTGGTGGGATCGATCTATGCCCTGGCCGCCCTGGGACTGGTGCTGGTGTACAAGTCCAGCCGGGTGGCCAATTTCGCCCATGGGCAGATCATTGCCGGCGGTGCGTTCATCACCTTTTTTCTCACGGTCCGGCTGGGAATCCCGATCTTTTTCTCGTTTCTGGCCTCCATGCTCATCACCTTTTTCCTGGCCATGAGCGTGGAACGGATCTTCCTGCGGCGGCTTATCGGGGAACCCATCATCTCGGTGATCATGGTGACCATCGGGCTGGCCTCCATTTTCGACGGCCTGATCTACCTGACCCCGTTCGGCTCGGAAAACTTTTCCTTTCCCCCGTTTCTGCCCACGGAATCCATTGTGGTGGGCGGGGTATCCATCTCCTGGACCCAGCTGGTGGGAGTGATCATCACCTTTGTGCTCATCGGGATGTTTTCCTGGTTCTTTAAAAAATCCACGGTGGGCATCTCCATGCGGGCCGTGTCCGACGACCAGTTCGGCTCCATGTCCGTGGGCATTTCGGTGCCCCGGGTGTTCGGGCTGGCCTGGGCCACGGCCGGGCTGTCCGCGGCCGCCGCCGGCTGCATTATCGGCAACATCACAGGCCTGAATTTCGAGACGCTGCATGCCTTCGGCATCGTGGTGTTCCCGGTGGTCATCCTGGGGGGCCTGGATTCCATTTTAGGGGCCGTGGTGGCCGGCATCATCATGGGCCTGATCCAGCAGTTCGCCTCCGGATACCTGGACGGAAATTTCGGGCTCAACGGCACCGGTGATGTCCTGCCCTATATCATTTTGTTGATCATCCTTCTTTTCAAACCACATGGATTGTTCGGAATCCATGAAATCGAGCGGGTGTAGCCTATGTCACAGAATCGGTGGTTAGCGACGGGAAATTTTTTCACCTCTTACAAGCAAGAACAGCGGACTTTTTCCACCCACCTGGACCGGACCATTTTCACCTGTTTTCTGGTCATTCTGTTCGGGTGGCCCCTGGTGTTTGAAATCAGCAACAAGTACATGCTGGTGCTGGACAACATTCTCATCGCCATTGTGGCGGTCATGGGGTTGAACCTGCTGCTGGGGTTTGCCGGACTGATCTCCATCGGTCATGCCGCGTTCGTGGGCATCGGGGCCTATACCGTGGCATCGGTGTGCCAGGTCATCGGAGAAAACCATGTCATCGTCACCCATTTCTGGCCGGTCCTCATTGTGCTCGCCGGTCTCATGGGGGCGGCGTTCGGTGCGTTCGTGGGGCTGCCGGCCCTGCGGCTCAAGCATCTGTACCTGGCCATCGCCACGCTGTCGTTCCAGATGATTTTTGAATGGTTCATCCAGTTCATGAGTTTTTTCAACCAGGGCCAGACCATCTATGTGGGGCGGGCTTACTGGTTTACCGGCGAGGTCGGCAGAAATGAGCATTACCTGTTCTGGTACTATATTGTTCTGACCCTGGTGGTATTGATGGGATTCGGGGTCCGGAATCTGTTGAAGACCAAATACGGGCGGTGCCTGGTGGCCGTGCGGGACAATGACCGGGCCGCGGACGCCATGGGCATGAACCCGGGGCTCACCAAGGTGTACGCCTTTGCCCTGGCCGGTTTTTTTGCCGGCGTGGCCGGGGCGCTGCATGCCTATCTGTACCGGGGGGTGGGATTCGAGTCCTTTACCCTGCACGCATCGGTGGGTTATCTGGCCATGGCCATCGTGGGGGGCCTGGGTACATTGAACGGGACTTTCTGGGGACCGGTGTTCATCAAATACCTGGACATTCAGGTGGAGCAGTTCTCGGAATTTGTGGGGCAGTACCTGACCTATGCCCCGAACGTGGCCACGGCCCTGAAGCCTTTGAGCTTCGGTCTGGTCATCGTGCTGTTTCTGATGTATGAACCCCGGGGAATCTCCAACTGGTGGCGCATCGTCAAATCCTATACCAAGCTGTGGCCGTTCCGCTACTGACGGGTGGCGGCACACGCTCCGGCTTTGAACATATTGCAGGTCATAACCCCAACCACAGGAGGCAAGTATCATGAAAAGCAAAACCACATTAATCGTCAACACATTACTGGTTATGGTGTTCGTGTTTGCATTCACCCTGCCGGCAGCCGCCGGAACAACCTACAAGCTCGGTATGTCCCTGGCCATCACCGGGCCCACCTCCGATGCGGGGAACCCCTATGCCAAAGGGGCGGAAGACTGGTTCAAGTTTGTCAATGAAACCGATTACCTGGGAGACGGCGATAAAATCGACTGCCCCATCAAGGACGACCAGTACAAAAATGACACCACCAAACGGTTTTTCGAGGAATTCCTGGATGATGACATCCTGATTTTCTTGAGCTATGCCACCGGCGCCAACCTGGCATTGAAACGGGACTTTGAAGAAGTCCGGATCCCGGTCATTCCCGCCTCCTATCATGAAGGCCTGATCGTGGACGCCAACTACACCTTCATGCCCGTGGCCACCTATTCGGAAAACGCCGTGGGCCTGGCCGAGTTTGTGGTGGAAAATCACCAGGGATCTGATGTCCCCCAGGTGGCGTTTTTCATCCATCCGTCCGCCTTCGGCAGAGGGCCTCTGGAAGACACCCAGAAAGCCATTGCCGAAGGGCTGAAAATCGACATCGTGGAAGTGGTGGAACACGGCACCGACCTGGACAACACCGCCATGCTCCAGCGGCTTCAGAGCAAGGGGGTCCAGTATGTGATCTGCCACACCGTCCAGACCCCGGTGGCCACCATGCTCACCGATGCCCAGCGGCTGGGGGTCACGGCCGCCTCTTTTGGTGAAAAAGGCAAACTCACCTTCCTGGGGGCCCACTACACCGGCGGGTCCGACCTGATCGCCCTGGCCGGTACCGCCACCGAAGGGTACATCTGGGCCGATTCCTACAACCTGACCTCGGAAAACAATGAAAAGGCCAAAAAACAGCTGGAACTGGCGGCCAGGTACGAGCGGGACGACAAGGCTGCCAATTCCCACAACTACGGCGCCGGCATCCTGGCGGCCCAGATCGCCACCGAAGCCATCAAAGAGACCAAGAAAGCCGGGCTCAAGATCAACCGGGAAAATATCTACAAAACCATGCAGTCATTGAATTTCGAATCCTTTGCCGCCGCCGGGCCGGTGACCTACTCGGAAACCGAGCGGATCGGCGTGGATGTTCAGAACATCTATGTGGCCGAAGGCGGGATTTTCAAGAAAGTCAAATCCATGGAATCCCAGTTCATCCGGAAAGTCCGGGCCGGCCGGTAACCACCGGTTCCGCCGCCTGACCCAAGACACCCTGCCGGGAACCGGTTCGCGTTTCCGGCAGGGTCAACCCCAAGCCAGAGAAAGCATATATGGAAACCAATCTGCTGGAAGTCAACAACATTGAAGTGGTGTACAACGATATCATCCAGGTGCTGCGGGGTGTCAGCCTGTATGTGCCCGAAGGCAGCATCGTGGCCCTGCTGGGGACCAACGGGGCCGGTAAAACCACCACCCTGCGGGCCATCTCCGGACTGCTGAAGCCGGAGAACGGGGCGATCCGGGAGGGGCGTATCACGTTTGACGGCAACGACACCACCCACATGATGGGGACCGAGGTCGTCAAGCTCGGGGCCGTGATGGTGCCGGAGGGCCGCCGGGTCTTCAAGCACCTGACCGTGAACGAGAACATCATTGTGGGATCCATCACCCGCAAGGACGGGGCCGCAGCTATCAAAAAAGACAACGATTTGATGTACAAACATTTTCCCCGGCTCTCCAATGTCACCAACCGGATGGCCGGATACAGCTCCGGCGGGGAACAGCAGATGATCGCCATAGCCAGAGCCCTCATGGCGGCCCCCAAAATGCTGATGCTGGACGAACCCTCCCTGGGACTGGCGCCGCTGCTGGTCAAAGAGATCTTTGAAAACATCAAGCGCATCAACCAGGAACTCAAGACCACCATTCTGGTGGTGGAACAGAACGCCAAGGTGGCCCTGGCGGTTTCCGACTACGCCTATATCATGGAGTCGGGAAAAATCGTTCTGGAAGGCCCGTCCAGAGAGCTGCAGAAAAACCCGGATGTCAAGGAGTTCTACATGGGCATCACCAAAGGGGGTGGACGGAAATCCTTTAAAGATGTAAAATCCTACAAGCGGCGCAAACGCTGGATGTAGACCTTAACAGACAGGAGCTCAACATGAAAATTCTGGTGGGATATGACGGTGGGGAAGAAGGGCGCCTGGCCCTGGCCCTGGCCCGGGACACGGCGGTTTTCCACAATGCCTTTGTCCATGTAATCACCTCGATGGAGGGAGGAAATTCGGAAAGACAGGCCGATATCCAGACGGCGGAAAAAAACCTGAATTTCGCCAAAAGCCTTCTGGCGCACGCCAACCTCCAATGTGACTGCCAGCAGAGCGTCCGGGGCATGTCCGCCGGAGAGGACCTGGTGAAATTTGCCGAAGAAAACGAGATCAACCATATTTTTCTGGGAATCCGGAAAAAATCCCGGGCACAGAAGGCGATTCTGGGGTCCACGGCCCGATACGTGATTCTCAAGGCCCCCTGCCCGGTCACGACCGTGAAGTTCGATCTGGACACCATATCCAATCAGGACCTGATCAAAGACCGCCGGATCCTGGTGGTGGATGATGAACCCGATATCCTGGAGACCATCGAGGAACTCATGGACACGTGTCTTCTGGATACGGCGGCATCCTTTGAGACCGCCAGAAAAAAACTGGATGAGTCCACCTATGACCTGGCGATCCTGGACATCATGGGTGTCCGGGGGTATGACATCCTGGCGCTGGCCAGGGAAAAGGACCTGCCGGCCCTGATGCTCACGGCCCACGCCCTGACCCCGGAAAATCTGAAGGAATCCATCAAAAAAGGGGCGGATGCGTATATCCCCAAAGATGAACTGGCCAATCTGCCGACCCATGTGGCCGATGTAATCCGGAACCGGATCCAGGGGAACCAGGGGTATGGGGCGTGGTTTTCCAAACTCAAACCGTTTTTCGACAAATCCTTCGGGTCCGGATGGCAGGACAAGGACAAAAACTTCTGGAACTCGTTCAACGACCGATACGGCAGATAACAGTTGTCTTTTTTTTAGATTGTGCTAAAAGAGGCGGTATGAAAACAAATCCTGTCAAAAGCGGCCTGATGGTGGTCTGTGTTTTTTTTCTATTCTGTGCCTGCGCATCAGATGCGGAAAAAAAGGCACAACTTCTCTCCCAGGGGGAGACTTTCATCGAAAATGGTGATTACAGCAACGCAGTCATTCAGCTGAAAAATGCGGTGGAGATCGACCCGGATTCCGGCCGGGCCTGGGAGCTTCTGGCCCAGGCTTATCTGAAGATGGGAGATACCCAGCAGGGATTCAACAGCCTGTTACGACTGGAACAAATCGATCCCACAGATCTGGATACGGTCATTCAGGTAGCGTCCTTTTATCTTCTGGCACAACAGATAGAAGAAGCGGAAAATCGGGTAACCCGGGTTTTGGAAAAACAGCCGGACCATATTCCGGCTTTGTATCTACAAGCGGGACTGTTAAGCCGGAACCCGGAAAATCTGGAGCAACTCACCGCTATTTATGAAAAAATACGGACCATCGATCCCCAACAGCCCAAAGCATATCTCGCGCTGGCCAGAATCTACGCGGCCCGTTCCGATCATGCGGACGCGGAAACCAGCCTGAAAAAAGCCCTGGAACTGGCACCTGAATCCGCACGAATTTACAGGACACTGTTTGATTTCTACATTTCCCGAAACGATGTGCCTGCTGCGGAAGCGTTGATTGAAGACCGCATCACCAAGGCCCCTTTGGACCCGGAACCCCATACATTTCTGGGAAGCTTTTACATGGCACGCAATGAGTTTGAAAAAGCGGAACATCAGTTCAGTGCTGCACTGGAAAAAAACCCGGAAAATATCAACGCCCACATGGTAACCGCAGACCTGTATGCCCGGCAAGGCCGAATTGATGATGCGGAATCCCATATCCAAAAAGTCATGGACCTGGCCCCGGACAGCCATGAGATCCTGACCGCCTGCGCAGACTTTTATTTTTCCAACCAACAGGTCTCCCGGTCCCAGGAGATCGTGGATAATATTTTGAATCAGCGTCCCGGATTTTTCCCTGCCAGAATCCTCAAAGGCAGAATTCTGGCTGAAAAAAACGACCTGGATGCGGCCGAGGCCTTATTCCGAAAGTTGATCCAGGAAGATCCGGAATCCGGCCAGGCCTATTACCTGCTGGGGATGGTACTGGCAAAAAAGAATGACACGGCCCAGGCCGGATCTCTGCTGGCCACAGCGATTGAAAAAACCCCGAATCTGTTTCAGGCCCGGCTGCTTCTGGGAGACATTCATTTCCGGCAGGGGGATCTGGCGCTGGCGGAAACCCATGCCAGACAAGTTCTCAAGCAGGTACCCAATCACTATCAGGCCGCCATTCTGCTGGGAAACATTTTGATGGAGACCCGGCAGATTGCGGAGGCCCGGTCCGTTTTTGAAAGATTGACGCAGGCAGCCCCTGAAAATCCCGTGGCATTTTTTCGCCTGGGAACCCTGGAACGGTCAGAAAAAAATTATGATCAGGCGATCATTCATCTGAATCGTGCCCTGCAGATCGATCCGGACCTGATGGACGTTTTTTCCAGCCTGATTTCCGTCTATGCCCTGCAACAGGAATTTGACCAGGCAATGGCACGCTGTGACGAGCATCTTGCCGCCCGGGGAGAAGACCTCACGATAGCGGCCGTGATTCTCAATCTCAAAGGAAACATTCTTCTGGCGGACAACCAGTTGGAGAGCGCCCTGGACACCTATGAACAGGCCATCACCCGGAACCCGTCCTTTATTACGCCATATCTGAGTCTGGGAAAAATTTTCACGGCCCAGGGCCGCATCGAGGATGCGATTCAAATATACAAGGCCCTGCTTGAGAAACACCCGGAACAGGCCTTTGCCCATACCCTGGCAGGCACGCTTTACGAACAGCAGGGACAGATCACGCTGGCACAGACCCACTACGAGAAAGCACTGGAAATTGAACCTGGTCTTGTTCCGGCACTCAACAACCTGGCCTACCTGTATGCGGATCAGGGAATACTTCTAGACCAGGCACTGGATCTGGCCAGACAGGCCAGACGTCAGACACGGCAGGTGCCCGCGGTCATGGATACACTGGGTTGGGTTTACTTTAAAAAAGCCCTTTATGACAGTGCAGTCATGGAATTTGAAGCCGCCATCGAGCTGGACGGGTCCAACCCTGTCTTTTTCTATCACCTGGGGCTGGCCTACCACGAACTGGGACGGCCCGAGGATGCCAGAACCGCTTTGGATACCGCTTTGCGGATTCAATCCGATTTCAAGGGATCAGATACCGCCCGGCAGATACTTTCGGAACTTTAATCCGACCAATCCGGTTCCAGTTCAGGCTCAGGCCACCAAGCACACCTCATCGGGAAACCGGGTCAGCCGTTCCAGCCCGGTTTCAGTGACCACCCAGGTGTTTTCGATCCCCATGACTCCTTTGCCCGGCAGAATCACTTTGGGCTCCAGGGCCAGGACCATACCCGCTTTCAGAGCCATGGTCTGACCCTGGGCGATAAAGGGAAATTCATCCAGTTCAATACCCAGGCCATGGGCTGTAAACCGGATTTTCGGATGGGCCGCTCCCATGAAATACTCCCCATACCCCAGTTCTTCGGCCATGGCGGTCATCCGGTCATACAGATCGCCTGTGACAGCCCCCGGCACCGCGGCCCGGCATGTGTCCGCCTGGATCGACAGCATGGCCTCATGGGCGTCTACCAGATCATCCGGCAGGGTTCCCAGGGAAAAAATCCGGGCATGGTCGGCCAGATATCCGTCCAGGCAAAACACATAATCCACCAGTACCGGCTCGTTGGGACGGATCACATCCCGGCCCGGGCCCTGGCCGATATTCGGATTGAGCCCGGCCCCTGCCGTGGGAGAGGCAAACGCCCCGGGCACGGCCGCGCCTGCCCCGCACATGATATGGCCGTAAAACAGGTAATTGTCCCACATGCGCATGCGGATCAGGCCCTGATGCCCCAGTTTCCGGGCATGGGCCTCCACAAGTCCGGCCAGTTCGATCTCCGGCATGCCCGGCTGAATCAGGGCCGTGACCTGTTCCGCTACCCGGTCGGCCATGAGCGCGGCCTTGCGGATACACTGGATTTCAAAGTCGGATTTCACGGCCCGCTGGGACCGGATTTCGACAGACACATCCTGAATGGCAGCGGTACGGAAAATCTTTTGAAACATCTGGTACTGGGCCGCCGGCAGCACATCCAGCTCCATGCCCAGGGTTCCCGGCAGCGCCAGGCCCTCGCCCGTGAGAATATCCGGAATCTTTTTCGGGCTCATCACCGGAATCACCGGCAGGTGGGTTTCGGCCCTGGCCCGTTCCACGCTCTTGAACACCATGAAAACCGCGTCCCCCTGTGCCGGAACATACAGCCATCCGGTCTGGGTGGTGCCGGTAAAGTAGAACAGGTCGGCTTTCTGAATCACCAGTGCCCCGTCAAGGCCCTGGTGATTCAGGCGAGCCTGAAAATCACGAATCCGGGTGGTCAGTTCCCGGACCGGGACGATGTTGCACAGCTGTGCATCAATATTCATAAAAGCCCTTGCCGGTCTTTCTGCCCAGCCAGCCTACTTCCACATATTTTCTGAGCAGGGGGCAGGGACGGTATTTGGAATCCTTGAATCCGTCGTACAGGGTTTCCATGATGGCCAGGCAGGTGTCCAGGCCGATGAGATCGGCCAGGGCCAGCGGGCCCATGGGATGGTTCATGCCAAGCCGCATCACGGTATCGATATCTTCCGCCGTGCCCACGCCCTGGTACAGGCAGAACACGGCTTCATTGATCATGGGCAGCAGGATCCGGTTGGCGATGAATCCGGGATAGTCGCTGGCCTGTGCCGGGGTCTTGCCGAATTTCTCGGACAGTTTCCAGGTGATGTCAAAGGTCTCGTCTGACGTGGCAATGCTGCGGATCACCTCCACCAGTTTCATGACCGGCACCGGGTTCATGAAATGCATGCCAATCACCTTGTCCGGCCGGGAGGTCTGGGCCGCGATCCGGCCGATGGGAATGGAGGAGGTGTTGGTGGACAGAATCACCTGTTTGGGGCAGATCCGGTCCAGATCTTTAAAAATGTTGAATTTCAGGTCTTCGCGCTCCACGGCCGCCTCCACGACAAAATCCGCTTTGGCCATGTCGTTCAGGTCCGTGGTGGTGGTGATCCGCTCTAAAACGGCGGTCTTGTCCGCTTCACTGATCTTCTCCTTTTTGACCATCCGGTCCAGGTTCTTGGTGATGGTAGCCACACCATTGTTGCAGAATTCCTGCTTGATATCGCTCATGATCACGGACAGGCCGGCAGCCGCCGCCACCTGGGCAATGCCGTTGCCCATCTGGCCGGCACCGATCACACCAAAGGTCTTAATATCCATTTTTTATCTCCTGTTTGATTAAATTCTCAGATTTCAAACCTCAGCATTGAAAAACAGGGTCAGCTGAACCTGAAAGTTGAGCAAGTTTCATTATGAGTCAGTAAGTTACATGCGTTGAGTGAGTGACATTTCCGGATGAATCACCGGCGGACCACCAAAGCCACGGCTTCTCCGCCTCCCAGGCACAGGGATGCCAGGCCCTGGTGCACATCGCGTTTTTTCATTTCATACAGCAGCGTGGTCAACACCCTGGCACCGGACGCGCCAATGGGATGCCCCAACGCCACGGACCCGCCATTGACGTTGACTTTGGCCGGATCCAGTTCCAGCACCTTGTTGATGGCGGCCGAAGTGCCGGAAAACGCCTCGTTGATCTCGAACAGATCGATATCCCCAATCGTGACACCCTCTTTTTTCAGCACCTTGGGAATCGCATAAATCGGTGCCATGAGCACGTATTTCATATCAATCCCATAGGAAGCCTGGGCCCCGATCTCCGCCAGGATGGGGCAGCCCAGTTCCTTTGCCTTTTTTTCACTCATGACCACCACGGCGGAGGCGCCGTCGGAAATGATAGAAGCGTTGCCAGCCGTGCCCACCCCGTCTTTTTTGAACGCGGGTTTCATTTTGGACAGCAGGTCGAACGAGGTTTCCTGGGGGCATTCATCCGTGTCAAACACTTTGGGGTCCCCTTTGCGCTGGGGCACGCTCACCGCCATGATCTCGTCTTTAAACCGGCCGGACGCCACGGCCTCGCAGGCCCGGCGGTAGGACTCGGCCGCATACCGGTCCTGGTCTTCCCGGGACACTTCCCAGCGCTCGGAACACAGCTCGTTGGACATGCCCATGTGAAAATCGTTCACAATGTCCCACAGCCCGTCGTGGATCATGTGGTCCTCGATCCGGCCGGGGCCCATGCGATGTCCCCACCGGGCCTTGTCCATGTAATACGGGGCCATGCTCATGGTCTCCATGCCCCCGGCCACCACCACCTCGGCGTCCTCGCACTGGACAGCCTGGGCCGCCAGCATCACCGCCTTCAGCGATGACCCGCACACCTTGTTCACGGTGATGGCTTCCACTTCCCAGGGCAGCCCGGCCTTGACCGCCGCCTGCTTGCCCGGGTTCTGGCCGTAGCCGCAGGGCAGCACCATGCCCATGATGCATTCATTGACCCGGGAGGATTCTATGCCGGCCCGGGCGACGGCTTCCTTGATGACCAGGCCCCCCAGATCGGTGGCCCCCATGGTGCTCAGGGTTCCGCCGAAACTGCCCAGAGGCGTCCGGACGGCACTGACGATAACGGCATTCTGCATGGATCGATCTCCTTGTGCTTGTCTGTTCGCTATATTGCAGCTGGAATGTATCAGCTGTCTGTGTCCATTGCAAGTGTTTTCCCGCCGGTTGTCCACGGATCCGGCATTTCCCGTCAACCACCCGTGCCGGGGGGCGGCTGGTCAACAGACCCGTGCCGGGGGGCGGCGCGGGTTTCACCCCTCTGCCGTGTTTGACAAGGCATAGGGCATGCTGCGCTAAACGGCAAAAACTGCGGGCAGGTATGTCCTCAAACAGTTTGCCGTTCTTCACGCTTCGCATGCCCAACGCCTTGTAACAAACACGTCAGAATGGGATTCAACCCGCACAGCCCCCCGGCACTGGACGATAATGCCAGCGACAGGCCGATGAGGCTTCGGAAACGGCACCTCTCTGTAAAGCGGAGCCCCTGGCGGGGGTGCCTTGCTGACGGACTGTCGGAGCCCCCAAGGATTCCAGCCCGGCAGCAAGGCACCCCCGTCAGGGGCGGCCCTCTGCCGACAATTCCAATACAGGCCTCATGTAACCTGTTTGTGCAACAGCGCGTTTTGTTACCAGGCATTGCCCCGGTCAGGATTTTTTCAACCTACTTCCAGTGACGTCACGTATCCGCATGGTCCGGATGCAGCCGATCCTAACCGTGCCCGCTACATGTTCCGGCGGTACTTGCCTCCGACTTCGTACAGGGCTCCGGTGATGGTGCCCAGGGAACAGACCTTCACGGTCTCCATCAGCTCGGCGAACATGTTGCCCCCGTTCAAAGCCGTCTCCTGGAGCCGCTTCAGGGCGGCTTCCTGTTCATCCTGATGCGCGGATTTGAATGCATCCAGCCGTTCCAGCTGGGCATTTTTCTGAGCCTCCGTGGCCCGTGACAGCTCCAGGTGGTTGGCCAGGTCCGCATAGTTTGCATCCGGGTCCTCAAAGGTGTTAATGCCGATGAGCGGCAGTTTGCCCGAATGTTTGAGATGCTCGTAATACATGGACTCTTCCTGGATCTTGCCCCGCTGGTATCCGGTCTCCATGGCGCCCAGAACCCCGCCCCGCTCTGTGATGCGCTCGAATTCCACGAGCACGGCCTCTTCCACCAGATCGGTCAGTTCATCCACGACAAACGAGCCCTGGAGCGGGTTCTCGTTTTTGGCCAGGCCCCATTCCCGGTTGATGATCAGCTGGATGGCCAGGGCCCGGCGCACCGATTCCGCGGACGGCGTGGTGATGGCCTCGTCAAACGCGTTGGTGTGCAGGGAGTTGCAGTTGTCATAGATGGCGCACAACCCCTGGAGCGTGGTGCGGATGTCGTTGAACTGGATGTCCTGGGCGTGCAGGGACCGGCCCGAGGTCTGGATGTGGTATTTTAGCTTCTGGGACTTGTCGTTTCCCTTGTATTTATAGCGCATGGCCACGGCCCAGATGCGGCGGGCCACCCTGCCGATGACCGTGTATTCCGGGTCCATGCCGTTGGAAAAGAAAAAGGACAGGGACGGGGCGAATTCATCGATGTCCATGCCCCGGGACAGGTAGTATTCCACATAGGTGAACCCGTTGGCCAGAGTCAGGGCCAGCTGGGTGATGGGGTTGGCCCCGGCTTCGGCAATGTGGTATCCGGAAATGGACACGGAATAGAAGTTTTTCACCTGGTGATCGATGAAATACTGCTGAATGTCTCCCATCATCTTCAGGGCGAACTCAATGGAAAAGATGCAGGTGTTCTGGCCCTGGTCCTCCTTGAGGATGTCGGCCTGGACCGTGCCCCGCACCGAGGACAGGGCGAACGCCCGGATGTCGGCGGCTTCCTTTTCATCGGGTTTGCGGCCGTGTTCCTTCTCGAACCGGTCCATCTGCTGGTGAATGGCGGTGTTCAGGAACATGGCCAGCATCATGGGGGCCGGGCCGTTGATGGTCATGGACACCGAGGTGTTGGGCGCGCACAGGTCAAACCCGTCATACAGGACCTTGACATCCTCGAGGGTGCAGATGCTCACCCCGGAGGTGCCGATCTTGCCGTAGATGTCCGGCCGCCGGTCCGGGTCAAACCCGTACAGGGTCACCGAATCGAAGGCCGTGGACAGCCGCTTGGCCGGATAGGCCGAAGACAGCAGCTTGAACCGGCGGTTGGTGTCGGCGGGTCCGCCCTCTCCGGCAAACATCCGGGTGGGGTCTTCATCGGCCCTTTTCAACGGGAACACCCCGGCAGTGTATGGGAACCGGCCGGCAAAGTTCTCCTTTCTCATCCACCGGTACTGGTCCCCGGGATCGGAAAACTTCGGCCGTGCGATCTTGGGGATTTTGGAATGGGACAGGGATTTTGTGTACAGCGGTACCCGGAACTCTTTGTCCCGGACCTGGTAGACCAGCTCGTCCTTTTCATAGGCTTCCGAGCTGGTCCGGTACTGTTCGATCAGATCATCGGTGTCCGGGGTCACCTGTTCACCGGCGTCTGCCAGGGCCTGTTTCAGTCCGGCCAGGGCCTGGTCCATGTCCAGGTCCCCGTCCGGATTCCTGCCCCCCAGTGCCTCCAGGGCGGAGGACAGGTGCCACCGCCGGCGGACCGCTTCGGCCTGATCTTCGGTGGCCTGGTGGTACTCCCGCACCGTGTCCGCGATTTCGGCCAGATACCGAGTGCGCTCGCCGGGGATGATAATGGTCTTGGACGAGGATTCCCGGACGTCGTTGCGGGGGATGGATGAAATGAATTCAGTGCCTTTGGTCTGGTTGATCTGGTCCAGCAGGGCGTGGTAAAAAGCGGTGAGGCCGTCGTCATTGAACTTGGAGGCGATGGTGCCGTACACCGGCATCTCTTTCGGATCCCTGTCCCAGGCCTTGCGGTTGCGCTGCACCTGTTTTCTCACGTCCCGTATGGCGTCTTCCGATCCCTTTTTCTCGTATTTGTTGACCACCACGATGTCCGCGTAATCCAGCATGTCGATCTTTTCCAGCTGGGACGGGGCCCCGTATTCCGCGGTCATCACATACACGGACACATCCACCAGGTCCACCACCCGGGAATCCCCCTGGCCGATGCCGGCGGTTTCCACCAGGATCAGGTCGAATCCGGCCGCCTTTGCCACGGTTACGGCATGGGGCAGGGATTCCGGCAGCTCGGTCTGGGAGCGGCGTGTGGCCAGAGACCGCATGTAGACCCGGTCGCTGTCAATGGCGTTCATGCGGATCCGGTCCCCGAGAAGGGCCCCGCCGGTCTTGCGGCGGGAAGGGTCGCAGGAGATGATGGCGATGGTGACCTCGGGCAGATCCCGCAGAATCCGGATGATCAGTTCGTCGGTCAGGGAGGATTTGCCGGCCCCGCCCGTGCCGGTCAGACCGATGACCGGCGTGTTTTTCGATTCCGCCATCGGGGTCAGGCGGTCCATGATCCGGGCCAGCCGGTCCGGGTCTCTGGCACCGGCCTCCTGGACCGCAGAGATGAACCGGGCGATGGTCAGCTTGTTGTCCACGGACAGCCGGTCGTATGCCAGGTGATCGAAATCCACACTCGGCCCGTCCATGGACCGCATCATGTCGTTGATCATGCCCTGGAGCCCCATTTTTGACCCATCTTCCGGGGAGTAGATCCGGGTGATGCCGTAGGCGTGCAGTTCCGCCATTTCCGCCGGGATGATCACCCCGCCGCCGCCCCCGAAAATCTTGACGTGGGAGGCCCCCTGTTCGTCCAGCAGGTCTTTCATGTATTTGAAATATTCCATGTGCCCGCCCTGGTAACTGGACACGGCGATTCCCTGGGCGTCCTCCTCGATGGCGGCATCCACCACCTCCTTGACCGACCGGTTGTGGCCGATGTGAATCACTTCCGCGCCCGTGTCCTGGAGAATCCGTCTCATGATGTTGATGGCCGCATCATGGCCGTCGAACAAAGAGGTGGCGGTAACGATTTTTATGGCATGTTTCGGGGTGTACGGCTGAGTTTCCTGAGTCATGACGGCTCCTTTAAAAAGATGAGACCAAGAATAAAATCGGTCTGAATGGCGATATACTGGTCAATGGTGAACTGTTTTTGCAGATGCCAGCGGCGGAACGCCCACATCTGCCCCAATACCGATATGTTGTGTCCCACAAGATTGACGATGTCCGCACCCAGAACCGGAACGCTGTTTTTCCCGGACATCCGATTCAAGGTGGTGATAAAAATATCCGTAATATTCAATTCATTGATCAGCACCCGTTCCTGCCATTTTCTGGGCAAAAACTGAGTGACCTGGTACATGAGCAGAATATGGTCGGCCATGTTGTCGCACACCTTGAAATAGTGGCGGATCACCCGGGCCAGGATTTCCCTGCCCCCGGCGGTGTCTGCCAGGGCCTCTTCCACGGCCTTCTGCACCTCTTCATGGATGGTTTTGCACACCAGGTAAAGGAGATCTTCCTTGGAGCTGACATATTCATACAGGGAGCCGATGGAAAACCCCGCGGCCCTGGCAATCATGCGGGTGGTGGTTTTATGGTACCCATGGTCGACGAACAGGGTGACCGTGGCATCGATGATGTGCCGCCGCCGTTCCTTGACCAGCTCCGGATTCTTGATCTGGGTGGGCACCTCAGGATCGGTTATCCGCTGTTTTCTTTTCCTGTCCTTTGCCACAACAGCACCACTCCTTCGTTGATTTTCGGGGCACCCCTGAAGGGCAAGCCCCGTGGCCGCCCGGCAGCGCCTGATATGAACGAGCGCTCAATCAAACTTTTTTTGCATGAATCCATCCGGTTGTCAAGAAAAACATTGGCTGGCCGGCCGTGTCTGTTTTTGGTCTTTTTTTTATGACCCGGTTGCGTTAAGATGATGAAAAATACCCGATCACCGCTTAAAAAGGAGGTTTTATGGAACTGAAAACCCTGGCCATCGACAACCCGGAATCGCTGAATTTCATCCTGGGACACGCCCATTTCATCAAAACCGTGGAAGACATCCATGAAGCCATTGTCTGCACCGTTCCCAACGCCCGGTTCGGGGTGGCATTCTGCGAGGCATCCATGGAATGCCTGGTCCGGCACAGCGGCACGGACGAGGGGTTGATCCGGCTGGCAAGGGACAATGCCTATGCCCTGTCCGCGGGTCACACATTTATCATTTTCATGCGGGACATGTTTCCCATCAACATCCTCAACACCATCCAGAACGTGCCGGAAGTGGCCAGAATCCATTGCGCCACAGCCAATCCCGTGGAGGTGATTCTGGCGGAAACCGATCAGGGCAGAGGAATCCTGGGCGTGATCGACGGATTTTCATCCAAGGGAATAGAAACCGACACAGACATTGAAAAACGCAAAGGATTTCTGCGCATGATCGGATACAAACAATAAAAAATCGAGGTCAGGCCTGCCTTATTGTCGTNNCGACAATAAGGCAGGCCTGACCCTCTAATGGGGCCGGAAGGTCCGGAACTATTTGGTGATGAACACCGGGCATTCCGCCTTGTTGAGCACCTGATGGGCCACGCTGCCTAAAAACAGCCCGGCCAGGTCCGAGACCCCCCGGGAGCCCATGACGATCAGGTCCATTTTCTCGATTCTGGCCACTTCCGCGATATGGGTGCCCGGCGTCCCTTCCAGAATTCTTGTTTCATAGGACACCCCGGCTTTGTCAAGCATCTCCTCATAAGGCTTGACCAGATCTTCCGAAGATTTCATGATCTCATCGATGGCCTGCTGAAAATAGGGTTCCGACAACACCACCGGAAACCGGGCATGACAGTGAAGAAGAAGAATATGGGAGTTGAACTTCTTGGCCAGATCAATGGCATACCGGGTGGAATTAATGGAATGGGAAGACCCGTCCACGGGATTCAATATTTTTTTAAATTCCATCGCACATCTCCTTTTTTTCAGGTTTCGGATTCACGGCCGGACTGCGAACACTTTGATTCGCATGGACGCCTGATATTATTGTAAGACACCCGGCCGATAAAAAAAAGCGAAAAAAATCATTTCCTGTTCCGGCAGATCAAAAAAACATTGACAATTCATTTTCTATAAATGTAGTATCCGGATAAATATAGACTGAGCGCTCGATCAGTTTTTTCCTTCATCTTGTCGGGCTTTGAATTCGGAACCGGTGGCAGGACCCAGGAGACATTCCAATAACCCACAAAAACAAGGAGGCGCAGGGTGGATTTTGACCTTACCAAAGAGCAGGAGATGATTCGTAAGGAAGTCAGAAAGTTTGCCCAGAAGGAGATCGCCCCGATCGCGGGAGAACTGGACGAAAACGAAGAGTTCTCCGAAGATCTGACCCGGAAAATGGGCGAAATCGGGCTTTTCGGCATGTTTGTTTCCGAAACCTATGACGGTCAGGCAATGGATTATATCTCTTATATCATTGCCGTGGAAGAGATCGCCCGCATCGACGGTTCCCAGGCCGCCACCATCGCGGCCGGCAACTCCTTAGGGATCGGCCCCATCTATTATTTCGGCACGGAAGAACAAAAGAAAAAATTTCTGCCGAAACTGTGCGCCGGAGAAGGTCTCTGGGGATTCGGGCTCACCGAACCCACGGCCGGGTCCGATGCCGGCGGCAGCAAGACCACGGCCGTTCTGGACGGAGACGAGTGGGTGATCAACGGCTCCAAAATCTTCATCACCAATGCCGCCTGTGACATGACCATGGGGGTCACGGTCCAGGCCGTGACCGGAACCAGGGACAACGGCAAACCCGAATATTCCTGCATCCTGGTGGAAAAAGGCACGCCGGGATTCAAGGCCGTGCCCATGCACAAAAAAATGATGTGGCGGGCTTCCAACACAGCGGAACTGTATTTTGACGATGTGCGGGTCCCCAAAGAAAATATCCTGGGCAAAAAAGGGGACGGGTTCCACCAGATGCTGGCCACCCTGGACGGGGGACGCTTGTCCATCGGCGCCATGGGACTGGGCGGGGCCCAGGGGGCCTATGACCTGGCGTTGAAATATGCAAAGGAAAGAGAACAGTTCGGCCAGCCCATCTCCAAATTCCAGGCCGTGGCCTTCAAGCTGGCGGACTGCGCCATGGAGATCGAATGTGCCAGAAACCTGCTGTACAAAGCCTGCTGGCTCAAATCCAATCACCGGCCCTTTGAAAAAGAGGCGGCCATGGGAAAACTCTACTGTTCCGAAGTCATGAGCCGGGTGGTGGACCATGCCGTACAGATCCACGGGGGATACGGCCTGATGAAAGAATACAATGTGGAACGGTTCTACCGGGATCAGAAACTGCTGGAAATCGGTGAAGGCACCTCCGAGGTTCAGCGCCTTGTCATCTCGAGATACATCGGCTGCTGAGGCCGGAAGGAAGGGGTTGCCATGACTGACACACAAAAACTGCTCATCCGGGAGGAACAAAACCAGGCCGCCATTCTTACTTTGAACCGGCCGGCGGTGATGAACTGCCTGAACTTTGACCTGCTGTATGCCCTCAGAGACGAAATCGAGGCACTGCAGTTCTCCGACTCGATCCGGTGCGTCATCATCACCGGGGCCGGTGAAAAAGCGTTCTGCGCCGGGGCCGATCTCAAGGAGCGCGCCTCGCTCACCCAGGACCAGGTCAAGCAGTTCATCGTCACCATCCGGAACCTGCTGACATCCATCCAGAACCTGAAAATGCCGGTCATCAGTGCCGTCAACGGCATCGCCCTGGGCGGGGGTACGGAAATCGCCCTGGCATCGGATATCCGCATCGCATCCGACACAGCCGTCATGGGCCTTACCGAAACCCGGCTGGCCATCATTCCCGGCGGCGGCGGAACCCAGCGCCTGCCCCGGATCATCGGGGTGGCCAAGGCCAAGGAGCTGATCTTCACCGGCCGCCGGGTGGATGCGAAAGAAGCCCTGGACATCGGGCTTGTAAACGCCGTGGCACCTGCGGAAAAACTTATGGACATCTGCCTGGACATGGCCGCCATGATCGCCGAGACCGGCCCCATTGCGGTGGAAATGGCCAAATATGCCATTGACAAGGGCATCGAGACCGACCTGGCCACGGGCCTGGCCATCGAATCCAACGCCTACCGGGTCACCATTCCCACGGAAGACCGCATCGAAGGCCTGACCGCGTTCAGGGAAAAACGCAAACCCGTTTACAAAGGGAGATAACCCCATGACCGACAACAAACCCTTCTGGGAAGCCCGGGAACAGGAACTGGAAACCATGCGGGACAAAGCGGCATGGCCCGGCGGACAGAAAGCCGTGGACACCCTGGCGAAGCGCGGCAAACGACCGGTAAGAGAATTGATCACGGATCTCATCGATGCGGACACCCCGTTTTTCGAGCTGTCCATGCTGGCCGGGTTCGGCATGGGATACCCCGGGGTGGAAGACGTGCCCTGCGCCGGCATTGTCACGGGCATCGGCAAAATCCACGGCAACTGGACCATGATCATGGCCAATGACTCCCGGGTCAAGGCCGGCACCTATTTTCCCATCACCTTGAAAAAACATATGCGGGCCCAGGCCATCGCGGAAAAATGCGGGCTCAACTGCGTGTATATCGCCGACTCCGGCGGTGTGTTCCTGCCCATGCAGGCGGATGTGTTTCCCGATGACCAGCATTTCGGATCGATTTTTTACAACATGGCCCGGATGTCGGCCATGGGCCTGCGCCAGGTGACCCTGAGCACGGGCGGCAACACGGCCGGCGGTGCCTATATCGTGTTCATGGCCTGTGAATCCATCATGATCGACAAACAGTCCTTTTCCTTTCTAGGGGGCCCGCCGCTGGTGAAGATGGCCACGGGCGAGGAGATCTCGGCCGAAGATCTGGGCGGGGCAAGGGTCCACACCCAGATTTCCGGCGGGGCCGATCACCTGTGCCCCGACCAGACACAGGCCATTGTCAGGGTCCGGGAGCTGCTGTCCCTGACCCGGCCCCAGACCCTGCACCTGCACCAGTATGACGTCAAAGAACCGAAAACCGATACGTCCGCGGTGTATGATGTGCTGCCCGCCTCCCCCCACCAGGGAATCAAGGGACATGCCTTTCTCAAGGCCATTGCCGATGATTCCGAATTCATCGAAGTGAAAAAGAATTTCGCCCCGGGACGGGGCACCAACATCCTCACCGGCAAAATCCGCATCAAGGGGCTGCCGGCCGGGGTGATCTGCTCCAACGGGGCCGGGATCATCTTTCACGAAGCCGCCAAAAAAGTGGCGGAATGGGTGGTGAGATGTTCCTACGAGAAAATCCCGCTCCTGTTCATCCAGAGCGCACCGGGCTACATGGTGGGATCGGAATCCGAACACAGCGGCATCGGCAAGTACGGGGCCGACATGGTGCGGGCCGTGTCCTGCGCCCAGGTGCCCCGGATCCAGCTGGTGATCGGTCCGGACAACGGGGCCGCCAACTACGGCATGTGCGGCCGGGCTTACCGCCCCAATTTCCTGTTCTCCACCATGCGGGCCAGGACCGGGGTCATGAGCGGCAAAAGCGCGGGCGGGGTCCTTCTGAGCATCGAGCAGGCCAAGCGAAAGGCTGCGGGCACCCCCATGACCCCTGATGAGATCGCCGCGTTTCAGCAGAAAATGATCGACAAGTACGAAGGCGAGGCCCATCCGTTTTTCTGTGCGTCCCGCCTGCTCAACGACCGGATCCTCAAGTTCAGCGAGATCCGGGACTGGCTGGCCATGGCTTTGGAGGTCAGTCTGATCAAACCCGTTCCCGACCCCTCTTTCGGCAATTTCAGGTTTTAAGGGATATGGGAAAAATTTGTGTTACCGTTTTTACGGTTGCCTATCAGGGCCGCCATACGATAAATTCCTAATTTAAGGAGACGACCCATGACAGAATATGATTACTGGAAAATTTTTCCGAGAATGCCAAAGAAAGTCACTATCGGCGACATCACGGTCAGAGACGGATTCCAGCACCTGGAAAAATTCATCTCCACCCCGGCCAAGATCACCTATCTGGAGGAACTGATCTTTGCCGGATGCCGCAACATCGAGGTCACCAACCTGGGCAATCCCCGGAACATGCCCCAGTTTTCCGATGCCGAACAACTCCTGGCTCATCTGAAATCCGACAAATTCGCATCCCGGGCCGCCAAAAAAGGGATCGACATGAACGACGTGACCCTCACCGCCATCACCATCCGGGAGGCGGCCGTGGACCGGGCCGTCGAGCTGAAAAAACGCGGCGTCGGCCCGGACCGGGTCCTGATGATGGTGTCCACGGAAGAGCAGCACCATTTTGCCAATTCCGGCACCACCCTGCCCAACTACTGGAAGGAAGCGGAGCGCTGCATCAAAAAATGCACGGATGCGGGCATCAAGATGTGCGGCACCGTGTCCACCATCTGGGGGTCTCCCATCGGCGGAGCCACGGAACTCAAAGATGCGGTAAAATTCACCAAACACTGGCTGGATATCGGGGCATCGGATATCGAGCATGCCGACCATGACGGGTCTGCGTCGGCCCCGGAGGTGTACCGCTACTTTTCCATGATCCTGGATGAAATTCCGGACACGTCGCTTCACATCGCCCATTTCCATGAAACGAAACGGGTGGCGTCAGCGTCCACCCTGGCCGCGCTCCAGGCCGGGATCTGCCATTTTGAATGCACCCTGGGAGGGCTGGGGGGCCAGCCGGCCAATTTCCTGGATGACCGGCCCATCAAGGGCACGGGCGATTATTATTATGACGACCCCCGGTACGTGGGACTGGTGTGCCTGGAAGATACCCTTGTACAAATCGATGAAATGGGTATAGAACACGGGTATGATGTGGACCGGATCCTGTGGCTGGGCCGGCAGCTGGAAAAAACCGTGGGCCACCGCCTGCGCAGTGAAGCCATCATCAACGGCCGGACCCTGAAGGAAGGCCATATGGAATACGCCCGCCCGGGTCTGGCAAAACTCAAGGAAAAACTGGGAGAGGCCCCGGATCAGAAATTTCCGGAATAACGTCTTAGACAAAGGAGATGGAATGGAAAAGGAAGACAAAGTCCCCCATATCAATGTGGACTATTTTGAGGACCTTACCGGAGATATCGAAGACGATCACGGCCGGTCCGTGGATGAAGTGGGCAAACGGATCCGGCAGCTGCGGGGAGAAAGGGGCATTTCTCTCCAGGATCTGTCCGATCTCACCGGATTTGAAGTCAGCCGCCTGGAAGATATTGAAGCCGGCAGGGAAAACCCCCAGCTGGGCATGGTCATGAAACTGTCCAAGGCCCTGGATGCGGCCGTGGGCCGGCTGGTGTCCGGCATGGGCTCCAAGCTGTATTCCATTACAAGAAAAAACGAACGCAAGCCCGTGGCCCGGTCCGCGTCCAAAACCAGCAAAAAAAGCGTGTACTCCTATATGAGCCTGGCCCCGGAAGTCCAGGGCCGGCACATGGAAGCGTTGATCGTTCAGCTGGAAAAGGCCGATGAAAAGGAGATCTCCGTTCACAACGGTGAAGAGTTCATCTATGTGCTGGACGGGGTGGCCAACCTGACCATCGCCAAGGAATCCTATGACCTGGAACCCGGAGATTCCGCCTATTATCTGTCCACCACCCCGCACTACCTGACGGCAAGAACCGACAAGGCCACCATCCTGGCGGTCCTTTATGAATAAGTCTGAATCAAGGAGGTAGCATCCATGCCTGAAAAACTGTGGGAACCGTCTGAAGAACGGATCAGATCCACCAACATGTACCGGTTCATGACCCGGGTGAACGAGACATACGGCAAGAATTTCACCGAGTACACCCCGCTGTGGGAATGGTCGGTGGACCGCCTGGAGGATTTCTGGACGGCGGCCTGGGATTTCCTGGACATCAAGGTGTCGGTTCCCTATGACACGGTGATTCAGGACAGGGACAAAATGCCGGGGGCGAAATTCTTTGCGGGCAGCAAACTCAATTTTGCCGAAAACCTGCTCCGGTTCAGGGACGACCGGACCGCCCTGATCTTCAGGGGCGAAGATACCGTTCGCCGGACCCTGACGTACAAAGAACTGTACACGGAAGTGGCCCGGACCGCGGCGGCTCTCAAGGCCCAGGGGATTCAGCCCGGGGACCGGGTGGTGGGGTTTGTGCCCAACATGCCGGAAAGCATCATCGCCATGCTGGCCGCCACCAGCCTGGGCGCCATCTGGTCTTCCTGCTCCCCGGACTTCGGCATCAAAGGGGTCCTGGACCGGTTCGGCCAGACCCGGCCAAAAGTGCTGTTCACTGCGGACGGCTATTTTTTCAAAGGCAAACCCCTCTCCTCCATCGAGCGCATTGCCGGCATCGTGGCGGAACTACCGTCCATTGAAAAAATCGTGGTGGTCCCTTATATCAGTGACACACCCGATATCAGTTCTCTGCCCAATGCCGTGCATTACGCGGACTTCAAGGATGCTTCCGCCACGGACATCGACTTTGTCCAGATGAATTTTGATGATCCCCTGTACATTATGTACTCGTCCGGCACCACAGGGCTTCCCAAATGCATGGTCCAGAGTATCGGCGGGGTCCTTTTGCACCAGAAAAAGGAGCTGGTGCTGCATACGGACCTGAAAAAAGAGGACACCATCTTCTATTTCACCACCTGCGGCTGGATGATGTGGAACTGGCTCACCGCCGGCCTGTCCGTGGGCGCCACCCTGGTGCTGTATGACGGCAACCCGTTTCATCCGGGACCGGATGCACTGTGGCGCATGGCTCAGGATGAAAAGGTGACGGTGTTCGGCACCAGTGCCGGATACATCGAGGCGTTGAAAAACGCCGGCGTGAAACCCGGAGAACAGTTCGACCTGACCCCCCTCAAATCGGTGCTGTCCACAGGATCTCCGCTCTCGGACGAAAACTTCAAGTTCATCTACGACCATGTCAAGTCCGACTTGCAGCTGGCCTCCATCTCCGGCGGGTCCGACCTCAACGGCTGCTTTGCCCTGGGCAACCCCATGGGACCGGTGTACACCGGCGAACTCCAGTGCCGGGGACTGGGCATGGCCGTGTACGCCTATGACGACAACGGGCAGCCCGTGGTGGACCGGCAGGCCGAGCTGGTATGCACGGCCCCGTTCCCGTCCATGCCCATCTATTTCTGGGGGGATGAGGACGGGTCCAAATACCATTCCGCGTATTTTGACCAGTTTCCGAACATCTGGACCCACGGGGACTTCATCAAGGTGACCCCCAGAGGCGGGGTGATCATGTTCGGCCGGTCCGACGCCACATTGAATCCGGGAGGCGTGCGTATTGGTACAGCGGAAATCTATCGCCGCCTGGATGCCATGCCGGAACTGGAAGATTCCGTGGTGGTGGGCCAGTCCTGGAACAATGACGTCCGGGTGATTCTGTTCGTGAAACTGGCGCCGGGGTATGACCTGACCGAAGACCTGGAAGCCAAAATCCGGGCCGACATAAGGGCCAATGCCTCACCCAGGCACGTGCCGGCCAAGATCATCGCCTGCCCGGACGTGCCCTACACCCTGAACATGAAAAAGGTGGAGCTGGCCGTCAAAAAGGTGATCGAAGGCAAGGAGGTCAAGAACAAGGACGCGCTCAAGAATCCGGAAGCCCTGGATTTCTTTGCCGACCTGCCGGAACTCAAATCCTGAACCCCGTTACCATCACGGGCGGTGCGGTGCAAATTCTGCCGCACCGCCCGTTTTCATGAAAGTGTCTGCCATGGAATCCAGTGTCCGTGACCATTACCAATCGGCCAACCTGATGGATAAAATCGATGCCAGCCTGACGGCTGCCGGCAAAAATCCGCTCCGGATCGGCATCCGGGACCTGGCACCTGTGGACCAGCTTCACACCGGTGGCCTGCGGGGAACGGAAGCGCTCCTGGAAAAGCTGGACATCCCGCCTCATTGTCATGTGCTGGATGCCGGGTGCGGCCTGGGCGGGGCGTCACGCCTTGTGGCAGACACCTTCGGTTGCCGGGTCACCGGCATCGACCTGTCCCCGGACTACATCGAGGCGGCCCGGGCCCTGACCCGGCGCACCGGCCCGGCCGACCGGGTGCGGTTTCTCACCGGTTCCATTCTGGCCCTGCCGGACGGGCTCGGTCCCTTTGACATGATCCTGTGCCAGCATATTCTGATGAACATTTCAGACAAACCGGCAGCCGTCCGGCAGTTTGCCAAACACCTCAAGCCCGGCGGCACTGTGGTGCTGCACGAAATCGTCACCGGCACCCATACGGAATCTGAACTGGCCCTGCCCGTGCCCTGGGCCGCCACAGCCGGTATCTCCTTTCTGGAACCCTGGGAAGCGCTTCTGGCCGGTTTCACGGGCAACGGGTTCACACTGGAAACCTTTGCCGATGCCACGGCCATCGGAACCCGGTACTGGGTGAAAGCCAGGGAATTCGCCCAAAAAAACCGGAGAAATGCAGACACCCCCCGTCCCCTGGGACCGCACCTGGTGTTCGGGGACAAAGCGGCCCGGTTTCCCTTTACCATGTCCCAGAATTTTGAAACCGGGGCCATTGGTCTTATCGAGGCGGTCTTGCGGTGGAACGGACCGGTTACGGCTTGAAATTGAGCTTCACATAATAGATGCCGTTGTTCAGGCTCGATTCCATGGGCAGGCCTGATTTTTCAAACACTTTGATCATGGGCTGATTGTCGGACAATACCTGGGCGATGATGCCCTTGAACCCCAGTTCCCGGGCCTGCCCGATCAGGCGGGACAAAAGATAGGACCCCACCCCGATCCCCTGGAACCGTTCATCGATGAGAAACGCCACCTCGCCGCAATAGGTGCGCTCCTCTCTGACCATCCGGGCTTCGGCGACGATCTTCTGGTTGCCGTCCTCCTCATACAGCCCCACAATGGAAAACTCCTTTTTGTAGTCGAGATTCACATAGGCCTGCATCTTGTCATGGTCCATGGTTTTGATGGAATAAAAAAACCGGTAAAAGATCATCTCTTTGGAACACCGGTAGAAAAACCGGCGCATCATCTCTTCGTCCGACGGTTTCATGGCCCGGAACCGGATGGGAATGTTCCCTTTGAACGTTCTGGTCTCTTCCAGATGGGCCGGATACAGGTGCACCGATTCCGGCAGAAAAATCTGGTTGGCATAGATGAGTTTGCGGTCTTTGGCCTGGGTGATCAAATGCTGGCGGTCATCGGGATGGGCGATGTCGATCAGGGCCTGGGCCCGCTCCCGCAGGCTCCGCCATTTCAGGTTGGCCACCCCGTATTCCGTGATGATCATGTGCACGGACTCCCGCATGCGCAGCTGGTTGCCGTATTTCTGAAGGCTGAGCAGAATATTGGGTTTGCCGTTTTCATCCCGGCTGGGCAGCGCAATGATGGTGGTGCCGTCCGTGGAGGCTTCCGCGCCCCTGAAAAAATCGATGGCCTCACCGGGGCCGGTGACCACGGCCCCCAGGAGCGGAAAGGCCACACTGCCCAGAAGATCCACTTTCCGGCCTTCATACAGGGCCACAAACTGGGGGTTGTTGGCGATGAACCGGGCGTTGCACACCCAGTCGATCCCCTGGAATTCCACCAGCGGGTTCCGGTGGAGCCAGCAGTGCAGATCCTTGGTGCCCAAGGCATAGGAGACCAGGGATTTCCCCCGGAACGGGGATTTCCGGGAATTAGTCACGGCCCCGGATTTCACCAGTTCCGCCAGGGCGTCCGTGAAAAACAGGGAATGAATGCCCAGGTCCTTTTTTCGGGTCAGGTGCGGCACCAGGGCCTCGAACAATGGACCGAAGGAAAAACTCAGGCAGTCCCCGTCCTTGATCACGGATGCGACATTGGCAGCCACCTGGTCGATGGTCAGGGTTACATCCGGCAGGTCATACACCACGGGTTCCCGTTTGGACCGCACCAGAAGGTCGAAATCATCGATGGACACAAAGGTGTCCCCGTAAGTGAACGGCATGGCCGTGTTGATCTCCCCCACCACCAGAGATGCCCTCTCCATGGCTTCCCTGGCCACATCCACGGCCACACCCAGGCTGCAGTACCCGTTGTCGTCCGGCGGCGTGATCTGGATCAGGGCCACATCGATATCCAGTTTGCCGGATTTGATGACCCGGGGGATCTCGGAATAAAACGCCGGGATCAGGTCCACCTGGCCCGAGGAAATGGTGTCCCAGGCCACATACCCGGAAAAAAAGGTTTTCAGCCGGTGATTGGGGGCGTTGAGCCGGTCCAGGGACAGAACCGTGTCCCCGAGCACGGCCAGCTGCACCAGTTCCAGGTCCCGGATGTTGTGGCTGTCCACATCCAGAAGGGTCTTGATCAGGGTCCGGGGGGCCGCCGGTCCGGTGCCGATGAAAATCGTCATCCCGGGTTTGATATGGTTCAACACATTTCTGGGGGATATCAGCCGGTCTTCCCAGGTGGCATGATTTGAATCCGCCATGGCCGCTCCTTGTCGGGGTTGATGAAAAACTGTCAGATCACAGCCCTGTTCATACCAGCTTATGCACCCACAGGCAAGCATAAGTATGGGGCCCGCCGGGCGCGGCACAAAAAACTGAGATCCGTGTCCATAAAATACCGGTTTATCCTTGAAATTCCGGGCCTGCCATTATATATGAAACCCAAAAAACATGAGCGTATGATAAAAGGCGATCAGGAGCGTTAAACAATGGGCGGTCTGTTTTGCAGTTTTTAGGAATTCTGATCCACACACTGGGCGGTCTGGGCATGTTCATTCTGGGCATGAAGATGATGACCGAGGGTCTCCAGGCCACGGCCGGGCAGCGGATCCGGCGGATTCTGGAGGCCATGTCTTCCAACCGGTTCATGGGGTGCGCCACCGGGGCCGGTGTGACGGCGCTGATTCAGTCCTCCTCCGCCACGACCGTGATGCTGATCGGATTTGCCAGCGCCGGCATCATGACGCTGCAGCAGGCCGTCGGGGTGGTCATCGGTGCCAATGTCGGCACCACCATCACGGGCCAGATGATTGCGTTCAAGCTGACCGAGGCGGCCCTCCCGGCCATTGCCATCGGCGTGGGCCTGAAATTTTTTTCCAAAAAAAGAAAATTCCGGTATATCGGTGACATCGTTCTGGGGTTCGGGCTGCTGTTTTTCGGGATGACCGTGATGAAAGACGGCCTGTCCCCCATTAAATCCGATCCCCAGTTTGTGGAATTCTTCACCCTGTTCAGCACCCAAACCATCTGGGGGCTGCTGCTGTGCGTGGTCATGGGAGCGGCCCTGACCGTGGCGGTCCAGTCCTCCTCCGCCACGGTGGGCCTGACCATGACCCTGGCCGGGTCCGGGCTTCTGGACTATTCCACGGCTTTGGGGCTGGTGCTGGGGGAAAACATCGGCACCACCATCACGGCCCAGCTGGCCACCCTTGGCTCCAACAATGTGGAAGCCCACCGCACCGCCAATGCCCATACCATCTTCAATACCGTAGGGGTCGGCATCATTCTCCTGATATTTCCCTGGTTTACCGGCATTGTCGAGCTGCTCACCCTCAAGATGGGAACCGGCCCGGTCACCCATACCGTCAACGGCGAATATGTCAATGTGGCCCGGTATATTGCCAACGGGCATACCTTTTTCAATGTGATCAACGCCGTCATTTTCCTGATCTTCCTGCCCCGGCTGGTGCAGCTGACCGTCTGGATTTCCCCCAAACCCCGGAAAACCAAAGAGCGGTACGGCCTGCCGGAATTCGATGCCGGGTTCATCGACTCGCCCATCGGTGCACTGGCCCGGGTCAAGGGTGAAATCATCCGGGTCACCGAATTCGCCCACATGAACCTGAAAAAACTGTCTGTCTGCCTCAAGGTCCGGGACGACGACATCCTGGGTGAACGAGAGCCGGTGGAAGAGTTTCTGGATGACAGCCAGAAAATCATCATTTCCTATCTGACCACCATCTATCAAGGCGATGTGAACGAACCCGAAGCCAAGGAGATCTCTGAAATGATGCGGATCACCAACAATATCGAACGGCTCGGGGATTCCATGGAAAACGTGTCCAAAATCCTGGAACGGATCTATGACAACCGCATCGAATTCAGCGATCAGGCCAAAAAAGATCTGACCGACATCTCCGGCAAAGTGATTGAATTTTTAGGCATGATCGTGGAGGAAATGCGGGAAAAATCAGAAGGGTTTTACCAGAAGGCCCTGGCCTGCGAAGACATGATCGATCAGATGAGAGAGCAGATGCGGTACCACCACATCGAACGGCTCCGGGCAGGCGAATGCTCCGTGGATGCCGGGGTCCTGTTCATCGCCCTGGTGTCCAACTACGAGAAAATGGGGGATTACTGCTACAACATCGCCACCGGTGTGAACCGGATCATCTGATGCCCCAGAACGGCACAGGGGCCGGACATGCCGCCGGCCCCCGCCTTGTGTTCATTATTCGATTTTCGTGAAGTTCCTGCCGGGCACACTGCACACCGGACAGTTGTCCGGGGCCTGCCCTTCCACGGTATTGCCGCAGACCGGGCACAGATAAATGTCGGTCTCCGGCAGGTCCCTGCCCGCTTCCACCGCTGCCAGGGCTTTTTCATACAGTCCGTGGTGAATCTCTTCCACGGCCAGGGCATAGGCAAAGGCAAATTCCGCTTTCTGATTCTTGTCTTTTCTGGCCTGTTCCAGAAATTCCGGATACATCTTCTTGAATTCGTGGGCCTCGCCTTCGATGGCGGTTTTCAAATTTTCCACCGAGCTTTTGATACCGTCCATGGCTTTCAGATGGGCATGGGCATGGATGGTTTCCGCTTCCGCCGTGGCCCGGAACAGTCTGGCCAGCTGGGGCAGGCCGTCTTTGTCCGCTTTTTTGGCAAACGCCAGATATTTCCGGTTGGCCTGGCTCTCGCCGGCAAACGCGGCCGCCAGATTCTCCTGGGTCGTCATGGATGTTTCCTCCTGTCTGATTGATATGGTTGTCCCCGGTAGCCGGGGTCGTTCTTCAGGTGTCACACTGAATCATTTACACGGCATACCATACCGTGTCAGAAGGAGAAATTCAAGGACTGCCGGGCTATTTTGACAGTGCTGAACCCACCCCGGCTGATTCCGGTGATCACCGCTTCAGCCAGTGACTCCTGTTTCCGCATGGGCCGCCCCCCGGAATCCTCACAAAAAGGCCGAGGGTTTTCTAATTGACAGACAATGATTTCATTGATATGGCATTCATGATATCGAAACCATGGTTGAATTTTGGAATCCCCCAAAATGAAACCATATAATCCCAAAATATTCGGACAAACGATCCGATAACATCCAGACATGCATGATAGACAGAACAACACAATAACTTGTTATGCACAAAAGAGGATATCTGATGGGCTTCACATACTATGGCGATCTACTAGGGATTTCAGGGTACTATAAACTGAGTTCAAGGATAGCTAAAGAAAAACTTAACGAGTTCTATAATACGGTATTTTATAGCCTTTCTGATTATTGTAATGCCAATAATAATGTCAATGTGCATATGTTTAGCGACAGCCTGCTATTCTACGGAGATGATCCAGTATCTGCTTTAGAAGAGCTACATCGAGTGTATGTTAAATTAATCCATAAGGGACTGTTACTTCGTGGTGCCATGGTAAATGGCAGATTAAGTTTTCAGATAAGAACCGACTTGAGAAATTTTGAAAAACAGTTGCCAGATGACGATTCTCTTGCTCGAGCAGTTGGCTTGGAAAGCACAAAAAAGGGGGCGCGGCTGCTCATTGAACCTCTACTGGCAGAGAATATGCTCTCGGAGCATCCCGAGTGGCTTACTCAGGAAGGATACATCAATTCCCAAGGGCACTCCAACATCCCCAATCGGAATCTATACATAAGAGTGCCTTACGAAAGTGTATTGAGAAGGATTACGCCAACTCCTGATCAGGATGCCTATGAATGCCTGTATTTTTGGGTATGCCACCGCGATCTACGCCATCATGATATTGATTATGAAGTAAAAATAGAGGATTTAGAAGAAATAAAGGGAATGCTGGGTGAAAATATCTCCATTCATTACAGGGATACAATAGATTTATTGAGGCGGTGCAATAGACGGCAGAAATTCACTGATAAAGTCTTGAACAGGAATTATTATGCATAACAAATTGCTGCTCCTGACCGGGATTCCGCTGCGCTTCATCCCGGCAGGAGAGCATGTCGTTCCCGCCGCTGCGCGGCGGGAACGGCCCGGGTCAGCCGCCCTATTGTGAACTCGCCGCTTGGACGGGAACAATCCGGTTCCATCCGACTATCGCGGCTGACCCGGGCCGTTAAACGTCTATGAGCGCAAACAAAGCATTTGGTTTTTTGAACCACGCAAAGGAATTTTTAGCTGCTGAAAATTTGGTGAAAGATCCACTGAGAAGCAGCAAAGGAAAAACTGATTTCAATTTGATATTGCCTGCATATTATCTTGTTGGCCATTCAATTGAGTTATCGTTGAAATCTTATTTGGCTGAGAAAGGCTATAAAACAGGCGTTCTTTGATCTAAACCGTATGGACATGATTTAGAGGCATTGATGCTGGAGTGTAGGAGGAGAAATCGTTGGGCCAGCATACATTATCGCAATACGGTTCTGGATGACGGAAAGGACCAAAAATGAAACCGAAGTCAACGCAATTTGACTTTTATACCTTCGTAGCTGGGGATGCCTTAGAAGCCAATAAACCCTTTTCGATAAAGTGCAATTGTGGAGGTGTTGTAACGATCATGCCACCATTCCAAGATGAATATGTCGTTTGTGCTCGTTGTGAGTCCAAAATAAAGATACTCGTAATCGAAGGTGACCCAGGCTATATTATTGGAGCTGACCCGGACGGAACGCCGAAGTTACTTCCGGTTCAGGGAAGTTCTAAACCTCATCCAAATATGCTGTCAAAGAAGGAGCGAGATGCTATTCTTGTGAAAGCTCAGGAGCAATTTGCAAAGAAGGACAAGTGATATGGGAATCCCAGCGGAACAAATCCTACTTGTTGACAGTGACGGCAACCCCGTTGATATTGAAGCGCTCGTTGAGCGCTTGATAAAGGATCAGAAAAGGGTTTTAGCGGATGATGAGGTTGGCCTTGTTCTCTATATAGGCGACCTTGATATATATAATTTGAAACCAACGGATGGCGGGGAATTTCTCGCCCAGCCAGTGACAGAAATTTCCCGCCCCCGTTTCTCATCTCGCATACTTCGGAAGCAAATTGGTGCCACCGTGCTGTCAGTTACTGCTGATGCGGTTTTCGTTATCCAAGATGGTAATGCTTTGAAGAAGGTAAGGGCAGAGAAGCTCGAACCCGGTATGATTCTAGCTTCTGGCGAAAAGGTGTATAGATGAACTTTAAGAATGAATTGGAGCGTGATTGTTTCGAAATTGCAAAACGAGCTTTGGGCAACGATGTCACAATAGAGCATAATAAAAAAATTCAAATTGAGAGCGCACTTTTTCCAGAAGTCGCTTCATTTAAGGGGCCACCAGCCAAAGAAGTGGATGTTCTTGTTGCGGAATTATTAGATCAACCTAAGATTGTGCTTCTCGTAAGCTGTAAGCTATTTTCAAGGCGAGCGGAACCGGCACACATACAGGAGTGGTGTGCCGTAGTCCAAACTATGAACAGGTATTCGGATGGAACTCTTTTCTTAGGATTGGTTGTCTCTCCTGTCGGCTTTACCAGCGGTTGCGAGGCATGGGCTACGTCGCACAATATTGGTATCGTCCCCCCGCTAAAAGGTCGAAACCTTACCTTTAACCGAGATACCGTCCTTCGGATGTTCGAACGAGTATTAATCGCGTTACGCTCTCGTGTTCGCCTGAAAACAGATGATATTCGAACAGCACCAGCATTCTTTGATTTTGTCTACCGCCTTGTGGCTGATTTTGAGGGGCATCAGGAGGTTGCGGCGGAAGGACGCTACTTCTTACTCCCGCAAAATTGGGCCTCCTCGTTTGGGGAAATGTATTCTGCAATCGCTGGCCGCACTGTCGAGGATATTTGGACAGTTGACGCAGCGACAGTGATGATGCTCTCTGGAAGTTTTGTGTTGCTGTTTAGTGAAGATCGCGTATCATTCGGCAATGATACAGGAATTACCAAAGAAACTTCAACAACTTCTGAGTGTTACAAGAACATAGATATGGAACCCTGTACACTTGAGTTTATCAAGAGCATCGCAGTCGGAAAATCAGTCTCAAGTGCTGGCGACTTCGGCAACTATATTGAGTTTGGTATAGACCAGCGCTTCAATCTTGGACTTCATGGGCATGGTTTTCATCTTATTTCAACGGAAAACCCAATAGAAACAAACAGACTATAGATAATATGTTGAAGAGATTTTTTTAAGGTAACATGTAAGAGCAATGTAAAAAGGGCAATTAGACCACTGGCATAATTGCCCAACCATGCTAATTCAGCCGAAGCAAAAAGCCGCGCGGCTGATTAGCGCCGTTCCCATCGGTGGCTTCAGAAAGTCTGTTTTGGGCCGATTTTAGCACTTGACAATGGTACCAACATTGATACTATAGAACCATGACAAAAATCGATGACCTGCTATTGATATTGAAACGTAATCCGAATCATGTCAGGTTTTCGGATTTGTGCAGAATATGTGACCATTATTTTGGCAAACCACGTCAGAAAAAAACCAGTCATCGAATTTATAAAACCCCCTGGCCGGGAGATCCAAGAATAAATATCCAGAATTACAAAGGAAAGGCCAAGACATATCAAGTCAAACAGGTGCTTTTGGCTGTTGAAAAAATGGAGGTAAGCCATGGCCATAAAAAATGATAAATATACATACCGGGTTACCTGGTCTGAAGATGATAATGAGTATGTGGGACTGTGTGCAGAATTTTCCAGTTTGAGCTGGCTGGCTGATACACCGGAAAAAGCGCTGAAAGGCATCAGAAATCTTGTGGCGGATGTGTTATTGGACATGGGTAAAACCGGCGAGCCTGTTCCCAAACCAATCGCAATTAAACACTTCAGCGGAAAATTCATGGTCCGGGTACCTCCGGAGATACATAGAAAACTGGCCATACAAGCTGCTGAATCCGGCATCAGCCTTAATCGTATTGCCAGTTCCAAATTGAGCCAATAAACAGATCTGCACAAAACCTTGCCCCTTACCCGGACGTGAGCTCCCCAGCGCTGCATTCACGCCGGTAAGGCCACATTTCCAATTTTCGCTAGTCAAGTACCTCCGGCAAAGCC
>NPIF01000553.1_pt1 | contig 75907 bp, 58 predicted proteins | sample 8637461 | NCBI WGS metagenome assembly NPIF01 (sample SAMN07420641, study PRJNA396082) | bioreactor metagenome | isolation source: sample BR12 brine-fed electro-methanogenic bioreactor BR | place: Japan: Kochi | collected 2016-12-09 | reverse complement strand
TTTCACGCTTGGCTAAGGTCTAGATTCATGGCAGTCCTTCCAAGCGGCGTATCATAACCCTCGTCTCGACTTACCATAGGAACTACAATGACGATTGCGAGTGCCAATATGCTCAGGACTAGCACAATCTCGACGAGACTTACTCTACGCACGGCTGCCTACCCCCAATGGTTCTATAACAGTATGCCTTGCAAAGTAGCCAGAAGCTCCTTGGATTCAATCCATGCTCCACACACAGTCGCAGGTGACAAACCAACAACCAAGCAAACGCCCGAGCCACATCTTCGGATCAATGTCGAGAGCCGAAAGCAGTCGAGTATTCCCACCATAAGCATACCGCCGCAGAGGTGTAAAACCTAACACACGGTATAAAGCGATCCCGTGACGGAGGAGGCGGCATGGCCGCATCGTACTCCTCGAGGGCGTCGGGGGCAAAGGACGTGCGGTCGTCGGCCCTCCGGGCCGTTGGGGATTTTGGAGGTGGTTTTTCCAGGTGTTGAAACACCTGGCCAGGGGCGTGCGCCCAGCCGGCGGAGGGGCCGGCACATGATATGCCCGCCCCACGTGTTCCGCCCGGTAGATGACATGACCGTAGAACAAGGCGTGTATTGCCGGGCCGTCCGGGCGCGGGATTCCGCGGCGGGGGTCGCGGCGCCCCGGGCGGGGCTGGAGAGGGTTTGGGGGAGGTGTTCCCCAGGGTTGCACCCTGGACTATGATCGCGGCGCTGGCGTTGGGGCTGAGGTCGCGGCGCCGGCGGTGGACTTTATGGCCCGCAGCTTTGAGAGACTTGCTCATGAACACCGAGCCCCCGCGCATTGAACTGGCCCGGCTGCCCACGCCGCTTGTCCGCCTCGAACGCCTGTCGGTCGAGCTGGGCGTGGAGATCTGGCTGAAGCGCGACGACCTGACCGGCCTGGAGCTGTCCGGGAACAAGGTGCGCAAGCTGGAATACGTTGCGGCGGACGCCCTGGCCAGCGGCTGCGACACGCTGGTGACGGAGGGGACCAGCCAATCGAACCACTGCCGGGCGACTGCGGCCGTCTGTGCGAAGCTCGGCCTGCAGGCGGTGTTGCTGTTTCGCCCGGAACCGCCCGTTGGGGTGCAGGGGAACCATCTGCTGGACGTGCTCTTGGGCGCCCAGACGCGGGCCTATCCCCGTCCCTGGTTTGATGAAAACCGCGACGGGGTTGTGGCCGGCGTGCTGGCGGAGTTGCAATCGGCCGGGCGCAAGCCGCGGTGGACGCCGGCCGGCGCGTCGGAACCGCTGGGCTGCTGGGGCTACATTCGGGCAGCGGGTGAACTGGCCGGGCAAACGGCGGACGCCGGTTTAGTGCGCTGCGACGTCGTGACGGCGGTTTCGTCGGGCGGCACGTTAGCCGGTCTGCTGCTGGGCGGGCGGCTGCACCGGGCCGAGCACCTGACCTGGTGGGGCGTGCCGGTGAGCGACGACGTGGCCTATCACACCCGGGCGATCGCCGCGCTGTGCGCGGAGACGGCCGGCCGATACGGCCTGGACGCCGGGATCGAGCCCGGTGAATTGAACTTTCTCGACGGATTCGTCGGCGAAGGGTACGGCATTCCCTATCCGGAGGCCATTGAGGCCATTCGTCTGCTCGCCCGCAGCGAGGGCGTCATGCTCGACCCGGTGTACACGGGCAAGGCGTTCTGCGGGATGCTTGCGGCGATCCGCGCCGGCCGAATCGGCCGCGACCGTCCGGTCGTTTTCATCCACACCGGCGGTTTGTTCTCTGACTTCGCCTGGCCGGAGCTGCTGCTGGGCGAGGACGGGTAGGCCGCGGGCAGCGGGAATCGGGGTGCGGCGCCGGGCTATGGCGACCAGGGCGCGGCGCTTGCGCTGCGGGGTAGGACAAATATGGAAAATCACTATGCGGCCCCTGATGCGGCCTGGCCGCGGACTCTCCAGGTGGCCTGCTCATTGGAAATAGCCTATACAGCGGCCGACGCGTTGGTTTCGGCCGAGGCTGCCAGCGTTGCCTGGAATGCGTCCATCACTTTGCGCAGCGCCGACGCGTAGCTGAAATTGGTCAGCACGATCTGCCGGTACTCGTCGCGCACCCGGGCGTATGCCGCGGGATCATGGAGATACCGCTCGGCGAGTTCGGCGAACTGCTCGGGCGTCTCGAACGCGATGCGCTCGAGCCCCGGGAACATCGGATCGCAGTTGGTGGGTTCGCCCGCGTCCCGGCGTCGCAGGTGCTCCGCGAGCGTCGGGCAACCGAAATCGCGTGCGGCGTAGCGCGTGAGCGGCAGCGTTCCGGCCGCCAGCACCTCGTAACTGCGCTGGTGGCGAAAACCGGACGGGATGAGTTGCAGGGCCAGGCGGGCCGCGCGTAACGCCTGGCGCAGCGGTTCGCCGTGCTCGATGGCGCCGGCGGCGAAGGGCGCCAGGGTCGGGTGCCGCTCCCAGCCCTGTCCGTAGATCCGCAGCACCCGCCCGGTGCGCCGGGCCCAATCCCCCACCCACTCGAGGGTTTGCTGGCGTCGGCCCCAGTCGAGCATGCGGTACGTGTAGAAATTCACCAGGTTGCGGAGGGCGTCGGCGGCGAGGGCAGCCCCGACCTGCTCTGCCGCCGCCCGGGTCATGGCGAGACCGTGGTCATAGGGAAACGCATGTTGGGCCAGCGTCTGGTGCACCTCCGCATAAAGGCGCTCCAGCAGGGGATGGTATTCCGCTGGGTATTTTCCCAGTGCCTCGGCGTGCAGTTGGGGCAGAGGCGTCGACGCGTTGCTCACGAAACACACGTCGCACGCGTAGCGGGCCTGCGCCGCGTCGTCGATCGGGCCGTCGTGGAACACGGACGTGCACACTGGATTATCCAGGGTTACGAACCGCTCGGGGGGGTAACCGTGCTGGTCGACGCAGCGGCCCTTGAGGATGCCGCACACGAAATCCATTGTTCCGATGCTGTCGCCGGCCCGGCGGCACATCAGGTTCGGGAGCGGATCCTGAATCCAGGTCAGCAGTGGAATGTTGTCCGGCAGGCAGGGCGATTCGTAGCGCAGATGGTCGAGCAGCAGAATCAGCGCCGGGCGCACCCGCTCGATCGCCGCGCAGACCGACTGGTGCGACATGACCTCGTGATCGCACTCTTCGATGACCATGTGCGTCTCGTAGCCCATGGCGCGGAGTGCGGCGAGGGCGTCGCGCGTGGTGTATTGCAGTACGGTGGTGAAGCGCGAGGTCACGGCGAGGACGGGCCCCGGGGGGCGCAGATGCTCGGCCCAGTATGCCGCGTCGCAACCGCGGTATAGCGCCGCCAGCGCGGCCGTTCGCCGCTCGAGTTCCGCGATCCGCTGGGTATGGATCGCTTCCGCCAACTGCTGGACGGCCGTCGCGGTTTCCGGCGCTTCGCCCTGATCAACGAAGAGTTGCGGGAGTTGCAGGCGGGAGTTGCCCTGGAGGACCTGCTGCATATCGCGCACCGCATCGGGCCCGACGAAGATGAAGACGCGCTGCTGGCGTAACAGGGCGGTGTGATCGGCCGCATGCATCCAGGCCGCGAAGCGCGTCTCGTCCGGTTCGACGATGTAGAGCGGGTGGCCATAGGCGTGCAGCAGGTTGGCGGTACGGTCCAGCAGCAAGTTTGGGATATTGCCTACGCGCAGACCGATCAGCGCGAAGGGCGCGATCTGTCCGCCCTGCGGCAGCCGCAGCTCGGCTTCGTCGTCGGTGCTGCTCAGGTCGGGGAGCCATTCGCGCAGCTTGCCGACGTGCCGTCGCGAAAGATGCAACCGGCCGTTGTGCGTTTGGAAGAGCTGGACGTCGGTCAGCGAGTCCGGCAGGCGGTCGAGCAGGTGCGCAAGTTCGGGCCGTGCGGCGCACAACGCCTCCGCGTTGCCCGCGTAGATGTCCGCGCACGCGCTCCAGGGCACCCGGCCGTGGGGCAGCGTGGCCAAGGCGGCTTGCACGCTGTCGGCGTCGGGGGTGGCGGAGCGCAGATCCACGCGCAACTGCCAGAGTTCGCGGGCGGGGCCGCCCAGTCCTTGTTCGATCAAGGCGCGCAGGGTCAGTGCCGCCAGTTCGGGCGCGGCCGGTGTCTGCGCCAGCGCCAGGTGGGCATGGCGAAGGAACTGGTACCGCCGACCGGCGCGGTACAGGTCGCTGAGCTTGTCGGTGAGTTCGGCGATCGTCACGGCAATTCCTTTACCCCGGGTCTATCGGCCGATCGCCGTCGATCGGTCCACCCTGAGTGGGCTCGAGCCGTTTGGCAGACGGTTCGAAGGCCCGCACGCGGTGGAATTTAACCGATGAGGCCGTCCTCCGGGCGGTTGGGGGCGTTTTCAGCGTCGGCCTCGGATGAGGCGGCCTTGCTGGTTGCGGCCGACGTAGCTCGCGCCGTCGGGTGCGAGGTGGCATTGGTCGATCCAGGCGCGGCCGGGGGCGTTGGGATCGGGCCAGCGCAGTTCGAGGAATCCGTTTTCGAGGGACCAGGTGGCGCCATCGGCGGGGCTTTTGATGCGGCCGTCGGGCAGGAGGACGTGGTAGGTCTCGGCGCGGAAATCCATGGCGTGTCGCCAGATTCCGTGGAGGTCGTCGGCCTGGAGCGGACGGGGTCGGGTGGTCGGGGCGGCGGACGTATCTACCGGGTCAGCGAGGGGTTCGCCGACGACGGGCCAGCCGTTGGGTCCCCAGATGAGCGGGCGGACCTGAAGGGTGCGAAGGCCCCCGGCGGCAGCGTCGTACATGTGGTGTACGAGCCAGTCTCCGGTGGGGTCGCGGGCGAGGCCGTTGTGGCCTGGTCCGCGGCAGGTGTCGTAGCCGGCCAGGACGAGGGTGGCGTGACCGGCGAGCATGGGTTGGCCGTTGAAGTCGAGGTACGGGCCGGTGATGTCGCGGGACCGGCCGACCATGATGCGGTAGTTGCTGGCGACGCCGAGACAGCAGCGGTCGAAGGAGACGAAGAGGTAGTAGTGGTCGCCGTGGCGGGTGATGAAGGGGGCCTCGATGGCGTGGTGGCGGGGGCGGGCGGCGAGGTGGTGGATGGTGGTGTCGCCGGGTTTCGGTTTTCCAGTATGGAGGTCGAGGCGGACGAGCTTGATGCCGCCCCAGTAGGATCCCCAGGCGAGCCAGGGCTGTCCCTCTGCGTCGATGACCAGGTTGGGGTCGATGGCGTTGTGGTCCATCTTGTGCGGGAAGGATTCGAGGACCTTGCCGTGATCGGTCCAGGCGTAGTCGGGGTCGGACGGGTCGAGGGTCTTGTTGGTGGCGAGCCCGATGCAGGAGCGCTGGCTGCCCATGGTGGAGACGGAGTAGTAGAGGTGGTAGCGGTTGCTGTGGTGGGAGATGTCCGGGGCCCAGACGTCGCGGGCATGGGGTATTTCTTTATGGGCCCAAGCGGGAACGTCGTTGGGGAAGACCCGGCCTATGTGCTCCCAATGGACGAGGTCGCGCGAGCGGCGGATGGGGACGCCGGGGCCGGTGGAGAACAGGTACCAGGCGTCGGCGGCGCGGATCATGACGGGATCGTGGACGCGGCGGGTGGCGTCGTCGCGGGCGGTGTGGGCGCGGGCGGGGTCGGCGGCATCGGCGGCGGCCGGCGCAGCCAGGCAGCACGCGCAAATCAAGGTCATCACGGTCATGGCAGTCTCCCGGACAGAGGATCGTGTTGCCTCTGGGGCAGCAGGGCCCGGTGGTCTGGCCGAGGGCCGGGCCGGTTGTCGCGCCCGGTTATACCGGGCATGCGGGCCGGTTGCACGGGGGAGCGGGTGGTTTGCCCGGCGGATGCGGGCCGGCCGGCACTGCGTGGGGGCGTGCTGTGCCGCGGTGCCAGTGCGTTGCACCAGGGCGGGGGCTCGTGGCACGGGTTGTGAATGCGCTGGGGCGTTGCTGTGCGGCGTGGCGGGCCGGGGATATTCAGGTGTCCAGGGGTGGGAAAACCACCTTGAGCCGCGGGTATTTTTGTTGCATGAATTCCAGCGCGGGCCAGGTGTGGCAACGGTCGACGCGGGGGTTGGCCTGGGTGGGACAGTTGCAGCCGATGTAGACGTCGGCGGTGCGGGCCTGCTCGGCCAGTGCGTCGAACGGGGCGCGGTCTGTGTTGAAACGTTGCTCGAGTTCGGCGAGGTAGGCCTTGCGGAAGTCGCGCCAGCCTTTTTCGTCGAGGTTGGCGAGGAAGCGTTTGACCAGGGCTTCGGGCGGGTGGAGGGGATGACGCCGGGCGCGATAGCGGATGTCCTGGCGGACGCCGTCGGGGAGCGGGTCGCCCGGCGGTCGCTTGCCGCGGTGGATTCTATAGCGCGCCAGCATGATGGTTTGCTCCGGTGCGTCGGGTTTCTTGGTGAGCGGTTGACTTGCCGCCGAGCTTCGTCGGCAAGCAAGCCTGCGTCTGCTGGAGAGTATAGGGTGAATGGTTGGGGGAGCGGTAGTGCGCCGGGGGCGTGGCTGGCCGGCCCATTTTCAGGCAATCGGCCTGCTGATTGATCCCGCGGGTCCGGCGTTTCGGACGGACTTGCCTGCCTCGGCCAGGGGGCGACTGTGGGGCGGTCGGTGGCGGTCGGGGGGATGGCGGAAAGCCCTCCCGGCCGGTGGGCGGCGGAGGTCGGTTTGGCGCGGCTGGGCTGGTTGGGTAATTCAACATACGCTTCAAAATGGCTTCGTTTTCGCGTTTTTTTTGCGCGCGGTTGAGGGCGAAAACGGGGCTGGCGGTCGCGCCAGTTGAGAAAATGGCATGTTCGAAAATGGCTTCGTTTTTTCGTTGCGTCGTTCATGGACATTCTCCGCAGCCGGTCGGGGCATTGTGCCGCGGCCGGCGGTTTCGCCCCCGGTTCGGGGCCCCGGGGTTGGGCGTTTGGCCCCGGGCGAGGTTCGCGTCACCCGCCCCGTTGGGTCATGGGCAAGCGGCGGTGACTGGCCGTGCCTGCGATGGGCCGGGCCGTTGTGCGGCGTTGGCCCCCTGGAGCCTGCGCTCGGAGCGGTGACGGCCTGCCTCCGGAGCTTGCGCTCGAAGCTCTGGACGGCGGACCCCGGAGCTGCGGACCCCGGAGCTTGCGCTCGGGGCTCTGGTTTCGGGGCTGACGGGGCCGCTTGGGCGTATCGGACGGTTCAGGATGTCGGCATGCGGAGGGGATCTTGCTCCGCATCCATCCTATATAACGCGCGAGGTGATCTATCCAGGGCCCCTGGCGGGGTTGAAAAGGGCGAAAAATCCGATGGGGCGTGTTTTCCACCGAAAGCAAGTTGCTGAATGCAGATGGTGCGTTTTCATGAGGGTGTGATCGTGGGATAGAATCGCCGTGAATCGACTGATGGACGGCGCAGTTGTGAAGGAAAGGGCATGGCAGTGAGCGACGCAGTGGTACCGTTCGGGTTGTACGAGGAGGTGCTTTCAGAGTGGCGCCAGGCACAGTTGAAGCATCCTGGGCGGGAATTGGCGGCGGAAACGCGCGAACTCGACCCGGCGGAGAGTTATGCTGCATTTGCCAATTATCTTCGGCTGGTCACCCTGCGGGCGCTGGACAGCATGGAGGGCGACGACAAGCTTGCCCGCCAACTCGAATTGTGCAATCGCATCGTAAGAGCGACACGGGAGGCAGGCGCTCACGTAGCCACGCCGGACGCTACAGTGGTGTCGCCGGCGCGCCTGCTGTTGTCGGTTGGTGAGCGGCACGGATCAGGCAGAAGCTCCCGACCCGATACCGCCTTGGCGCTGAGTTGCCTGCTGACCGGAACCCGCCGCGATCCCAGTCTTGTTTCGCAGATCAAGAAGGAGCTTCGATCCGCCGATCGTGTTGACATCCTCTGCTCGTTCATCAAGTGGTCGGGCTTGCGTATGCTTGAAGAGGAGCTACGGGCCTTCACGGCGCGCAAGGCTACGCGACTGCGCATCATCACCACGAGCTACATGGGGGCGACCGACCTCAAGGCGGTGGATCTTCTCCACGCGCTGCCCCGCACGGAGGTACGCGTTTCATACGATACGCACCGGACACGGCTTCATGCCAAGGCCTACATGTTCCACCGCATGACCGGGTTTGGGTCAGCCTATGTGGGATCGGCGAATCTTTCGCACGCTGCGATGACCGACGGACTGGAATGGTCGGTCAAGGTGAGCCAGTACGAGACGCCGCACATCTGGGAGAAGGTGACGGCTACGTTCGAGACCTATTGGAACGATGAGGAATTTGTGCCTTACAGCGTGGCGGAACGAGATCGTTTGCGGCGGGCGCTGGCGGAGGAGCGCTCGGGTGACGCCCGCGACGTCGACGCGCCGGTTTTCGATCTGCGGCCTTATCGTTTTCAGGAGGAGATTCTCGACAGGCTCCACGCGGAGCGCGTGTACCAGGGGCGGGAGCGCCAACTGGTGGTCGCTGCGACGGGTACGGGTAAGACGATGATCGCGGCATTTGACTATCGGCGATGGTCCAGGGAAATGCGTCAACCGCACGGCTCCTGGCCAACTCTGCTGTTCGTGGCGCACCGCGAGGAGATCCTGAAACAGAGTCTGCGCACATTTCGGGCCGTCTGCCGCGATCACAATCTCGGCGACCTATTGGTCGGCGGACGCGTGCCGACACAGGAACAGCACCTGTTCGCATCCATCCAGAGCTACCATGCACGCGGACTATCGCGGCTGGCGGCCGACCACTTTGACTACGTGGTCGTCGACGAGTTCCACCACGCCGCTGCGGAGAGTTATGGGACACTGCTTGATCACGTTCGGCCCAAGGTGTTGCTGGGGTTGACGGCGACCCCCGAGCGGGCGGACGGGCTGGAGGTCTTGCGGTATTTCGATGGGCACATCAGCGCGGAGATCCGACTTCCGGATGCAATCAACCGGCGATTGCTTTGCACGTTTCAGTACTTCGGCATTTCCGATGAAGTGGATCTGTCGGACGTACGCTGGAAACGGGGAGGCTATGATCGTGACGCGCTTGATGCCAAGTACACCGGCAACGCGATTCGAGCCGGCTTGGTGGTGGATAAAGTGCGCAGCCTGTTGCTCGATGTGCGCAGGGCACGAGGTATCGGCTTCTGCGTAAGCATAAAGCACGCAGAGTTTATGGCGGCATGGTTCAACCACGCGGGTATTCCTGCCCAGGCACTGTCGGCGAATTCCAGCACCGAGGATCGGCGGGCGGCGCAGCACCGGCTGGCGCGCGGAGAAATCAACTTCACCTTTGTCGTCGATCTCTATAACGAGGGCGTGGACATACCCGAGGTGGACACGGTACTCTTCTTGCGTCCGACGGAGAGCTTGACTGTTTTCCTGCAGCAACTTGGCCGTGGGTTGCGCTTGTACGAGGGCAAGGACTGCCTGACGGTGCTTGATTTCGTGGGCCAGGCCCATCGCAACTACCGCTGGGACCTGCGCTACCGGGCGCTATTGGAGGAGCCGAGCTCACTCATTGATCAACTTGAGAATGGGTTCTCGCACCTGCCGGCCGGTTGTTCGCTACATCTGGAACGGCAAGCCAGAGCGTACGTGCTGGATAACGTCAAGCGGGCGTTGAAGCAGTCAAAGCACACGCTTATTGACGAATTGAAGACATTTGCGGAGGGCCTGGGCCGCAGACCTGGCCTCGAGGAGTTTCTGCGTTTCTTCGGACTGGAAACGGAGGATATCTATCGGAAGCGGATGAGTTGGTCACGATTACAGGCACATGCTGGGCTGATTGATGCGTTTGACGATCCGGACGAAACGGCTCTCACGAAGGGACTGCGACGGCTCCAGCACATCTGCAGCGCCGAGCAGATCGGGCACCTTCTGGCGGCATTGCGAGACAAAGGCACAGGGACCGGCATGGGCACGGTATCGGAGGTACGCCTGCTGACCATGCTGCACGCGTCGCTGTGGCCGGCGGCCCATCGACCGACGAACCTGGCGGAGGCAGGCGCACGGCTGCAGGCGAATCCGCACCATTGCAGAGAGTTGATGGAGCTGCTGGAACACCGATTGGGTCGAATCGCGTCAGTGCCTCCGCCACTGGCATTGCCATTCGAGTGCGCGCTGACGCTGCATGCGCTGTATACGCGCGATGAGGTCCTCGCAGCACTGGGGCGCTGGACGCTCGAGCATCAGCCCCAGTTTCGCGAAGGCGTGCTCCATTTGAAGGAACTCCGTGCTGACGCGTTCTTCATTACGCTCGACAAGACAGACCGGGACTACTCGCCGACCACCATGTATCGGGATTACGCACTGAACGAACGGTTGTTCCACTGGCAATCGCAAAGCACCACATCGGTGGAGTCGCCGACGGGGCAGCGGTACATTCATCATGCTGAGCGGGGCCACACGATTCTGCTGTTCGTGAGGGAGCACAAACGAGTTGGCTCCGGTTTGTCCGCACCCTACTACTTTCTCGGACCGGCGCACTACGAGTCACATGAGGGAAGTCGACCAATCAACTTCGTCTGGCGATTGGACCATCCGATGCCGGCGAGCATCGTGCGCCAGACCGCGCGTTTGGGGGTTGCGTAGACAGTCTGCATTGCGCAATCACCGGTTGTAACTGAGTCAAGGAGGGCGTACCGTGTCAGGCCACGTGAGAGTATGGACCTTTCCGGTATCGTAACGATGGCGGGCGGGCAGAGCCTGTGGGGGATTGTGAAAGTAGTCAGGGGCGCATGCGTAAGTGCGCGAATGCTTTGGGCGGGCACAGTGCGAGCGAATTGGACGGTGGGGATGGTCGGTGGGCGGTGTGGGCCCGATGTCGGAGCAGGCGTGTTGGGAGTTCAGGCCGAAGGCGGGCACGGCCCGCCCTACAGGCGCGTGAGAAAGTGCGAAGGTGGGAAGGTGAGAAAGGGGCCGCTGTGCGGTTGGCGCGGTTGCGGGTTGGGCGGCGTTGCGATTTGGGGGTCAGGGTTTAGGGGCGAAGATGGTCTCGGCGGCGAGTTTGGTTTTCTGGCCTGCGGCGGCGAGGAAGCCGGCGCAGACGTGGGCGGCGGCGTGAGCGGGGCGAGCTGGGGAGGCGGCTGGCGGGTTACGTGTCCGTTGCGGACCCCGGGCGGTGGGTCACTCGCGTGCGTTCGGCGGGCGGGCGTCGGGGCTTGCGGGAAGGCGCTGCATGGTGAATGAGCGCTGTCGGCGCGGGTGGTTCACGAGGGCAAAGCCGGAGTCGATGACCAGCAGGCTGGCGCCCTCGATCGAACCGGCCGCGACGTCGAGCTGCCCGGCAAAGCGATACTCGTAGATGCTTGCGAGTTCGCCGATCGCCGGTCCGCCGTCGATATACCATTCCAGCCGCGTATTGATGGTGACGTTTGAACCGGCGCTGCGGCAGGCGGCGAAACACTGATACCGGGCGGTCGCCGGGGCGCCGTTGGGGTCCGTCAAGGCGATTTCATGGACCTGGCCATCGGCCACAAACCAGCGATCGAGCCCGGATTCAGGATCGAGCAGGCGAAAGCGGGTTGGCCTGCCGGCCGCATCGATGGCCATCTCGGTCACGGCCATATCGCGACCGGCCTGGCAGTCGATTCGCCAATGCCCGGCGAGCAGTGGTTCGGCTTCGTGGGGGTCAAATGTCGGGCCGCCGGAAAGATCCGGCGGCGCCGCGGGAGGTCCGAGCAGCGCGTTGCGCAGCGGGGCGTGGATCAGGCGTTCGTAGTGCCACTGCACCTCAAGGTACGCGGGGAAGCCGGCATAGAGCATACTGGCCGCCACGAGCGCGATGGTCCACCGCCGCCGTCCCGCGACCGTTCCGACGGCCAACCCGGCGAGCAGGCCGAAGAACAGGTCGCTGCTGCGCGTCGAGAGCCCCTGCGCCGCGTCGAATATGCGCATCAGCAGCGCCGCGTCGATGAACCGCCAGGTGGACATCCACCGGGGCAGGAAAGTATCCCACGCCGCGTGGTACAAGGTGGCGAGAAGTCCCGCGAGAAGGCCGAGCGCCGCGACCCAAGTTGCAAGCCGGGCGATTTGCTGCGCAGACAGCGGTCGCCAGCCGATCAGCATGCCCACGATGCAGACGGCAAGGCTCTGGAGCCAGATGAGCGGGAGATGCACCGGGAGAAGGGAGAAGGAGCCGAAACGCCATCCGATGTCGCCCTGGTCATCAGCGTAAACGGCGTAAACGCCGGTTGCCTGATCAATGACAAAAGCAGCGGTGTTGCTGATCAGGGCGAGGATCACGAAGGCTAAGATCATCCATGGCACATAGCGTTTGGGGGAGGCCGTGAGCACGCGGTCCGGGGGACATTCGCGACAGAATGCCCTGAAGGGGGACATGCCCACGCGCCAGGGGAAAATCGCCCGCCGCCACCAAGTGGTCGCGTTGGCCCACCATCTTTCCAGCATTAGCCCCTCCCGCATCGGGCGCAGTTTCGCCCGGTCGAATTGGGCGCCGCATTCCGGGCACGTGCCGGACGACACGCCCCGCAAGTCGTATGCGCATGCAGCACAAGGAAGAGCAACGCCGGTCAGCAAGGCCACCGGATCCGCCGCACCCGACACGCTGCCGCACCGCGGACAGGCTGCCGAGCCGTTGGCCTTGCGTTCGCAGCCGCAATTCAGGCACAGGTGCGGCCGGCGTCGCTCAGCCAGGGCCCTGCGGACCCGCGGTCCGAACCTGATCAGCGGAACGCTCAGGAATACCAGCAGGGTGGGAAACCAGAGAGGCAGTCTCAGCAGCGGCTGGGCAGTAGCGTCCCCGCCCGCGGACTGGAAGATTTCAAAGCGATTGGCGGGCAGTGGGGTTACGGTTATGCCAGTGTCGATGGACAGGGCGCCACCGGACAAGCAGAAGCGCACGCCGGTCTGCGCGTCGTAGAGGCAAGTTCGCCAGGGACCGAGGCTGAAGGCCCATGCGCCGCCGAGTGCGCCGAGCGCGACGACCCAGAGGAACCAGAGGATGCTGATCTTTCTGCGGAGCATGCGTGCAGCAGGCCTGACTTGGCCAGTTTTGGATTCACAGCGGGCGCGTTCGCCCGTTTTCTTGGCGCCAGCCTAACCTGAACGGCGTGTTTGGCAACTCGAGCTGGCGTTGTGTTCGGTGCGTATTGGGTTTTGCTCACGAGCCCGAGGTTGGAGGAGGCGTGTTGAGGGGTTTGGCCAAAGGCGGGCACGGCCCGCCCTACAGGTCAGGGTTGGGGGGCGAAGAGGGTCTCGGCGGTGAGTTGGGATTTTCTTCGGACGGCGGTGAGGAAGCCGGCGAAGACGTGGGCGGCGTCGTGGGGGCCGGGGCTGGCTTCGGGGTGGAACTGGATGCCGGCGGCCTGGCGGTCGGCGTGGATGAAGCCCTCGACGCTCTGGTCGTTGAGATTGACGTGGGTGACGGCGGCGCCGCAGGCCTCGAGGGAGGGGGCGTCGACGGCGAAGCCGTGGTTCTGGCTGGTGATCTCGACCCGGCCGGCGGGTCGGTTGAGGACGGGCACGTTGCCGCCGTGGTGGCCGAACTTGAGCTTGTAGGTTTTGGCGCCCACGGCGAGGCTCATCAACTGGTGTCCGAGGCAGATGCCGAGCATGGGGAAGTGGCCCATGAGTTGCTGCAAGGCGGCGATGGTGTCGGTGACGGTGGCGGGGTCGCCGGGTCCGTTGCCCACGAGGATGGCGTCGGGGGCGAGGTCGCGGATGGCCTCCGCGGGGGTGCCGGCGGGGGCCACGGTGACCCGGTCGCCGGAGTTGGCCAGGTGCCGCAGGATGTTGTGCTTGATGCCGCAGTCGATGGCGACGATGTGGATGGGTTGATCGGCCTTTCGGACGGGTCGATCGGCTTTTTGGCCGGGTGCGTCGGTCAGGGGCCCGGGTGCGTCGGTCAGGGGCCCGGGTGCGTCGCCCAGAGGCACGGGTGCGTCGGGCAGGGGGCGGTCCCAGGTGCGGACTTCGGCCGGGGCGACGCGGGCGACCAGGTTGGCGCCCACCATGGACGCGGAGGCCTGGGCGGCGGCGACGAGGTCGGCGTCGCCGGCCACCTCGGTGGAGATGACGCCGCGGACGGCGCCGTGGACGCGGATCCGCCGGGTGAGGGCGCGCGTGTCGATGTTGGAAATTCCCAGGACGCCGCGTTCGGCGAGGAAGTCGGCGAGGGCGGCGGTGGCGCGGTGGTTGCTCGGCCGGCGGGGCAGCTCCTTGACGACGAAGCCGGAGAGGTGCGGAGCGTCGGACTCGAAATCGTCGGGGTTGACGCCGTAGTTGCCCATGAGGGGGAAGGTCATGACGACGATCTGCCCGCAGTAGGAGGGATCGGTGAAGATTTCCTGGTAGCCGGTCATGGCGGTGTTGAAGACCACTTCGCCGGTGTGCGTGCCGGCAGCGCCGAAGGCCTGACCGGTGAAGACGCAGCCATCTTCGAGGGCGAGTTTGCAGATCATGAGCGCGCTCCGGTTGCCAGGTAATCCTGAAGGGCCTTGGCCTTCATGGCGCCCGCGCGGAGGGCGCGGATGGCGCCGACGGCGGCGCGAGCGCCCGCGAGGGTGGTGATCAAGGGGGTTCCGCGCTGGACGGACGCCGCCCGCCAGCGGCCTTCTTCGGAGGCGCTGCCGGTGTGGATGGGCGTGTTGATGAGCAGGTCGAGCTCGCCGGCGAGGATCATGTCGAGGAGAAAGGGGTGTTCGCCGTCGGGATGCTTGGAAACCACCTTGGAGGGAATGCCGTGTTCGGCCAGCGTCTGGTGCGTCTTGATGGTGGAATGGATGGCGAAGCCCATTTCGTGCAGTTCGCGGGCGATGGAGACGACGCGGGGCTTGTCCGGATCGCAGACGCTGACCAGCACGCGTCCCTCGGTGGGCAGGCGGATGCCGGCGCCGAGGATGGCCTTGGCGAAAGCGAGGGGGTATTCGTCGTCGATGCCCATGACCTCGCCGGTGCTGTGCATTTCCGGGCCGAGGACGCAGTCGACGCCGCGGAACTTTTTGAAGGGGAAGACGGGGGCCTTGACGGAGACGTGGCGCGGCAGGTGGACGTCGCGGATGCCGGCGTCGGCGAGGGCCTCGTCGAGGCTGCGTCCGAGCATGACCTGGGTGGCGATTTTGGCCCAGGGCACGCCGGTGGCCTTGCTGACGAAGGGGATGGTGCGTGAGGCCCGGGGGTTAACCTCGATGACATAGACGACGCGGCCCTGGATGGCGAACTGGACGTTCATCAGACCGCAGACGTTGAGGCGGCGGGCGAGGACCTTGACCTGGTGTTTGATTTCGTCGACCAGGGCGGGGGAGAGGGAATAGGGTGGCAGGACGCAGCAACTGTCGCCGCTGTGGATGCCGGCCTCCTCGATGTGCTCCATGATGCCGCAGATGTCGCAGCGGCCCGAGACCGGGTCGCGACCGGGATAGCCGTAATCGCTGACCGCGTCGACGTCGACCTCTACGGCGTCGAGGAGGAACTTGTCGACCAGAATGGGATGCTGCTGGTCGATCTCCAGCTCGTGGTCGGTGGCGTGGAGGGCTTCGGCGATGTAGCGCTCGAGGTCGCCGCGGTGGTTGCAGATCTGCATGCCGCGTCCGCCGAGCACGTAGGAGGGTCGGACGAGGACGGGGTAGCCCACGCGTTCGGCCATGGCCAGGGCCTCGTCCTCGGAGAAGGCTATGCCGTTGGGCGGCTGGCGGAGGCCCAGTTCCTGGATCATGGCGCCGAAGCGTTCGCGGTCCTCGGCCAGGTGGATGCTGGCGGGCGAGGTGCCCAGGATGGGTACGCCGGCGTCGAGCAGGCCCGCGGCGAGGTTGAGCGGGGTCTGGCCGCCGTACTGCACGATCACGCCGCGGACGAGATTGGCATCGGCGGCGCCCGAGCGGTTGAAGGGTTTGCCGTTGAGGCGTTCGCAGATGATCAGGACATCTTCGTGGGTGAGCGGCTCGAAGAAGAGCAGGTCGCTGACGTCGTAGTCGGTGCTGACGGTTTCGGGATTGGAGTTGATCATGACCGTTTCGTAGCCGAGGGCGCGGGCGCTATCGGCGGCGTGCACGCAGCAGTAGTCGAACTCGATGCCCTGGCCGATGCGGTTGGGCCCGCCGCCGAGGACGATTACCTTGGGGCGGTCGGAGACGCGCAGCTCGCCCTCGTAGTATTCCACGACGGCCTGATTGCCCTGGATGTCGATCCGCCGCGGGTTGCTGATGCCCAGTTGGGCGAGCCTTTCGGCGAGGGCCTGAGATCCGCGGGTGGGGTGGTGGGCGATCGGCTTGCCGTCCTTGCTCTGGACGATCTGGGTGAGCGGGCGTTCGCGGGTGGAGTAGTAGTACGGGGTGTAGGCCTCGAACTCGGCCGCACAGGTGTCGACGAGTTTGAAGGTGGGCCGGTCGAGCTGCTGCTTGATGCGGCTCATCCGCGCGGCGTCGATGCGCCAGATGCTGCGGAGCTGGAGGTCGCTGTAGCCGTAGGCCTTGGCCTGCTCGTAGACCTCGGCGATCTCCTCGCTGACCAGGTCGCCGGGTCCGATGGGGGTGTTGAGCAGGCGCTCCTCGAAGTCGACGAGTTCCTTAAGCTGGTCGAGGAACCAGACGTCGATGCCGCAGAGTTCGTGGACGCGTTCGACCGACCAGCCCTGCTTGAAGGCGTAGCGGATGTAGTAGGGTCGGCCCTGGCAGGGCGTACCGATTTTCTCAATGAGCACTTCTTCGGGCAGGGGCCACTGGTTGGTCGAGTGCTCGCGCCAGTCGGTGGGGGCTTCGCCGAGGGTGCTGCCGATGACGAGGTGATGGGGTGCGTCGGCCTCGCGGCCGAAGGCGTCGAACCAGATGGACATTTCGGCGCCTTCGCGGGGGACGTCGGGGACGAGGGCTTCGAGCCACTGGTCGTTGGCGTGCAGGCCGTAGCCGGGTCGGCGGATCTCCATGGAGCGGATGCACTTCTGGAAGGCCTCTTTGAAGGTCCGGCCGATGGCCATGGCTTCTCCGACGCTTTTCATCGAGGTGGTGAGGGTTTCGTCGGCGTCTGGGAATTTCTCAAAGGCGAAGCGCGGCATTTTCACCACGCAGTAGTCGATGGCGGGTTCGAAGCAGGCGGGGGTCTCGCGGGTGATGTCGTTGCGGATCTCGTCGAGGGTGTAGCCGATGGCCAGCTTGGCGGCGATCTTGGCGATGGGGAAGCCGGTGGCCTTGGAGGCCAGGGCCGAGGAGCGCGAGACGCGGGGGTTCATCTCGATGACCACCTGCCGTCCGGTTTTGGGATTAACAGCATACTGGATGTTGGACCCGCCGGTCTCAACGCCGACGGCGCGCATGATGCGGATGGAGGCGTCGCGCATCTGCTGGTATTCGCGATCGCTGAGCGTGAGGGCGGGGGCCACGGTGATGGAGTCGCCGGTATGGACGCCCATGGGGTCGAAGTTTTCGATGGTGCAGACCACGACGACGTTGTCGCGGCGGTCGCGCATCATCTCGAACTCGAATTCCTTCCAGCCGGTGAGGTCCTCCTCGATGAGGACTTCGTGGATGCGGGACTGCTCGAGCCCATCCTCGACGAACAGCTTGAACTGCTCCATGGTGCGGGCCATGCCGCCGCCGGACCCGCCCAGGGTGTAGGCGGGTCGAATGCAAGCGGGGAGGCGGACGTCCTCGAGGACTTTGAGGGCCTCGTCCATGGAGCGGGCGGTCCCGGAGCGGGGCAGATCCACGCCGGCCTGGGCCATGGTGGTTTTGAAGGTGGAGCGATCCTCGGCCCGGCCGATGGTTTCGCGATCGGCGCCGATGAGGCGGACGTTGTGGCGGGCGAGGATGCCCTGCTCGTCGGCGGCCATGGCGCAGTTCAGCCCGGTCTGCCCGCCGAGGGTGGGCAATACGGCATCTACCGGGGTGCCGCGTTCGGCCTCGGCCGCGAGGATTTCGTCGATGACCTCGGGGGTGACGGGCTCGATGTAGGTGCGGTCGGCGAGTTCCGGGTCGGTCATGATGGTGGCGGGATTGCTGTTAAGCAGGACGACGGCGACGCCCTCCTCGCGGAGCGCCCGGCAGGCCTGGGTGCCGGAGTAGTCGAATTCGCAGGCCTGGCCGATGACGATGGGTCCGCTGCCGATGATCAGCACGCGCTGGATGGCTTCATCTTTGGGCATGGTTGCTGGACAAGGCCCCCGGTGGAGGGAAGGATTCCTGCGCCGGGACCGATCCCCGGCGCCGGTCTGGTCGTAGCATATCAGATGGCAAGAAAGTCTAAAGGCGGACAAATCCGGCCGACTGCCGCGCTATCCAGCCGTTTCGATTCCCACCGCGGCGCATTATAATAATGTCCCGCATAATAAACGGTTCTTGCGACATACTCCCTCGGACTCGCCCCGCGGAAGATGCCCATGTGGTTTGGACAACTGGTTACTGAGAGCTGGAACATCCTGCGGGAGTCGGCCGCGTTCATCCTGGTCGGCTTCGCGATCGCGGGCCTGCTGCACGTTGCGTTGGCGCGGGGGCGCTGGGCCAACTGGCTGCGTGGGCTGGGGGCGCGATCGGTGGTGCTGGCGTCGGCGGTGGGTTTGCCGCTGCCGCTGTGTTCGTGCAGCGTGCTGCCGGCGGCTGTCTCGCTGCGCAAGCAGGGCGCCAGCAAGGGGGCGACGCTCAGCTTTTTGATATCGACGCCGGAAACGAGTGTGCAGTCGGTGCTGCTGACGTATGCGTTGCTGGGCCCGATCATGGCGATCTATCGGCCGCTGGCGTCGTGGATCACCGCGATGACGGCCGGTCTGGCGCAGAATTTCGTCGAGCGTCGCTTTCCGTCGAGCGAGCCGGACGTTGATCAGGCCGATCCGTCCACCGCGTGCTGCGCCGGCGGCGAATGCCGCGACGAAGCGCCGCTCGCCGATGGGGCGCAGAAGCCCGACTGGCGGGCCGGGATGCGCCACGCCTTCGTGGACATCTTCGACGACGTGATCGGGTGGATGCTCTTGGGGGTGGTGGTGGCGGCGGCGATCCAGGTGCTGGTGCCGGGTTTTATCCTGGACGCCATGTTCGGGTCGCCGCTTCAGGCGATGCTGATCATGCTGGTCATCGGCGTGCCGCTGTACGTGTGTGCGGAGTCGTCGACGCCGATCGCGGCCGTGCTCATCGCCCAGGGGATCAGCCCGGGTGCGGCGCTGGTGTTTTTGCTGGCGGGCCCGGCGACGAACATCGGTTCGGTGGGCGTGCTGCTGCGGCAACTGGGTCGGCGCACGGTGGTCATTTACCTGGTGAGCATCGCCATCGTCTCGGTCGTGATGGGGTTGGCGCTGGACTGGTTCTTCGGGGCCAAGGGCATCACGCTCAGCGAGCGGGCGTTGGCGGAGCCGTTTCTGCCCGGTTGGTTCAAGACGCTGGGAGCGCTGGTTTTTCTCACGTTGGCCGTGGCGAGCATGCGGCGGCTGCGGGCGTACGAACGGTTGAGTGCAGGGCTGGATCGTTTGCTGCCACTTCGTGTCACGCCGCGACGGCTGACCCTGGCGCTGGTGATTGTGGTGCTGATCGCCTACGCCGCATCCGGGCTGGTGGCCATCCAGCCGGGCGAGGTGGGGATGCTCAAGACGTTTGGGCGGGTGACGAAGGCGGACGCCGCGCCGGGTCTGCACTACGTCTGGCCCTGGCCGGTTGGCTCGGTGGATCGCGTGCCGACCCGCCGAGTGTATCGCCTGGTGCTGGGTGAGTCGGCGTCGTCGGAAGAACCTGATCCGGACGAGGATCGTTCGTGGGTGCTGCTGGGGGATGAGAACATCGCCAACATCAAGTGCACGGCGCATTGGCGCATGGCGCCGGGGGCGACACGGGCCTTCGCGTATGCCTCGACCGATCCGGAGTTGCACGTGCGGGACGCGGTGCGCAGCGCGCTGCGCGAGGTGCTGGGCGCCGCGAACATCGACACGGTGTTTACGGTCGACCAGGCCGCGCTGGGCGACGCGGTGCTGGCGGAGGCGCAGCGCACGCTCGGACGGCGGGCCTGCGGCGTGGAGTTGGTGGCGTTCAACTTTCTCGATCTGCACGCCCCGGCGGAGGTTCACGAGGCGTTTCGCGACGTGGCCAGCGCCCTGGAGGACAAGGTGACGCGGCGCAACCAGGCGCTGGCGCGGAAGGCGGAGATCGAGCCGCTCGCCCGGGGCGCGGCCGACAAGATGATCACGGCCGCGATCGCGGACAAGGTGCGGGTGACGGCCGAGGCGAGCGGCGAGGCGGACGGTTTTCTGCAAACGCTGGCCGCCTTCAAGGACTACCCCGAACTCACGCGTTTGCGGATGATCCTGGAGACTTTCGATAAGGTTCTGCCCGGGCTGCGCAAATGCATTCGCCCCGGCACGGGCAACCTGGAGCTCGATCTGCGCTTCGGCGGCGAGAGGGACACGGCCGAGCCGGCATTTTGACCCGAGTCGGCATTTTGACCCGAGCCGGCATTTTGAGCATCTGGTGGAAAGACCGATATGAAGAAAACCATCATTGCCCTGATTCTCCTGGCCGCCGGGGGTTACGTGGCGAGCACCTGTTTTGTCGCGGTGGACGAGACCGAGTTCGTCATCATCAAGCGTTTCGGCAAGCCCGTGCGCACGGCGCTCGACGCCGGTCTGCGGTCCAAGTGGCCGGCGCCCATCGAGACGGTGGTCCGCTTCGACAACCGGCTCCAGGTTTTTGAGGACCCGGCCGACGATCAGCCGGCCAAAGAGTACCTCACGCGGGACAAGAAGAACGTTGAGGTCGCGACCAGCACCTGCTGGCGCATCGCCCGCGACGAGGACGCGGTGCTCACGTTTCTGGAGACGGTGCGGGATCAGGCCGGGGCGCAGTTGCGGCTCAGCGACATCGTCAAGTCGCTGCTTAATGGCACGCTGGGCTCGTCCGACTTCGACACGCTGATCTCGACCGATCCCGAACGGCGCCACTGGGCCGCGACGATGGCGGGTATTCGCACCGCCTGCGCCCAGCGGGCCCGCGAAAACTACGGCATCGAGGTGGTCGACCTGCGGATTCAGCGGTTGAGCTTTCCGGCGCAGAACCGCCGGCACGTGTTCGACCGCATGCGTGCCGAGCGCGAGCGCATCGCCAAGCAGTACCGCAGCGAAGGCGACGCGGAATCGATGCGGATCATCGCCGACGCCCAGGCGGAGCAGGAGCGTATTTTGGCGGAGGCCCGCGCCGAAGCCGCGCGTATCCGCGGCGCCGCCGATGCGGAAGCCACGCGCATCTACGGCGCGGCCTACAACACGGATCCTGATTTCTATCGTTTTCTCCGGACGCTCGAGTCGTATGAAAAAGCCATTGACGCCGACACCATCCTGGTGCTGCCGGCGGAGTCGAGCTTTTTCCGCATGCTCAGCGATCCGGAGATTCCGTTCGATTTGAAACCGGCCCCGAGCCTGATGGACGATCTGGAGCAATTGACCCGCGATGGCGAATCCGACAGTGACAACGCCGACACCACCGGCAGCTAGCCCGATGCCCGGGCGCAGCCCGCAGCGCTGGATCGTCGCCGGCGTGCTGCTTGCGGCGCTGGGCTACCTGGCGTCGGGGTTTTACTTCGTTCAGCCGGACGAGCGGGCGGTCGTGCGCCGGTTCGGGCGGGTGATCGAGCCGCAGGGTCGGCCGGGGCTGCACTGGGCGTGGCCCGCGCCGATCGGGCAGGTGGACAAGCCGCAGACGGAGGAGGTCAAGCGGGTGACGGTGGGGATCACGCCGGAAACGCGGGCCGCGATCGCGGCCGGCGATCTCATTGCCGCGAGTCAGAGCGCCGCCACCGACGTTTTCACGGGCGATGTGAATATCGTGAAGGCCACCATGGTGGCCCAGTACCAGATCAACGCGGCGGACAAGTACGTGCTGCGCGCGGCCGAACCCGATCGCCTGGTCAAGCTGGCGGTGCGGGCGGTGATGATCGAGTCCATCGGCGGATACTCGATCGACGAAGCCCTGGCCGAACGGAAGGCCGAGATTCAGAATACCACGCGCGAGCGCGCCCAGGACATGCTCGATCGCTACGGTACGGGGATTACCCTGGTGGCGGTGGACCTCGAAAGCATCGAGCCCCCCTATGCGATTGCGGACGCCTTTCGTGACGTCGCCAGCGCCAAAAAGGACCAGGAGAAACAGATCGACCAGGCCGAGTCGTACGCGAACCAGATCATTCCCACCGCCCGCGGCCGGGCGTACGAGCTCACCACCGACGCGGCAAGCTATCGCCAGCGGCGCGTGCAGCACGCCCGGGGCGACGCCGACGCGTTCCGGTCGGTGCACGCCGAGTACGTCAAGGCCCCGCTGGTCACGCGGACGCGGTTGCTGCTGGGCACGCTGACGCAGATCGTCAAGCAGGCGGAGACGTACGTGCTGCCGCCGGCGGGCGACGGCCCTCCGCTGCGGCTGACGATCGGGCGGAGCGGCGTCAATTGACGAGAGTGGGAAAGTGAGAAAGTGAGAAAGTGAGAAAGTGGGAAAGTGCGAATGTGAGAAAGGGAGAAAGAGGATTCGGGCCGGTGGGATTGGGTAAACGGCAGGGATTGAGGGGCGGGGGACGCTGAATGCTAAGATTTCCCCAGGGCTGGCGCCATGGGCTGTGGTAGTGCGCCACTTCGTGGCTGGTGCGCGTGCCAATACGGCCGTTCTGGCTAAAGGCGGGCATGAGCCGGCCTGCCGCGATTGGCGGGCACGGGCCGGCTGGTGGTTGGGGCATGGCCGGTTAGAGAGGTGAACATAGCGCAGGAGAGCAGGAGAGGGGTGGGATTGGGGCCGGTGGCCGGGGGAGTCGTTGCGGACTTGGTGGCCTGGTTGTTTTCCGCATGGCGGCGCACGGCGTTTGGCTCTTTTGGCAAATCCAGGCCGTTCGCGCCGTGCTTGGCCATGGCAGGTTGGAGAGTGGAGAGTAGAGAGTAGAGAGCAGTGAGTAGAGCTTGAGCGATCCGGACCGGTGGCCGGGGGAACGTTGGGGTTTTTACAGTCTATTGACGCTCCGCATGGCGGCGCACGGCGTTTGGCTCTTTCGGTAACTCCAGGCCGTTCGCGCCGTGCTTGGCCATGGCACCCCGGCGTTTGGCTCATATGGCAAATTCGGGCCGTTTGTGCCGTGCTTGGCCATGGCACCCTGGATGGGGGTGGCTATGGGACCCTGGGGGTCGACTGTTTATACGACCGGGGGGTGCCTTATGCGTCAGGCGGGCAGGGGGCGGCGGGCGCGGTCGGTGGCGTATCCGGCGGGGAGGCTGTCGCGGCGCACGAAGGTGATGGCGGTTGGATCCTCGGCGAGGATCTGCCATTCGCCGTGGCGGGCGAGGATGCGGGCCAGGGGATCGCCGCGCTGGACGACGGCGGCGGTGATGTGCCAGCGGGCGAAGGCCTCTTCCCAACCGCGTCCGCGCTGGATGTTGCGGGCGTCGGCCGCGACGGCGTCGCCGTAGACGTCCGCCCGGCTGTCGATGAAGACCCGCAACCTGCCCGGGGCCGACCAGAGCACGTAGCTGCCGGTGTTGTAGGTGGTGAAGACGTTGCGCGGCTGGCCCAACACCGCCAGGGCCCGGGCGCCGGCGACCGGTTCGACGGCCGCATAGCGGGCGGACGCCGAATTGGGGAAACGCCAGAGCAACGCCAGCAGCAGGACCGCGGCGAGCATCAGCCCGCCGCGCTGTGCGGGCAGGACGGACGAGGTTGGAACCGGCTGGTCATGGTCCCGCCCGAGAGCGCCGGCGAAGAGAGGTACGGCATGGTCCCGCCCGAGGGCCCCGGCGAAAAGAGGTACGGTATGGTCCCGCCCGAGGGTGCCGGCGAAAAGAGGTACGGCATGGTCCCGCCCGAGGGCCCCGGCGAAGAGAGGTACAGCCGCGATGCAGGCGAGGGGGATGTGTCGCACGCCCGAGCACGCCAGCACGAGCAGGGTGATCCCCAGGAACAACTCGGCCCAGCCGACGCGTCGCGCCCGGCGGGCGAGCACGATGATCACGACCGCCAGGAGCGCGAAGAGGTAAACGTCGGGCACTTCCAGGCTGAGGGGCTTGGGCGGCTGCCACTCGGACGTGTAGCGGAGGGCGTCGAGCCCGGCGGTGAGGGCGACGTACTCGAAGTGGGAGATGCGATGGGGTGTCGCCATGACGGCCAGGGCAGACAGGCCCAGGGCGGCCAAGAGGGCGAGCAGTTCGTCGCGGCCTGTGGCGCGTGTTCGGTCGAGGGCCAGGTCGAGGGCGCGACCTGCGAGCCAGACGGCGATGACGATGAGGCCGAGCACGCAGGCGGCGTGGATCTGGGCCCAGAGGAGAAAGAGCAGCGGCGCCAGCACGACCAGGCGGCGCGACGGGCTTTCGCGGTGCCGGCCGAGCAGCCAGATCAAGAGGTTACAGAGGAGGAGCGAGAGCAGTTGGGGACGCAGCCCGCGGGTGTTGCCGGCGGCGATGGCGAGTCCGAGGCAGAGGGCGACGGCGGTGAGGGGAGCGACCCGTTGGCGGGTGAGGATGGCGAAGGAGAGCAGGAAGCAGGCGGCGAAGGCGGCGGCGGCGCCGGCCTCCAGCATGCGCGGTCCCCAGACGTTCCAGCCCAGCGCGAGAAACGCGTCAAATAGCCAGGAATGGGGGATCCACGACTCGCCGGCGCGGGTGAAGCTGAAGGGATCGGCATCGGGAACGGCGAGGTTGTCCAACACGGCCTGTCCCCCGGCCAGGTGAAACCAGAGATCCGGGTCGAAGGGCAGGGGCTGAAACCCGATGGCGAGGCAGAGAAGGAAGACCAGGGCCAGGGGAACGGCGGAGGGCGCGGCGTCGCGGGCGCCGGCGACCGCGAGCGCGGCGGGGGTGATGTCCGCAGGGGTTTCGGCCATATCGACTTCATCGTCGCATTGATCAGGGTGGCTGAACCGCAAGTGCGAACGACGTCCGCCGGGGTTATTTCGGCGTGCAGGGCCATCGGGCGCGGGCGCGTCGGCGAAAAGCGTTGTTCGTTTTGACTGAACTCGGTTTGTTTCGTAGGTTCAGAGGACGCGTGGTCGGTTGCGCGGCGGGCGGTGTGTCCGCTGACGTCGGCGCCGGCTGCGGCCGAGCATTTCTGGATGACCAGGTATCCAATCCGATGGGCAGCGCTGCCGAAGCGGTAGCGCTTGTGCCTGCTCCGGCAACCGAGCGTGCCGGGGCCAACTTCAGGCGTGTCGTCCCGTAAGACGGACGGCGGGTTTGTTTCGACGCGGACGACCGCGATGGCGGCGTCCGGTAACTCCAAGGTGAGGGAAGAACGAGATGATGAAAGCAGCCATGCGACGTGCGGGTGAGTTCTGGCGCAGCGAGGATGGTCCGACGGCGACCGAGTACGCGGTAATGCTGGCGTTGATCATCGTGGTATGCATCGCGACGGTGAAGTCGATCGGGACGAAGGCAAATGTGGCCTTCGGCGAGGTGGACGCCAACCTGTAGGCGGGGCGGAGCGTCGGTACGGTCCGAGGATATCGCCGGGCGCGGGGGCGCCGGCGGCCCTTGGCAAAAAAAGCATGGTCGATTTGCGTGGGTCGTCTTTGTTTCATATCTTCTTCGTGTGGCCGGATGCGAGAGCGAACGGCGACGACAAGTCAGATACGGCGGCCGGGCGGACGACGCCGGGGCCGCGAGCATCTCTCGGAAGATCTCACCTGCTGCATTGCCACTATCGCCGGCACGGAACGGCCGGCGTCTTTTGCCTTGACCCTCGGAGGTTCGGGTGGACAACGTGTGCATCGTTCAACGGAGAGGGCGGTGTGCGTAACTGAACGCGGACGACCGCGGTTGCGGCGTCCGGAGCATTAGCCGAGGATGATAGAACGATGAAGGCAATTGTGAACCGTGCGAAGGATTTCCTCAAGAGCGAAGATGGCCCGACCGCGACCGAATACGCGGTGATGTTGGCGCTGATTATCGTGGTGTGCATCGCCACGGTGAAGTCCATCGGCACCAAGGCCAATGCGGCCTTCAAGACGGTCGACGACAACCTCTAGCATCTGCCTGGTCGCCGCCGGCGGATGCCTACCGCCGGCGGCGCCACTTTCCGCTTCGGGGGGGATGGGCGCCGCCCGGCCGGGCGGCCGCCTGTCACCCCGTTGTTCAATTCCGCTGCGCGACCAGGCAGACGCGCGGCACACACGCGGCGCGGCTCGCGCGCCGCCGCAGGACCGCAAGGGACACAAGGCAGAAACCAGGCAGATAGCAGGAAAGGGCAGATACGATGGATCCGTTTTGGTTGATCACATGTTTGGTGCTGGTGCCGGGCGTTTTGCTGGCGTCGTGGATTGATTACGCTCAGCGCAAGGTGCCGAACTGGTTGAATGTTTCGTTGATTCTCGCGGGGTTCGTGGTGCAGGCGGTTTTCCACGGTTTCACGGGGATTGGTGATGGGGCCCTGGGGCTGTGCGTCGGTTTCGGCGTGCTGATCGTGCCCTGGCTGATGCACGGGATGGGCGCGGGCGACGTCAAGCTGATGATGGCCATCGGGGTCTGGTTCGGCCCCTGGATGACGCTGATTTCGTTCGCGGTGGGCGCGATGATCGGCGGGGCGGTGGCGATGGTGATGATTCTCTCGACGGGTCGGCTGTATCACGCACTGGGTAATCTCAACATCATCTGGGTCAAGATGCAGTCACGGGACACGCTGTTCGGTGAATTCGGCTCGGCCAAGAGCTTCGGCGACACGTCGCAACTGCTGCCCTACGGGGTGCCGCTGACGGCGGGTTCGCTGCTGGTGCTGGCCGGCCAGGTGACCAATTGGTGGGTGTTGTGATGCGAACGGTTAGATTGCAGCGGAAGCGGTCCGTGCTGCGGCGCGGACCGCGGCGGCGGGGGGCGGCGATGGTCGAATTCGCCATCGTCCTCCCGCTGCTGATGATGTTCCTCTTCGGGATCATCGAGTTCGGCAACCTCTTTAAGATCCGCCTCTCCGCCCAGGAGGCCGCCCGGGAGGGCTGCCGCCTCGCGGTGCTCCAGTCGACGGCCAAGCCGTACAGCAACTCGGCCGGGCCGGTGATGCAGCGGATCGAAGCGATCATGAACGCCGCGGGCGTGGACTTCAACTCCAGCATGGTCACGATTGAAGAGGACTCGCTGGGCGACCCGGCGGTCAGCATCAGCGTGACCGTGCCGTACGAGATGGTCTCGATGACCGGGTTCTTCGATCCGATCGCGTCGGATCTGACCGGCAGTTGCACGATGCGCAAAGAAGGGGTCTAGCCGGACCCCTTTTTCTTTGCGCGCAGGAGGCGGGAAGAAACCCTAGCGGGCGCAGGGCGCGTCAGCGCCTACGGCACGGTGCGTCCGATATTTTCCCCGCCTTGGGGGCGGCAGCGCGGCCGCCCGTCGTCGGCGCTCACGCCGGCGGCAAAGTCAGAAAGATTCTTACACACTGGTCCGATACGGCCCGCATCCTTCCGATAGAGAAGATTGGACGGGCTGTGCGTGGCGGGCATTCCCAACGCCCCCGCCGCCGCAACGCACCCAGACATGGTCCTGGTGGGCAGCGAACACGTACGCGAGGTTCACGATGAAGAGCAAGGCAATTATCCCCTTGGCGGTTGGTCTGGCGGTCGGTGGCATCGCCATCAAGTACACCTTCGACACGGTCCGAGCCGCCCAGGGCAAGACCGCGGACACTGAAATGGTCACGGTGCTGTTGGCCGTGCAGGACATCCCCGCCACCGTCGAGGTGACGCCGGACATGATCCGGACCACACAGATTCCCCAGACCCCGCTGTTGCCGCCCGACACCTTCAAGGAGCCGGAAAACCTCGTCGGCCGCGTCACCCTCAAGGCGATTCCGCAAGGCATGCCGGTGCTGCCCTCGATGATCGCTCCGGAAGGGAGCAAGGCCGGTCTGCCGGTGCGGGTCAAGGAAGGCTACCGCGCGGTCGCGGTCAAGATTGATGAGTCTTCCGGCGTCGGCTACCTGGTCCACCCCGGCGACTGGGTGGACGTGCTGGCGGTGCAGGACACCCGCCGTCACGGCAAACAGCACACCGAGAGCAAGCTCATTCTCGAGCGCGTCGCGGTGGCGGCCGTCGGGCAGTTGCTCAACGATCAGCCCGAAGAGGGGGCCAACCGCCACGCCCAGACGGTGACGCTGCTCGTCGAGGTGGACGACGTGCCCAAGCTGCACCTCGCCCAGACGCGCGGGCGCATCACCCTCGCCCTGCGCGGCAGCGACGACATGACCACCCGGATCGACCGGGAGGATGACGAGGACGAGGATGCGGTGGAGGACGACGGGGAGCAGACGGCGATCGTCCAGGCGGCGCCCGTACCCACGCCGCAGCCGGTGGTGACGACCCATACCGTGACGGTGGTCAACAGCTCGGCCACGGAGGAAAGCTCGGTGGAAGAGGTGACGTACGCCGGCGACGGCTCGATGGATGTTGTGGAGATGACGTCGGGCGGCCGCACCATTCGCCGTTCGGCGCCGCGGACGACGGTACCCGGTCCGGTCGGCCCCGCCGTCGGTGCGGCCGGTGAAGACAACAGGTACGGCGAAAGCCGCGAACAGACCCCCAGCGAGGTGACTGAATAATGAAGCGCATTGTCAAGGAAGACCGAACGGTGAGCGTCTGCGGGCGCGGATTCGTACGGCCTGGACGCAAGTCCCGGTGGAGCGTGCTCGCCGCGGGCGTCGTACTGGCCGCCGTGACGGGCCACGCCATCGCCCAGCAGAATTCCTTCGCGGTCACGGCCCGGGAGATTCCCGGCGCCACGCAGCGCCTGGTGGTTCCGCTCAACGGCAGCGTCATACTGGAAACGAACGCGCCCATCGAGCGCATCCAGGTGGTCGAGTCGGCGATTGCCAAGGTCGAAACCGTGACCAACCGGCAGTGCGTGTTGACCGGGGTGGGATACGGCAGCACCCAGGTGATGCTCTGGTCGGAGAACGGCGAGCGGCAGTTGCTCGACGTCGACGTCGAGCTGGACGTGGAACTGCTCAACGAGCGTCTGCGGGCGATCGACCCGCAGTCGGACGCGTCGGCCTCGTCGCTGCGCGGCAACATCATCCTCACGGGCACGGTAAGCGGTCCGGAAGCGGCCGAGCAGATGGAGCGGTTCGCGACGCTGTTCATTCCGCCGGGACCTTCGGAGCCGGGGGACCTGGTGCAGAACTACCTGATGGTTTCCGGCCAGCAGCAGGTGCTCCTGCGTTGCACGGTGGCGGAAGTAAACCGGTCGGCTATGAAGCGGCTGGGCGTCAACGGCTTTCTCGCCGGCGACGACTTTCAGGACGTTTTCGCGGTGAGCCAGATCGCCGGGATCAACCCGATCAACATGGGCGCGGCCGCCGACGTGAACGTGCAGAGCACGATTCCGTTTTTGACGGGTTCGGAGGGCATTCCGCTGTCGCCGTCGACCTCGTTCTCGCTGGGATTCCCGCGGGTGCAGATGCAGCTTTTCATCGACGCGCTGGCGGAGAATTCGTTGCTGAAGGTGCTGGCCGAGCCGGACCTGGTGGCGCTCAGCGGCGAGACGGCGTCGTTTCTGGCTGGTGGTGAATTTCCGATTCCGGTGCCGCAGGGCGGATCGGCCGCGGGGGCCATCACCATCGAGTTCCGCGAATTCGGCGTGCGGGTGAACTTCACGCCGATGGTGCTGGCCCACGAGAAGATCCGCCTGCGGGTGGCGCCGGAGGTGTCGGAGACCGACTTCTCGACGGCGATCCAGGTGCAGGGATTCGTGGTGCCGGGTCTGAGTCAGCGGCGCGTGGAAACCACGGTGGAAGTGGGCAACGGGCAGACCATCGCGCTGGCCGGCTTGCTCAGTGAAGAGGTTCGCGGCATTGCGACGAAGCTTCCCGGACTGGGCGAGGTGCCGGTGCTGGGCGCGTTGTTCCGCTCGGTGGAGTACCAGCGGCGGGAAAGCGAGCTGGTCATCCTGGTGACGCCGGAACTTATCGCCCCGATGGATCCCCGCCAGGTGCCCAAGGTGCCGGGCGAAGATTATACCGCGCCCAATGATTTTGAATTGTATGCTCTAGGGTTGTTGGAGGGTGAGGCTCCCGCTCACTCACAGGGCCGGGACACGACGAGCCATCACGCGGGAGATCGCCCGGCCATCGCGCCGCTGCGCAGTGAGCCGGACGAAATGTCGCTGCACGGTCCCTGGGGCTACTCCACCGCTGAGGACCTGTGACCAAAGCCGGGGCAGTGGACAGCGTGAGGATAGACGTTGTGGTTTCGTAAGCTCGATGATGTCCAAGCAGTAACCGGCGCCGTCGCCAGGCTGCATGGGGGGGAGAAGAATGTTGCGTACAGGCAGGATGATGAAGGGGCGCGCCCAGCGCCGGCGCGGCCTGGTGGCCGTGCAGGTGGGCGTCGCCATGACGGTGATCGTGGGATTTGCCGCGCTCACCATTGACGTGGGCGTGATGTACAACGCCAAGGCGGATCTTCAGCGGACGGCGGACGCCGCCGCCCTGGCGGCCGCGGCCAAGTTGGCCGATTTCTCGGATCCGTCGGCTTCGCCGATGGAGCTGGCGCGCAGCGAGGCGCTGGAATTCACCCGCCGCAACTTCGTGTTCGGGCAGGCCAACGCGGAGATGACGCTGGAGGGGGCGGACGTCGAGTTCGGCCGGGCCATCTTCAATCCGGTTTCGGGCAGTTACGACTTCATGCCGGTCACCTCCTTTCCCGACGCGGTCCGCGTGCGGGTGCGGATGGACGAACAGTCGGCCAACCGCGCGTTGTCGCTCTACTTCGCGCGTATTTTCGGCAAAGACAAGAAGAACCTGTCGGCGGAAGCGACGGCCATGATGGTGCCGCGCGACATCGCGATCGTGGCGGACCTCTCCGGGTCGCACACCGACGACAGCGAGTTGCGCAACTACCGCAACATGGCCGACGGTTCGGAAATCAACATGTGGGAGGTCTGGGACGCCTTTTCCGGCGGCATCGGCGACCCCGATTCCGGCTGGCTGGGGACGGAACATCCCCTGGACGGCGACGGTTACAGTCCGCAGATGGCCGGTCCGGCGTGGGGCAACATGAAGGCCCTGGGCTTCGGCGACATGACCATCGACACGAATTACGATCCCACCTCCGATTCCGGCCTGGTGCGCCTGCCGCGTTCGCAGAACTGGAACCACGCGACTTTGGAAAACGCCCTAGTCGCCCAGGGGTACAGCGGCGACGAGGTCGATGCCATCATGTCGGGTTCGTACGACAGCGACGGCGCCTGGGACGAGCGCGTGGCGGTCGCGCTGGGCTTTGCCCGGTGGGACAGCGGCAAGCCGGGCGGCTTGTGGCAGCAACTCGGGGTCCCCAGTTGGCAGGCGGGCAACGGCAACGACTGGGTCGGCGGCGGCGAGCTGGTCTGGACGGAGACGTTCGGCAATCGCTCGGTGAACACGTCGAAGAACATCTTCCAGGATTACATCAACAACTACGCGGACAAGACCTGGACGTCCATGTACCAGGCCAATTCGGCGTTTCGTTATCGGTTCGGCATCAAGACCTTCATGAACTACCTCATGGAGCGCCGGCCTTATCATCACAGCACGCCGGAATTCGCCGACGCCCCGACCCAGCCGATGCAGGCGGTCAAAGACGCGGTGGGCCACCTGGTGGACACCATTTACGATCTGGACACGGACGATCACCTGTCGCTCGAGGTGTATGACACCAACGCGTATCACGAGGTGGATCTGACCGACGATTACAATTCGGTCAAGTATCGCCTGTTGGAGATGCAGGCGGCCCACTACGACTCATGGACGAACATGGGTGGCGGCATTTTGCGGGCCCGCGAGGAGTTGAGCAGCGAGCGTGCCCGGCCCACCGCGCGGAAGGTCATGTTCCTGTTGACCGACGGCATGGCCAACGTGACGGCCGACGGGCGCACGGGCGACTATTACAACGGTCCGATCTATGCCCGGCAGCAGGCCCAGTTGGCGGTCAATGAGGGCATTCGCATTTTCTGCGTGAGCGTGGGCAGTGGGGCCGACACCGGGTTGATGCAGGAAATCGCCGAGATGGGCTCGGGCATCCACTTTCACGCGGAGGGCTCGATCGACGCCTACAGCCAGCAGTTGGAAGCTATTTTCCGGCAGCTCGGCGGCATTCGCCCGGTGGAGTTGATCAACTGATGCGGGTCATGCCCTGGGAGGGCAAGTGAGAGAGCGTGTGATGCACTGCGGCGGCCCGTGAAGGCTCACGGGCCGCCGCCGCGCGCCCCCGATCCCGGTGGGTGCGATACCTTACTTAGGTTCCACCAAACTCAGTCATCGTATTCGCTCGGAAAACGCGAATCCCGAGATGCTCCTGCCGGCCGGCGCGGCGTGCTGGCGCGCCCGCTGCCCCTGACTTATCGGGCGCTGCGCGCCCGGTGAATCGCAGGATCGGGCACGGGTCGCTTGCGAAATCGAAGCCGGGAATTGGTCGATACTGATGATGGTATCGCGCTGCCGCCAGCGTCTGCAACGGCGTGACCGGCGGCGGCGGGAGCACGTCGCGCGGCGAGTGCGGCGTGGCGACACGGTGCCTGATCTGCGGCCGGCGACCAAAGCCGGTCGCGCCCGCAGCGCCGCCGGTTTTCTGGGGCGGCGCCACACGAGCCAGGGGACGCCGGGCCGGGAAGGGGCGTCGTCTCAGTTGGGGAGTTGTCAATGTCCGCAGTTCGAGTCGTGGTCTACAACTCCGACGAGACCTACACCGCGCAGTTGCGGACCACGCTGCTGGGACACGACGGGGTCAAGATCATCGCGGAGGTGGACGAAGCCGCCCTGCTCGGGCAGGCGCTGGAACGTTTTCCCGCCGACGTGCTCGTGGCCCACCTGGACCCGGCGCCGGAAGCCGTGCTTTTCGCCCTCGCGGAGTTGGCCGCGGAGAAATCGGACGTACCCATCTTCGCGGTGTCCGAGTCGACCGACGGCCAGTTGATTCTGTCCGCGATGCGCAGCGGCATCCGCGAGTTTCTGACCAAGCCGATCAAGCGCGAGGAGCTTGCGGAAGCGTTTCAGAAAGTCGCCGCCACCGACAGCGCCAACGAGAAACAGGGGCAGTTGATCACGGTGATCGGCGGGGCCGGCGGGGTCGGAGCGACCACCCTGGCGGTCAACCTCGCGATCGAGCTCAAGGCCATTACCGACGGCAGCGTCGCGGTGGTGGACCTCGATCACCGCTTCGGACAGGTGGCCACGGCGCTGGACGTGGATCCGACCTACACCATGGCCGACCTCTGTGAATCGCCCGAGCAGCTCGAACGGCAGATGCTCGAGCGGGCCCTGGTGCAGCACGCGTCGGGGCTGAAGGTGCTCAGCCGGCCTTTGCACTTCGCCCAGGCGGACAACATCACCGCCGCCCACTGCGTGGGGGTGCTCAGCGCGCTGACCGGGCTGTGCGATTACGTGGTGGTGGACGGGCCCACCCGTTTCGACTTTGGCGCCAAAGCCGTTCTGGATATCGCAGACTTGAACTTGCTGGTGCTGCAACTGGTGGTGCCCACGGTGCGGAGCGTGCATCGCATGCTCGGCGGCATGCGCGAGGTGGGCTTCAACCTCGATCGCATGCGCCTGGTGGGCAACCGCATCGGCTGTGAGGGCGGGGGCATCTCCATCGACGACGTCGGGGGAACACTCGGCATGGAGGTGTTTGCGGAGATCCCCGACGACTGGTCGGGGGTGACCGGTGCCATGAACATCGGCGAGCCGCTGGCCAGCGCGGCGCCCAAGAGCAAGGCCCGGCTGGCGATCAAGAGCCTGGCCGAACGCCTCTATCAGCCCGACGGCGAGCCGATCGCGGTGGGGCCGGAGAAGAAACGCAGGCGGTTCCCCCGGATCTTCTGACCGGGGCGCGCCGCGGAGACGGGCCCGGTTGGTATTGGGGAACCCGACGCACTGAAGGATCGAACATCGGACGGTTTGCGCCGCCCGCCGACCCGCCTGCGGGCTTGACCGCCATCCCCGGGTCGCCGGCAGGTCGCAGGCGACTTTGCGACGGCGGAACCGTCATTACGCGAGGGACACGATCGTGTTTGGAAAACGCACAACCGTACAACTGCCACCGGCGCCCAGCAAGCTGGACAAGGCCAAGGACGCTGCCGCCAGCAAGCCGGCCGCCCCGAAGGCGCCCGCGGCCGCCATGGACAAGCAGGACCAGTTCAACGAACTCAAGCAGCGCCTGCACCGTAAGCTCGTCGACCAGATCGACATGACGCGGATGGTGGGCGACGAGCGTGAACTGCGCGCCCAGGTGCGCGAGATCGTGGAGGGTCTCTGCGAGCAGGAGAACACGCTGCTCAACTTCAACGAGCGCCAGCGGTTGATCAGCGAAGTGCTCGACGAGACGTTTGGGCTGGGGCCGCTCGAGATTCTGCTGGCGGACCACACCATCAGCGACATTCTCATCAACGGCCCCAAGCAGATTTACGTCGAGCGCAGCGGGCGGGTGGAACTCACCGACGTGAAGTTCCGCGACAACGCCCACCTCATGCACGTGATCGACAAGATCGTCTCGCAGGTCGGGCGGCGTTGCGACGAGACCTCGCCGATGGTCGACGCCCGTCTGCCGGACGGTTCCCGCGTGAACGCGGTGATTCCGCCGCTCGCCCTCGACGGGGCCAGCGTGTCCATTCGCCGTTTCGGCGCCGACCCGCTGACCTGGGACGACTACATCCGCTTCAAGTCGTGCACGCCGGAGATGCGCGATTTTCTCGAGGCTTGCGTGATCGCCCACATGAACATCATCGTGCTGGGCGGCACCGGCTCGGGTAAAACCACATTGCTGAACAACTTGTCGACCTTCATTCCCGCGACCGACCGTATCGTGACCATGGAGGACGCGGCCGAGCTGCGTCTCCGCCAGCCTCACGTGGTGCGGCTGGAGTCGCGCCCGCCGAACATCGAGGGCAAGGGTCAGATTGCGATCCGCGACCTGCTGATCAACAGCCTGCGTATGCGTCCCGACCGCATCGTGGTGGGCGAGTGCCGCGGTCCGGAGACGCTGGACATGCTCCAGGCGATGAACACCGGCCACGACGGTTCGCTGACCACCATCCACGCGAACAGTTGCCGCGACGCGGTGCAGCGCGTGGAGACGATGGTGATGATGGCCGGGTTCGAGCTGCCGTTGCGGGCGATCCGCCAGCAGTTCGCCTCGGCGATCCACCTGCTGGTGCAGGCCCAGCGGCTCACCGGCGGTCCCCGAAAAATCGTGAGCGTGACCGAGGTCCAGGGCATGGAGGGCGACATTGTCACCATGCAGGACATTTTCAAATACGAACAGTTGGGCATTTCTTCCAGCGGCAAGGCCTACGGGCAGCTTGCCACCACGGGCCTGCGCCCGGGTTTTCTGGAACGGCTGCAATCGTCCGGGGCGAAAGTGGATCCGGAGATGTTCGAGCGCCGAGTGCTGGTGCGCGACGACGCGGATTAGGCGGCGCGTGAACAAGAGGATGGTGAATCAATGACGTTTCCAATAGCCGAGCTGAACGTGCTCCAGATCATTCTGCCGCTGGTGGGATCGATCCTGCTGAGCTATGGAATTTTCCAGGTGCTGGTGGAGACGCGCAAGGGCGAGCGCAAGAAGGTTCTCGATCGCCTCCGCGGCGAGAGCACCCGGTCGCGCAAGGCCGAAGCCGTCTCCATCCGCAAGAACGACCGGCTCAAGCAAGACGCCGGCGCCATGATCAACCGCACAATCGGGCAGTTCGCCTTCGTGCCCAAGTTGCAGACCATGCTTGACCAGGCCAGTCTGCCCTGGTCGGCGACCAAGATGCTGGCCAATCTCTTCGCCGCCGGCATGATCTTCGGCGCCGGACTGGTCATGCTCGAACTCAGCCTGCTCGCGGCCGTCGGCGCCTTTTTCTGCATCATGTTCATGCCCGTCTTTTACGTTTCTTTCCGGCGCAAGCGCCGGATGAAGAAGCTGGTCAACCAATTGCCCGACGTCTTCGAGATGATGTCCCAGGCGCTGCGCGCCGGTCACTCGCTGGCCTCGGCCATCCACCTGATTCACGAGCAGATGCCCGACCCGATCAGCACCGAGTTCGGGCACGTCTTCCACGAGCAGAATCTCGGCCTCAAGATCGATGATGCCCTGCTCGCCATGGCCGACCGTGTCGATTCCCTTGACGTGCGCATGTTCGTCACCGCGGTACTCATTCAGCGCACCACCGGTGGCGACCTGGCCGAGATTCTCGACAAGATCGGCTCGGTGATCCGCGGGCGCATCGAGCTCTTCGGCCTGGTGCAGAGTCTGACGTCAGAAGGCCGGCTCAGCGGCTGGGTGCTTTTCGCCCTGCCCATGATCGTCTTCGGCGCGACGGTGAAGCTCAATTACGACTACGCGAGCATGCTGTGGACCCATCCGCAGGGCAAGATCCTGCTGGCCATTGCCGCGGGCATGCAGTTGATGGGTCTGGCGATGATCCGCTGGATCGTCAATATCAAGGTCTGACGGCAGGACGCAACCGCGCGGCCGGCGTGCCGGTCGCCCCGAGATAGGGAATAAAGCTATGCCCACCATGATTCTCCCGGTGATGATCGCGATCAGCGTGGCGCTGATTGTCTACGCCCTCTGGCCGACCGACAACGACGCCAAGGACCGCGTCAAGCGTCGCATGACCGGCAAGACTGCCGGCGACGACGTTGTGGAAATACGGCAGAAGGCCAAGGAATCGGTCGCCAGCCGCATGGTTCAGAAGGTCGCGCCCTTCGCGGTGCGGCCGGTCATGCCCAAGGACACGGCCGAGATGTCGCGCCTGCGGCAGAAGCTGTGCAGTGCCGGCTTTCGGCGCGAGAACGCCTCGCAGGTCTTTCTGGCCAGCAAGACCCTCGTGGGCATCGCCGGTCTGGCTTGCGGCGCGTTGTACGCCTGGATGAACGGCTACGGTTCGACCGATGCGCTGGGCATCGCCATCTTCGGCGCCGCGATCGGCTTCATGGGTCCCAACGCCTGGCTATCCAGCGCCGCCCGCAAGCGTAAGGAGAAGGTCAAACACGGCCTGGCCGACACGCTCGACCTCATGGTTGTCGCGGTCGAGGCCGGCCTGGGTCTGGACGCGGCGATTCAGCGCGTCAGCGACGAGCTGCAGATCGTGCATCCCGAGCTCAGCGAGGAGCTCCAGATCACCATGATGGAGACCCAGATGGGTATTCCCCGGGCGGAGGCGTTGAGCAATCTCGCGGAGCGGGCCATGGTCGAGGAGTTGCGGGCCATGGTGGCGATGATCAACCAGGCCGAGCGTTTCGGCACGAGCATTGCCCGGGCTTTGCGCAACCAGGCGGAATCGCTGCGGATGAAGCGTCGCCAAGCGGCGGAGGAACGCGCCCAGCAGTGCGCGGTGAAGCTCATGCTGCCGTTGATTCTGTTCATTTTCCCGGCGATCTTCGTGGTTCTGGCCGGGCCGGCCGCGTTGAGCTTTCTCGAATCCGGGTTCTGATCGTCGGCGCGCCCGCGCGAGCGGCGCAGCGCTGAGCAAAAGAAAGAGGGCCCCGGACGAGCGGTTGAACCGCCTGTCCGGGGCCCTTTTCGTTGTGTCAGAACCCGAACCGCCGACGGGGCTACAACTGCTGCATCATGGCGAAGTCGCGGAGATCGACGTCGCCGTCGGCGTCCATGTCCTTGTCTTCGCAGCCGTCGAGGTAGGGGCCGGCCTGCGGACCGGTCATGCACTCACTCCAGTTGGGCGGCGGCGGGAGGACTCCCCAGATCTCCACGTCGTCGATGTTCCAGCCGCAGTAGCGCACGGACCCGTCGGTCGTGCCCAGGCCCCAGCGAAGGTATACAGTGGGCGCATTGTCGGCCACGTCCGAGATGTCGAACGTCGTCAGCGTCCATTCGCCGTCGGATATCGAGCTGCCGGGGTTCTCCCAGACGGTCACCCAGTCGGACTGGTCGTTGGAGACCTGGATGCTGACATGATCGTAGCTTGACGACTCGACGCCGAGCCAGCGGCGGAAGCGCACACTCGTGGCCGTGATCCCCTGGCAGTCGAACGGGGTGGAGGTGGCGTACTCGGTCGCCGGCATGTCGTTGGCGTAGTCGCCGTTGAGGTTGTAGCCGATGACGTTGGTCCCGGTGTATCCACTGGTGGGATCGGGATCGCCCGAATCGCCGCCGTTGCCGGTCGGTTGCCCGAAGGCCCACTGGCCCTCGAGGCTCCAGCCGGGATCGCTATCGAAGGTCTCGCTGTGGACCATGATCAATTCCGGGCACGCCCCGCCATAGGCGGCGATGCGCAGCGTCCAGGCGTTGAGCGCGCCGGTGTCCTGGTTGGCGTGATCCTCGATGGTCAGCGTCCAGTTGCCGGCGGAATCACGGAAGTTGAAGTCGCCCAGCGTCCCCGGCCCGTCGGGCAGCGTCCCACCGTCTTCATCGTAGGTGGTCACGATGTCCTCGGTGGTGCCGCCGTTGCGATTGTGCAGGCGGAGGGTGGTGCCGTCGGGGGCCTGCAAGTCGATGGTGAGGTCGCCGATGTAGGTGTGGCTGACGTCGAGGTCGACGTCCACGTCGGCGATGCAGACGCTGTTGGGCACCGAGATCACGCTGGTGATGGTGTTGTTGTCGGTGATCGGCTGGGGCACGTCCGAGGCGGGGTAGGCGATCCGCCCGGCTTCCAGCGTCACGTCGCGGGTGGTGCTGCCGGCGCCGCCGGCGAGATTGGTGAAGGTGACTGCGCCTGCATAAATGCCGGCCGGCAGAGCCGCCGCGGCCGACGCGTCGATCGACACCGAGACCACCGCGCTCTCGCCGGTCGTATTGAAGTTCAGCGTCAGCGGCGACGTGCCGCCGTTGAGGGCAATCCACGGCGCGTCGGCCGTCACCTCGACGCTCACCGGCGTCGGGCGTTCGCTGGTCACTGTGTAGTCGACCGTGCCGGGGAACGGGCCGCCCACCTCGCCGCTGCTGTACAGGGCGGTTTCGGGGGTGACGGCGATTTGCGTCTGGCCGATCTCGATCGTGTGCAGCCGCGAGGTGCTGCGCACGTTGGTGAGATCTTCGAAGAGGATGGTTTCGGTGTAGATTCCCGCGCCCAGGAAACTGACGTCGGGCCCCAGCGTGGCCGTCACGGTCGTCTGTCCGCCGCTGGCGGGCAGGGTGCCGGTGATGGGGAACTTGTCGCCGTTGATCAGAATGCCCACCGACGAGGTGAGCGAAACCTGGTAGTCCACGGGATCGGGCGAGGGGTTGCTCAGGGTGTAGACGACGGTGTCGTTGGTGAACGGGCCGCCCACCACGCCGAAGTGCACCACGTCGTCGCCGGGGACCACGGTCAGGCCCGCGCCGCTGATCCCGTCGACCACCAGGGTGCCGGTGTTGTCGGGGTCGAGGTGGTCGCGCAACCGGTTGGAGGGCGACGAGCCGGCGCGATCCCAGGACACGGAGAACTTACCATACCAGTCCGCGTCGTCGTTGCCGCAAGCGGCGTACCCGCCGTGCAACTGGCCGATGACCCGATGATCCTGGTTGAACAGCGGGGAGCCGGATGAGCCGGGCTCGGTGGTGCCAACGTCCCAGTCCTCGACGCGGACATGGGTGCCGTCGCCGGGCACGGTGGTTCCCAGGTAGTCGGTCGTGGTGGTCGGGGCATATTCGAAGCTGATGCGTTTCTCGTCGGTGTTGGGATGGTGCACCGCGGTGGCCGACGTGGCGTCGGCGCCGGTGGCGTCCCAGCCCGCATAGGCGACTTCCCAGGTGGGGTTCGGCTGGGCGGTGAGCTGCACGAGGGTGAAGTCGGAATCCCCATAGCCCGCGAGGAAGGTGCTGCCGGTGTTGAACTGGGTCAGAACGCCGTCGCCAGCGCCGCCGCTCGCGGGGCTGTCCGGCGGCCGACAGGTGGAATTCTCATAGTTCCAGTAGGTCACCAGGGAGGCGGCGTTGCTGCTGGAGATGCCGCAGTGATCGGCGGTCATGAACAGCGGGGTGAGATCCTGCCGCACGTTGTTGACCATGAAGCCGGTGCAGAAGGTGCTGCCGCCGGTGGAGATCACCGCGACCGAGGCAACCTCGGTTTCCCAGCCGGCGCTCTCGGGACAGGCCACGTCCACGTTACAGGCGCCCGAGCGCAGGCCGCTGGGCCTTTCACCGAAGGGCCGGTAACCCGGGTTGATCGCGGTCAGTTCCAGGATCAGTTCCTTCATCTGCTCCGGCGCGATGGCCAACTCGACGACGATCTCGTCGCCTTTGATGACCGGCGTCCACAACTGGCCGTGATCGGCGTTGTCGGCACTGGTGAAAGGCCGGATGAGGTTCGTCTTGTCCGCGGCATAGACCAGCAATCGCGCCTGCTGGGGCATCCAGTAGCGCCCGAAGCCCAGGTTGATCGACAGCGCCCCGGGCGAGCCGATCCGCAAGCGCCAGAGCATCAGGCCGTTGGGCAGCTTCTCCCATTCGCCGTCGGTGTCCGGCGTGATCCACACCGGCTGGGCAATGGCGAAGCGCGGGGCCAGGCCATCCAGGGCGCGCGCCTCGTCTTCCATCCGAATGTCCGCCTCCGCCGGCAGGTACGCCTCGACCAGGTCAACCTGCGTCAAGCTGCGCGTGGGCAGCAGTTCGGCGGCGGGACGGCTGCTGCGCAGCAGTTCCTCCGCGGAGAGGTACTTCGCCGCAGCCGGTTGGCTCCACGCCGTCGTGGCGCCCAATCCCAGCGCGCATGCGAACACCAGCGCCCGGCAACACAATGTCTTCATCGATGCCTCCTTGTTTGCAGACAGGAATACTCGTTTGCGATGCGGGGGGACACGGACTTGCGCGATGCGGATGCGGCCCCTGACCCCGCTGCCCACACGCGACGCCGACATCGCCGAAGCCGTCCCGGCACAACCATTCGTCACCGCCGGACGGTACCGCAAAGTCGCCGTGTTGGGTCCCAACCCTGCGCCAGCATAGCAAGACCGAGCAGCCGATTCAATTTGCCGGCGGATCGCAGTGCGGCAAAAGATTCGATCTATGTCCGATATGTGTCGCGGGGCGGTTGCAAGGCAGGCGGTTGTGCAGAACAATGGGCGCTCTGGTGCTGTTGGCGACGAACTTCTGGGACCTGCGCTCGGGGATATCCTGCTTATGGCTCTGCTCGGCGTAAACATTGATCATGTGGCCACCGTCCGGCAGGCGCGGCGTACGGACGAACCGGACCCGGTGTGGGCGGCCGTCGAAGCCGAACTCGGCGGCGCCGACGGCATTACTTTTCACCTGCGCGAGGACCGCCGGCACATCCAGGATCGCGACGCGCGCCTGCTCAAGGAGACGGTTGCGGTCAAGCTCAACATGGAGATGGCCATCGCGGCAGAGATCGTGGATTTCGCCTGCGGGCTGGCACCCGACCAGTGCACCCTGGTGCCCGAGCGCCGCGCCGAGTTGACCACCGAGGGCGGTCTGGACGTCGTGCGTTTTCGCGAGCAGCTCACCGAGGTCACCCGGCGTCTGCACGGCGCGGGGGCGCTGGTCAGCGCGTTCATCGAGCCGGCAGCCGAGCAGGTGCGCGCCTCGGCCGACTGCGGGATGGACGCCATCGAGTTGTGGACCGGCGGGTATGCCCACGCGTCGCCGACGCAGCAGGCGGCCCGCGTCGCGGAGTTGCAGGCGGCGCTGGGTCTCGGTCACGAGCTCGGGCTGGAGGTGCACGCGGGGCACGGATTGACCTATCGCAACGTTGCCGCGGTGGCCGCCATGCGGGGTTTCGCGGAATTCAATATTGGACATTCCATCATCGCCCGCGCGATGTTCACGGGCATGCGCGCGGCGGTGCGGGAGATGAAGGAACTGCTGGTGCGGCACGAGCCGCGGGAGAACGACTGATGCATGCAACCTGGCGAGTAGTGGGGCTGATGTTTGCGGCGGCGCTGGCGCTGACGACGCCGGCCGCGGGCGAGTTTCAACTGCACAACGACGATCGCGTCGTTCTTTTCGGCGACACGGTGTTTTACGAAGTGCGCATGCTCGAGCCGTTCAAGCAGTTCATTCGCACACGCTATCCGGACAACACCGCGCTGGTCTGCAATCTGGGCGAGAAGCGCAGCACCATGGCCGACGCACCCCGCCGGCTGGAAACGGAAGTGCTGCCGCTCAAGCCCACGCGCGTGCTGCTTTGTTTCGGGCAGGACGCTCCGGAGCGCAAGGACTTCGACGCGCAGAAGCTCGAGCGCCATTTCACCGAGCTGGGCGCGCTGATCGACGCCATCCAGGCCCGCGATATCAAGGTCACCCTGGTCACGCCGCCCCCGCCCGACGAATCGCGCAACCGCGGGTTGAAGCGCATGAACTACGACGACGTCATCGGGCGCTACGCCGAGGCGACCCGCAAGCTGGCGGCGGACAAGGGGCTGGACCTGATCGACTGGTTCACCGCCGTCCAGGAAGGCCTGGCCGCCTTCCCCGGCAAGTCGCGCCCGGCGTGGACCCAGCACGGCATGCGCCCCGCGCTCTACTCCATCGCGGTGTTCACCGAGTTGCTGCTGAAGCATTGGGAGGCGGAGCCCCTGGACTACCTGGTGAGCACCGGCTTTGAAGGCGGCGAGGCCAGCGCCACCATCGGGACCGCGAAGGTGACCGAACGCACGGACACCCATCTGGATCTCGCCCTGACCGGCGTGCCCGTCGTCTTCGGCTACGCCCGCTCCGCGGACATTGCCGACGAGCACTGGCCCTTGGCCAAGTGGTTCAAGTACCGGCTCCAGATCAAGAACGTGCCCGCCGGCGGGGTGATCATCTCCAGCGAGGGCAAGCACGCCAAGCCGTTCCTCGCCCAGCAGCTCGAGGAGGGCGCGGACATGGCGTTGCTCGGTCCGCTGGTGGCCAACGAAGCCACCAGGCAGTTGCACGAAGCGGTCATGCGCGCGTGCAACCAGTTCACCAAGTACCGGATCGCCGCCGATCGCGAGGCGCCCGAGCCGGAGCTGGTTGAAGGATATCGGCTGCTCAAGGAAGCGGAGATCTCGATGGCCGTGGCGTCTCACCGAATTGCGTGCCGGATCCCGGCGCGCTTCGACACGACGCTGCACATCGAGGTGCCCAAGGAGATGGCCAAGCCGACGGCTTCGCCGGCGCCGCAGAAACCGTAGCGGTCGTCCTCGCGGTGGTACGGAAAGACGAAGTATGATGATGGCAGTGGAAATATCCCAGACGCACATGCACCTGCGCTTCCTGGACAAGGTCGTGTTCGTCGCGGCCTTGGGCATCGCGGCAAGCCTGTTCCTCACGGTGGGCTGGCTGGCGATCGCCCCCGACGATCCGCAGGGGGCGGTGAGCCTGCTGGTTCACGAGCAGCCGCTGGGCATGCTGGTGCAGGCGGTGCTGCTGGCGGCGGTGACGGCGGCCATTGCGACGGCCATGATCGGCAGCAAGCTTCCCGACGTGGGGGTTTTCGCCGCGGCGCTGGGCCTGGGGCTGGTGAGCGTGCAGGGGGACACGGCCGCGTATCTGCTGATGCACGTGGCGGAAGGCGATCCGGCCGCGGAGCGCGTGCTCGCGGGCAAGTTCGCCCTGGAGGGTCTGTGCTGGACGGGCGCGCTGGCGGTGGCGCTGCTGGTCAGCGGCATGGTGATGCGCTGGGTCGTGGCCGGTCCCGAGGACGCCGGGTCCACGGGTCAGCGGGTGCGTTCTACGGCGTTGGCGGCGGCCGAGTGCCCTGGTTTGTCGCGGCTGGGTGGCGAGGCCCCGGTGGCCACGCCGTCGGGTAATGGCCTCAAAACGGTGCTGCTGACGACGGCGGTGGCGATCGTGCTGTACTCGGTGCTGGTATCCGGCTCGTCGCCTCATATGATCCGACACGGGCAGACGTGCTTTGCGGTCTTCGGGGCGTTTTACATCGGCGCCTGGGCGGCGCGGCGGTATTTTCCCTGCCGCACGGCGTTCTGGGCGCTGATCGCGGTACCTCTGGCGTCGACGGTGGGTTATCTGGGCAGCATGTTTCTGGGTGAGCGTTCGGCGCAGTACGGCCACCTGGCCACGGTGCCGCTGAGTGATTTTCTGCGAGCGCTGCCGCTGACCTTCATGGCCGTCGGGGTGCTGGGCGTGATGACCGCCCATTGGACAACGGAACCGCCGCAGCGGTCCGCCAAAACGAAAACCACTCGTCGTTCGCCGGCGGGGCAGCGCAAGCGAAAGAGGCGCCATGGTTCGTAGACGCCAACCTTCCGACCCCCGCGCCGTCATGGCCCACCGCGCGATCCGCGAAACCGAGGCTTTCCTCAGCGAGCACCTGCGTCACCCTCAGCGCGTCCGGCGAATTCCCGTCGTGCGCGTGGGCTACGGACGATTCGCGCCGGGCCTGGCCGAGGAGTTCTGGAAAGAGGTGCTGGAACTGCGGGTGGCGTGAGACTCAACCGCGGCGCGGTTTCGGCCGATAAGATAATCAGCCACATACGATTCGCCGCGCGGCGCGCGGTCGAATCGGGCACGAAACGCATGGTTCTCCTCCGGCGATAAGCGCCGCCCGGCTGATTGGCCGGCTGCGGCGCTTATCGTCCATCCGCCCACAGACTTCTGCCATTGGACACCCTGTTAGCTGATGGCGCCGACGGACATCCGCGCTTCGCCCGCCTGGCGGGGCGGCGTGGGTGCCAACCACGCCAGGGTGACGTCGACGATGTCGGGGTCGAACTGGGCGCCGCGGCAGCGGCGCAGCTCCGCCCGGGCTTGGGCGAGCGTCATGGGCGGCTTGTAGCTGCGGCTGGACAGCATGGCATCGAGGGCGTCGGCCACGGCCAGGATCCGTGCCCCCAGGGGGATGCGGCGCCCGCTCAATCCGCCGGGATAGCCGCCGCCGTCGTAGCGTTCGTGGTGATGGAGGATGAGGGGCAGATCGCGATGCAGGTGCGTCGCGTGTCCGAGAATATCGCAGCCGATGCGCGGGTGGCGCTTGACGATTTCGAATTCCGCCTCGTTTAGGGGTCCGGGCTTATTGAGGATCGCGTCGGGTACGCCGATCTTGCCGATGTCGTGCAGTTTGGCGGCCGTCGCGATGCGCTCGACTTGGTCGCTGGAGAGTCCCAGGCGTTCGGCGATGCGGCGGCTGTAGCGGGCCACCCGGACGGAGTGGTGCCGGGTGAAGGCGTCCTTGGCCTCCATGGTGGCGACCAGCGCGCTCGTTGATTCCAGGCATACGCGCCGCAACTGGGCGGCGAAGGCCTCGCCCGCATGCATCGGACGGCGGTCGCCCGGGGCGGTCGGCGTCGCGACGTTTATCGGGTCTCGGCGGTTGTTTATCCCCATCATTTTCCCATCCGCGGTGAAGGCTGATCGTGCCACGAATGGGCTATCGGTAGGGCTGTGCGTCTCGCTTAGCACTTCCTCAAGCGCGGCGGAAAATGACTTTATCGGCGCTGCCGCGACCGAGAAAACCCAACCACGCCGCGCGAGTAGGACGGACCTGGGGCCGGCAAGCGAATGTTGCGCGGCCGGCGCAACGAAACGCGTCTGAACACGACGATACGGGGCGCTCGCCGCGGGTCAACTGGCGTCGGCGCCGTCGGCGGTGGGGCTGACCTTATCGGCCGGGGCGTGCTGTTGCAGGTAGGCGGCCAGGGCGGGATAGGCGTTCGGCTCAGCTTCGGCCAAGCGGGCAATGATCGCGTTGTACTCGGCCATGCGGTCGGCCGTACGCAGGCGATCGAGATAGGCGGTGATCAAGGTGGCGGCGCGGGTCCGCTCCGCCTCACTGCCCTGGGCCACCGTGTCGAGCAGCGCTTCGACCTGCTCGGTCTTGTCGCACGCCAGCGCGCACTCCAGCACGGCCAGCGTGATCTCGATCAACCGCGAGCTCTTGGACGCTTGTGCCGAGGCCTGCAACGCCCGCCAGTAGGGCAGCGCCTCCGCGTTGCGCCCGGCGGCGGCGTAGGCCCGCGCCGCCTGCTCGCGCACCGCATCCAGCTCCGCCGGGGGCGGCGACGTCTGCGCCAGGCGGTCATGCAGCCGCTTGAGATAGTCCATGCGCTGGGGACCGAGATCGGCGAGCCGATCGGCGGCCGCCACCTGCCCGGCGATCGGCAAGCGCGCGGTGATCTGCTTGAATGCATCCCAGGCCGCTCGCCGCGGACCTTCCACCGTTTCGACGCCGGGACTCATCCGCGCGGTCACGGTGGAGAGCTGCTCTTCGCCGCCGAGCGCGCCCAGCGCGTCCAGCGCCCGCTGGCGCACGCGCGCGTCCGGGTGAGTGGTCAGATTGCTCAAGCGATCGAGCTGCGCCCCGTTGCCCACGATTGCCGCGCCGCGGATCGCTCGCAGCAACAACTCCGTGTCCTCCGCCGACAGGTTTGCCTCGAACTCCGGCTTGAACTCCGGCGCGCCGATCGCCGCCATCGCCCCCAAGAGGGCCACCCGGACGCTCCGCGCCTCCGGCGGCGTACCGGCAAAGCGCAGTTTGAGCGGCTCGATCAGGCCGGCCACCACGTCCGCTTCCACGCGGCCGCGACTGGCCAGCATGCCCAGCGCGTCCGCCGCGGCCGCGGCGCACACCTCCGAAACGTCGGCCCGCTGCAATTCCGCCACCAGCGGCGGAATCGCGTCCGGATTGCGCAGCTTGCCCAGCACGCGGAGAATGGTCTCGCGCACCTGCTGATCGCGCTCGACCGGAAGCCGCGCCAGCAAGGCGGCCGCATCGGTAGGCTCGTTCAAGGCGCCGATGATCTCGATGGCCAGTTTGCGGACCTCGGGCGATTCGTCGGCGTAGCGCTCGACGAGGGCCTGGCGCACCGCCTCGGAGGGCAGGTTGCCTTCGGAAATCCGTTCGGCGACCAGGTTTGCGGCCACCTTGCGGTACTCCATCGCGGGCTCCCTGAGCCAGGATTCGAGCAGCGCCTCTTTCTCCGGCTGCGGGGTGAGCCGGTAGAGCGCCGCGAGGGCCTGGCCCAGCCGCGACGCCAGGGTGGTCTGCTGCTGGCGGGCCGCATCGCGGGTCTCGGTCAGGGTCCGCGTCGCCTCGCGCAACTGTCGCGTGCGCAGGGCCAGTTGCTTGCGCAGCCACGCTGTGTCGGAGAGCGCCTCCTGATCTTGCCACCATTGCCGCCAGGCCGCCCGGTCCAGTCCGTGGTCGACCTCCGCGATCGCCCGCAAGGCCTGGATGACGGCGGCCACCAGTTCCCTGGCGTCTGCGTCGAGCAGCCCGACCAGCTCGCCGACCACTTCGCGACGGTCCGTATTCGGGGTCAAGGCGTCGAGCGCGGCAAGCCGCTGGGTCAGCGGGGCGGCCGGGTCGGCGGCAATGCCGGCCAGCGCCTGGGCGACGCCGCCATCCGGGAAAACGCTGAGCGCCTCGCCAGCCCGGGCGGCGACCTTTCCATCGGGATGCCGCAACAAGGCCAACAACGGATCGATGAACTGGGCGTCAAGCAGTTCGGGCCGGCGCCGCCCGACGCGGGCCAACGCCTGGCTGACCACCATGGGCGTGCTTGGTTCGGTGTTTTGGGTAAGCAGTTCGACGATCAGGGCGTCGGCCGCGGCGCTGTCCATGCGGAGCAGCTCTTCGGCCTGCGCGATCCGCGTGGACTCGGAATCCTCCACGTTCTGGATGATGGTCTTGAAGCGTTCGAGGCGTTCGGCGTCGACGTCGGCTTGTGCGGCGGGCGCCGTCGTCGGCGCGGATTGGGCATGCAGCGCCGCCGGCGCCAGCAATGCGAGGGCAATCATGACCCGCACGAGCAACTTCAACGCAATCACCTCCCCGCAAGACGTGGATGAGCAGAGGATCGCCGGATGCGCCGTCGCGCTGCGAATTCCAGGATGCGCGGGTCCGCCCGGCTCCGACCGGCCGGCGAATGATAAATCTGCGCTCAGACGCTTCCCCGCACCGCGGGCGACATCGGGCCAACCTACGGCGACAACTGCATTTGTAGCCGCTGTAGAGGGGGAATGCAAACGGGCGGAACGCCGCTTTCGGCGCCGCATCGACAGGCGGCGCAACGGGCGGGTATCATGTGCCCCGCGGCCGCCGCGGGGCGGTCGCGTTGCCGCCTTGCGCCTTCGCTCGGAGCCCTCGTTATGACGCCGGCCCCGCCATCGCCCGTCGCAGCGCCCTCGTCCGCTTCGCTGCCGCGCGGAACCAAAATCGTCGCCACCCTCGGACCCGCCACGAACTACGTGCCCGCCCTGGAGCGTCTGTTTGAGGCAGGCGTCAACGTTGCGCGGCTGAATTTCTCGCACGGCACGCGCCAAAGCCACGCGCGAACGCTGCACAACGTGCGCACGGTCATCGACCGCCGCCCGGACGCCGTCGCGATCCTCGGCGACCTGTGCGGTCCCAAGATCCGCCTGGGCAACATGGTTGAAGGCGGCGCGGAGATCGCCGCCGGCGACCACATCGACATTGCCCGCGAAGAGTGCGTAGGGGACGCGCGCCGCGTCTGCATCAACCAGCCTGAGATTCTGGACGACCTGGAAGCCGGGCAGCGCGTGCTCATCGACGACGGAACCATCCGCCTGCACGTGGAGCGGAAGACGCCCGAGGGCGTGCAGTGCATCTGCGACGTGGGCGGCGTGCTGCGCGACCACAAGGGCGTGAACCTGCCGGACAGCAATCTCCAGCTCTCCCCCTTGACCGGCAAGGACCTCGACGACCTCACCTGGGCGGTGAAGAACGATCTCGACTACATCGCCCTTTCGTTCGTCCGCCGCGCCGAAGATGTTGAACATCTCCGCGACCTGCTCCGGGAACGGTCATCCGACCTGCCCATCGTCAGCAAGATTGAGACGCCGCAGGCGGTCGCCAATCTCGACGGCATCATCGCCGCCTCCGACGCGGTGCTCGTCGCCCGCGGCGACCTCGGGGTTGAGATGGATGTCGCCCATGTGCCCCGCGTGCAGAAGTCGATCGTGGACAAGTGCCGGTCGGCCGGCAAACCCGTGATCGTCGCCACCCAGATGCTCCAGAGCATGATCGAGGCTCCGATACCCACCCGCGCGGAAGTCAGCGACGTCGCCAATGCGATCCTGGACGGCGCCGATGCGGTCATGCTGTCCGGCGAAACGGCCGTCGGCAAATACCCCGTCGCCGCGGTCGAGATGCTCCACCGCATCGCCATCGACACCGAAGGGTATGACCAGGAGCGGGCCCAGCCGGTGGGCGTCAACGTCGGGCGTCCGGGCGTGTCGGCCGCCGTGGCCAACAGCATGGCCCTGGTCTGCCAGGAGCTCACCTCGCCCGCGGCCGCCGTGTGGACCGAGGCGGGCGTGCTGGCGCGGCTGCTCAGCAAGCACCGGCTGGATCTGCCCGTGCTCGCGTTTACTCCCGCGGAGCGGGCCCGGCGGCGGATGGCGCTGTACTACGGCATCCATCCCCGCACGACCGAGCGGATCGACGCGTTGAGCGCCCGCATTGCCCGCATGGACGACCACCTGCTGAGCGCGTCTTGGGCAAAACCGGGTGACCTGGTGGTGATGGGGTTCGGTCCGCGGAGCCTCGATGACGGCGACACCGGCGCCGTCACCATTCATCGGGTGGGCAGCGGGCATTGAAGCCGACGTTGGCGTTCGGGAACTTGCTTGACCGTCGCCGCCGCCGGTCTACACTGCCGGGCATGCACACACTGCGCTTGTTCACCACCGGCGTCGGCCTGATGCTCATGGCGTGGGGATGCACCGCCCCGGCCCGCTCGGGCGATCCGACCACGTACCGCTTCCCGGCCGACGACGCCGGTCAGCGTCAGCGCCTTTGGGACGCCAGCGGCGAGGTGCTGCGCGCCCATCTTTTTGACCTGGAGGTGGTCGATCCGCGGTCCGGCGCGATGGTCACCGAGCCCGCGACGTCGGAGCACTTTTTCGAGTTCTGGCGACACGACGTGGCCACGCCGTACGACTTCGTCGAGGCCAGCATGCGTACGGTGCGGCGGACCGTGATCGTTCAGCTCGCGCCGGTTGACGCTGAAGATGAGAACGATGCCCGCCTGGTGGTCACCGTGCAGCGCGAATACCTCAGCACGCCGGAGCGCCAATTCAACAGTTCGGTGGCGGCGTTCCAGATGTTCGCCACCAACCTGCCGCGGGCGGACACCGGCCGGCGCATCCGCCCCGAGGATACGAGCTGGATCGACGCGGGCCGCGATGTGGCCATGGAGCGCTACCTGCGCGAGCGTATTCTCGAACGCGCTGACCTGAGCTTTGCCGCCGGTGCTTGAGCCTCCCGGCCCGCTGCGGCAACGATCCCGTCAGCGTTTTGCGCGTTACCAGTTGCCCACGTCGTCGGCCGTATCGTCGAGCCCATCCGGGCCCGCGCTCCACAGATCGTAGGTCTCCGGGTTGTGCACGCCGGGCACGCGAATACGGTATGGCGTTTCCCAGGGATCGACGAGCAGCTTGGGATTGTTCACATAGGGACCCGTCCAGGTCTCGTCCGCGCCCAAGTCGTTGGGGCGGGTCACCAGCGCGTTCAGGTCTTCGGGGAAACGTTCCATCCGGAGGCGAAAGCGTTGGATCGCCAGAGCGAGGAGGCCATCGTCCTGGACGGCCCGGCGGGCGATTTCCAACTGGTCCGCTGCGGCCGACCAGCGTTCCTCCTGCTCCGCAGTCTCGGCGTCGCCTGCGGGCGGCGTGCCGGCGGGCCCATCCACGGTGGCGGTGAGATACCACCACGCGCCTCCCCCCATCACCGCCAGGGCCAACAGCACCAGCCCCAGCATCATCACCACCCGGGTATTGTCTTGCATGATCGATCGCGTCCTCGCGCTTGGGGGAGGTCCACCCTGCCGATGCCGGCAACTTCGCCTATCCTAACGGACCATTCGTCAACCGGGCAACTGCACGTCGCCGGCATTTGTTGCGTGCCATGGGGGCAGTGCTTTTTTGCGTGATCCGCGCCGGCCGTGTGCTTATACTCACTCCTCAGCATTTCCGCCGCCGTCTTTGCCAGCAAACGCGGCAGGGCAGATCGCCCGTCACGGCGCTGTGGGTTCGATCATGCCCTGCGTCAATTCCGGGAGGCTCACGCCCATGTGCAACCACCACCGCTGTTGTGCGACCATGATCCTTCTGGCTGTGGCCACACCGGCTGTCTGGGGGGCCGGGATGGCCGGCCAGCGCGTCGTCGTGGACGTCACACTCAACGCGTTGCCCGAACCCCTGGGCAGCTTTTACGACGCCCGGGCCGACGCCCTGAGCGAGCGGACCCTCGAGCCCGGCGGCGCCTGGCGCCGTGACCGCCGCCTGCGCGATCGCGACGATTGGCATTACCTCATGCTCGACGCGGCGGCGGAGGCGTCCACTCCCGAAGCCCGGCTGCGCGCCGCGCTCGCGTTCCCCATCGAACAGCGCAAAGCACGGGCGCTGCTGCGCGGGCAGCAACAACGCCGTGGCGGCAGCCTGGTGTGGCGCCTCGACGAGCTGGTCGCCGGTCTCGCCACGGCTTTCGCGGAGCGCGACCATGACGCGATCATCGCGCACTCGGGCTATGTGATTCACTTCGCCCTCGACGCATCGGATCCGTTTTGCGCCACGCGCAACCGCCGCGGCGCAGAAACCGGCAACGCGGTCTTCGGCGATGTGGATTTTGGCGATCCCTTTTTCGCCCACCAGGACGTGGCCCAGCGGGTGGGGTGGGAGCTGATTCGGCGCAACGCGGAGCGCTACCGCGCGGCTATCGATCCGGCGTCGATTCGTTTTGAGCTGGCGGTCGATCCGGCCCCCGCGGCACTCGAATGGATGATCACCTCGCTGGAGGGGCTCGACGCGCTGTGCGCCGCCGATCGCGAGATTCTGGAGCGGATGGAGATCACCGATGCGGCCTCTTTTCAGGCCCGAGCGGACGAATACTACCAGTTGCTCGACGCGCGCTGCGGCGAGCAGTGCGTGCGGATGCTGCACCGCGGCGCCGCCCTAGCGACGACGCTGATCGTGACGGCGTGGACCCGCGCGGATTCACCCGATCTGACGGCGGCGGCGCCACCGGCGCACGCCGAGGCACTCACCGGCGGCACAGCGCCGCCCGCAGCCGCAGAAACGGCGGCGGCGGCGGCCGAGGATTCATCGGCGACCGAACCGGCCACCGGGGGCGTCGTCGCCAGCAAGAACTCCAAGGTGTATCACCGGCCCGATTGCCGCCACGTCCAGCGTATTGCGGCCAAGAACCTCGTGCGCTACGCGTCGGCCGCCGAAGCCGAGCGCGACGGCAAGCGTGCTTGTCGAACGTGTCATCGGTAGTCAGGGCTCGCGGCCTCTGCCGCGGATGCGGGCGAGATTCTCCTGGGCTGCGGCGAGCCTGCCTTGGTCGCCGTCAAGAGTGTGGATTTCAACGAGAGCATTCAGGGCCATGACGGTGGCTGGGTTTTCGGGGTGGGTATGGGCCGCGAGGTGCTCGTACGCATATTGGGCAGCGCTTGCGGCAAGGTCGAGCCGCCCCCCGAGCATTCGGGCGTGGGCGACGTGCACGCGAATTTCTGCAGTTCTGCTCGCTTCGGAATGGGCGCGACGATACATGTGCAACGAGTTCGCGAACAACTCGCCCGCAGCCTGGTAATGCCCCTGGCCCAGGAGCAGCCGGGCGCGAAGATACCGGCATTCGGCCATCCGGGGATGTGCCTGAGGGACCAGGTGCTTCTCAACTTCATCGGCCCGGTCGATCCAGCGTTCGGCAGCCGCAAGATCGTTCGCATCCAGCCGGCACGCCGCAAGTCCTTTCACACTCACGGCATAATCAGCGTGCTCGGTCAAGTTGAGACGCTCCAGCATCTCCGCCGCTTTCTGAAAATGCTCTGCCGCCGCGGCAGGTTCGCCGTTGATCATCTTGACCAGTGCCAGGCTATTAAGACATTGAGCCGTAAGCTCCCGGTCGACGGACGTGACGTGCCGCGCAATCGCCAGCGCTTCCTGCGCGCTGGCAAGGGCGTCGCGAATGTTGCCATAATGGGCTAGCACCCGCGCGTAGGCGGCGAGTTCCCGGGCGACTTTGTGATGACGAGGGCCGCAGAATTCGCGGTAGTAGTGAACGAGCCTCTCGGCGTGGGGCAGGGCCTCCTGATACATCCCGACGGCGTCGTACGTATCGCGCAGCCGCATATTGAGATAAAGCAGATAGGGATGGTCCGGGATCAGCAGACCGTTGAAGAGTTCCTGCCCGCGACGGTATTGCGCAATGGCGCCGGCAAAATCGCCTTTCCCACGTAACGCATCGCCGATTGAGAAAAAAGGCTCGATATCGTGGGCGGTATGAAGTGCGCCCAGACCCCCAGCGTTGCTCAGGGCGGCGGCGATCATCTCGTTCGCCTGGCCATGCCGACCGTTCAACTGCAACTGCCGTGCATAGGCAGCGAGAAGATCCGCGGGCGGTGATTCTCCCGCTTGATCGTAGAGGCCGACCGCTTCTCGAAGTGCGCTTTCCGCTTCTTCCAGACTCGACAATTCACGGCAGGTCCGCCCCATCCACTGCAAACTTGTCGCCAGGTCAGCCCGGTCTCCCTCCGCCCGCCGAATCCGGACGGCTTCCTGAAACTGCTCTTCCGCCCACTCGTATTGGCCCAATCGGAACTGCGTCTCCCCCAGGAGCTGTCGCGACGTCCCCGTATCGGGGTGGGATTCGCCCAGATGCGTCCGGCGGAGTTCCAATGCTAAGAGAGCTTGGCGCGTGCCTTCTGGCCACATGCCCAGCGCATGGTAACTCTCCCCGATGATCTGGTGCAATGCCGCCTGGATCACCGGTCGATCATCGAATTCGAAAGTCGCCTGGCGGGCGGCTCTGGCGAGAAGCTCCTGGATGTGCGCATCCGCCCCCTGGTCCTTAAGCGCCCGCTCCAGAAACAGGGTGACTTGTCCGGCCTGTTCGGCGGCCAGCCGCGCCCGGTCCGCTTCGCGCTGCGCCTGCCCCCGGGCCGTCTCCGCGTCGCGCATGGCCAGCAGGGCTGCGGACATGCCGATGACCAGGGACACGACCGCCACGCTCACGGCGCCCACCAAGACCCGGTTGCGGCCCACGAACTTGCGCGCGCGGTACAGCCGCGAGTCGGGCTGGGCGGTGATGGGCATGCCCTCCAGGTGACGGCGCACGTCTTCGGCGAATTGCTCCACCGATTCGTACCGCCGACTGGGCTCCTTCTGCAACGCGCGCAGCGCGATCGTGTCCAATTCGCCCGCCAGCAGTCGACGCAGCCGATCCGGCTTGATCTGCCGGGCGGCCGCCACCTGGCGCAGCGTGGTCGCCGAAGCGTCGCGCGTGCGCGTCGTCCGCCGGACGGTGGCGCTGGGGCGCGCCGGCGACGCCTCGCGAATCCGGCGCTCCAACTCGCGCCCCGTGGCTTCGTCGCCGTAGGGGCTTTGGCCGGTGAGCAATTCGAACAGGATCACGCCCAGCGCGTAAACGTCGCTCGCCGTGGTGATTCGTCCGCCGAGCATCTGTTCGGGGCTGGCGTACCGCGGCGTCATCATCCGCAGGGTTGATACCGTGGTCGGGGCGGCCGTCTCCGCCTCGGGCGTGAGCAGCTTGGCGATGCCGAAATCCAGCAGCTTACACACGCCGTCGCCGGTCACCAGGATGTTGGCCGGCTTGAGGTCGCGGTGCACGATCAGGTGCCGGTGGGCGTACTGCACCGCCGCGCACACGTCGCGGAAGAGGGCCAGTCGCTGGCGCACCGTCAGTTGCCGCCCGTCGCAGTAGCGATCGATCGGCTCCCCCGCGATGTACTCCATCACCAGGTAAGGCCGGCCGTCGTCGGTGGCGCCGCCATCCAGCAGCCGCGCGATGTGCGGATGCTCGAGCGACGCGAGCGTCTGCCGCTCCGTGCGAAAGCGACGGAGGATGTCGTCGGTGTCCATCCCCCGCTTGATCAGCTTGACGGCGACCTGTTTGTCGAAGGCGTCGTCGGCCCGCACCGCCCGGTAGACATGGCCCATGCCCCCCCCGCCGATGCGCTCGACGATGCGGTAGGGTCCGACGTGCTCCGGATGGCCGTCGGCCAGCGCGTCGACCTCCGCCAACAGGGCCGCGGCGTTGCGCTGCACTGGCGGCTCGAGGAATCCGCCATCCTCCCGCTCATGAGCCGCCAGCAGATTTTCCACCAACTGCCGCAATTCGGCGTCCTGCCGGCAACGCTCGGCGACGAAGCCCAGCCGACGGGGCAGCGCCACATGCAGCGCCTCGTCGAACACGGTCTTGGCGTCCGCCCAGCGGCTACGCGACATCGGTCCACCCACCGTCCAACGCCTGGCGCAACCAGGCCCGGGCGACCTGCCAGTCGCGGCGCACCGTGCGATCACACACCGCGAGGGCCCCGGCCGTCTCGTGCACGCTCAAGCCGCCGAAGTAGCGCAGCTCCACGATGCGGGCCATGCGGTCGTCGATGTCGGCCAGGCGGTTGAGCGCTTCATCCAGTTGAACCAGGTCGCAGACCTGCGCCTCGTAGGCGGCCACCGCGTCCGACAGGGGCACCCGCCGCTGATCGCCGCCGCGCTTCAGGGCCCGGCGTTGCCGGGCGCTGTCCACCAGCACCGAGCGCATGACCTTGGCGGCCAGCGCCAGCAATTCGCCCCGCTCGAGGTTCTCGGGATAGGATTGCTGGACGATGCGCAGATAGGCTTCGTGGACCAGGGCCGTCGGCTGCAAGGTGGCCCCGTCGTGGCCGGCCCCGAGCAGATGCCCGGCGAGCCGGCGCATGTCGTGGTATACCGTGGTCCTGAGTTGATCGGCTGCTTCAGACTCGCGACCCATGGTTACCTCGCCGAAGGCACGAAACCCACATAACGGAGCCGCGCCAAAGTCCGTCATCGGCGCGCACAAATACCCCTCTCGTACTCTACCCCAAGTCATCCGGACAATTCAAATACTCCGCTGGCACGGAGCGATCGCCGGGCGGGATGGATCAGCGAAGCGGGGATCGGGCGTCGTGACCAGGCTCGAACTGTCGAGCGGCGGCAATTTACTTGCCGGCGCGCAGCAACGCCAACGGCGAAATACCGCCGGCATTATCGGAACGCGAAACTCAGTTCGAAGACGCCGCTTCGGCCGCTTCGGCCTTTTCGGCCTCCTGGGCGGCGGCAAGCTGCTTGGCGTACTCCGGCTTGGGCGCGCCGAAGTACATCAGCACTTCGGCCGGACACTTCTTGAACAGCGTGCCCATGTCCTCCTGGCCGGTGTAGCGCTCGTAGTTGAGGTACGCCAGGTTGTCCTTGACCTCGAACTGGTCGGCGAAGAGCTTCTGGCACATCTTGCAGCCCACGCAGCCAACGGTGCAGACTTCCTTGACGTTTTTGGGGGGCTCCTGGTTGGCGCATGCAACGACGAGCATGCGGTCCTGCTTGAAGGGAATGCGTTCGATGAGGTTGCGCGGACACGCCTTGACGCATGCCCCGCACCCCGTGCACCTGGCGTAGTTGATGATCGGCAGGCCCTCGTCCATGACGATCGCGTCGTAATCGCAGGCCACCAGGCAATCGCCGAAGCCCAGGCATCCGTAGGTGCACGCCTGGGTGACGCCCACCACGTGGGCCTCCGAACAGCTCGGCACGCCGTCGTAGGGCACGCGACCCTTTTTCTGGTGGGACTTGGCGCCGCAGTGAACCACCGGCCGATAGGGATAGGTCTTGACCACTTCGCGCCCCAGGATGGCCGCGACGCGTTCGGCCGTCTTCGCTCCGCCGACCGGGCAGCCGTCGCATTCGGCCCGTTCCTCAACGACGGCCTTGGCGAAATCGGCGCAGCCGGCATATCCGCACCCGCCGCAGTTGGCGGCGGGCAGGGCCTCGTTGACCAGGCCGATCCGCGGATCCTCTTCCACGCGGAGTTTCTCCTTGGCGACGCCGAGCAGACTGGCGAACACCAGGGTCAATCCGAACAACACCACTGCGGCCAATGCGATCATCATGATTGCGGCACTCCGCACAAAAAAACTGAAGGCAACCCGCCGGCCCGGTTCCCCCTGGGGTCTACTCGCGACTCTCTACGCACTAACTCCCGATGCCCATAAAGCCCATGAACGCCAGCGCGAGCACGCTCGCCACCAGCAGCGTGATGCCCGGCCCGCGGAGGGGCTTGGGCACGTCGCTGAACTGGATGTGCTCGCGGATGCCGGCCATGATGGTGATGGCGATGGTGAAGCCGATGCCGCCGCCGAAGGCGTAGACCGCGGCGGGCAGCAGGTTGGCCGTCTCCGGCTTCATGTCGATGTACAGGCACGTGCCCAGGATGGCGCAGTTCGTCGTGATCAGCGGCAAAAACACCCCGAACGCGCTGTACAGCGGCGGGAAGAACTTTTTCAGGTACATCTCCACAAGCTGCACCATCGACGCGATCACCATGATGAACGCGACGTACTTGAGAAAGAACAGCGCCTCCGGATCGCCCAGCCACGCATTGCCGATGGGGCTGAACACCCAGTGCACGATCATCCAGGTGACCACGCCGGACACGGTGATGACGAAGGTGACCGCGCACCCCATGCCGAAGGCCATGTCCACCTTGCGCGACACGCCCAGAAACGGGCAGATGCCCAGAAACTGGGCGAGCACCAGGTTGTTCACCAGGACGACGCTGATGAGGATGCCGATCAAAGCGCCGAAGTCCATCATGCACCCCCTTCCGCCCGCTTGGCCCGCAGGTGATTGACCACGCCGATGACCACCCCCAGGGTCAGGAACGCGCCCGGCGGCAGGACCATGATCACCCAGGCGTGCGTCTCGATCATCGCCTTGGGGAAGAGGGCCACGCCCAGCAGACTGCCCGAGCCCATCACCTCGCGGATGATGCCCAGGATGGCCAGGGCCGCGGTGAATCCGACCCCGATGCCCAGGGCGTCGGCCAGCGAACGCCCCACGCCGCTCTTGATCGCCACCACCTCCGCCCGGCAGATGATCATGCAGTTGACGATGATCAGCGGCACGAACGCCCCGAGCTGCTTGCTGACCTCGTACATGTAGGCCTTGAGGAACAGGTCGGCCAGGGTGACGAAGGTCGCGATGGTCAGGGTGAAGCACAGGATCCGCACGTGCGGCTGGATCATCCGCCGCAGCAGGCTGGTGGTCAGGTTGCTCATGACCACGACGAAGGTGGCCGCCGCGCCCATGACCAGGGCGTTCTTCAGCGTGTTGGTGATGGCCAGCATGGGGCACATGCCCAAAAGCTGCACCAGCACGGGGTTGTCGGCGAAGATGCCGTTTTTGAACTGCGTCAGGTTGGATCCGTTCTCTGTGTCCGCCATGGTGGTTTGCTCATTCAGGAAAACGGGGTCCGGGCGTCGGCACAGGCCGCCACCGGCCTGTTCAGCGCCGGCCCAGCTCCGGACGTATCTCATTGATGATCGCGTTGACGATGTCAGTGACGTAGACGCTCGACCAGGTCGCGCCGGTGATCGCCTGGATCTCGTTGGCCCCGGCGACCGGTGGGCGTTTCTGCACGCTGATTTCCCGGGTGGCGTCGAGCGCGTCGTACTGCCCGACCCATTCGGGGTCCTGGATCTTGTTGCCCAGGCCGGGGGTTTCGACGTTCTCAATGACCCGGACGCCGATGATCTTCTGCGCCTCGGCGTCCAGGCCCGCGACCACCCGGATCCGGTCGACGAAGCCCGGTCCGCTCGCGTCGATCGCCCAGCCGACGTGGGCGCCGTCGGCGTCGAGGCACTTGTAGACGCTGCGGCCGCCGATCTCCATCTGCTCGGTGGCGGCGGTGTTGGGCACCACCTCGGCGATCGCCGCGTTCAGCGCCTGGATCTGGTTTTCCCGGATGCGGTCGCTGAGCGAATTCTGGGCGCCCGCGAGCATCGTCGCGAAGACGATACCCATGAGCAGCACCAGCCACGATTCTTTGACAAACTTGGTCATGGGGGGCACCGAAGGAGCTATTAGCTGTCAGCTATCAGCTGTTAGCTGTTAGCTGTTAGCTTGGGTTTCGAGTCGCTCTTTTCACTTCCTACTTCTTACTTCTGGCTTCTGTCTTTTCACGCTGGTTTGCCGCCGAAGGGCGCGGAGCGGGTCCAGCGCTCGATGAGCGGGGTGATCGAGTTCATGATCAAAATGGCAAACATGAAGCCTTCCGGGTACGCCCCGTAGAGGCGGACCACCATCACCAGCACGCCAACGCCCACGCCGAAGATCAGCCGCCCTTTGCCGGTGAGCGGCGCCCCGACGTAATCGGTGGCGATGAAGAACGCGCCGAACATCAACGCCCCGCTGGCCAGGTGGTAGAGCATCCCGTCCACGCCGGTGGCGATCAGCGCGAACACCGCCACCGCCCCGAGCACGCCCACCGGCTGGCGCCAGTCGGCCACCCTGCGAAACACGAGATACAGCCCGCCGAGGATCGCCGCGAGGGCGCTGGTTTCACCGACGCAGCCGCCGACCGAACCCACCGCCAGCCGTGCAATCGTCGGAATATCGTTGGCGTACTTCGCCGGCTCCGCCCACGCGGCCAGCGGCGTCGCCATGGTTACCCCGTCGATCAGGCCGTCGCCGATGCGGTGCAGCGTCTCCGGCTCCAGCCAGACCCCCATGGCCGCGGGGAAGCAGATCATCAAAAACGCCCGCCCCACCATCGCCGGGTTGAAGAGGTTTTGCCCGATTCCGCCGAACACCGCCTTCGCGAGGCCGATCGCGACCGCCCCCCCGATGAACGCCATGTAGGGGTTCAGCCCCGGCGGCAGGGAGAACGCCAGGATCATGCCGGTGACGATCGCGGACCCGTCCTTCAGCGAATCCTGCGTGCGCCCGCGCATCCAGTTGGCGACCGCCTCGGCGAAGAGGGCGCCCGCGATCGTGACCACCGTGAGCACCACCGCCTTGAGCTGAAACATCCAGATGGCCACCGCCAGCAGGGGCAGCATGGCCAGCACCACCTCGAACATGATGCGCTGGGTGGTGGCGGTCGCGGACAGGTGCGGAGCGGCCGTGATGATGAACTCGGGCGGCTCGGCCTGTTGCGGGGCCGCCTCAACTGGATTCGATGAATTCGCCGCCTGGCTCATACGTCGATGTCTTCCTCTTCTGGGGCGTCGTCCAGACTAGTTGGAGGCCTTCTGTTGCTGGGCGGCCTGCATGACTCGCCACTGGTTCTTGCCCGCCCGGATGTATTGCGGCAGCGGAATCTGCGCCGGACACACGAACGAACAGCAGCCGCACTCGCAGCAGGCCATCATGTCATACTCGGCCGCCACGTCGTACGCCCGGTGCTTGACCGCGTGGGCGATCTTCGTCGGCGACAGAAACAGCGGGCAGTTATCCACGCAGCGCCCGCAGCGGATGCATGGTGACTCCCGCCAGCGGGCGGTCTCTTCCGCCAGCATCACCGTGATGCCGCCGGTGCCCTTGACCACCGGAACGTCCAGGTGCGGCACGCACGGGCCCATCATCGGCCCGCCCGCGATCACCTTCACCGCATCCGACCTCACCCCGCCGCAGCCGTTGGTGATCAGATCCGTGAAGCTGGTGCCCAGCGGCACGAGATAGTTGCCCGGTTTTTCCACCCCCCGGCCGGTGACGCTCACCACGCGATGGGTGAACGGCTTGTCGCGGCAGACCGCCCGGGCGATGCTGTGCGCCGTCGCGACGTTGATCACGACCACGCCAACATCCAGTGGCAAGCCCTTCGGGGCGCTGGGCACGGCGCGGCCCAGGACGGCCGGAATGAGCTGCCGCTCGCCGCCCATCGGGTACTTGGAGGCGCACTCGACCACCTCCAGACCGGGACGCCCTTTGACGGCCTCCCGCATCACCGCGATTGCGTCGAGCTTGTTGTTCTCGATGCAGATCAGCCCGCGCTGTGCGCCGCTGGCCTGCAACGCGAGTTGCAGACCGACGACGATCGCCTCGGGGCACTCCAGCATGAGCCGATGATCGGAGGTGAGGTACGGTTCGCACTCGGCGCCGTTGAGCAGGACGGTGTCGACGGGCCTTTCGGGGTTGCGTTTGAGCTTGATGTAGGTCGGGAACGTCGCGCCGCCCTGCCCAACGATGCCGCCGGCGCGTATTTTGGTGCAGATCTCGTCCGGGTCGTAGCGCGTCGGCTCGACGTCGGACCAGTTGCGGTCGAGAAAATCCTTGATGAAGTCGGCCGGCATCGCCTCCCCTTCCTTGGGGAGCTTGAGTTGCAGGGCCGGAACCCGACGCCCGAGGGGCAGCAGGCAGATCGTGCCCTGCCCCACCACGCCGTTGATCGAGGCGTGAATCGGGGCCGATACGAACGCATCCACGTCGGCGATCTTGTCTCCGATCGCCACTTCCTCCCGCGCCTTCACCACCGGCGTGCAGGCCGCGCCGATGTGCTGCGCCATCGGCACCACCAGGTCCGTCGTCGGGGCGAAGGGCTCGATCGCGGCCGACTCCGTGTACTTGCGATGCGGAGGATGAATGCCCCGGGCGAAGCTCTTCACGCCGCGGGCGATCGTCGTACTGGCGTCACTCATCGGTGGGCCTCGAAGATGGACGGCGTTTCACCGTCGGTGGCCGATGCGCTTTTGCGCAGTTTCAAACCCAACAGGAGGCGGAGCAGCCCTTTGGCCAGCACCACTCCCCCGATCAACCCACATACCCCGCCGAGTGCCTGCCAGCCGCTGGCGGCCAGACCGCCGGCGCCGGCGAACCGCTGCGCAAAACACTGCGCCGCAACCATCGCACTGAGTAAGGGGAGCAGGAAGACCAGACCGGCCGTCACCGGAATCGGCAACCGGGCCACGCTGCGCGGCGGGGGCGGCGCGATGTGCTCCATCTGTTCGATCAGGGGGCACGACTCCGGTCCATGGCAGTGACCGCAGCCAAACCAGAATCGCTCGAGCATCTTCAAGATGCGGACTCCTTGCGCCCGCCCGCGCATAGGCCTCCCCGTTCAGTACCACTAAGCAAGTCGTATGCCAGCGATTGAAGCACGACCGGCACGGCCGCTACTCGGGCGCGATGTGCACCTGAGCCGACTGTAATGGGAGTTGGATGCATCGAAGTCGGCGGCTTGCTCCGCTCGCCCGTGCCCGCGTCGGGCTCAGGCTGCGGACTTTTGGGACGCTGTGCGGGGAATCTCGCTACTGCCCATGGGCACGGGCAATCGCTCCCAGGCCACCCCGAGCGGCTTGCCAAGCGTTCCCGGTCAGTACGCCAGGTATGCTGCAAACCCGGGCGTCTCGTCCACCACCGGATCCGCCGCGTCCCCCGTGATCCACATGACCTCGATCGGCGGTGCGCCTGGCGCGGTCAGCCGCTGCTTGCCCTCCGCCACACTCAGCACGCTCAGCACCGTTCCCCAGGCATCCGCGGTGATGCCGTCCGGGGCGATCACCGTCACGCTCGGGGCCTGCTCGGCCGGCCAGCCCGTCCGGGGATCGATGATGTGGGAGTACCGCTTGCCCTCGATGTCGTAGAACCGCTGCTGCACGCCCGAGGTCGCAACGGCCTTGTCGGCCAGCAGCAGCACCGTGTAAATCCCCTCAGTAAACGGATGCTTGATGCCCACGCGCCAGGGCTTGCCATCCGGACGGCGTCCGACTGCCAGCACGTCGCCGCCCACGTCGATCAGCCCGCTGGTCGCCCCTGCCCGGCGCAGCGCCTCGCCCGCGAGGTCCAGTGCGTACCCCTTCGCGATGCCCCCGAGATCGAGCTGAACGCCCTCGGTCATGGGCCAGATCGACCGATCGGCCGGGTCAATGCCGATCTTGTCGACCCCTGTGAGCGCCTGTGCCGCGGCCAGCTCCGCTTCGGTGGGCAGTCGTCCGGCGCGTCCGCACCGCTTCCACAGAGCAATCAGCGGCCGACAGGTCATGTCGAACGCCCCGCCGCTGGCGGTGGCCACTTCGAGTCCCCGAACCACGCAGGTGAAGGTTTCCGGTGAGACCCGCAGTCTTTGCCCGGCCGACAGGCGATTGAACTGACCGACCTCGCTCTCGTCGACGTAGTCGCTCATGAGGCGGTTGACGTCGGCGAGTCGGGTGTAGGCGGACTCGACTGCCGCCGCGGCCTGTGCTTCGTCCGGCGCCACCCCGGTCACCCGGGCGAAAGTCCCCATGATCTCGCGTGAGCGGACGACCTGCGCCGGGGGCCGCTCGCAACCGAGCATCGCGAATGGCACAACGCAGAAGATCAATGAACCAATCGGGGGGATTCGAACGGGGAGGGCGGACATGATGTACGATCTGCTCCTGCAACACGGATGCCAAGGGCGCGGCACAAGTCTGCTCAACTGTAGCGCCCCCACCGGGATCGGTGCACCGAAACACAGTGGACATCTACAGCGTCGGCGCCGAGTGGTCATCGGTTCGACCGACCGCTCAATCGCCTGCGCAGCGCAAAACGGGGTCCGACGCGTTGCCCTTGCGGTTCAAGGACACGTCGGACCCCGTCTCTTTGTGTCGCGCCGCGGCTATGCGCCGCACATGGCGGCACGAGAACGCAGCCCGGTTGCCGAGCGCGCGCTACTTGTTGGACTGTCCGCTGCGGCCCGAGGCCATCTGGGGCCCCTTGCTCCGCTTGATCTGGGCCATGCGGCCTTCATGGTCGACCGAATTGGCCATCACCACCAGGCGATCCTTGACCTTGACCGTCGGGCCGGTCACGGAGATCCGGTCGCCTTCGGAGAGTTGCAGGTTGAGCTCGTCGGCCGGGCCCAAGTCAACCGCCACCCGCTTGCTGCCTTGCTTGTTCTTGATGATCGCCATCTGGTGCTGCTGATCGCCGCGCACCTTGGCCTTCCTGGTCGAAACGATCTCGCCCCGGATCGACCGCCCCTCGCGGTTGATCTGTTTGGTCTGCCCGTTCAGGGTGACCGACTGGGCGAGCACCAGCTTCTTGTCCCCCATGTGCACCATCGGGCCCCGGGCCGAAAGCTGCTTGCCCTCGGAGACGTCCGACCGGCCGATCTGGTCCTTCGTGCCCAGGTCGACGCAGAGGTCCTTGCCTTGGTCGCTTTTGACCTTCGCGATCAGGTGCTTCTGGTTGCGCACCGTGGTGTGCTTGATCTTCTCGATCTTGCCGCTCACCATCTGGTGCTTGCTCTCCAGGCGGTCCTGCTTGTCCATTCCTTGCGACGCGCCGCGACGCTTCTGCGCTTTGTTCCGCTCGCGCGAGGAGTCGTTGAAGGTGTAATACTCAGTGCCATCGTCCCAGTATGCGGTATACGCGTCGTAGATGCCGTCGCCGTCGTAGTCGTAATAGGCGAACGACGCCGTCGTGTCGCCGTAGGGCCAGACGTAGTCCTCGTTGTAGTAGTCGTAGAACCAGTCGTCGTCGTCATTGCCCTCGTAGTAGCCGTAGCTGCCGTAGTCGCGGTCGTTGTCGTAGTCGTAGTCCCCGCGGCCGGCGTCGTAGGTTTCATTGTCCCAGACCCAGAAGCGTTCGTCGGTGGGGTTGTAGTCGTTGCCGTCGAACCACTCGGTGATGTCGTACCAGGCGTCGTCCTCGTAATAGGGCCCGGCGTTTTCCGGATCCACCGCCATCGCAGTCGCGGGAAGAAGCAGCCCGCAGGCCAGCGCGGCGCCAAAGAGCACCTTCATATCCACCAATCGTTTCATGGTTTCCTCTTCCTTTCTTCTTGAAAACACTATCCCGCGAATCGGAGGGCAGGCCGCCAGGGGCAATTCCCTCCCGGCCGGCAGAGGCGCTCATCATCGTGCGGGCGCAGACCAAGTCGCACTTGGCCCATTCGCCCTTGGATGTGAAACGATCGTCCGCCGGCCTATCCAATTCCGAGAGGAAGCATAGCACGCAACCATGAAGGATGCGTAAGAGGAGGCGTGAAAAGTGTGTTATCGGTTTGATAGGATAAAATACGCACGGCGAAACGGAACGAAAGCCCGTTCCAGTGCCGGCCGGGCGGTGGGGATTTACCTTAACACTAAAGCAGGCCTTGAAGCGCTCGCTGCGCCACGGCGGCGCGAGCGCCCCCTGGGCTCGCGCCGCGCAACTGCATCACCGCGGTGCAGGAGAGGTTTACGGGCAATCGTCAACCGCGGGCACGGGCCCGGCGCCCGACAGATCCACCGTGTACGCCCGTCCCGTCTTCGTGTTGATCACGTACACCTGGTCCCCCACGACCACCGCCTCCCGCTCGGACACCCAGCGATTGTTCTTCGCCGACACCGCCACGCACCCCGTCCCCACCAGTAACAAACCGAGCCCGAACGCGACCGACAAAAACCGCACCATGATGCCGTCCTTTCAGTTGGGTAAAAGGATCTTCGCCGCCGCCAACCGCACGGCGCGACGTTGTCGTTACCCCACTAGACGCCCGCGCTTGGCAAAGGTTAGAAACTTCGCCCCGCAGCGGCCTTTTTCCCGGCGTTCCCCACGCACGCGGACCGACTGGCCATCATGCGGCTAGCCCCTACAATCCGCCCAAACCCCGACCGGAGCGGGGCATTCGACGGGTGCAGGGCACGAGGACAAACTCCAGGCAGGGCGCTATGGCCAGGCTCGACTCAGACAGGGTGCCCTGGCCAAGCTCGACGGATTCGAGCGCCGCCATGCCACCGCTTGGCGAAACGCTCCACCACCCCAACCACCAAGGAATCAAACGCATGACCGACAAGCAATCACGACGCGTTCTGAACGTGGGCCAGTGCGGCTTCGACCACGGCAACATCGCCCGTCTGCTCCGCGACCATTTCGCCGCGGACGTCGACCGGGCCGACACGCTCGACCAGGCCGAGCAGCGCCTTGCCGCAGAGACCTACGACCTGGTCCTGGTCAACCGCATCGTCGACGCCGACGGCGCTGAAGGCCTCGAATTCATCCACCGCCTGCAAGAACGCTCCGAGTCCGCGCCTCCCGTCATGCTCGTCAGCAACCTGCCCGACGCGCAGCAGGCGGCCGTCGCCGCCGGCGCCGTCCCCGGATTTGGAAAGTCCGAACTCACCGCTCCCGCCACGTTCGAACGCCTGCAACCATATCTCGCTCGCAAGCAGTAGGCCCGCCTATCGCGCAGACCAGCACACACCTGCCGGTTTTCGGGCCGGTCATCGGCCAACATCCTGTCAACAGGATTTTGAACGCCCGAGCGGGCTTACGCGTCCCAGGTGAAAAAGTCGCTCAGCTTGGTGATGGTGAGCAACTCCCGCACGTTCGGGCGCAGATTGGCGATGTGAATTCGGCCCCGGTCCGCGAACGCCTTGCGGATCGCGAGCATGGCCCCCAACTGCTTTGAACTGATCGCCGGCAGGTTCTCCAGGTCGATCACCACCTGCCGGTCGGCGAATTGTTCGCGATGCCCGGCCACCGTGTTGGTCACCAGCGCTTCCATATTGGGAGGGTACTCGAAGCCCTGTTCCAGCGCCTCCGGATCAAACCGGAAGACGATGTTCCCCTCCTCAACGGCGGCGACAAACGGCGGCACTTCGATGGTTTCCGACATGGAGGCTTCCTTTCGCGTGGCGCCGAGTCCGAGCGTGCAGTCCGCAATTGTGCGAACTTACCTGCGCCAACGCAAGCCGCTCCTGCTCTCCCCACGTCACAGCACCGCGATGCTCACCCCTGCGTTGCAGCGGTCCAGGTCCGGGTCGCGCCGCAACTCGGCCGCACGCTCCAGCAGCGCCCGCGTGGCCTCGTCGAACGCGGAGAAGTCCTCGCCGTAGATGTAGCCCTGGATCTCCCCCTTTTTGCGCCGCTTCCGCAGGCTCGCCCGGATCCCGTCGCGCAGCACCCCGCCGGTCCCCGAGGAGCCGTACCCGTGAATCAACTTCACCGCCACGCACCCTTCGCGTCGGGCCTGGGCCAATGCAGCACTCAACCGCTGGCGGGCAACCTCCAGCGTGGGCATGTCCCCCTTGAGATTGACCGTCTTCATCCCCGCCATCGCGCCCCGGCCGCCCGGCGACCTACTCAATCACGACTTTCGGCCCCTGTTTGCTCTGCACGACGGCGATTCTCGACCGGCCACTGAGCACGTCGCGGACGGCCGCCCCCACCGTCTGCGCCCGCCACCCGTTCGCCAACGGAAGGTGGTCCGCCCGGTCGTCACCCCGCACATGCGCCTGCACGAGCATCTGCACATCCTTTTTGGCCCCCACCAGTTGGTGCGAGATGCCCTCCTGCGTGCAGAACGCCCGGATCACCGCCCCTGCCAGCATCGCCAGGCAGGCCTCGTGCTCCGTTTCGTCGTTGGGTGCGGCCGGCATCGGCCATTGGTCCGGCGGCAACGCCCTCGCCCGCTGCACCGCGTCGGCCAATTCCTGCAACGCACTGGCCCGCAAACTGAGACCCCGCAACGTCTTGATCTCCGCCGGGTTCGACCACTGGTGCTTGGCGATCTCGATTAGCAGATGGTCGCGGACCACCGCCCGCGCGGGCCGGTCGTACTGGTTGGCCAGCGCCTGCCGTACCTTGACCAGCTCCCGGGCAATGGCCAGCCCCAGGCCGCTCAACGCCCCCGCCCCTTTGAGCTTGAAAATGTTGTCCTCCGCGCCCCGGGCATAGGTGCTCGGGTCGCTGAACTTGCTCATCTCCTCGGCCATCCAATCGACACGGCCGGTGCGCTGCAACCGCCCGCCCAAGTCCGCCCGGATCGCCGGCAGGTAGACGACGTCGTCGGCCGCATAGCGCAACTGCGCCGCAGACAAGGGCCGCCGCCGCCAGTCCGTCAGCGTCTGCGATTTGTGCAGCCGCACATTCAGCACCGCCCGCGCCATCCGCGACAGGCTCAGCGGATAGTCCGGCGTCACCAGCCCGCACGCGATCTGGCAATCGAACACCTGCTGCGGCGTGTGCCCCCCCTGGTTCTGACACAGGGCCAGATCCTCCATGCCCGCGTGGACGATCACCTCCACCTCCGGATCCCCCACCAGCGCCCAGACCGGGTCCAGATCGCCCACCTCATACGGATCCACCACCGCCACCACGTCCTCCAGGGCCAACTGCATCAGGCAGACTTCGGGGCGGAAGCGGTCTTCCATCACGAACTCGGTGTCGAACGCGAAGCTCCCGTGGGCCTTGATCCGCTCGCAGATGGCCAGCAGGTCGCTTCGTTCGGTGATGAGCTGTGGTTCCGCCAGGGGCGGCGGTGGGGTTGTGCGACGCGAGGAACGCGACGATCGGCGGCGGGAAGCTCCGTTTCCAGGCATAGAACCCTAGTTTATGGTGCCAACGCCCCCTTGAACAGGGGACCCGGCGTCCGGGGGTGGGCGGAAGCCCCGCACCTGCACCCCGCCGGCGCCGATCAACACCTCCACCGCCCCCACGTCGGCCGTGCTGTAGAGCGCCCGCCCGGCCGACAACGCCGCAAGCGCCGTGCTGTTCTCCGCCCGCTCGAACGTCGATCGCACCAGATGCGGCGCCCCCACGGCCGCGATGAACGCGTCCGTGTTGCTCACCACTGACCCGTGATGGGGCAACGTCAGCACGTCGGCGCGAATCCGCGCCCGCGCGGCCTCATCCGCCATCAGCGCCCCTTGCGGAACCTCGCCAACGTCGCCGGTGAACAGGACGTGGCGCCCCGCATAGCTCAACCGCAACACCAGGGAACTGTCGTTTAGGTCTCCGTCGAGCGGCGCATCACGCGGCGGCCAGACCACCTTGGCGGTCACGCCCGCCCCCAGGGTCAGTTCATCCCCCGCGGCGACGTACACCACCGGGTGGGACCGCGCCGCCAGCACCTTGAGCAGCGCGTCGCCCGGCGTTCGCGCTTCCGACTCGCCGGCAAACGCCGGCGGCAGGTACACCGGTCCGCACCGTGCCGCCGCCAGCACGCTCGGCAGTCCGCCGAAATGGTCCAGGTTCGCGTGCGAGACAATCACCCCGTCGATCCGCTGAATGCCCCGCTGCCGCAGGCACGGCAGAATCACCCCCTCGCCCGGATCGTACGAGCCCGACGCCCCCGCATCGTACAGCCAGACTTGCCCGTCCGGCGTCTCGATCAACGTCGACGTTCCGCGCCCCACCGCGAACTGGGTGATGCGCAGGTCGGACGGCGGTTCCCGCCAGACCCAACCCACCGCAGCCAGCAGCAGCGCCCCCGCCGCCGCTGCGCCCAGCCAGCGTCCGCCGCCCGCGCGCATGCGCACCACGACCGCCGCAAGCCCCACGTAGTACGCCACCATCACCCAGCCCGCCGGCGCCGGAAACACCCGCTGCACCGGCAACCGCACCAACTCCCGCAACACGGCCAGCAGCGCGTCCGCCGCGGCCGCCAGCGCCGCCCCCACCGCGGGATCTGCCGGCGGCAAGAGCGCCGCGACCGCCATCTTGATAAATCCCAACACCATTACGACGAACACGAACGGAAACGCGATCAGTGAATTCAACCACCCCCACGGCGCCACCCGCCCGAAATTGGCCGCCACGATGGGCAGCGAACTTGCCCACGCCGCCAGCGACACGCTCACCAGCCCCAGCAGATGCCGCCCCAGCCAGCGTCGCCAGGGACGCGCCGGCGCGTGCAGCGCCGCCACCCGCAAGATCTCCGCCGTCGTCGGCTTTCCCCGCCGCAGCCGCGCCGCCGCGATTCCCCAGCCATCCGCCAACACCTGCGTAATGACCGGATGCAACGCCAACACCCCCGCCACCGTCACGAACGACAACTGGAAACCCACGTCAAACAACGCTGTGGGGTTTACCAGGAGGATCACCGCGGCCGCCAGGCTCAGCCCGCCCGCGGCCACCGCTCGCCGCCGCACGCACCACGCCGCGCACAGCGCCGCCGTCATTAGCGCCGCGCGCAGAATCGGCGGACGCGGATCGGCCAGCAGCGCGTACGCCGCCACCGCCGCCGTCACCACGACGGCCGTCCGCCGCCGGCCCGCCCCCAGCATTCGCGCCGGCCAGCCGATCGCCAGGGCCAGCATCCCCACGTGCACGCCGCTCACCGCCAGGTAGTGCGCGCAACCCGTGTCGACGAAGGCCTGCTCGATCGTTCGATCCATGCCCGACCGCCGCCCGAGAATCATCGCATCCAGCAACGAGGCGTGCTCATCCCCGGTCTCCAGCCGCACATCCAGCAGCATACGTCGAACCGCCTGGCGCAAGCGCCCCCGCCATCCGTGCGCCGCCCCGTCCAGGGCGCGCACGCACGGCGCCGACGGACACGTCAGCCCCGCGTGCAGTCCGTTTCGCCGATTGAACAAGGCCCAATCCACCTCGCCCGGATTTGCCGGCCCCGGCGGTCGATACAACCATCCGAACGCCTCCACCCGCATGCCCTCGCGAACGACCAGCGCCGGCGCCTTCACCGATACCCGCACCGTGCCGCGGGCCGCCGTCCAACCGGCGGACGTCTCCACCTCGTCCGCCGTCAACACGAACGACGTTCGCACCTGCTGATACAGCCACGGCTCAAAGGGGGCAAAACCCGTTGTCGTGAAGGTCGGCCGGCGGACCACCGTGCCGCGCAAACGCGCCAACACCGGTTTGGTCCGCGTGAAATGAACGATGTGATCGGATGGGCAGACGCGCATCGCCTGGTGATGCCGCACCATCCCCGCCCCTGCCGACGCAACCAGCACCAGGGCCAAACCCGCCCGCCGGCGCGCCCGGGGAACGAGCAGCAACAGCATCGCCCCAAACGCTACTCCCAGCGCCGCCGCACCTCCGCCGCCCACCGCATTGTCCAGCGCAATCCCGACCGCCAAACCCAACGCCGCCACGACCAGCGGCGCCAAGGGCCACGCGCGGGCGGACGAATCAGGCGGCATCGAGCGATCGACCGGGCACACGATGCGACTCCATCGAGGATCGCCCGTATACTGCCGCACCGTCGGCCGCAGATCAACGATTCTTTGGGAATGACGCCATGCCCGGCACCGCCCGCGGGATGATCATCTTCGACCTCGACGGCACGCTGACCGTGCCCGTGCTGGATTTCGACGCCATTCGGGCGGAGATCGGCCTGCCTCCCGGCCCCATCCTTGAAGCCCTCGCCGACTGGGACGACGAGCGCCGCCAGGCGGCGCTGGCCATCCTCCATCGCCATGAAGAGCGCGCCGCACAGAATTCGCAACTGCACGACGGCGCCCGCGAAACCATCGACCGGCTCCGCGCCATGGGATTTCCCATCGCAGTGCTCACCCGCAACGCCCGCCGCTGGGCCGAATTCGTCTTCGCCAAGCACGGCCTGTCCATCGACGCCCTCTACGCCCGCGACGACGGCGTGATCAAGCCCTCCCCCCAGCCCATCCTCGAGCTCTGCCGCGCGGCCGCATGCAGCCCGACTGCAAGCTGGATGATCGGCGACCACCTCTTCGACCTGCTCAGCGGCAACGCGGCCGGGTGCACTACCGCGCTCATGATCGGCGACGCGCAGCCGCCCAGCTACGCCGACCAGGCGGACCATGTCATTCAACGACTGCTTGAAATCATCGACCTGGTGGCCGCGAATGACGATGCCCATTGATCAAGCGCCTCACTGCAATTCTCCGGCTTGGCGCGCACTTCTGGGAGAACCCCGTACGTAGTATTCCCACTATACAACCCATCGGTGCCATGCCATAATACTGGCACTCCTCCTTGGGAGTGCGAGAGTGGAAGCATCGGCGAGCCCTCGAATACCGTTCGGGGGTTCGCCGTTTCTGCTTAGCCATCCAGCCATTTGCACCACTTCCGCCCGGATCCCAACCGGTCCGCTCCGGCCCGGCTGACATGCAGCCATGCTGCAAATCCACCCGCCGGCGCGCGTTATCGGTCCGTAATTCAAAGTCGGCCCGCCGATTCTCCGATTCCCTTACTGGCAGCCTCGCGCTGCATCATCGGGCAGCGCAAAACCGGCAACCTGTACGGAGCTCGAACATCGTGCGCGGCTTCACCCTCGTCGAAGTGCTCATCGTGGTGGTGGTGCTCGGTATCCTCGCGACCATCGTCGTGCCCCAGTTCGCCGATGCTTCCCACCAGGCGAACGCGGCCACCCTGCGCTCCATCCTGGCGACCACCCAGCAACGCATCCACTATGCCTACCACGCGGCCGTCCCGCCCGCGTATCCGGACGCCATCGATCCCGCCTGGTTCGCCGACGGCGCCGGGCTGCGCCATCCGGAAAACGCCTTCGGCGTCCCGGCCGTCGAGGTCGTCAACAGCCCCGGAACCCTTCATCCCGCAAACAAAACCCTCCAGGCCGGGGTGGGCGGCGCGTTCTGGTACAACCGCGCGGAAGGCGTCATCCGGGCCCGCGTGATCAGCCAGGGCGGCTCCGACGCCACCCTCGCCTACTACAACGAAGTCAACGGGGCCGGCGAAGCCACGCTCGATGGCGGCGGGAGCGGGGGAGGAGACGGGGGCGGGGGAGGAGACGGGGGCGGGGGAGGAGACGACGGCGGCGGAGACGGCGGCGGTGGAGCGGACGATGGCGGCGGGGGCGGCGGGGGAGACGACGATGACGACAACCCCTGGGGCTCCTAGCCCCGAGTACACCCCATCGCTGGGACCGGGCGCGCGGTACGTCGGCTGGTTCCTGCTCGCCCATTTCGCCCTGGTGTGTGGCGTCAAGATCGCCGCGGGGCGAGCCGGCGACATCGCCTGGATGTCCCACGTCGGCCTGCTCATGGCCGCGCTCGGCCTGCTCGGCCGCTCGAGCCTGCTTATCGCGGCCGCGCTGATCAACGTCCTCGCCCTGCACGGACTGTGGCTGGCCGACTGCCTGACCTGGCTGGCGACGGGGCGCTTTCCCCTGGGCATCACCAACTATCTGCCCCACGCCGACGCGTGGACCTGGCTGAGCACCCTGCACCACTTTTACCTCGCCCCGCTGCTGCTCGTGGTCACCTATCGCACCGGCGAGCGCCGGCCGGAGGCGCTGCTGCTCGCCATCGCCGTCTACCTCGCCCTCACCCTGTTCAGCCACGCCGCCCTGCCGGTCGCGGCGAACATCAACTACGCCTTCCGGGTGCCCGTCGCCCATGGCGTGTGGCTCGTCGATTGGGGAAATCAACAACCGGGCGCCATCTACCTGCCGGGGCTCAACCTCTTCGTCGCCCTGGTCATGTTCACGCCGGCTTACCTGCTGATGCGCAACTGGCGTCCGCCTCCGCGAGCCGCGCATGAAACAGGGCGCTCGACCGCAGCAACAGCGGCCGGCGCCCCGATGAATTCCGTTCGCCGGTGATCCCGGCCGCTACATCGGCAGCAGCTTGGACGAATCCGCCCGATGCGCTTCGATCGGCTCGTCCACCACCTGCACCACCTGGCTGCGGGCGAGCGACGGCGGGAGCTTCACAACGCTGTCGTCGACCACGTGCTTGTACCGCGCGGAGAACTCCTCGGGCGTCATCTTGGCCTCCGCAGCGATCCGCGCGAGTGACTGCGGCGACGCGAAATCGCCCTGCTCCAGCCGGATCATGTACGACCGGGCCACCAGGTAGCCGGTCGAGTTCATGTCCACCTGGCGCACGCGCGTCCGGTTGGTCTGCGGGTCGACCATCTCCTCGAAGGTCACCGGCCTCAGATCGCCGCCCTGCATCGTCACCATCAAGCCGCCCTTGGCCCGCTCGTCCTCGAGCAGCAGCGTGATGGCGCCGTGCCCGAGATCGCGGCAGTAGGCCTGATCAAACGGGGTGGGCCGGGCGCAGCGCAGCTCGTACCCCAGCGTTTCCGATACGATGGTCAGCGAGTCGCCGCGGTCCTTGAACCGCTTGAGCACCTCGCGCTTCAGAATTTCGTCCAGCGGGAACTCGGCCAGCCGCGGGTGACCGGCCGCGTCCACCGGCACCTCCTTGCCCAGAATCTGGGCCAGCTCGTCCACGTCGCCGAGCTTGTACGCGAGCCCCTCGGCGATGACCGCCACACCGTCCGGACGCCCCATCGCGCGGCGTTTCAGAATCGCCCCCTCCAGGATGTCCACGATGGCGCTCACCGTGGTGTGCTCGGGGAATTCTTCCGGGATCAGCGACAGCGTCGCGCCCGAGCTCTTGCCGATGCCCATCGCCAGGTAGCCCGCGTTGCGTCCCATGGCCACCACGAAGTACCACCGGCCAGTGGTTCGCGAATCCTCCATCAGGTTCGCCACCAGTTCCGAGCCGAAATGCCGGGCCGTGTTGTATCCGAACGTGGGCAGGTCGCTGGGCAGGGGCAGGTCGTTGTCGATCGTCTTGGGCACGTGCACGACGCGGATGGACCCTTGGGACCCCTCGGCGGTGAACCGGGCGCTGAGCGCCGTATCGTCGCCGCCGATGGTCACCAGGTGGGTGATGCCCAGGCTCTTGAGATTGCGCTGAACGTTGGCGACCTTGACCGGGTCGGGCTTGACGTGGGCGTGCTCGGAGGCGGTCGACTTGTCCAGCAGGCTCGTTCGCGCGGTGCGCAGGATGGAGCCGCCGTCGAAGTGAATCCGGGCCACGTCCGGGATGCGCAGCTCCACCGAGTGCGCCTCGGCGTCGAACGCGTCGCTGGTCAGCCACTTGAACCCGTCATAGAAACCCCGCACGGTGAACCCGTGATTGATGGCGTTGATGCACGCGGCCCCGATCACCCCGTTGATTCCCGGGGCGGGCCCGCCGCCAACGATAACTCCCAGACAACGCGACTTCGACATACGACTGACCTCTCGCTGCAACCAACAGGATCCGGATACAGTAAAGGGGGCGCGATTTGCGCCCCCTCACCGAGCGGATAGTGTAGGCCGGACCGGAAATCCTGCAATACCAACCACACGTTAGCGCAAGCCTCATACACCCCCACCCCACGACTTGCTGCATGACTTCATCTGCATTGCATTTTCGCCCTCCAGGGCTTATGGCGGGCGATTCAGCACTTGCTATACTTCGCCGCCATTACCTTTTCCCTTGCTCACAGGCCGCCAAGGCCGAGGAGATCAACGCCGTCATGTCACCCCAGTACAATCCTTTCGAAACCGCCCAGGCCCAGCTCGACGTCGCCATGGAGGCCCTGGGGCTCGACCCCTCGATGCGCAACCTCCTGCGTTGGCCCATGCGCGAATCGCAGTTCCGCCTCCCCGTGCGCATGGACAGCGGCGAGGTGCAGGTCTTCCAGGCGTACCGCGTCCGATATAACCACGCCCGCGGTCCGACCAAGGGCGGTCTGCGCTGGCACCCCGACGAGACCATTGACACGGTTCGCGCCCTCGCCTGCTGGATGACCTGGAAGTGCGCCGTGCTCGATCTGCCCCTCGGCGGCGGCAAGGGCGGCGTCACCTGCAACCCCACCGCCATGTCGATCGGGGAGAAGGAGCGGCTCGCCCGGGCCTACATCCGCGCCGCGGCCCCGCAGATCGCCGTCGACAAGGACGTCCCCGCCCCGGACGTGCACACCACGCCCCAGATCATGGCCTGGATGATGGACGAGTACGAAACCATGGTGGGGCACCACCACGCCGGCGTCATCACCGGCAAGCCCGTCCCCCTCGGCGGATCCCTCGGGCGCGGCGACGCCACCAGCCTGGGCGGTCTGTACGTCGCCCGCGAGGTCGAGACCACCCTGGGGCACAAGCTTGAAGGCGCCCGTTGCGCCATTCAGGGCTTCGGCAACGTCGGCGGCGGCATCGCCCGCCTGCTGCATGAGGCCGGGGCCAAGGTCGTGGCCATCAGCGCCGTCGACGGGGCCGTCTACAACCCCAAGGGCATCGACATTCCCGCGGCGCTGACCCACTACGACCGCAACGGCCAGCAGATCGCCGGCTTTTCCGGCGGCGACGCCTGTACCAACGACGAGCTGCTGGTCTGCGACTGCGATTGGCTTTTCCCCTGCGCCCTGGAGAACGTGGTCACCGAGCGGAACGCGGCGGCCATCCAGGCCAAGGTGATCGTCGAGCTGGCCAACGGCCCGACCACGCCCGCGGCCGACGCCATTCTCCACGACCGCGGCGTCTGCGTGGTGCCGGACATTCTGGCCAACGCCGGCGGCGTGACGGTGAGCTACTTCGAGCAGGTGCAGAACACCTATAACTACTACTGGTCGCTGGCCGAGGTCCATCGCGAGTTGCAGCGTCGCATGGCCGAGGCCTTCCGGGCCGTCCACCTGGAGAACCAACGCACGCCGGGGACGATGCGGTTGGGCGCGTACATGCTGGCCGTCGCGCGGGTGGCCGAGGCGTGCCGCCTCCGCGGCTGGGTGTGAGGAAGTCAGAAGTAGAAAGTCAGAAGTCAGAAGTAGAAAGTCAGAAGTTTGAAGTAGAAAGTCAGAAGTTGGAAGTGAGAAGTGCGGCGGATGACTTGCGCGGTCAGAGGCGGGATGGGTTGTGCGCGCCGCTGGGCCTTTGCGGGCCTGGCCGATTCCGCCGAGCGGAAGGGGAAGAACGCTTTTCGGGCGGCGGGCGGCCAGGGTCGGTCTGGGGCGGCTGGGCTGGTTGGGTAATTGCGTATACACTTCAAAATGGCTTCGTTTTTTCATTTTTTTTGCGCGCGGTTGGGGGCGAAAACCGCGTTGGCGCGGGCGC
>NPIF01001727.1_pt1 | contig 75946 bp, 83 predicted proteins | sample 8637461 | NCBI WGS metagenome assembly NPIF01 (sample SAMN07420641, study PRJNA396082) | bioreactor metagenome | isolation source: sample BR12 brine-fed electro-methanogenic bioreactor BR | place: Japan: Kochi | collected 2016-12-09 | reverse complement strand
TGTATTCGCGTTCATTGGCGGACGACGATCATACACACTGGTTACGGTAAGTTTGGTGACCAGCGGGCGCAGGTCGCTATAATCGGCCGCTTTGAAGCGGGTGCACACGTAATGGTTGATCGGGAAAGACAGGCAGGGCCGCGGGTGCTGGTAATCCGCTGCGGCGCGGTGGGCGACACCGTGCTGGCCACCTGCGTGCTCGATCCCATCCTGGCACGCTGGCCCGACGCCCGTATCGAATGGCTGGCCACACCGGCTTCTGCCGCCCTGTTCGGGGCCGACCCGCGCCTGGTCCGGGTCCACCGCCTGCGCCACCGCAAGCTGCCTGTCTGGCTGTCGCCGGTGAAGCGCGCCCTGGTGCGCGCCTCGCGCCGCGATCCCTACGCTTTGGTGCTTAACCTTGAGAGTGCCGCCTACTTCCGCCGTTTTGCCCATGCCCTGAGCGCCGGGCGCGTGGTCGGCTACGGCGACGGTGCAAGCTGGCAGGATCGCCACGGCGTGGAAAATCACCGCGCCGTGCTGGCCGCCGCGGGGCTGGCGGCCGATGCCGCCCTGCCGCGGCTGGTGCCGGCGCCGCCGCCGGACGGCCTGCCGTCCCGCTTCGTGGTGCTGCATCCGGGCAACAGTCACAGCGGCGGCAACCGGGTGAACATCCGCGCCTGGCCGGCGTCGCGCTGGCTGGAGCTGAACCGCCGCCTCAGCGCCGCCGGGGTGGCGACGGTGATCACCGGCGCACCCAACGAGGCCGCCCTGGCGGCGCAGGTGGCGGCCGGCGGCGGCCTGGACCTGGCGGGCCGCACCACTCTGCCGGCCATGGCCGGGGTGATGGCCCGGGCCGAGCTATTGGTATGCACCGACACCGGCCCGGTGCACATCGCCGCCGCCGTCGGCACCGCCGTGCTCGGCCTATACGGCCCGACGCGGCCGACCCAGACCGCGCCCTACGGCGCGCCGGGCCAGGTGCGCCTCATCAGCCACGACATCGAGTGCGGCCCCTGCTACGGCACGCCGCGCCACAAGACCTGCGCCGACAACCGCTGCATGCGGCTCATCACCGTGGACGAGGTGTTCGACGCCGTGCTGGCCTGTTGGGGAAAACCCAAAGAAGCTCAACGCAAAGACGCGGAGAACGCAAAGGGCGCAAAGAATGCCGGGTGAATATCCTCGTTTTATTGCCCATCAATCTTCTTCCTTTGCGTCTTTGCGTTTAAGTCTTTTGACTTTGATCGCAGAAGCATGATCGCCGATCTGTGGAACACCATTGCCGCCGAAATTTCCCGCGCCAGCGGCGCGCCCTTCGTGTTGCGCGGTGAGTGCAGTGTCGGCGGCGGCTGCATCAATGCGACCCATGTGCTGGAGGACGGCGGACGGCGCTGGTTCGTCAAACTCAATGATGCCGACCGGCTCGATATGTTTGCCGCCGAGGCCGACGGCCTGAACGAGATCGCCGCCACCCATACGGTGCGCGTGCCGCGGCCTTTGTGCCAAGGCGTCGCGGCGGGACAGGCCTTCCTGGTGCTGGAGTGGCTGGACCTCTCCGGCCACGGCGCGCAGGAGCTGCTCGGGCGGCAGCTGGCGGCCATGCACCGCGTGGTGCGCGAGGAGTACGGCTGGTTCCGCGACAACACCATCGGTTCCACGCCGCAGCCCAACGAGCAGAGCATGGACTGGATGGAGTTCATGTGCGAACGCCGCCTCGGCCATCAACTGGATCTGGCGGTGAAGGGCGGCGACCGGCGGCTGCACCGGCGCGGCGAGGAACTGCTCGATCGCATGCCCGATCTGTTCGCCGGCTACACCCCGGCCGCGTCGCTGCTGCACGGCGATCTGTGGTCGGGCAATTACGCGGTGAGCGCCGCAGGGGAGCCGGTAATCTTCGACCCGGCGGTGTACTATGGCGACCGCGAGGCGGACCTGGCCATGACCGAACTGTTCGGCGGCTTCAGCCCGGCGTTCTACGCCGCCTACAACGAGGCCTGGCCGCTGGACCCCGGTTACAAGGTGCGCAAGACCCTGTACAACCTGTATCACGTGCTCAATCACTACCACATGTTCGGCGGCGGCTACGGCAGCCAGGCCGAACGCATGATCGATCAACTGCTGGCTGAACTGCGCTGACATGACCACCACGCCCCCGCGTCCCTATCCGCCGCCGTTGCCGCGCCGCTTTCTCGCGCCGCGTTACTGGGGGGTATGGCTGGCGCTGGGCGTGCACGCGCTGCTCGGCCAGCTGCCCACGGTGCTGCGGCGCGGCCTCGGCGCCTGGCTGGGCGGGCGCAGCTACCGCCGCAACGGCAAGCGCAGCGGCATCGCCCGCCTCAACCTGGCCTGGAGTTTCAACCACTGGGACGAGGCACGGCGCGAGGCGGTGCTGCGCGAGAGTTTCCGTTCCCAAGGTGCGGCCCTGGCCGACTTCGGCCTGTTCTGGTGGGCCGGCCGGCGGCGCTTCTTCTCGCGCATCGTCATCGAGGGCGAGCAGCACCTGGCCCAGGTACTCAGCGCCGGGGAGCGGGCGATCCTGGTGACGGTGCACTCCCACGGCATGGATTTCGGCGGCATCGCCCTGTCCGGCCGCTGGCCCCTGGTGACCTACGCCAACCGCATGCGCAATCCGCTGGTCGAGTGGCTCATGTCCCATCGCCGCACCCGCTTCGGCTGCCTGCTGTATACCCGCGAGGAAGGCATGCGCCCGGTGATCCGCGAGGTGAAGGCGGGGCGCGTGTTCTTCTATCCGGTGGACGAGGACGGCCACGGCGGCGAGGCGGTGTTCGCGCCCTTCTTCGGCGTACCCAAGTCCACCCTCACCGCGCCGTTCCGCCTGGCCCGCCTGTGCCAGGCGCGGCTCATCCCCTGCACCACCTGGTATCGCGCCAGCGACCAGCGCTACGTGGTGCAGATCCTGCCGCCGCTGGAAGGCGTGCCCAGCGGCGACCACGAGGCCGACGCGCGCCGCCTCAATGCGGCCTTCGAAGAGCTGGTGATGCTGGCGCCGGAGCAGTACATGTGGGGCCAGCGCATGTTCCAGACGCGGCCGGACGGGGGCGAGCGGCCCTACTGACGCAATAGAGATAAATCACGGGAACAGGGGAAAACTTTTTTGCACGATAATTTCCGTGTTCCCCGTGTTCAAGGCTTTTCCGGTCGTCACGAATACAGCGACGGCTCGCCCTCCGGCCGGGTGCGGAAGCGCTTGTACGCCCATTGATACTGTGCCGGCGCAATGCGCACGCATTCCTCCACGCCCTCATTGAGCGCGGCGGCCGCGGCGGTGACGTCGTCGCCGGCGATCGCCGCCGGCGCCGGCAGAAAGTGCAGGCGGAAGCCGCGTCCCCAGGACAGGCGTTCGGCGAAGCAGTACAGCATCGCCGCGCCGCTCTTGTGGGCCAGGCGCGGCAGCAGGGTCATGGTGTTGCAGGCCACGCCGAAGAACGGCGCGAAGACCCCGCCCTGGTCACGCGGATCCTGATCCGGCGGCACGCCGATCATGCCGCCGCGCGCCAGGGCCTGGTACAGGGCGCGGATGCCGCTGGCGTTGGTGGGGACCAGGGTGGCGCCCAGGCGCTCGCGCCCGGCGCGGATCAGCGGCTCCAGGTTTTGCTGGCGCAGGGGACGATACAGGCTGGTGATGCCGTAGCGCGCCAGATAAAGGCTGCACAACTCCCAATTGCCCAGATGGGGCGCGATGATGATCAGGCCCCGTCCGGCGGCCATGGCCTCGCGCACCTGTTCCTCGCCCCGCACCTCGCGCACCAGGCCGAAGGTGCGCCGGCCCGAGGTCAGCCAGAGGGTGGGCGTCTCCAGCAGCGCCTTGCCCAGTTCCACCATGCTGTGCCGCAGCAGGCGTCGCCGCTGGCGGGGCGAAATAGCGGGATAGCAGAGCGCGATGTTGCGCTGTGCGACGTGGCGATTGGGGTTGGGTATGAGCCAGGACAGCCAGCCCAGCAGCGTGCCGACGCCATGCAGCAGCGGCAGCGGCAGGCGCGCGATGAAGTGCAGCAGGAACAGGGCGAGCGGGTTCACTACATGCCGTCCGTATCGCCGTCTTCGTCGCCGGCGTCGCGGCCGTCGACGCGATCACCCATCAGCGGACGCATGGTGTGCAGCAGGTTGCGGAACAGGTGCTTGTAACGGCCTTCCTCGTCCAGCAGCAGCTGCTTCATGTGTTCGCGTTCGGTGGGCATGTCGAAACAGGCCGGGCAGTTCTCCGGCACGATGGGCAGCTGTGCCGCCTCGGCGAAGGCCGCGGTCTGCCGTTCGCGCACGTAGACCAGGGGGCGGATCACGCGCAGGTCGCCGGCGTCGATGGTGTAGTGGGCCTTCATGGTGCGCAGCTGGCCGCGGTGCATGGCCGACATGAGAAAGCTCTGCGCCAGGTCGTCCAGGTGCTGGCCCAGGGCGATGACGTTATAGCCCTCGCGCCGCGCCGTGCTGTAGATGATGCCGCGCTTCATGCGCGCGCAGAAGGCGCAGAAGGAAAAGCCGGGATCGGCCGCGTGCTTGCTGGCGTCGTCCATGATCGGCTGCTCCTGAAAGAAATACGGTACGCCCAATTCCGCCAGGTAGGGCTTGAGCGCCGCCGGATTGAAGGCCGGGATTTGCGGGTCGACGGTGATGGCACCCACCTCGAAGTGGATGGGAGCGGCCCGTTGCAGGTGGCGCAGCACATGCAGCAGCGACAGCGAGTCCTTGCCGCCGGACAGGCCGAGCAGGACACGATCGCCTTCCTTGATCATGCCGTAGTGGGCGATGGCCTGGCCGACCAGGCGCAACAGGGATTTCGGTGGATGGATGAGGGTGCTCATGGTGTCTCGCAATGGATGCTAGCGTCGGAACTGCGCCTGGAAGGCGGCGATGAAACGATCCAGCTCAGCCGCCGGCAGGTGATTGATGCCCGCCGCCGATTTGCGGCCGCCGCCGCCGGGGAAGCGGCGGCACAGATCGTCGGCGCCGCTCTTGACGGCGAGCGGTGCGCGCACGCTGACCCGGTAGCCGCCGTCGGGCAGCAGGGTGAGCAGGGCATGGGCGCGCTGCGGATGCTGCTCGGCCAGGGCGTTGCCATAGACGCCGCTGACGCGGCGGCTCCAGTCGGTGTCGGGGAAGGTGTACATGGCGCTGTAGTCGTTCACCGCGTCGGGCGCGATGGCCTCGGCCTGCGCCATGTCGTTGCGGTAGCCCTCGGACAGGCGGCGGAACACCGGTTCCCCGGCGGCGAAGGCGAACGGATCGGCATAGGGTTGCAGGGTGCGGTACAGCGCATCCGGGGCGATGAACAGATCCTCCAGCGCATTGCCGTAGCCGTTGTAGTTGATGCAGGTGCCGATGTCGCGCAGCACTTCAATCTGCTGTGCCGATAGACCCAGCGCCGCGGCCATGCGCTGCGCCGTGTCGAGTATGTTGTCGCCGAAGGCGGCGGCGATGGCCCAGGTGCGGTAGCGTCCCTTCAGGTGGCCGTCCACCAGCACGCTGGTGCAGACGTCGGCGGAGGTGTTGATGGTGGTTTCCAGCGCGGGGTGCACCGGGATCTCGCCGGGAAAGTGGTGATCGAAGTAGCGCACGCTCGCCCCGGCCGCCAGCAGGCGTCGGAGGTCGTCGAGATTTTTTTCCAGGGCGATGTCCAGCACCGTGACATGGTCGCCGGCGCCGGCCTGTACCTTTTGCAGCAGGCTGATGTCGCGCTTGACGCCGGTGATCAGGACGGCGTCGCGCGGTTCGGCCAGGCGCAGCTGGTGCAGGGCCAGGATGCCGTCCGCATCGCCGTTGAAAACGTCGAAAAAAGCCATGGGCACGTCCGTGGTGGGGAGGCGCAACATCTTAGCAGATGGCGGCGCGGATTCAGCCTGTATTCCGTCCCCGGGGTGGGGGTGCTACGCTAGCCCGGCCCATCCGCCACAACAACAAGGAGTTCCCATGGAAGGTTTCGCCACATTCGTCCTGTTCCTGCTCGGCCTGGCCGTGGTGCTGGTGTATCTCGGCGTCAAATCGGTGCCGCAGGGCATGGAGTACACGGTGGAGCGCTTCGGCCGCTACACCCGCACCCTGGAACCGGGGCTGCATTTCATCATCCCGGTGATCGATCGCCTCGGCGCCAGGATGAACATGATGGAGACGGTACTCGACGTGCCGTCGCAGGAAGTGATCACCAAGGACAACGCCATGGTGCGGGTGGACGGCGTGGTGTTCTTCCAGGTGCTCGATGCCGCCAAGGCGGCCTATGAAGTGAACCAGTTGCAACTGGCCATCCTCAACCTGACCATGACCAACATCCGTACCGTGATGGGCTCCATGGACCTGGACGAACTGCTGTCGCAGCGCGACAAGATCAATGCCCAGCTGTTGCACGTGGTGGACGATGCCACCACACCCTGGGGCGTGAAGGTCACGCGCATCGAGATCAAGGACATCTCCCCGCCGCGCGACCTAGTGGATTCCATGGCGCGGCAGATGAAGGCCGAGCGTGAGAAGCGCGCCTCGATCCTCGAGGCCGAGGGTGAGCGCCAGGCGGCCATCCTGCGCGCCGAAGGCGAGAAGCAGTCGGCCATCCTCGAAGCCGAGGGCAAGCGCGAGGCGGCCTGGCGTGAGGCGGAGGCGCGCGAGCGTCTGGCCGAGGCCGAGGCCAAGGCGACCCACATGGTGTCGCAGGCCATCGCCAAGGGCGACATCAACGCCATCAACTATTTCGTCGCCACCAAGTACGTCGAGGCCCTGCAGCAGATCGCCTCGGCCGACAACCAGAAAGTGGTGTTCATGCCGCTGGAGGCCTCCGGCGTCATCGGCGCCATCGGCGGCATTGCCGAACTGGCCAAGAATTCGCTGGCGCAGCAGCAGGCCAGGCAGGGCTGACACCATGGACGAGATGTTCGGGCAGCTGAATCACTGGCACTGGTGGATCCTGGCCGTGCTGTTCGTGGTGCTGGAGGTGTTCACCCCCGGCACCTATTTCCTGTTCATGGGTATCGCCGCCGCCATCGTCGGCGGCGCCGTCCTGATTGCGCCCGGGATGGGCTGGGAGTATCAGGTGCTCGGCTTCGCCGTGCTGGCGGTGGCGGTCACCGTGGCCGGGCGCAGCTATCTGAAGAAGCGCCCCATCACCACCGACCATCCCACCCTCAACCGCCGCGGCGCGCAGTACGTGGGCCGCACCTTCACCCTGGAGGAGCCCATCGTCAACGGCCTGGGCAAGATCCGCGTCGACGACTCCACCTGGAAGATCAGCGGCGGCGACTGCCCCGCCGGCAGCCGGGTGAAGGTGAGCGGGGTGGACGGCACGGTGCTGCGGGTGGAGACGGCGGACTGAGATGGGCTGGAACTACCTGCTGCTGGCCGGCCTGTTCGAGCTGGGCTTCACCACCAGCCTCAAGCTGTCGGATCAGTTCACCCGCCTCGTGCCGACACTGCTGACCCTGTTGTTCGGCGGTATCAGCTTCTGGCTGCTGTCCAAGGCCATGCAGACCATTTCGCTGGGCACCGCCTACGCGGTGTGGACCGGCATCGGCGCCATCGGCACCGCCATCATCGGCATCCTGTTCTTCAAGGACCCGCTCACCTTCTGGCGCGCCTTCTTTCTCTGCACCCTCATCGGCTCCATCGCCGGACTCAAGTTCATCGCCCACGAGTAGGTGCGCTCAGTCCGGCCTGATGTGGCTGGTATTTCCGAACAGTTATTCAGGCGGACTACAGGCCCGCCAGGCCCTCGCCGTTGCGGGCCAGGCGGTAACCCTTGTTGCGGAACAGGTGCAGGCAGGTGTCGACGATGTGGGGATCGAACTTGAGCCCGCGGTGGCGCTCCAGCTGCTCCAGTGCGGCGGTGATGCCCATGGCGGGGCGATAGGGGCGGTGCGAGGCCATGGCTTCCACCGCGCCGGCGACGGCGATGACCTGCGCCTCCTGCAGGATGGCGCCGTTCTTGAGGCCGGAGGGATAGCCGGTGCCGTCCAGCAGCTCATGGTGTTGCAGCACCATGTCGGCGATGGGCCAGGGGAAGTCGATGGTGTTGAGTATCTTGTAGCCGATGTGCGGGTGGTTTTTCACCAGCTCGAACTCCAGCGGTGACAGCTTGCCCGGCTTGCTGAGGATTTCCGCCGGCACGTAGATGTTGCCCACGTCGTGCACCAGGGCGGCGATGCCCAGCGCCTCGACGCGCGCCTCCTCCCAGCCCAGTTCGCGCGCGATGTTCACCGCCAGATCCATCACCCGCTGCTGGTGGCCGGCGGTATAGGGATCGCGCGCCTCCACGGCAGTGGAGAGGGCGAGCACGGTGTTGCCCAGCAGGCTCTTCAACCGCTCCAGCGTGCCGAGGTGGGCCTGTTCCGCACTGATGCGGGCACGGCGGCCGCGCAGTGCGTCGATACCGTAGGCCAGGTCGCCGGCCAGTTCCTGCAACACGGCGATCTCTTCGCTGGTGAAGGCATGCGGCGTGGCTGCGGCGATGAACAGCACGCCCAGCACTTCACCGCCGGTGCGCAGCGGAAAGGCTGCCGCCGAGGCGTAGCCGAGACGGCGCGCCAGTTGCGCGCTTTGCGGCAGATCGTCGTTGTTCTGGATATCGTGGGCCAGCGCCACTTCGCCGCTGTGAATGGCCTTTGCGCTCAGCATGTGCTGCGCCGTCGAGTCGTGCCAGTTCAGGTTCAGCTGTCGCAGTTCGTCCAGGGAAACTCCCGACGCGCCGACCGGATGCAGGCTGCGGGCTTCGTCGTCGCGCTTGTACGCGGCCCAGGCGAGCAGATAACCGCCCTCCTCCGTGGCAATGCGGCATACCTCCTGCAACAGCCCTTCTTCGCTGTCGGCGTGGATCAGCGCCTGGTTGCTGGCGCTGATGGTGCGGCGGGCGCGCATCTCGTGTTGCAGCGTGCTGGTGATCTGTTCCAGCTGGGTGACATCCTGCAATACGTGGATGGAGTAGCGGTAGCCGCCTTCGTCGTCGCGGATCGGGAAGGAACGCGAGATGTACACGCTGCCATCGTGCAGCCGCACTTCCTCTTCGTTGCGATTGCTGCCGTTGTGCATGGCGGCGGCGCAGCCCGGCAGGGGGCCGCCGTTGCGCGGAAACACCTCCCAATAGGGCTTGCCGAGCAGTTCCTGGAACGGCATGCCGGCACGTTGCGCATAGGTGCGATTGGCGCGGATGACGCGGAACTGATCATCATGGATGAAGATCGGCTGCTCGATGGCGTCGAAGGATTCGACCCATTCGGCGTGGGCGGTTTCCAGTGCGTCGAGGGTCTGTTGCAGTTCCCGTTCCGATTCCGCCATCAGCCGTTCGGCACCATGGGTGACGTGATGCAGGAAGAACAGCAGCAGCGTCAGTATGGTGAAGGTGACCAGGGCGATGGTGCCGACACCGAGCAGCAGTGCGCCGCGCACGTCGCTGACGTCGCGCAGCGTCACCAGCCAGCCGATGGGGGCGTCGCTCACGTCGGCGAGCGGTATGGCGCCGGCGAAAAACCATTTGTCGGAACGTTCCAAGGCTACACCTGTTTCCAGCTCGTGAATGCGATCGCGGTGCAGCAGCGACGTCAGTGCGGCGGGCGGCGCCACCAGGGAGGAGGGCAGCTGCATCAGATCCTCGCTGCCGGCCCGCGGTGCGGCGAGGGCGATCAGGTGCTGCATGCCGAACAGTTGATCGAGTTCGCCGGCGACATGTTCGAATGTCTCGCTCAATACGATGTAACCGATCAGCCGCTCGTCATGCCGCCACGGGTTGGCGCCGAGCAGGCGCAACGTGTTCGATGTATCGAACTCCAGACCGGCCTGGGGGATGCCGCTGGTCATGGTCTGGCGCAATACGGCGGAGCTCATGCGCTCGCCGACGAGCGCGGGGTGATGCAGCCCGAACAGCACGCGGCCGTCGGCGGCGAGCAGGGTGAGACTGGCGATGCCGTAGTCTGCCTGCTGACGTGCGAAGAGCGGCACGGCGATGCGGCTGATTGCCGTGGTGTCGCCGGCGATGAGTGCATCGCGCAACTCCGCTTCGTGCATCAGTCCGGTGCTGAGGGCGTGCAGTTGCGAGACATGGTGTGCCATGCCGCTTTGCCAGCTGGCACGGATGGTGGTGAAGTCGCGCTCGAATTCCTGTTTGGCGCCATGGGACAGCACCGCCAGCAGCAATACCAACAGGATGACGCTGGTGACGATCATCGCCAGCGCCACCGGCAGCAGCACGCTCTTCTTCAGCCAGTGGGGTTGCAGTCGCATGCAGAGGCTCCTTCCGCGCAATATATCCTTGTTTATATTATGGTTTTTATGCTATGCGCTTCTTCCTTATATCAAGTGTGGCTGTGCAGGGGAAGGATATCTACCAAGTACCGTGCTGATGAATTGTGCCGGCGCACGCCCATACGCCCCGTCCGCTGCGGCGGACGGGGTGCCGTTTCGACGGGGTCAAAGGTCGATCAGGTGTGCGTGCAGGCCGCGTTCGTTGACGATGGCGACCAGGTCGTGGGGGCACATTTCTTCCGGGTCATAGGCTACGAACAGCAGATGCTCCTTGTCCGACTTCATGTGCGGTTGCAGGCCTTCCGGGCGATTGCCGAGCCAGGCGAGCAGTTCGTCCCGCTGGGCGGGGTCCAGGGTTTCGTCGATGTGCAGAAGGGTTTCGGTGACCATGATGGGTTCCTCCATGGCAGCTGACACCTTCAGTCTAGAACCTATCGGGGAAATGTGTTCGGCGTGATGCCGCCGGGGAGGCACCCCGCCCGGCGTGCGCCGGGCGGGTGTCGGGAAGGTCAAAGGGCGACGGCGGCGTGCCGCACCGGCAGGCAGGTGAGCAGCGGCGCCGCCTGCCGCTCCAGCAGGCGGAAGTAGAGATCGGAGCCCGTCGGGAGGCTGCCGCCCAGTACGTCGCCGCCCTCGACAACACACCCTGCTGCCACCGGTGCAAGGCCGGCCTGGCGCACCGGTTCCGCCGCCTCGAGGCCGAAGCGGTGATAGAAGTACGGTGCCGCATCGGCGCTGAGTCGCACGGTGCCGCCCGCCAGCGGGGCGAGGCTGCGGGCCAGTTCGGCCTCGGCCTGGCGCAGGCGCGCCAGCAGGCGGATTTCATTGTCCAGATAGCGCTCGGCGTTGTCCGGGTCCAGCCGCACCAGGTACGGGGTCAGGTGGTGCACGGCGACAGCGGCGAGGCGGGGGTCGAGCCAGAAGCGCGGGTCGCGGGCGATGCCGTCGACGTGGTGGTGGGCGCCGTGCGCGGCCAGCGGACTGCCGGGCAGGGCGGCCAGCAGGGGCAGGTGGTGACTGAGCATCATGGCCTGGCGCTGTGCCGCCGGGGTCTGTTCCAGGGTGGCTGCGAGGGTGGTTTCCAGTTCCGGGCCGGCCCACAGCAGCAGGTCCGCCTGCAGCACCAGGCGCATCTGTGCCCGCGGCAGTTTCGCTGCCCGCATCTCGTCCTCGTTGTGCAGCAGCAGTTCCGGCGTGGCCACGCCTTCCATCAGCGCGCTCACCAGGGAGTGCAGGGGCGGCACGCTGACCACTACCCGCGGCGCCGCCTGGAGCGGGGCGGCGGCGACTATCAGCAGGGCGAACATCAAGTGCTTGAACATGGCGGTCTCCTCACGGGGTGTGGGTTTTGTCCATGAACCAGAGCAGATGCCGTGCCATAAGCTGACATTAATCAAATCAGGCGCTTGGCGGGTGCGCGGGCGGAGGGGCGTGGGATATGCCGCGATTGCCGCGGCTAATCACCCAGGGGCGCCTGTGGGTCGGACTTCAGTCCGGCAATACCCGGCGCCTGATGAAGTCGTCGGACTGAAGTCCGACCCACATGGCTAGGGCATGGGCGCCTTGAGGCCGAAGGCCTTTTCCACCTGCAGGGCGATGGCGCAGAGGCGGCCGACCACCAGGCGCTGGATCAGCGCCAGGTTCTGTACCGCATCGGTGCCCCGGTCCAGGGCGGCGGCGGAGCCGCCCTCGGGCTGGGCATTGCGCAGCACCCAGTGCATCAAGTTGCGGTATTTCTTTTGCGAGGGGAAGGGAAAAGGCACGCTGCGCAGGGCGACTTCGATGCCCTGCAGGGTACGGTTGATGTCGTCGGTCTTCTCGGTAATGAGGTCGCGCAGCTTGCGCTTGGCGCGCGGCGAGTCATGGCTGAGCAGCGACTCCAGCAGCAGGGTCTGCAGGCGCAGATTGCGCAGCTCCGGATAGATATGCTCGATGCGGGCACCGGCATGGAGCACCAGTGCCTCGGCCTCGCTGTTCAGCTGCGCACCGTTCTCCACCCGCGCCTGTCCCTGCGGGATGGTGAGCAGGGACAGGGTGGCGGCAAGGCGGCCGATGTAGGGCGTGACGGCCTTGGCTGCATCCTCCAGCGCGGCATCGTACTTGGCCTCGTATTCACGGCAGGTTTCGTGAATCTCGTCCTGCTGTTTCTTCAGCAGCGGCAGCTCGCCCAGATAGCTGCCGTAGCCGGCGCGGTGCATCACTTCGCGGTTGCTGACGGTGATCAGGTCGTCGTCGTACTGGTGCAGGGTGGTCATCGCCGCACGCGCCTTGGCACGCTCCTTTTCCATCAGCGCCAGGGACAGCGTCCAGTGCTGGATCGCCGCCTCGGTGTCAGGCATTTGGCTGAAGCGCGTCTCAAAGCCGAGGGGGGCGAAGTCCGCATACAGGCTGCCGAAATAACAGGCTATGACGTGGTTGGCCTCGTATTCGCGGCTGCCCTTGGGCGGGGTGCGGATCAGGTTGTGGGTGGTGACCGGCAGGCGCAGGTGCTGGTGGTAATAGCGCATGGTGATGTTGTGCATCAGCTTGCCGAAACGGCGGAACAGCAAGGCGCTGTCCGAGGTGCAGCGGTAGTTGCCCGCTTCCTGTTGCTGATCGAGCCAGGCCAGGCGCTGGCTGTCGCCGGGCAGCAGTGCCTGCGTCTGCGCGATGTGCTGCGCCTGGCGTTCGCGCAGCTGGTCGTGCACCGTTTCCGGCAGGTGCGAGGCCTGGGCCACCACTGCCATGGTGATGTTGTCCGGCAGCTCGTTGCGATCGCGCCACATGCGGGCGAGGGTCGGCAGGGTTTTTTGCGCGGCGTAGGCCAGCACCCGGCTCTGCTCCAGCATGTGGCGGAAATCGCCGTTGCCGGCCAGGCGGCGGGCGGCGGCGTCGGCCTGGGTGACGCGGCGCTGGAACAGTCTTCCCGCCACCCGCCGGCTCAGCCAGAGATTCATGCGCAGCGGCAGGCGCGACAGGGCGATGAGGCGCAGGGCGGCGTCATACAGCGCGGCGTTGTTTGCCGAGCGCTCGCGTCCCCGCTCCAGCCGGCGATCGAGGAAGTCCGCCGAGTGGGTGGCGCGCTGCATCCAGTCGTTGATGCTCTCGATGAGCCGCACCGTGCGCGGCGCAGCGCCCGGGGCCCAGCCGTGCATCGCCTGGGCGACGGCGCCTGCCAGCTGGCGTACGTTGAGGCTCGCCAGCAGGGGCAGCCCCAGCACCAGCACGGTCTGGCCCTTGACCAGGCCGCGGTTGATGTCGTCGTGGAAGCGTACCCCCAGCGCCGCATCGTGGCCGAGGCGGATCTCCGCCGGCGGCGGCACGTCGATGCGCTGGCACACGTCTTCGACGAAGGCGTACAGATCCGGTTCGCGCTCCGGCGACAGCGGCATGGTGGGGTGGTCGGTGACCCGCAGCGCCAGCAGCGGCTTGAGCAGCAGCGCCATCAGCAGCAGGCCGAACACCAGGATGAAGGCGAAGGAGGCGGCGGCGACGGCGGTGGAGGGGATCAGGGTGAGCATCTGTCCGGCGAGCAGTTCCGGATGGAACAGCAGCAGCATCAGCCCCAGCGTCAGCCCCAGCCACGCCGCCACCGTGCCCAGCTCGAACAGTGCAACGCATATCAGGGCGGGGCGGTACAGCCATTGCGTCTTCCAGGGTTTGAGCGGCGGCAGGGGGCGCGGCGGCTTGCGGGCGGCCGCCTTGCGGTTAGGGCGGCGCTGCGCCAGATCCTCCGGCGTTTCCACCAGGGTCACCAGCCCGGCGCGGGCGAACATCTCCACATAGCGGGTGGCCTTTTCCAGCGTGTCGGCGTGCTTCAGCACCTGTTTTTCGCCGGAGAAGAAGGCCTCGATTTTCTCGGGGGTGAGACTGAGCTGGCTGGCCAGGCCGCGCTTGACCTCGGCGGGCTCGTAACCCTCCAGCAGGCGGCCGGAAAAGACGATGCGGTAGGTCTGGCTGTGATCCATGTGCGGTACCGATTCCTTCCTTCGACGGGGCACAAATTTTAGCGGCGGCGTGCCCAGCATACTGACGACACCGTCAAAGTTGTAGCCGCCGGCGCCCCGTGCCGCCGTCGCGCCGCCGCCGGGCCATGATAGAATTGCGCCTTCCTTCAGTAAGATATAACGCAAAATCCATGTCCGACACCTACACCGGCGCCCGCAGCGCCCAGCTCGTCCAGGCCCTCAAGGAACGCATCCTGATCCTCGACGGCGCCACCGGCACCATGATCCAGGGCTACAAGCTCGGCGAGGCCGATTACCGCGGCGAGCGTTTCCGTGACTGGCCCTCCGACCTCAAGGGCAACAACGACCTGCTGGTGCTGACCCGGCCGGACATCGTGCAGGAGATCCACCAGAAGTATTTCGAGGCCGGCGCCGACATCGTCGAGACCAACAGCTTCAATGCCAACGCCATCTCCATGGCCGACTACGGCATGCAGGCCCTGGTGCACGAACTGAACGTGGAGGCCGCGCGCCTGGGGCGCGAAGTCGCCGACCGCTTCGAAGCGCGCGACGGCCGGCCGCGTTACGTTGCCGGCGTGCTCGGCCCCACCGGCAAGACTGCCTCCATCTCCCCCGACGTGAACAATCCGGGCTACCGCGGCGTCAGTTTCGATCAACTGGTGGACGCCTATCTGGAGGCCACCCACGGCCTGGTGGAAGGCGGCGCCGACATCATCCTCATCGAGACCATCTTCGATACCCTCAACGCCAAGGCCGCCATCTACGCCGTCGAGACCTATTTCGAGCAGAAGGGCATCCGCCTGCCGGTGATGATCTCCGGCACCATCACCGATGCCTCCGGCCGCACCCTCACCGGCCAGGTGACCGAGGCCTTCTACAACTCCCTGCGCCACGCCAAGCCCATCTCCATCGGCCTGAACTGTGCGCTGGGGGCGAAGGAGCTGCGCCAGTACGTGGAGGAGATGTCGCGCATCGCCGAATGCGGCGTCAGCGCCCATCCCAACGCCGGCCTGCCCAATCCGCTCTCGCCCACCGGCTACGACGAAACACCGGAGGCCATGGCCACCGAGATCGGCGAGTGGGCCCGCTCCGGCTTTCTCAACATCATCGGCGGCTGCTGCGGCACCATGCCGCCCCACATCCAGGCCATCGCCGAGGCGATGCACGGCGTCAAGCCGCGCGCCCTGCCGGCCATCGAGCCGGCCTGCCGCCTGTCCGGCCTGGAGCCGCTCAACATCGGCAAGGGTTCGCTGTTCGTCAACGTCGGCGAGCGCGCCAACGTGGCGGGCTCCGCCAAGTTCAAGAAGCTGGTGCTGGACGGCAAGTACAGCGAGGCGCTGGACGTGTGCCGCGAACAGGTGGAGACCGGCGCCCAGGTGATCGACGTCAACATGGACGACGCCATGTTGGACGGCAAGAACGCCATGGTCACCTTCCTCAACCTCATCGCCTCCGAGCCGGACATCGCCAAGGTGCCGGTGATGATCGATTCCTCCAAGTGGGAGATCATCGAGGCCGGCCTCAAGTGCGTGCAGGGCAAGGGCATCGTCAACTCCATCTCCATCAAGGAAGGCGAGGCGGCGTTCATCGAGCATGCGAAAAAGTTACGCAAGTACGGCGCCGCGGTGGTGGTGATGGCCTTCGACGAAAAGGGCCAGGCCGACACCTACCAGCGCAAGATCGACATCTGCAAGCGCTCCTATGACATCCTGGTCAACCGTGTCGGTTTCCCGGCGGAAGACATCATCTTCGACCCGAACATCTTTGCCGTGGCCACCGGCATCGACGAGCACAACAACTACGCCGTCGACTTCATCGAGGCCACGCGCTGGATCAAGCAGAACCTGCCCCACGCCCTGATCTCCGGCGGCGTGTCCAACGTGTCGTTCTCCTTCCGCGGCAACAACCCGGTGCGCGAGGCCATCCACTCGGTGTTCCTCTATCACGCCATCCACGCCGGCATGACCATGGGCATCGTCAACGCCGGGATGCTGGCCGTCTACCAGGACCTGCCGGAAGAGCTGCGCAAGGCGGTGGAGGACGTGGTGCTCAACCATGACCATGGCGCCACCGACCGCCTGCTGGAGGTTGCGCCCAAATACAACGTCGGCACCGCCGCGGTGGAGAAGCAGACCGAGGAGTGGCGCGGCTGGCCGGTGGCCAAGCGCCTGGCCCATGCCCTGGTCAAGGGCATCGACGCCTACGTCGAGCAGGATACGGAAGAGGCGCGGCAGCAGTTCGCCCGTCCCATTGAAGTCATCGAAGGTCCGCTGATGGACGGCATGAACGTGGTCGGCGATCTGTTCGGCGACGGCAAGATGTTCCTGCCCCAGGTGGTGAAGTCGGCCCGTGTGATGAAGAAGGCAGTGGCCTATCTGCTGCCCTACATCGAGGCGGAAAAGCATGCCGACTCGCGCGCCGCCGGCCGCATCCTGATGGCGACGGTAAAGGGCGATGTGCATGACATCGGCAAGAACATCGTCGGCGTGGTGTTGCAGTGCAACAACTTCGAGGTGGTCGATCTGGGCGTGATGGTGCCCACGGCAACCATCCTGGAGGAGGCGCAGAAGCACAAGGTCGACATCATCGGCCTGTCCGGTCTGATTACGCCCTCGCTGGAGGAGATGGCCCACGTCGCCAGGGAAATGCAGCGTCTCGGCATGAAGCAGCCCCTGCTCATCGGCGGCGCGACGACTTCCAAGGCGCACACCGCGGTGAAGATCGAGCCCAACTACGACGGCGCCGTGGTGTGGGTGAAGGACGCCAGCCGCGCCGTGGGTGTGGCGCAGAATCTGATCTCCCAGAGCGGCGGCCGCGGCGATTACGTGGCGCAGATCCGCGCCGAATACGCCCAGGTGCGTGCCGATTTCCTCGGTCGCCAGAAAGAGGCGAAGTATCTGAGCCTGGAGCAGGCGCGCGCCAACAAGCTGCAACTGGATTGGGAACACTACACGCCGCCCAAGCCCAACGATCTGCTGGTGCAGGTGTTCGACGACATGCCGCTGGAATTCCTCGTCCCCTACATCGACTGGACGCCGTTCTTCCATGCCTGGGAGATGAAAGGCAGCTACCCGAAGATCCTGGACGACGCGGAGAAGGGCGAAGAGGCGCGCAAGCTGTATGCCGATGCGCAGGCCATGCTCAAGCAGCTCATTGCGGAAAAGTGGCTCAAGGCGCGCGCCGTGGTCGGTCTGTTCCCCGCCAACAGCGTCAACGACGACGACATCGAGGTCTACACCGACAACAGCCGCAAAAAGGTGCGTACCACCCTGCACCACCTGCGCCAGCAGACGGTGAAGCCCGAGGGCAAGGCCAACCTGTGCCTGGCCGACTTCGTCGCGCCCAAGGAAAGCGGCAAGAAGGACTACATCGGCGCCTTCGTGGTCACCGCCGGTATCGGCATCGACGAACACGTACGGCGCTTTGAAAAGGCGCACGACGACTACCACGCCATCATGCTCAAAGCCCTGGCCGATCGCCTGGCTGAAGCCTACGCTGAGCACATGCACGACCGCGTGCGTCACCTCAACTGGGGTTACGACATCAACGGCCAGCTGACTACCGCCCGCAGCCGCACCAAGGGCGGCGACGGCAAGTGCCGCTGGACCCCGCGTCACGGCCTCGACAACAAGCACTTCGACGGCGATGCGCTGATCAATGAAAGCTACCGCGGCATACGCCCCGCCCCCGGCTACCCCGCCTGCCCCGAGCACACCGAAAAGGATCTGCTCTGGCAGCTGCTCGATGCCGAGAACAACACCGGCGTTTGCCTCACCGAGGCCAAGGCCATGTTCCCCACCGCCTCCGTCAGCGGCTGGTACTTCAGCCACCCGGACAGCAGCTACTTCACCGTCGGCAAGATCCGGAAGGACCAGGTGGAGGATTACGCCAAACGCAAGGGCATGAGTATCGAGGAAGCCGAATACTGGCTCGCCCCGATCCTCGCCTACTGACGCCGGCGCTTCCTGCTCCTCCCCGATGGGGAGGGATTACAGGTACGGCAGGATGGGTTTGCTCCGTTCGCCCACCTTACGCAAAGCATGCATACGGGTGACGGAGGGATAGTTAGACAGGATAGGAGCGTGCAGCGGCACAACAGAGTGCCGCGGCTATATGGTGGCGAATACCGTGATTATGATTTGCCGCAAGTTGCACGCTCATCATGTCCGGGAATGACAATGTCCGGCGGCATGCCGGGCTTCACCCAACACCTTTGCAAGGAATGGACTCCATGATCGAGCTCTCCCCCAGCCGTAACGCCAATATCCTCGCCGTTGCAGCGATACTGGGCGTCATCGGCACCTTTACCCTGGTATGGAAGGCCGTCGAAGGCGTGGCCACGACGGCGGGACCGAGTGCGCTTGCCACCGGCGATGGCGGCGAGGTGTATTTCGTTGCCGGTGCGATGCTGTACCGGACGGATCACAACGGCGTGTTGCAGGATAGCGTTGCCCTGGAGGCGTTGCGGATGGGGCGCACCGTGTCGCAGCTTGCCGTGTCGGGCGAGGCATTGCTGGTAGCCGAAGGCGGCGGTCGATTGCATCGTTGCGATCCCGTGCACCACTCCTGCACCTTGCTGGCAACAATCCCCATGCTGCACCGGGGCGGGCCGCTTGCCGTGGCTGCGGCGCCCGAAGTACAGCGCCTATATCTGGCCGACGCCGACAATCACCGCCTGTATGCCTACGGTTCCGACGGCAAGCGTCTATACGAACTCGACATCGACGGCGGCCTGAAATATCCCAACGAGGTCATCTGGCTGGGCGACGATCAACTGCTCATCGCCGACACCAACCATCATCGCATCGTGGTCGTACAGGATCTGGGCGGCGGCAGCACGCGCCTGATAGGGAAATTGGCGGCGGACAGTGAGTTCAGCCGCGACGGCCACACCTGGCCTACGGCGGTGAAGCGCGATGCCGCCGGCAGTACCTGGGTGATCAACAGCGACGGCTTCCTGCACGACGGCGATCTGATCGTGTATGACGTCGAAGGCAAGGCGCGTCGCCGCATCGATTTGGGAGAGGATGCCGATCCCATCGTTCTAGCCGCGCTGCCCAAGGCAATGCTGGTGGCCGATTACCAGAACTACCGTTTGCAACGCGTCAGCCTCGATGGCCTGCGCGTCGACGCCTTCGGCGATGCCGCAGTGGCCGGGATTCTGCACAGCCTGCAAACACGCCGCGACCACTGGCAGCAGATGCGTAATTTCAGTATCGGCATGATGGTCCTGTTCGGCCTGCTCGGCGCGTCCGCCGGCTATCTCGACTGGCGCGCGCGCCGCGCCCGTGTAGCGGGAACACGTCAGCCCGGTGTGGTCCGGCACCCAGTCGACGCGGCCCGTCCCGCAGCGCTGACGGCGGCCGCACAGATGCAGCTGCGGCCCGATGCCCAAGGCATCGTGTGGTTGACGGTAGCGCCGAAATTCCTGCGCACGATGAACCTGTTTTTCCTGCTTATGGGAGCAATGCTGGGCGTAGTGCTGCTTCTGCTGGTTTCTTCGTCCGAATCGCAACCATGGCGCCTGTATGCAATGCTCGGTGCGATGTCGGTAACCATCATGGGGGCACTATTCTGGGCGCAGCGCCGGATGCGAGCGATGCGCATAGGCACCGATGGCAAGGAGTTGCATGTCGTGGACATCCTGGGCCGCAGCGGCCATGCCCCGCCGGAGGAATTTATCCATACCGGGCGCCGCTTGCTGCTCGGTCGCCTGGCCGTGTCCCTGCCCAATCCGCATATGCCTGTGTTTGACAAAGATGTTTTCGCCGCTGTCATTGAGCCCATGCTGGAAAGAACGCCGCGCAGTAACGAAATGATGGTGCTCTGGCAAGGGCTGCGCAGGGGCGATCCGATGACATGGCTCGGCGTCGTGGCCGTAGTGATCATGATCGCGCTGCGGGTATGGTACGAATTCTGATCGGCTGATCGCCCCCAAACGATCGTTGGACGGCTGGTGCAAAGCACTGACCCGCCGTGTGACCGGAAAGTGGTCGCCTTTCATACCAAGTATTCAGCTAGGGTATTGGCGCCATTGTTGAACCCATCGACAGTTCCAACATCGCGCAGCCGGCCGCGCCGGCCTGTTTCTTGACTTACCCATACCCGTGCACTATTCGTTTCCCACGGTCTGGTCTGGAATCGTGAAACAGGGATGTGGGAAATATGGAACCGGATGTCGCGCAAGGCGTGCCGTATGGCGCGGTTGAACCTCTTCATTCAGGCATGTATTTCACGGCGGTGCAGCCATGAAATACACCCTCTTCGTTACCCGGCAGTGCAATCTCCGTTGCGACTATTGCTACATCGGCAAGGACATCAGCGCGATGCCGCTGGAGCTGGCGCGCCGCGTGGTGGATTACGCCTATGCCCGGACGCCGCCCGGCGAGCAGATGGACTTCGTCTTCTTCGGAGGCGAGCCGTTGCTGGAGTTCGATCGGGTGCGCGACATCACCGCGCTTATTGAGCAGCACGCACGTTTCGATCCGCTCGCCGTCCAGCTGACCCTGGTAAGCAACGGTACGGTATTCAGCGATGACATTGCCGACTATGTGCGGGAGCACAATGTCGCCTTCGGCATCAGCTGTGACGGCCCGCCCGAGGTGCACGACCGCTTCCGTCGCTACCGCAGCGGCAAGGGTTCGGCGGCGACGGTGGAGGAGACGATACGCGATGCCATCGATGCCCTGGGACAGCTGATGGTCAATGCCGTATACCGGCCGGAGACCGTGGACGCACTGCCGGACACGGTGGCGTATTTCTCCTCCCTGGGGGTACGCCAGATTTACCTGACCCCGGACTACTCGGCCCCCTGGACGCCCGCCCACCGGCGGCTTCTGGGCGACATCTACCGCGCGGTCGGCACGCACTATATGGATTATTACCGCGCCGACGATCCCCATTTCATCAGCCTCATCGACAGCAAGATCGCGCTGTTGCTGCGCGGCGGCTATCAGCCCGGCGAACGTTGCAGCATGGGACGCGGCGAACTGGCATTCACCCCGGACGGCGGCATCTATCCCTGCGAGCGCCTGGTGGGAGACGGCGGCGGCGCCCATCGCATCGGCCATATCGACGGCGCCTTCGAGCCGCAGCTCATGCAGTGCCATCACGCGCCCAAGGTTGACGGTGTGGAGGCGACACCCTGTGCGGAGTGCGGCATCAGGCCGTACTGCATGAACTGGTGCGGCTGCTCCAACTACTTCGCCTCCGGCTACTACGACCGCGTTTCGGCGCTGCTGTGTGCGTCGGAACGCGCCGCCATCGAATGTGCGGCCGAGGTCTACCGGACGCTGGAGGCCGAGCTGGGGGACATGTTCTTCGACCATGCCAGTGGCTCGCCCTTGATGAACAGTATCTAAAAAGTGTTCCGAAAATGTTGACCGTGACAATGGGCACGGAATTTGTGGGTCGGGCTTCAGCCCGACATCGGCGCCTAGCCCGCCCAGAACAGTCGGGCTGAAGCCCGACCCACAGGAGGTCGGCCAGCAATCCGGAACAGCGATTTATACGGGTAGCGGACAGAAATTGCGCGGCAAGCCGTGCACAAAGACGGGACGGGAAACCGTTTCACTGACGATGGCCGCATGGGGCGGCGTGTAACGAACAGGAGGTTTCATCATGGCTGAATTCGATCCGATCAAGGTGCTGAAATGGAAGGCGGGACGCCCGGCGGACATCTGGCTGTCACAGCGCGAACTGGTGGCGGCCACGATCAAGAAATTCAATCTCAAGGCGCTGGAGGTCGATGCCTACCCCTATATGCCGGCCGCCGCCGCCATGCCCGAGGCGGCGGCAGCGACGACGACCAAATCCAGGTCGCTGGCGGTGGAAGCGAAACTGCGCTGGCCCAAGCCCTTCCCCGGCGGCCTGCGCATTCCCCACCTCCACTACGGCGCCGACATCTACCTGCTGGATCGGGCGCAGTGGAAGGAGTTTTCCGCCACGGTGCTGCGCGAGGCTGTGGACCGCATCGCCAAGGCCAAGGAAATCAGCTTCGAACAGACGCTGGAACTGACCGAAGCGGTCAACACCCTGGGCTAGACCGGGATGGCGGTGCCGGTGTTGGTCACCGGCACCGCTGTCCGTTGTGTACGAAACGAAATTCATGGACGCGCAGGCCGTCGCGGTCTGCGCAGCGGAACCATCCGAAAAGGAGATTGAGCTATGGCAACCTTAAGAGGCTACGCAGTCAAGATCAGCTGGCTTGGCGCCGACCACACCTACGTAAAAAGCAGTGACGGCTATGTGTGGCCGTGCTGGGGGCGCAGTTCCGGCGGCCGCAACATCTGCTCCGGCAGCGGGAGTTCATCGCAGGCCAATTGCATTTCCCAGCCCAGCTCCCATGCGGGCATCATCTACGGCGTTACCGGCGTGTGTCATCAGACCGCCAACCGCATCCTCTGGCCCAGCCGCAAGATCGTCTCTGCCGCGCGCGGCTACTGGGCGTCGTCCCTCGCCTACGGCACCTACGGCACCGACATCGTCGCCTGGCTGGCACGCATTGCGGCCTGTTCCCTGGTGAAGAGCGATCGTTCCGCCAAGGCGGCGGTGATGGCGCCGGCCAAGGAGCGCGAGGCGGCGCCGCAGCCCGCCGGCGAGAAGTCGTACATGGAGCGTCTACAGGCCCTGTACGAAAAGGAGGCCGCTGCACCGCGCATGCTGATGCCGGGCGCCAGGGGGGGCAAACCGGCGGAGCTGCTCGGTGCCGAACTGGACCTCATGCTCGACTACCGCCTGGGCAGGAGTGTGACGGGCGATTCTAGTGCGGAACTGAAGGGCTTGCAGCAGAAGCTGCTGGCACAGATGGACAGCCTGGAAAAGGGCCTGTACAGCAACGACATCTCCGCCGCGGAGTATGCCGACAGGGTCAATGAGCAGTTTGCCGAGACGCTGAAGCGCGCCGTGCGCGTGCTGGGACCTGAAGGTTACGGCCGCCTGTTCGGTGTGGCGGCGGAGGAACGCATGCTGCTCATCGATCCCAAGATCATGGTGAAGGTGCACAAGTAGTCCGGAGCTACGCCGCCGGGGTGTGCCATGACTGGGTTCCCGGCGGCGCCGGTATAACGGAGGAGAGACAGCATGCTGCCGACTATGCGCATGACGGAACAGGAGTATATGGAACGTCTGGAGAACCTCCAGTCCATCGTGTCCGACGAGACCGCAGGCAGCGAACCTGCGGAGGCACTCAACAGCCGTTACGCGGCGCTGGAATTCGAACTGGCCATCGACTATCGCCTGGGCCGGAATTTTCCCAGGGAGCGTCGCCGCATGCTGCACGCCATCCGCGAGCGCTTCGACGGCGAGAAGCATGGCCTGGTGCAGCAACTCAGCGCGGGCCGGGTGGATGAGGATGGTTTCCGGCGGCGGTTGCAGGTGCTGGTCGACGCCATGGCCGCCCGCTATGCCGATGTGCTGACGGCGCAGGAATACCGCGAATTCATCGGTCCGGCTACGGGCATCATCGCCCGTTCCGGCGAGGAGATGGGCTGAACGGTACACCGGCTCATTGGTTGTTCATTTCAACAGGGAGACAGTCATGGACAGTTATCTTTCACGCCACGCGGTCGGCGGGCGCTACGGGGCATTCCTCGTGCTTTGCGCGGTTCTGTTGCTCGGCGGTTGTACCGTGCAGCTGGTCGCCGATTACGATGCCGCGTCCTTTGAGGAAACATTGCGCGTGGGCAAGATGGTCGATCGCTTTTACGGCGATCTGCTGGAGACGCCGCCGGGCGAGCGGGCCTATGCCAACTTCGCCGCCGCCTACATCGAGATCGAGTCTGAACTGCGTTCCCTGCTGACGCGCAATCAGGCGCGGACGTTGAACGAGGAGTCCATCGCCATTGCAAAGATGATCCTCGACCAGTGGACCAACCAGCGGGATGCACACAAGCGAAACGGCACGTACGGGGACGGCGAGGCGCGGCGGGACCGTGATCGGTTTGAGCGGGAATTCGCTTCCGCCGCCCGGGCCGAGGCGTACAAGGAATCCGGCGCGGCCGGCGACAGCAGTCAGTGACGGTACAGGAGGGGGGTGAGGATGAAAGACATGGACATGGATCAGGTGTGGCAGGACATGACGGCGGCGGTCGCCGGGGTCCTGAACAAGGAGTCGGGCAAGGTGACGGCCTGTGTGCAGGAGGCGCTCGAAGAGGAGCAGGTAGCCCTGTCGCGTATCGCCGAGGAGCGTCTGGCCGGGGCCATCGATGACGCCCAGATGCGCAGGCTGCTGGAGGACGAAAAGGGTGCCCTGACGATAGCCTTGCTGGCCTGCCAGGTGAAGGCAAAGAAGATGGTGGAGGCGGCGGCCAACGCCGCCATCGCAGTGCTGGAGGCCGCCATACGTGTCGCGCTGGGATAGTCCCCGGTATGAGTCATGGCGCAGGGAGGGGTGATGAGGTTGTAGTAAATGCAACATATTGAGCTACAATTATCCGCAGGCAACCCTGCGGAGTCTTTCCATGGCACAGATCGAGACGGCAAAGGGCGAGGCGGCCGATCGCGGCGCGTTGGCCCGCATGACCATCCAGCTGTTCGACCACTGGCAGCTGGCGGCCGATGACCAGTTGGCCCTGCTGGGCCTGGCCGCCGGCAACCGTGCGGCCCTGAGCCGCTATCGCAAGGGCGAACCCCTGGCCGCCAGCCGCGACCTGCTGGAGCGGGTGGGCTACCTGCTCGGTATCCACAAGAACCTGCGCCTGCTGTTCCCCCACGACCGCGAACTGGCCTACGCCTGGATGAGCACCCGCAACCGCGCCTTCGACGGCCGCAGCCCGGTGGAGGTGATCCGCGAGTGGGGCTTCGCCGGCCTGCTGATGGTGCGCGCCTACCTGGACCGGGCCCGCGGCCGGTGATGGATGGCCTGTTCGCGGGGCTGGGCCTGGCCGACGTACACGATGACCTGGCCCGCAACATCGTCTCCCTGCGCGTCTCCGAAAACCTGTTCGACGACCTGTCCGCCGACCCGGCGGAGCAGGCTCAGGCCCTGCGCTGGGAACTGGCCACCAAGCCGCCCCTCTACGGCGGCGAACCGCCGGTGATCCACCGCCCCTTCGAGGAGGCTGCCTGGTTCGAGGCCATCGGCTTCCCGTTCCGCAACTGGGCCGCCAGCCGCTATTCCGACGGCCGTTTCGGCGTGTGGTACGGGGCCGACAGCGTGGAGACCACGGTGCACGAAACCGTGCACCACTGGCGTCACGGCCTGCTGGCGGACGCGGGCTTCGAGCGGGACGGGGTGAGCATCGAGCGCAAGGTGTACCGGGTGCGCTGCGACGCAGCCTTGATCGATCTGCGGCCCCGCATTGCCGACTACCCCGCCCTGGTGCACCCGGACGATTACGGCTTCACCCAGCAGGTGGGCGCGCGCCTGCACCGCGAGGGCCATCCCGGCCTGGTGAGCCGTTCGGCGCGCTGCGCCGGTGAGGTGTACGGCGTGCTCAATCCCGCGGTACTGAGTCAGCCGCGCGCCGCCTGCTACCTGACCTACCGCCTGGAAGGCGGCGCCGTGGTGGTGGAGCGGGAGCCGGGCCGGGAATGGCTGCGTCTCTGATCCTTGTACCCGGTGTATGCTGAGGACCCCATTCCCGCCGGACGGTTTCCCGTATGGATGCGTTCACCCCTGATGTCATTGCCCTGCTGAGCCTGGTGGCGCTGATCGCCGGTTTCGTCGACGCCATCGCCGGCGGCGGCGGCCTGCTCACGGTGCCCGCGCTGCTCGCTGCCGGGCTGCCGCCGGCCCAGGCCCTGGCCACCAACAAATTGCAGGGCAGCTTCGGCAGCCTGGCGGCGGCGCTGCATTTTTTACGCGCGGGATATGTGTCGCTGCGCGAGATGCGGCTGGCGATTCTGTGCACGTTCATCGGTGCGGGCCTGGGGGCGGTGGCGGTGCAGGTGATAGCCCACGGCGTTCTCGCCCACGTGGTGCCGGTGCTGCTGATCCTGGCGACGCTGTATTTCGTGTTCTCGCCGCGGGTGAGCGACGTGCACGGCGAACGCCGCATCGGCGATGCCGCGTTTGCGCTGCTGATTGGCGGCAGTGTGGGTTTCTACGACGGTTTCTTCGGGCCGGGCACCGGCTCATTCTTCGTGCTGGGTTATATCGGCCTGCTCGGCCTGTCGGCGCGGGTGGCGACGGCGCGCACCAAGGTGCTCAACTTCACCAGCAACTTCGCCGCCCTGCTGTTCTTCATTGCGGGAGGCAAGGTGGTGTGGGCGGTGGGCCTGCCCATGGCCGTGGGCCAGTTCATCGGCGGACGGCTCGGCGCCGGCGTGGTGATCGGCGCGGGCGCGCGGGTGGTCAAGCCGATGCTGGTGGCGGTGTCGCTGCTGCTGACGGTGAAGGTGGTGTTGGAGAACAGCGGCAGTTTTCTGTAGCAGCGGTCCGGACCTTGTTTGGAGTGTTGCGCCAGCTCTGAATACATAGTGCAGGGGATGACAGGAATGGGGAGGAAGGGGATGCGCAAGGCCTGGTTGTGGAGTCTGCTGTTGGTCGTCGGCGCGGTGCAGGCGCAACCGCCCCTGGGTGGTCCGCCGCCCGAGGCGCGCGCGGCGTGCAACGGCAAGGCGGAGGGAAGCGCATGCAGCTTCACCACCCCGCGCGGCTCGATGAGCGGCACCTGCCGCTCGGTGCCCGAGGGGCGTGTCTGTGTGCTGGCCGGCGCCGGGGGGCAACCGCCGCGCGGACCCGGTGACGGCATGGCAGGAGGACTCCACGGGGCCGACATCGCGGCCCACAATCCGGCTGCCGTTGCGGTCGCCAGCCGTCTGCCCGACACCCATCAGGGCAGCTGCTTCGATGACAGCCGGCCGATCCCCTGTCCGCGGCCCGGTGAGCGCTATTACGGCCAGGACGCGCACTACAGCGGGGCCGCACCGGCCTACCAGGTCAACGGCGACGGCACCGTGACCGATCGGGTGACCGGATTGATGTGGCAGCAGGGCCACAATGCCCGGCGCTTGGGCTGGTACGAAGCGGGCCAGGCCTGTGCGGCGCTGAGTCTCGGCGGCCACCGCGACTGGCGCCTGCCCAGCATGCGCGAACTGTTTTCCATCGCCGATTTTCGCGGTTCGGTCGGCCGGCGTCCCTACCTGGACGATGTGTTCGAGATCCATGAGCCCGACGCCGGCGTGCTCGAAGGCGATCGGTTTGCCGCCACTCACCACACCAGCATGATGGGACAGACCTGGTCGGCCACCCTGTATACGGGCGATCACTGGGATCGCCCCGGCATGGAGGCGGCCTTCTTCATGAACTTCCTCGACGGCCACATCAAGCAGGCACCGACGCGTGGCCGGCAGGGATTGTTTTACCGCTGCGTGCGCGGCCCGGCCTGGGGCGGCAATGACTATGTCGACAACGGCGACGGCACCGTGACCGATCGCGCCACCGGCCTGGTCTGGCAGCAGGTGGATGACGGCCGCAGGCGCAACTGGGCCGACGCCCTGGCCTACTGCGAGGGACTTGCCCTGTCCGGTCACAGCGACTGGCGCCTGCCCAACGTCAAGGAGCTGCAAAGCATCGTCGATTACAGCCGGCACGATCCGGCACTGGATACGCGCTTTCTGCAACAGAGCGATCGGCGCGGCTGGTTCTGGTCGTCCACCACCCACGGCGACAACATCGCGCAGGCCGATTACATCTGTTTCGGTAAGTGCACCTCGGTGGAGGGCGTGGACGTGCATGGCGCCGGGGCCCAGCGCAGCGATCCCAAGCGCAGAGGTCTCACCAGCCGCACCGGCCAGGGCGGGCAGAACGACGAAATCCGTATCGACAATTACGTTCGTTGCGTGCGCTGAACCGGCTCGCAGGTTCGCGGCAGATCAGCCGGCGGCAAGCGGAAGTTCGACCCGATTGCGTCCGGCGTGTTTGGCTGCATAGAGCCGGCTGTCGGCGGCACTCAGCATCTTGTCGATGCTGCCCAGAGACAGGTCGCCGTTGAGTCCCATGCTGATGGTAACGCGGAGCCCGGCCTGCATTTCCTGCCAGGGTTGGTTCTCGATCAGGCGGCGCAATGTCTCGCACTGTTGAGCCGCCTGTTCCATGCCGGTTTCCGCAAAGGCAATGACGAATTCCTCACCGCCGTAGCGGGCCAGCAGATCGCTCTTGCGCGTGTGTTGCAGCAGCAGTCGGGCGACACGGCGCAACACCTCGTCGCCCACGGCATGGGAAAAACCGTCATTGATCTGCTTGAAGTGATCCAGATCGCCCACCATCACGGTCAGCGGATGGCCATAGCGTACGGCCTGCTCGAACAGCTGCGCCGCCTGGGCGTCGAAGTGCCGCCGGTTGTACAGCTGGGTCAGCGGATCGCGGATGCTCAGCTCGCGCAGCTCGGCATGGCTCTGCATCAGGTCCGCCCCCATGCGGTTGAACGCCGCGGCCAGATCGCCGATTTCGTCATTGGAGCGCTGCGGCACCGGTTGCTGTAGTTCACCGTTCGCCGGCATGGTGCGGATCGCCTCGGTCAGTTCATCCAGCGCAGCGCTCATGCGCCGGCCGAGCAGCAGGCCCAACAGGGCAGCCAGGGAGCCCGCTGCCAGGAAACCGGTGATCAGGGCCTGGCGCATGGCGGTGAGGTATTTGCGATCCTGCGGCGACAGATTCGGCTCACCGACCGGCAGCGCCAGCACCGCCACCCGGCCATCGAGCATGATCGGCCGCGCCTCGCGTCGCATCGCCTCGGGCAGCGTCTCGCCGAAGGGGTAAGGCCCGCCGTGTTTGATGACGCGGCCGTCGGTATCGAGCAAAACGAAATGGAACGGCGGACGCGGCGGGCGATCGATGAAGGAATCGTCGTGCGGCCGCTGTGAAATGCCGCCGGCCGGCACGCGCGGGTCGGCGCGCATGCGCTGCACGAACAGTGGGAACGGTTCGTTGCGCGCGCCTTCCTCCCAGGAACCGTAGAACGACAGATAGGCGCTGACGTCGGTGTGGAAGTTGCGGAAAGCCTGGTCCATGATGTCCTGACTGAAGTCCCGCATCAGCAGCCAATAGGCGATGCCGCCCACCGCGGCGGCGCTGAGCAGGCTGACAAACAGCAACGTAAGGGTCAGCTTGCTGCGCAGTTTCACCGTGGTTCCCTCAAGATGCCGGCTCGCAGTTCAACCGTCAGCACGCCAGTGCCTGCAACTGCTCCACCGACGGCGCGAAGAAATAGCCCCCGCTCACCGCCTCGGTGAATTCCATCAGGCGATCATGCAGGCCGTCGCCGCTGAGACCGAACATGCGTTGCAGCATCTTGTCGTAAATGCCCAGGTCGCGGGAGTAGGCGAGAAAGAACAGGCCGCTCTCGCCCGCGGCGCTGCCGTAGGGCAGGCTGTGGCGCACGATCTCCAGTTCCTCGCCGTCTTCCTCGATCACCACGCGGGCGATGTGGGCGGTTGGCGGCTTTAGATCATCGTCCAGCTCCACCGAGTCGGGTTTGCTGCGGCCGATGACGCCCTCCTGTTCCTGCGGCGGCATGGTGTTCCAGCGCTCCAGGTGATGGACGTAGCGCTGGGCGATGACATAGCTGCCGCCGGCGAACCCGCTGTCCTCGTCGCCGATCAGCGCCGCCTCGCGCCGCTCGTCCTGCTCCTGCGGGTTCTCCGTGCCGTCGATGAAGCCGGTAAGGTCGCGCGCATCGAGATAGCGGAAGGCGGGCGTTTCCTCGGCGCGGGCGATCCTTGGTTTGAGTGTGGCGACGAAACGATGGGCCACCAGGTAGTTGAGATCGGCGCGTGTCGAGTGCAGGTGCAGCAGCAGATCGCCGCCAGTGGCCGGGGCGTGCAGCCGGTCGCTGTCGAGGGGTGGAAAGGGTTTGAGCAATTTCGGTCGCGTCTGGCTCAGGCGATCCCACTGCTGCGGGCCGAAGGCCAGGGCACCGGCCAGTTGCGCCTCCGGGGCGGAAGACGAGACTTCATCCAGCAGCGCCGGAAAGGCGGCGGCGGCCCGGCGCACGGCGTCGTCGGCCCCCGGCTTGAGATGCAGCACCAGGAACAGGCCGAGGGGGCCGTCCGGGGCGAGAATGGCGGATTGCGCGGTGGGCATGATCGTTTCCGTTGGCGGGATTATCGTTGTGGGAGCCCGATCAGTCGTGCTGGGCCAGCCAGGCCTCCAGCTTGTCGGAGCCGCCGACGAGGGTGCCGTCGATGAACACCTGCGGCACCATGTCGACGCCGCTGACGGCGCGTAGGGCGCGGCCGGTGTAGTGACGGTTGAGCACCAGCTCCTCATAGGGGATGCCGCGGTCCTGCAACAGGCCCTTGGCCTTGACGCAGTAGGGGCAGCCTTCGCGGGTGAACACCACCACTTCCAGCGGCTTTTTGGCGTCGGGCGCGATGTAGCTCAGCATGGTGTCGGCGTCGGAGACCTCGAAGGGATCGCCCGGCTTGTCCGGCTCGATGAACATCTTCACCACCTTGCCGTCCTTTACCAGCATGGAGTAGCGCCAGGAGCGCTGGCCGAAGCCGAGGTCGTCCTTGTCCACCAGCATGCCCATGCCTTCGGTGAACTCGCCGTTGCCGTCGGGGATGAACATGATCTCGTCGGCCTTCTGTTCGGCCTTCCAGGCGTTCATGACGAAGGTGTCGTTGACCGAGACGCAGGCGATGGTGTCGACGCCGTGCTGGCGGAACACCGGCGCCAGTTCGTTGTAGCGCGGCACATGGGAGGAGGAACAGGTGGGGGTGAAGGCGCCGGGCAGGGAGAACAGCACCACGGTCTTGCCCTTGAAAATGTCGTCGCTGGTGATGTCGAGCCACTCATGGCCGCGGCGGGTACGGAACACGACGAAGGGGACACTCTGGCCCTCACGATTCTCTAGCATGGTATTACTCCTTGTGGGCGGCTTGAGCCGGTAGCTTACCGGGATGGCGCCGGGATTAAAAACCTTTTGCCCGGCAGCCGGCGCCTCTACCCGCTACGCTGATGACAACACGGCTGACGCAGGTGGCTGCCATGACTACCTTACGCGAATGGAATGCCCAGTGCCCCTATTGCGGCGAGGAAAACACCTTGCTGATCGACCCGTCGCTGGACGAGCAGGACTATGTGGAGGATTGCCAGGTGTGCTGCCAGCCGATGCGCGTGCGGGCGTCGCTCGATGCGGGTGAGGTGGTGGCGGTGGAGGTGACGCGGGAAAACGATTGAAGCCGCGGTGGCTGCCGTCTGCGATAATCGCAGGCTCATCCCGTACGGTAGCTCCATCATGAATCTGAAACAGCTGCACCTTCTGTGTCACGACCAGCCGGCTGCGATACGTGCCCTGGCGGCGGAGCAGACGCTCGACCCCGTGGTGGCGATGGGCGTGGCCAAGCTGCTGCTGGCCAACGACGGCAATCTCGCCAGCCTGTCGCCGAAACAGCGGCAGTGTTTCGAGCAGGTGCTGCGTCCGTTGATCGAGGCTGCTTCCTAGAGCGCTGCCTGCGTCCTGCCGCCGAACAGCCGTGCGGCGAAGAATACAAGCAGCCCGGCGCTGATGCCGGGTGCCACCGCGTACACCGCCGACGGGCCGTACAGGCTCCAGCCGTACATGGTCGCCACGCCGGCCAGCAGCATGGCGACGGCGACCCGCTCGCTCACGCGCGCGCCCAGGGCGTAGACGGTGAGCAGCGGCGCAAAGGCCGAGGCCAGCACGCCCCAGGCATCGAGCACCAGGTCGTAGACGCTCTTGTTGCCGGACAGGGCAATGCCGAGGGCGCCGAGGGTGACGGCCACGGTGCCCAGCTTGGTGAGCCAGTAGCGATCCTGCCTCTGCCAGTGGAAGTCGCGTGTCAGCGCCGCGGCGCAGCTCAGGATCAGCGAGTCGGCGGTGGACATGGTGGCGGCGAAGATGCCGGCGAGGATCACGCCGACCAGCACCTCGGGCAGCAACTGCAGCGCCAGGGTGGGCAGGGCCAGTTCCGCGTCGAAGCTGTCCGCTTCCGGCAGCAGCAGGCGCGCGCCCAGGCCGACGATGATGGCCGCGCTCCAGAACAGGGTGAACCAGCCGTAGTACCAGACCCGCGCCGCAGGCAGATTGGCGGCGTCGTCCAGCGCCATGAAGCGGATCATGATGTGCGGCTGGCCCACCACGCCGAAACCGGCGAACAGCCAGCCGGCCACGAACAGCAGCGGACCGAGCCAGGGGCCGAATCCTTCCACCGGCGGGAAGGGGGACATGTAACCGGGACCGACCGCATGCAGCCCGGCGACAAAGGCCGTCCAGCCGCCGATCTGATCCAGGGCCACCACCATCAGCAGCGCCATGGCGGCGATCATCACCACGGATTGCGCCGCATCGGTCCAGATGGAGGCGCGGATGCCGCCGGCGAAGGAGTAGAGCAGGACCATCACCGCACCGATCACGGCGCCGGTCCAGTGCTGCCAGCCGAACAGCACCTGCAGGGCCTTGCTGCCGGCGGAGAGCTGGGCCGCGGCATAGGTGCCGAGAAACAGCAGGATCAGCAGGCCGGTGATGAAGCGCAGTACGCGGTAGTTGCCGCCCTGCCAGCGCGACAGCAGGCCGCTGAAGGTGTGCACGTCGCTGCTCTCGGTGGCGAGGCGCACCCGGCGGTGGATGAAGCTGGAGGCGATGAAGTCGCCGCAGATCCAGCCCAGCATCATCCATATCGCCGCCAGCCCGGTGGCGTAGGTGTAGCCGATGAGGCCGATGAACATGTAACCGCTGTTGTTGGTGGCGACGGCGGACAGCGCAGTCAGCCAGGGCGGCACGTTACGCCCGGCGAGCAGATAGTCGATGCTGTTGCGGCGGCTGCGGCGCATCGACCACAAACCGATGGCGACGAAGATCAGCAGAAAGGCGAGAAAACTGGCGACAATCATGCGCACTCCATGACGGGGACTGCGCTTCACCCTACACGACGCAGGGACATGGTTCAAACCGCGCACGTCGCGCAAGGCGCAGAAAACACGTGAAAAACGCAGGGTTTACAGCCCCGGCGGCTTTCGCTAGATTGCACCGCCGCCCGCAAGGGCGGCCACCACACTCCACATTTGTCATTACTCAAGAGATAAAATTATGGATGCCACTGCAATCGGAGCCGTTTTGGGCGTCGTCGGCTCAATCATTGTGTTCGTGTTTCTCGGCGTGCGTATCACGCAGCTGATGAAGACCTGCAATTCGCAGGACTGAGCAGACACGAAAGGGGGCGCGAGCCCCCTTTTCTGTTTGCGCCGGCATGGAACCCGGTAGAGTGGTCCCGGTCATTAATCACAGGTCAGGTTTCGAGAGGTAGCTGCGATGAAGCGTCTGTTGTTCACATTGTTGTCACTGGGCCTGTTGCTGCAAGCGCCGCTGCTGCGCGCGGCCGGCGATATGTTGACCGCACCCGAGGCGCAGGCCGCCGTCGAGGCGGGCAAGATCACCCTCATCGATATCCGCACGCCGCCGGAGTGGCGCCAGACCGGTGTGGCCAAGGGGGCGATCCTGATCAACATGCATCATCCGCAGGGTGCGCAGGGCTTCATGGCCGAGGTGCTGCAAAAGGTGGGCGGCGACAAAAATGCGCCCATCGGCCTGATCTGCCGCACCGGCAACCGCACCACCCAGGTGCAGAAATACCTGGAGGCCCAGGGCTTCACCAAGATATACAACGTCAGGGAAGGCATGGCCGGCAGCGCCGCCGGTCCCGGCTGGCTGCGCCGCGGCCTGCCGGTGGAGCAGTGCACGCGCTGCTAGAATCGAACTCGAAAATCCAAAGCCTAAAGATTAACCACGGGGGACACGGGGAACACACGGGTGTTATAGGCACAAAGGGTCTTATCCTGGTATCCCCCGTGGTTTGCTGTTTTCTTCTTCCAAATTTTGAGATGGCTCCTAGTCTTTCCGGACAGGCCCTCTCCGCTTGGGTGACAGGGTGTAGGGTGCGCATGGCGCACCGTTCAAACGCGTGCTGGTGCGCGGTGCGCACCCTACGCAGGACTATCACGGAGGCATCATGCTGGTGACATTCCATAGCCGCGCCTACGCCGACATCACCCTGTTCGGCGATGTCGCGCAGACATTGCTCAGGATGATGGGCCACAGCGGCACCGTGCCCGGCGCCCTGCCTGCTGCGGATATCCCGGCGGCGAGTGCGCGCCTGCGGAGTGCGCTGGCGGCACAGCAGGCGGCGGCAACGCCGCCGGACGCCGAAGGGGAAGAGGGTGGGGAAGATGACGAGGAGGCGAAGCCGCCGCTCAACGTGCGCGCCCTGCCCCTGCTGGAACTGCTCGATGCATCGGCCCGTGCCGGCCGTGACGTGATGTGGGATTGAGGCACGGTCGTTTGGCGTGGCCGCTTGTGCCATGATCACCGCCTGATTCGTTTCCCCCGGTTCCCCCATGCCCCCATCCCGCTGGGACATCTTCTGTTCGGTCGTCGACAACTTCGGCGACATCGGCATCTGCTGGCGCCTGGCGCGGCAGCTGGCCGCCGAACATGATCTGCACGTCCGCCTGTGGGTGGACGACCTCGCCTCCTTCCGCCGCATCAACCCGGACATCGATCCGGCCGCCGCGGTGCAGCACAGCCGCGGCGTCGAGATATGCCGCTGGGACGCACCCTTTCCCGCCGTCGGGCCCGATGACATTGCCGAGGTGGTCATCGACACCTTCGCCTGCACCCTGCCCGAGCCCTACCTGCGCGCCATGGCGGCCCGCAAGGAGGCGCCGCGCTGGGTCACGGTGGAACACCTCAGCGCCGAGGACTGGGTGGCCGGCTGCCATGGCCTGGCCTCGCCGCAGCCGCAGCTGCCCCTGACGCGGCACTTTTTCTTCCCCGGTTTTGTCCCCGGCAGCGGCGGCCTGCTGCGCGAGCGCGAGCTGCTGGTGCAGCGCCGCGCCTTCCAGGCCGATGCAGCCGCCCGGGCGGCGTTCTGGGCCGGGCTCGGCGTGCCGCCGGGGGACGACGAACTGCGCCTGTCGCTGTTCGCCTACGACTGCGAAGACATCATTCCTCTCCTGCGCCGCTGGGAGGGCTCGTTGCAGCCGCTGCGCTGCCTGGTGCCGGAGGGCGCGCTGGCACGGCGCATGGGTTCGGTGTACGGCGTCGAGGCCGCGCCCGGCGCCTGTTTCGGCACCGGGGCCTTGACCGTGCAGGTGTTGCCCTTTGTGGAGCAGGACCTGTACGACCGCCTGTTGTGGGCCTGTGACGTCAATTTCGTGCGCGGCGAGGACTCCTTCGTGCGCGCGCAGTGGGCCGGCCGGCCTCTGGTGTGGCAGCCCTACCGCCAGGATGAGGATGCCCACAGCCACAAGCTGGAGGCCTTTCTGCACCTCTATTGCGCCGGGCTGGGACCGCTGGAGGCGGCGGCGCTGGGCGACATGTGGCGGGCCTGGAACCGCGAGGCCGGCATGGCGGCGCACTGGGACGCCTTCCTCGCCCACCGCGTCGCCTATGCCGTGCACGCGGAGCTGTGGGCGCGACAAATGTCGGATTTGGGCGATTTGGTTACGAATCTGGTGTTCTTTTGCCGAAAACCTTTATAATTCGGCCCTCTTTTCCACCCAGACAGTACCCTCACTATGAAAACCGCACAGGAAATCCGCGCCGGCCAGGTCATCATGGTCGGCAATGACCCCATGGTTGTGCTGAAGGCCGAGTTCAACAAATCGGGCCGCAACGCCGCCGTGGTGAAGATGAAGATGAAGAATCTCCTCACCAACGCCGCCATGGAGACGGTGTACCGCGCCGACGACAAGTTCGAGACCGTGATCCTGGAAACCAAGGACGTCACCTACTCCTACTTCGCCGATCCCATGTACGTGTTCATGGACGAGGAGTACAACCAGTACGAAATCGAAGCGGAGAACATGACCGACGCGCTGAAGTACCTGGAAGACGGCATGCAGTGCCAGGTGACCTTCTACAACGGCAAGGCGATCGCTGTGGACCTGCCCACCACCGTGGTGCGCGAAATCGTCTACACCGAGCCGGCCGCCAAGGGCGACACCTCCGGCAAGGTGATGAAGGTCGCCAAGCTGAACACCGGTTACGAAATCTCCGTGCCGGCCTTCGTCGAGATCGGCGACAAGATCGAAATCGATACCCGCACCGACGAGTACCGCAGCCGCGCCAAGTAAGCGCGCCGCGCAGTGAAATGAAAAAGGGGCAACCGCGAGGTTGCCCCTTTTCTTTTACCTGAACAAAAAGCCTTCAACGCAAAGACGCGAAGAGCGCAAAGGACCGCAAAGAGTACTTAAGAAGGAGCAGACTTCGTAGGGTGGATGCGTTGTGTTTATCCACCCTACTGCTCCCGCAAATCAATCTTGGCGTTCTTTGCGGCCTTCGCGTCTTTGCGTTTAACGGCTTGTTACGCGCAGCTGCCGCAGCAGCCGACGCCCAGCTTGCTCTTGATGGTGCTCACCACGGTCTCGCTGGAGGTGGCGTTGATGTCGAGCAGCATGCCCTTCTTGCGGTAGTAATCGGCCAGCGGCGCGGTCTTCTCATTGTAGGTGTCGAGACGCTTGCTGATGGCTTCCTCGGTTTCGTCGTCGCGCTGGATCACCGGGCTGCCGCACTTGTCGCACACGCCTTCCTTCTTGGTCGGCTTGCTCTTGACGTTGTAGATCTCCTGGCAGGCGGAGTTGGAGCAGGTGCGGCGGGTGGTCAGGCGATCGAGGATCACTTCACGCGGCACATCCAGGTTCACGGCGAAGTCCAGCTTGATGCCCAGCTTGTCCAGCATGCCGCCCAGCGCCTCGGCCTGCGGGATGGTGCGCGGGAAGCCGTCGAGCAGGAAGCCCTTGGCGCAGTCCGGCTGCTGCAGGCGCTCGCCCATGATGCCGAGGATCAGGTCGTCCGGCACCAGGTCGCCGGCCTTCATGAAGGCGTCGGCCTTCTTGCCCAGCTCGGTGCCTTCCTTGACGGCGCCACGCAGGATGTCGCCGGTGGAAATCTGTACGGAACCGTCCATCGCGGTCAGCAGCTTGGCCACGGTACCTTTGCCGGCGCCGGGGGCGCCCAGAAGAATCAATCGCATGTCTTTCGTCTCCGAGTAATTGAATTATTGTCGTTGGCAGGACAGTCGTGCTGTCGGGCGGACCCCGATTCTAACGGTTGAGGCCCGGAGATGACGGCAAATAATCGTTATCGGCGCATAAGCAGAATTGCAGTGCTGCCGCTGCGGTCCCCTCACGGGACGATATGCTCTACACTGGTTTTTCTGTGTCTGGTCCAAGTCTGCCGATGCCACGCGCTGCCGCACTTATCGTCCTCTGCTGTCTTGTCGCTGCGCCGCCGCTGCGGGCGCAGGAGTCGTATCTGGCCTGGCAGGCGGACAATCTCGCCATCGAGGCACCCCTCGGCGGCCTGCGCGGCGATGCGGCGCGCGGCCGCGGCATCGCCGCCTCGCGCGACAAGGGCAACTGCATCTCCTGCCACATGCTGCCCATTCCTGAAGAGCCCATGCACGGCACCCTGGCGCCGCCGCTGTTCGGCGTCGGCGCCCGCCTCAGTGCCGGCGAACTGCGCCTGCGGGTGGTGGACGAGAAGGTGGTGAACCCCGAGACCATCATGCCGGCCTTCTACGGCGACCCCGCGCGCTATTACCGGCCCCATCCCGAATTCGCCGCCACCATACTCACGGCGCAGGAGGTGGAGGATGTGGTGGCCTATCTGGTGACGCTGCAATGATCCTAGAAACCGCAGTTGACCGCTTTGTGGTTCATGTAAGTAGAGTGGAGTGCAAATGTTTTTGACTTCGGCAGGCCTCGCCGAATGGGTTAGGGCGCTACGTACCCGATTGCACGCCTGGCGCGCCCGCTGGCGGTGTTGCTCCTCCTTGCAGGGGAAGGCCCTGCGGCGTCGTCGCGCCTTGCCAGCGAACGCGCCAGGGCACACTCGGGCACGTCCAACGGCGGTTTCTAGGATGAAACATGCCGCATACCTGCTGCTGGCGTTGCTGCCGCTGCATGCGACGGCCTGGGAGCAGCCGGTGTCGGGCTACGCCTACCTGCCGGAGCAGGTGCAGGCGATGCAGGATGATCCCATCGAGAATCCCGGCATGTTCGCGGTGGACGAAGGCCGCGCACTGTTCAACACGCCCGGCTACAACGGCAAGTCCTGCGCCTCCTGTCACGGCACCGACGGCATGAAGCTCGAGCCACAGTCCCTGGCGCGCTACCCGGTATACAGCGCCGCACGCAAGGGGCCGCTCACCCTGCAGCAGCGCATCAACGACTGCCGCGAGAATCGCCTCGACGAGTTTCCCCTGCCCTATGACGATGCGGATCTGATCCGGCTGGAGACCTTTGTGCGCCACCGCGCCCGCGGCGCGAAGGTGAACGTGGACGTAAGCGGACCGCTGCGGCCCTGGTACGAGGCGGGCAGGGCCCTGTACCACACCCGCATCGGCCAGCTCGACATGGCCTGCACCCATTGCCACGACCGCTATGTGGATCTGCGCCTGCGCGATCAGGTGCTCAACCAGGGCCACAGCAACGCCTTTCCCGCCCATCGCCTGCTGAGCGGCGACATCTCCAGCCTGCACGGCAAGTTCCGCGACTGTTACGCCACGCTGCGTGCGCTGCCCTTCGAGGTGGGTTCCGATGAATTCATCAGCCTGGAGGTGTATCTCAACGCGCGCGGCAACGGCCTGGCCATCGAGACGCCGGGGATCCGGCGATGAAGTGGTGGCCCGCGCTGCTGTTGCCGCTCACGCTGCCGCTGCACGCGGCGGAGCCGACGGCGGAGGAGCTGGAGCGCTGGTTCGAGGACGACAGCCGTGCGCAGCCCTACGATTTCGACGTCAACAGCGGTGAGCTGGAGTTTCTCGCCGTGGCGCCGGACAAGCGCATTCCCCATTCGCGCAACGGCCTGACGCTCAACGCCGGCAGCCTGGACGACGGCTGGGTGGAGCAGGCGCAGTGCCATGAAAATCTCGATCCGGTGCCCCTGGCCGAGGTGGTGTACAGCTACCGCGAGATGCGCGACCTGCGTGTGGTGTCGGCCCAGGGCATCGGCCGCGCCTGGGTCGAAGGGCAGTCGGTGCAGATGGAGAACATCGAACGGGGCGCCGTGCTGTGCGTCGCCGCGGCGGCGCGTCTGTTGCGCCGCGAAGGCGAGGAGTATGTACTGCGCAACGGGCCGTTCCAGCGCCGCTTCCTCGACGGCTATTTTCCGCTGCGCGTCACCCTGACCCTGGACTACCCGGCGCAGCGCCTGCGGGTGGCGAGCATAGACCCGCCGCCGCAGCCGGGCTTTGCCGTGCGGCAGTCGCCCGGCCGTATCGTCCTGGAGGCCCTGTTCGAGGGCAGGCTGTATACCGAGGTACGCTTTCGCGCCGTGCCTGCTCCCTAGGGCGGCTCACTTGGCCCAGCGCTGTTCCTCCACCGCCAGCTGGCGCAGTCCGCGCAATGCCGTGGCCAGGTGGGGCTCGCGCCGATCGGTGGGATAGACCACATAGGCCGGCATGGAGAACAGCGGGCTGCCCTCCACCAGGTACAGGCGTTCCTGTTGCAGCAGACGGCGCACGAAGCGCAGCGGCAGGTAGGCCGAGCCGCCGTTGTGCAGCAGGCACTGCATGGCCAGCCAGCCGATGTTGGCGGCCAGGGCCAGGGGCGGTATGTCGGCGTGATGGGTCGTGAACTGGGCATGGAATTCCTGGCCCCAGTCGATGTGGACGTAGCCTGGATCGGGCCAGCCCCGTGCCGGATCGGTGCTCACCAGCAGCAGGGTTTCATCGAACAGCCGTTCAATCCCCAGGCCCGGCCGGCTTTCCGGGGTGTACATCACGCCGATGTCGATGCTGCCCTGCACCAGCCCCTGAATCATCTCCTCTTCCATGGCGGTTTCCATGCGCAGCGAGATATCGGCCGCCTCCTGCCGCATCCAGCCCACCCACTGCGGCAGATAGCCCTCCCACAGGGCGATGCGTGCCGCGAGGGTCAGGCTGCCGCTGAAGCCGGCCGGCAGGCCGATTTCGTGGCGGGCCTGCTCCAGGGTCTGCACCAGGGTCTTGGCGTGGCGCAGAAAGCGTTTGCCGGCCAGGGTCAGTTCGGCGCCGCCGCGGCCGCGGCGGAACAGCCGCGCCCCCAACTGGTTTTCCAGTGCCTGGATACGCGCACTGACCGTGGACTGGGTGACGTGCAGGCGGGCGGCGGCGCCGACGAAATTGCCGGTGGCGGCGACGGCGAGAAAGGTGCGGGCGAACTCGATCTCCATGGCGGGCCTCTTTGTATCGAATTTTCAGATATTAACATGCGAAAAATATCGTTTGTCCGATTGTAAGGCCGCCCATACCATGATTCAGCGCAATAAACGGCGGCAGCGGTCCGCCGGCAAGCACCGTGAGGAGGGCTGCATCATGATTGCCGACAAAGAGGGGTATACCGTGGCGACCGACGAGGAGGGGTATCTGGTGGACCCCGCCCACTGGGACGAGCACGTGGCGCAGCAGCTGGCCTGGCAGGAACAGCTGGACCTGAGCGACGAGCACTGGCAGGTGTTCCGTTTCATGCGCGCCTACTACGCGGAACACCAGATCGCGCCGGACGCCCGCTTCACCATCAAGTTCCTGGCCGATGAGCTGGGCTACGGCCGCAAGGCGCAGAACCACCTGTTCAAGCTGTTTCCCTACGGCTATGTGAAACAGGCCTGCAAGATCGCCGGCATGAAGCGCCCGCGTGCCTGGAGTACCGGTTGATGCGGCAAGTGCTGGCGGCGGTACAGGCAAGGCTGCTGCTCTGCCTGCGGCAGGACGACCATCCGGCCAGTCACCGGGAGAAACTGATCTCGGCCCTGGGCGGCTTCATCGGCATCCTGCTGGTGTTCTGGGTCAGCGCCGGGGTGCTGGATCTGCACGGCACCGCCCTGGTGGTGGGTTCGATGGGCGCCTCGGCGGTGCTGCTGTTCGCGGTGCCCCACGGCAGTCTGTCGCGGCCCTGGCCCCTGCTGGGCGGGCATTTGCTATCCGGTGCCGTGGGCGTGACCTGCGCCCAGTGGCTGGCCGATCCGCTGCTCGCCGCGCCGCTGGCGGTGGCCGTGTCCATCGCAGTGATGTATTACCTGCGCTGCCTGCACCCGCCGGGCGGGGCGACGGCCCTGGTGGCCGTGGTGGGCGGTCCGCAGATCCATGCCCTGGGCTATGCCTTCCTGCTGGAGCCGGTGCTGGTGAACGTGCTGGTGATGCTGGCCGCGGCGGTGCTGGTCAATTATCCCTTCCCCTGGCGGCGCTATCCCCGCGCCCTGCTTCCCCTGCCGCCCCCCGCGCCGGTTCCGGCCCGGGTGGGCGAGAAGCTGGTCATCGCCCACAGCGACCTGGTGTACGCCCTGTCGGAACTGGATTCCTACATCGACGTCAGCGAGGACGACCTGCTGCAAATCTATGCCCTGGCGGTACGCCATGCGGCGGAACCGGCGGCGGTGCCTGCGGCAGACGGTGCGGCGGCGATGGTGCGTTGCTGAGCGCTTCAGTGCCGTTGCGCCGATTCGCGCCCGGGTTTGCTCCAGCGGAAGATGCGCATGGGGGGAATGTTGAGCGGCTCCATGTCCACCTCCGGCGTGCCGAAGATCGGGCGGGCCAGCTCGGCTACCCGGCCGCTGACCTGATAGGCGACAAAGTGTCCGCCCGGCATGAGCGTTGTGGCGATGGTGTCGAGAATTTCGCGGCCCACGGCGGGCGCCAGGGTGGAGAAGGGGATGCCTGAGATCACCATTTGCGGCGCGCCGAGATCGTAGCGGGCGAGGGCTTCGCGCAGGTGCCGGGCGTCGCCGTGATGGGCGGTGAAACGCCGGTCGCTGATGTGGTGCAGCAGTGCGAACAGATCCGGATTCAATTCGATGCTGAGCAGCCGTGCCTCAGGCGCCATGGCGCGAAGCAGCGCGCGGGTGGTGCCGCCGTTGCCGGGACCGAGCTCGACGATGAGCGCGGCCTCGCTCACGCCGGGGTGGCCGGCGATGCGTTGTTCGAGAAAACGCGAGCTGGGCGTGATGGAGCCAAGCTGCAGCGGGTGGCGGAGAAACTGCTGAAAGAACTCCCAGCGCCCGGGCGCCCCGTTGAGGGATGGTTTCATGGCGAATCCCCTCCGCTGCCGATCAGTATTCAATCTTCGCCTGTGCCGCGTCGGTGAGGCGCGCGCCCAGGGCATCGACGCAATCCGGGTCGAACAGCGTGCCGCGATACTGGCGCAGGTAGGCGTAGCCTTCCTCCGGCGTGATTCCCTGGCGATAGGTGCGGCCGTCGGTGATGGCGTCGAAGACGTCGGCGACGGCGGTGATGCGTCCGGCCAGCGGAATCGCATCGCCCGCCAGGCCGTCGGGATAACCGCTGCCGTCGTAGCGCTCGTGGTGCGTGAGGGCTATCTCGGCGCCCAGCTGCAATACCTCGGTTCCGCCGCTCTTCAGGATTTCATAGCCGATGCGCGGATGCGCGCGCATCACTTTCCGATCGTCGTCGTCATAGCGGCTGGGCTTGTGCAGCACCTGGTCGGGAATGCCGATCTTGCCGATGTCGTGCAGCGAGGCGCCGAAGGTGATGTGCCGGCATTGCTGCTCCGGCAGATCCAGCCCGGCGGCGATTACGCCGGCGATGCGTCCGGTACGGCGGTCGTGGTTGCCGGTGATTTCATCGTGCAGCATGTCGGCGCGCCCCAGCGCCTCCGTCAGCATCGGCCCCGCATGCGCCGTTCGCCGCGCCGCCAGTCGGCAGTGCTGTTTCAGTGTTGCAGTGAGCGCATGCTGTTTGCGATGCAATTCGAGCAGCAGGCGGACGCGCTGCTGCCATTCCCAGGGTGCGACAGGACGTTTCAGATATTCGGTCGCGCCGACCGCCAGCGCCTGCAACGACTCCAGCGGATGATCGGCATCCACTTCGGTAATGATGGAAATGTCCGGATGCTCGCGCCGCAAGGTGCCGACGGCGCGCAGGGCGAGGGGCGTATTGTCCGTGCTGACCAGCGCCAGGAACGAATCACGACAGCCCGCCAGTTGCGCCAGGCGGTTCAGGTCCATGGTGTGTTCGCTGCAGATGCGGTGATCGAGGGCACCGATCACGTCGCCGAGGGAGGCGCCGCGCTCGCGGCTATCGGAAAAAATCAGTACGGGCCACATTGTTATCCTCCAGTGCAAATGGCGTATCTGGTGGATGGGTACAAAAGTATAGACGGAAAAATCCCCTTTTCGTTTCGCCGCATCCAGTCCGATGGATGCACATCGTGCGAACAACCATGCCACGTGAAACGTGTGTAAGGGAATACCGACGCGGTGGGGTCGATGCCGTAGTTTCACGCTGGGGCTGACACCTGAGATCGCGCGCAATTGATGCAATTTCAGCCTTTCCGGTTTGACTTCACTGCGGCCCGGGCCTAGATGTCTAGACACTGTGCGCCTTCGTACGACGCGCACCTCTCGTCGTCGCTCTCCCCGAAATCAAACACAGGAGTCACCATCATGGTTAGTCGTCGCAAATTCGCCGGCCTTGCGCTGGCCAGCTCCGCCGCCGCAATGTTCGCCACCGTTTCGGGGCAGGCCATCGCGGGCAATGAAGGCAAGGTCAAGTGCTGGGGTGTCAACGCCTGCAAGGGAAAGTCCGACTGCAAGGCGCCGGGTGCCGACTGCAAGGGCAAGAATGACTGCAAGGGCAAGGGTTTCGTGGAAATGTCGCGCCATGCCTGTGAGGCGGTCGGCGGCTCGGTGCGTAAGGATTCTTGAGGGGGCGCGTGATGGATACACGTACAAGCCTGCCGGCGGCAGGCTTCGGCCTCGGCCTGCGTCGTCAGCACTACAGGGATGTGGTGGCGGCACGCCCCAGGGTCGACTGGTTCGAGATCATCTCCGAGAATTACATGGAGGCCGGCGGCCGGCCCCGTCATTACCTCGAACAGGTGCGTGCCGATTATCCCGTCACGATGCACGGCGTTTCGCTGTCCATCGGCAGCGTCGATGCACTGAACTACGAATACCTGCACATGCTGCGCGAACTGGCCGCCTTCATCGAGCCGGCACGCATTTCCGATCACCTATGCTGGACCGGTGTGGATCACACCAATCTGCACGACCTGTTGCCGCTGCCCTACACCGAAGAAGCCTTGTACCACGTGGTACGACGGGTGGAGCAGGTGCAGGAATTTCTCGGCCGCCGTTTGCTGCTGGAGAACGTGTCCAGCTATGTGAGCTACGCGGCGTCGGATATGCAGGAGTGGGAGTTCCTGGGGGAGGTGGCGACGCGTGCCGATTGCCACATCCTGCTCGACGTGAACAATGTGTATGTCAGCGCGCACAACCACGGCTTTGACGCGCAGCGCTATATCAAGGCGCTGCCGGCGGCAAGGGTGAAGCAGATCCACCTCGCCGGCCACAGCGCCAGCGGTGCGCACCTGATCGACACGCACGACGCCGCCATCGTCGACCCGGTGTGGGACCTGTATGCCTACACCGTGCGGCAGCTGGGGCCGGTGGCGACGATGATCGAGCGTGACGACAACATCCCGCCGCTGGATGCGCTGGTGCAGGAGCTGGATATGGCACGCACCGTTGCGGCCGGTGCCGCCAGCGAGTGTGTGGCGTGAGCGGGCTGGGGGAGTTGCAGCGCAGCGTGCGCAACTATCTGCTGCGCGGCGGCGAGTGCGCATTGCATGTTGCGGCAGCGTCACCGGACGCCGGCGCGCGCCTCGGCATTTATGCCAATGCCTACCGTTTGCGCCTGCACGAGGCACTGGCCACGGACTACACCCTGCTGGCCGCCTGGCTGGGCGAGGAGCGTTTCACCCGCCTGCTGGACGACTACCTCGCCGCGCATCCTTCCAGCCATTTCAACATCCGCTGGTTCGGTTGCCGGATGGCGGAGTTCGTTGCCGGTACCGCGCCGTGGAGCGATGAGCCGGTGCTGGCGGATTTGGCCGAATTCGAGTGGGTGCAGGGCCTGAGTTTCGATGCGCCCGATGCGCCCCTGCTGGAGGCCGCCGCCGTTGCTTCCCTGCCCGCCACGGCGTGGGAGAGTCTGTGCGTCAGCTTTCACCCCGCGGTGCACAGGCGCGATTTCCGCTGGAACGCACACGAGCTGTGGCATGCCTTGCAGGAGGGCAGGCCGCTGCCGCCGCCGGTGGAGTATGTGGTGCCGGTGCCGTGGCTGTTCTGGCGCCGTGAGCACCACAGCTATTACACCTCGCTGGACCGCGACGCGGCCCGTGCCCTGGACCTTGCGCTGGACGGCGCCGATTTTCCCACCGTGTGTGTGGCGCTGCGCGCCTGGTGGCCGGACGACGTGGTGCCGCAGCGGGCGGCCTCACTGCTCAAGAGCTGGGTGACCGAGGGCTTCGTCAGCGGGCTGTGCATAGGCGCGGTGCCGCGGGGTGCGTCGCGCTGCGCGGCTGCCGCCCACCGCTCCCGCCACAGCGGGGAGTTCGCTCCGCGCCGCTGACGTCGCGCTACAGCGTGCGCAGCACCGCCAGCGGGCTGCGCCGTACCACGCGGCGCGTGCCCCAGTAGCCGGCGGCGCCGATCAGCACCGCGCCGATGGGCGGCAGCAGCAGCCACAGCGGCCACTTGAACACATACTCCAGCTGGAACACCCGCGTGTACAACTGCCAGGCGATGAGTTCGCTGCCGGCGGCGGCGAACACACCTGCAAGGGCGCCGAGCAGGGCGTATTCGGCGAGATGGCCGGCGCGCAGCTGGTAGCGGCTGGCACCCAGGGTGCGCAGCAGCGCGCCCTCATACAGCCTTTCGTCAAGGCTGGCCTGCAAGGCGGCGTAGAGCACGGCAAAGCCCGCCAGCAGCACGAAGATCAGCACGTACTCCACCGCCAGCGTCACCTGCTCCATGATGCGTCGCACCTGTGCCATCAGCCGCTCCAGATCGATCACCGTCACCGCGGGGAAATCGCGCGCCATCTGCGCCATGGCGGCGCGCTGTTGCGGCGCCGCGTAGAGGCTGGTCATCCAGGTGGCGGGCTGCGCGTCGAGCACGCCGGGCGGAAAGATGACGAAGAAGTTGGGCCGGAAGGAATCCCACTTCACCGTGCGCAGGCTGGCCACCCGTGCTTCCAGCTCGCTGCCGCCGAAGGTGAACAGCAGGGTGTCGCCGACGCGGGCGCCGAGACGTTCGGCCAGTTTCGCCTCCAGGGAGGTCAGCGGCTGTCCTGCATCCTGTGCGCTCCACCAGCGGCCGGCGACGATGGCGTTGTCCTCCTGCAGGGTAGTGCTCCAGGTCAGGTTCAGCTCGCGGTTTACCGCACCGCCGCCGTCGTCCCCCGGTGCCAGCACCTGCTCCACCGGAACGCCGTTGACCGCGCTGAGCCGGCCGCGCACCAACGGATAGAGCTGCGCACTCTCGATGTTCTGCCGACGCAGGAAATCCCCGAAGCGGCCCACCTCGTCGGGCAGCACGTTGACCACGAAGTGATTGGGCGCCCGTTCCGGCAGCTGCGACTGCCAGGTGCTGAGCAGATCGTTGCGCAGCAGGGCGATGAGCGCCATGGCCATCAGGGTCAGGCCGAAGGCGAGGATCTGCCCGGCACCGGACCAGGGGCGGCGCCACAGGTTGTTGAGGCCGTAGCGCCAGGCGACGCCGGCGCCGTGGCGCAGGCCGCGGCTGGCGCGCAACAGCAGCCAGGCCAGTACCGCCAGCAGCAGCAGGGCCGCCGCCGCGCCGCCGAGCACGCTCAGGGTGAGGGTGGCGCTGCCGGTGTAGCGGCCCATCAGCAGGGTCATCGCCCCCAGCGCGGCGCCGTACACCAGCCAGGCGCGCAGCGGCAGCGGCGTCAGTTCGCGGCGCAGCACGCGCAGGGCCGGCACTTGGCGCAGGCGCAGGATCGGCGGCAGGGCGAAACCGGCCAGCACCACCAGGCCGGTGAGCAGGCCCAGCAGGGCCGGCAGCGGTCCCGGCGGCGGCAGGCGCGCCGGCAACAGCTCCTGCAACAGCAGGAACAGACCGCCCTGCGCCGCGGCCCCCAGGACCACGCCCAGGCCGCTGCCGAGGAGGCCGAGCAGCAGCAGTTGCGGCAGGTAGAGGGCGAGGATGTCGCGCTGGCTGGCGCCGAGGCAGCGCAGCATGGCGCTGACGTCGAAGTGGCGCTCGCTGTAGCGGCGCGCGCCCATGGCGATGGCGACGCCGGCCAGCAGCACGGCGGCAAGGCTGGCCAGGCCCAGGTAGCGTTCGGCCCGCTCCAGCGCCGCGCCCACCGTGGGCCGTCCCTCGCGCACATCGATGAGCCGGTGGCTGGGTTCCAGCTGCGGGCTGAGCCAGGCCTTGTAGCGCGCCAGGGCGTCGGCCTCGCCGGCGAACAGGTAGTGCAAAGTGACACGGCTGCCGGGGCCGAGGATGCCGGCGGCCTCCACGTCGGCGCGGCTGATGAGTACCCGTGGCGCCAGGGCGGCGAGGTTGCCGCCGCTGCCCGGTTCGAAGGCGATGAGCCGGGTCACCCGCAATTCCCGATCGCCCAGGCTGAGGCTGTCGCCCACCGCCATGTCGAGCAGGGGCAGCAGCCGCGCCTCCACCCAGGCCTCGCCCGGCGGCGGGCTGCCCGCGGCGTTGCGTTCCTCGCCGTAGGGCGTGTCGCTGATGCGCAGGCTGCCGCGCAGGGGGTAGTGGGCGCTTACCGCCTTGATGCCGGCGAGCTGCATTCCGGGGCCGTGCATCACCATGCTGGGGAAGGTCAGCACCTCGTCCCGGCGCAGGCCCAGGGACTCCGCCTGTGTGATCCAGGCGGCGGCGACGGGGCGGGGGCTTTGCAGGATCAGATCGGCGCCGAGCAGTTCCGCCGACTGTCCGGCCATGGCCTGTTGCAGCCGGTCGGTGAAGAAGCCGATGGCCGAGGTGGCGCCCACGGCGATCACCAGGGCGGCGAACAGGATGCGCAGCTCGCCTGCGCGCCAGTCGCGCAGCAGGAGGCGCCAGGCCAGTTTCAGTCGATTCATCGTAAAAACCATGTCAGTCCGCAAATGAACGCAAATAGACGCAAATGTTCATAGCACCACCAAGGGCGATCTGCTTACCCGGCGGATGAATGCAGTGCGGCTGCCTCGCGGCTTTGGCCTGCTGCAGAATTTGCGTTTATTCGCGTTCATTGGCGGACACCCTCTTTGGTGCTTTCATCCGCCACCACCCGGCCGGCATCGAGGTGCAGGCGGCGGCCGCAGCGGGCGGCCAGCTTGTCGTCGTGGGTGACCAGGATCAGGGTGGTGCCCTGTTCGGCGTTGAGCTCGAACAGCAGGTCGATGATGCGGCCGCCGGTACGGGCGTCGAGATTGCCGGTGGGTTCGTCGGCGAACAGCACGGCCGGATGGGTGGCGAAGGCGCGGGCGATGGCCACCCGCTGCTGCTCGCCGCCGGACAATTGCTTGGGATAGTGATCGAGGCGCTGCTCCAGGCCGACGCGCTGCATCAGCTGCCCGGCGCGGGCGGCGGCATCGGCCTGGCCGGCCAGCTCCAGCGGCAGCATGACGTTCTCCAGGGCGGTGAGGCCGGGCAGCAGCTGGAAGGTCTGGAACACGAAGCCCACCTTCTGCCCGCGCAGGCGGGCGCGGCCGTCCTCGTCGAGGGCGTTCAGCTCCTCGCCGGCCAGGGTGATGCGGCCGCTGCTGGGCAGGTCGAGGCCGGCCAGCAGGCCGATGAGGGTGGACTTGCCCGAGCCGGAGACGCCGACGATGGCGAGGCTCTCGCCGGCGGCCACGGTGAAGCTGACGTCCTGCAAAATGGTGAGTGTGCCGCCGTGGATGTCGACTTGCTTGCCGACGGCCTCGGCAGTGACAATGGTTCCCGTCATGCGTAATTTCCTTGTTGCCCTGTTGCTGCTCATTGTCGCCTGTAATCTGCAGGCCGGCACGCTGCTGGTGCTGGGCGACAGCCTCAGCGCCGGTTACGGCCTGGAGCCGGGGCAGGGTTGGGTGGTGTTGTTGCAGCAGCGGCTGGAACAGCGCGGCCTGCCGCATCGGGTGGTGAACGCCAGCATCAGCGGCGAGACCACGGCGGGCGGGCTGGCGCGCCTCGCTGCGCTGTTGGACCAGCATCGCCCCGATTGGTTGCTGCTGCAACTGGGCGCCAACGACGGCCTGCGCGGCCTGTCGCTGGATGCCATGGAACGCAACCTGGACAATATCGTGATGCGGGCCACACAGCGCGGGATCAAGGTGGTGCTCATCGGCATGCAGATCCCGCCCAATTACGGCCGCGTCTATACCGAGCGTTTTGCCGCCGTCTACCGCGAGCTGGCGGCCAGGCATCGGTTGCCCTTCGTGCCCTTCCTCATGGAGCGCGTCGCCCTCGACCCTGAGTTGATCCAGCCCGATCAGCTGCATCCCAATGCCGCTGGCCAGCCGTTGCTGCTGGAGACGGTGTGGCCGGTGCTGGAGGGGGTAATTCAAAATTCAAGATTCAAGATTGAAAATTAAGAAGACGGCGATAGCCTTTTTTGAATTTTGAATTTTGAATTTTGAATTTTGAATTTTGAATTTTGAATTTTGAATTTTGAATTTTGAATCCATCACCGCACCCGCGGCGCCGGATCGCGCAGCACCAGCGGCGGATCGGAGAAGGGGGCGAGGCGCTCGATGAAGTCGACCAGGTCGAGCATGGGCGAGCCGCGGAAGAAGCGGGTCATGGGGCGGTCCATCCAGATGCGGTCGGCATAGAGATGGATTTCGTGCGGCAGGTCGCCGACGCCGTCGCCGTCGCGGTCGAAGCCTTGATAGTTGTCCCAGGAGTTGCCGCGCCAGTCGTTGGCGCGGGCGCTGGTGGGTGCGCTGATGGCGATGTCCTGCAGATTGTGCTCGAAGCGGTTGCCGTGAATGATGTGGCCGCCTTTTTCGCCGTAGAAATACATGGCGACGTCGTTGTAGGCCAGGCGGTTGTTTTTCAGATCCAGGATGTTTTCCGGGTGGGTGGGGGAGTTGGACTGCACGCCGACGGCGCAGTGCAGGATCTCGTTGTCCTCGGCCACCACGCCGGAACTGTCCTTTACCGCCAGCCCGGCACCGGAGGCGCTGCGCAGGTGGTGCATGCGATTGCCGCGCAGGGTGTTGTCGTCGGAGTAGACCACCACGATGCCCGTGGTGTTGCCGTCGATGGTGTTGTCCTCCAGCAGGTTGCCCGGTGCGTACACCAGTTGCATGCCGACGCCGCTGCGGCGGATGTCGTTGCCGATGACGCGGTTGTCCGGCGAGTTGATGAGCAGGATGTCGCGCACGTCGTGCAGGGCGTTGCCCTCGATCAGGTTGTCGCTGCTGTACCACAGGCGCAGGCCGTCGCCGCGCATGTTCACCTCGAAGGGCTTGGAGCTGATGCGGTTGCGGCGCACCGTGTTGCGCCGCGCCTGGCGCAGGTGGATGCCGAACAGCGCGTCGTCGATGACGTTGTCCTCGATGAGGTTGTCGCTGCCCTCCACCAGGATGCCGGCGTCGACACTGTCGTGGGCCTCCCCTGAATGGGTGAGGCGCAGGCCGCGCACGGTGACGTGGTCGGCCTGGATGCTGAGTACGGTGCCGCGGCCGCCGCCGTCGATGATGATGCGGCCCCCGCCCTCCAGGGTGAGGGGACGACGGATCACCACCGGGCCGGCATAGCTGCCCGGTGGCGGGCGCAACACGCCGCCCGGCGGCGTGACGTCGACGAACATCTGCAGGGGCGGTAGGGCATACCCCGGCACCGAGGCCAGCAGAGCGGCCAGCAGTCCGGCAATGCGCCAGAGAGTTTTCATCATGGGGAATAAATCATCGGCAATCGCACCACATATACCCTGAATCGAGGCAGGGGGATGGTTTTCCTCCTACTATAACCCTGTGCCCGGCAAGTCTCCTTGATCAAGGACAAAGCCGCGAAGTGCGGCCCCGTGCCGTTCTGTCGGCCCCGCTGTTGGGGTAGAATCGGCGCGCCCCGGGGCAGGAATCAATTCGGCCGCCGCCGGTCCAACGGGGATGCGGCAGGTGGTCGCGGAATCAAGGACTGTTCATATGCTGGTGAATATCGAGGACATGTCGGCCGAAGAGCTGTTCGAGCTGGCCAACAAGAAAAAACGTGCGGAAGAAGAGAAGGCCAAGCGTGCCAAGGCGCTGGAGCGCATCAACGAGGTACGCAAGCGCCGTGAACAGCTGGTGCGGGAGTACGAGCAGGCGCTGGCGGCCAACGACAAGGAAATGCAGGCGCTGCAAAAGCGCCGCGAGGAACTGATTACCAAGCACCAGGCGGCGCTGGCGGTGATCGACAATACCCTGACCGAACTGGAGCTGGATTCGCCCGAGGCCGAAGCGCCCCCGGCGAAAAAGGCCGTAGCGGCCCCTGCACCGGCGCCGGAAAAGCCCGCCCCCTCACGCCGTGTCGCCGACAAGGGCGGCGTGCTCGATGAACTGGCCGACGTGGTCATGGAGGTCATGAGCAGCCGCACCTCCATCAGCGAAAGTCTGCTCAAGGAGCAGCTGCGTTCGCGTGGCCACAGCTCGTCCGAGCTGGGCAAGGTGCTGGAGCAGCTGGTGCGCGACGGCAAGCTGGTCAGCCGCGGCTACGGCAACTACGCCCCGGCCAAGAAACAGCGCTAGAACCTGGCTGATCAGCTGTTTCCGGGTAGGCGCCCGTGGGGCGCCCTGTGCCTGGTTACGAATTCGGAACACACATTTAGCAGCGGAACAGCTGATGCGTGAACTCGAAGCTGTGTTCACGCGCCGCATTTTCCGGCCGCACGGTGATGGCGAACTTCAGCGGTTCGGCTCCGCTGATGATGGAAAAGCTGCCGATGTAATACACGCTCTTGCCGTCCCGTACTTCCCGCATGGTGATTCCGTTGCGCTGTCCCACCAGGGTGACGGCACCGGCGGTGATGTCCGCGGCGGCGGAGGAGCCGTCGTCCTTGCGCAGCGCCAGCGTGAGTACGCCGTCGCTGCATCCGGTGCGCAGCTTGTAGGCCTGTGCCACCCGCTGGTCGAGCAGATCGGCATTGAAGGCGTTGTAGTGGATGGTGTAGCCGTCGAAACGCTCGGCGTTTTCCGCCCACAGCGGTGCGGCCGTGAGGATCAGTGCCGCGCCCAGCAGCATGATTAGCCTTTGCATGATGACTCCTCCCTGTTATCCGACTCTGCTTATCAACTATAGCTCATTGCTGTGCCGTCGCCGGGGCTGAGCCGGCCCTCCCGCCCGGCAGCAGGCGGGCCAGGCGGCCGCTCCGGGCCAGCAGGGTCTCCAGCAGGCGGCGGGTGCGCTCGGCGTTGGCCGAGGTGTCGTTCAGCCAGTGGGTGAAAACGGCGAGATAGATGCCGGTGTGGACGGTTTCGGCCAGGGCGCGCCGCAGAAAGGTGTCCTCGAGGCCGGCCGCTTCCCGCAGCCATTGCACGGTGCGGCTGATGCGCATGACGGCGGGAAACTGGATGTGGATGTGCCCGGGTTCGCACTTGGCGAGGATCATCTCCCGGGTGACGCGGCGGTGCGGCTGCAGGGCCTGCAGCCAGGTCATGAGGGCGTGTTGCAGGCGCTGTTCCTGCGGCAGGCGGCGGAAGTCGTCGCCCGCGGCCGCCTGCAGCATGGCGGCATCGGCGCGATCGAACCAGGCGTCGATGAGGGCGTCCTTTTCGCGGAAATGGCGCCGGATGTCTTCCAGGCCGATGCCGGCAGCCTGCGCCACCTCGTGCAGCCGTATCGCCTCCCACGAGCGTTGCTCGGCCAGCGCCAGCGCGGTGTTCACGATGTGTTGTTTCAGTTCCTCATCCATGGCGGCACCTCGCCTATTTCTTTTCCTCGAAGTCCAGCGCCACGGAATTGATGCAATAGCGCAGGTGGGTCGGGGCCGGGCCGTCCTCGAACACATGGCCGAGATGGCTTTCGCAGCGGGCGCAGCGCACCTCGGTGCGCACCATGCCGTGGCTGCTGTCCGTGTGCGTTTCCAGCGCGCCCTCGATGGGGGCCCAGAAGCTGGGCCAGCCGCTGCCCGAATCGTATTTCTGCTCGGAGCGGAACAGCGGTGCGCCGCAGGCGGCGCAGTGATAAATGCCGTCGGCCTTGTTGTGATAGAGCTTGCCGGTGAAGGCGCGCTCGGTCCCGGCCTGGCGCAGCACGCGGTACTGTTCGGCGCTGAGCTGTGCCTGCCATTCACTGTCGGTTTTGTGGATTTTGTCGCCCATGTCTGCCTCGTCCCGGTGGTGTTTCATTCCTAGTCTAGGCCAGTCGCAGCGCCGTTGCGTGGCATACGATGGCGGGGCGTTTCTGTTATAAGAGACGGAAAAGATGTGGAGGGGGCGGACGCATGGGGGACGATACGGGCAAGCCGGTGCTGGAGCGGGAGCGCGAGATTGGCGCAGTCGCCGAGCGCCTGCACCTGCTCACGGCGGAACAGGTTCAGGCCGCGCTGGCGGCGCGCGCCGCCAAGCCCCTTGATGATGAGCACGATCCCGGCCTGGTGTTCGTGGAGGAAGGCCTGCTCACCCGCGCCCAGCTCGACTACGTGGAAACCGTGCGCCGCTTCAAGTCGGTGCGCGTGAGTGAAAAGCGCTTCGGCGATCTGGTCGTTGCGCGCGGCTGGGCCACGGCGGAACAGGTCAATGCCGCCATGGAAGTGCAGAAGATGTTGTTCATGCGCGAGCACAAGGAGGTGTTGATCGGCGAGATGCTGGTGCGCCAGCATGTCATCACCGCCGAACAGCGCGACATCCTGTTGCAGGTGCAGCATCGCGCACGGCAGGAGTCCTCGACGCACGCCGCCGCGTCGCGCACCCCCGTAACCGCCCCCGTGCAGCCAACTCCGCCGTCGTCCGCCGCCGCGCCTGCATCCCCGCCGGCGCCTTCCGCTGCCGCTGCGTCCGAGGGCTTTTCCATCAGCATCGCGGAGGATGCCATGGCCGCGTTCGTCACGCTGCACGATATGGCGCGGCGCCCGGATCCCGATACCGTGTCGCATGCCTTGCGCATGCACCACGTCGAATACGGCATAGACGAGGCTGCCATGCGTGCGGCCTGTGCGCCGGACGCGCCGCTGGAGCGGCCGTTGCGCGTGGCACAGGGACTGGTGCCGCAACCGGGGCAGGACGCCCGGATCGAATATCTGTTCGAACTGCATCCGCTCAAGCCGGGACGCGAGACCGACGATGCCATCGACTTCAGGGACCGCGGCGACGTGCCCCAGGTGGTCGAAGGCGCTGTGCTGGCGCGCAAGGCCGCGGCGGTGGAGAGCGTACCGGGGCGCGACGTGCATGGCCGCGTGCTGAAGGTCGCCAAGGTGCGCGATGCGCGCATGCAGGCCGGCAACGGCGCGCAGCTGGAGCCGGATCGCTTGACGGTTACGGCACAGGTGGCGGGGCATCCGGTGCTGACGGCGTCCGGGGTCATCGCGGTGCATCCGGAATTCCGCATCGAAGGCGACCTGGGCTACAACACCGGCCATGTGGACTTCGCCGGCCGCGTCATTGTCAGCGGCACGGTGCAGAAGGGCTTTCGCGTCAAGTGCGGCGAACTGAGGGCGAAGGAGATCGAGGGAGGCGAGATCGAGGCCGTGGGCGATGTGATTGTGGCCGGCGGCGTCATCGGCGCCCGCATCCGGGCCGACGGCGCGATCAAGGCGAAATATTTCCATACCAGTCATGTGGAGGCGCTGGGTGATGTGATTGTTCAGCGCGAGGTCGTCGAATCGACGGTCGAAACCAGCGGCGTGTTTCACGGTGAGTCCTGCACCCTGCTTGCTTCCAGCGTGTCGGCCAAGGGTGGAATGATCGTGCAGGAGATTGGTTCCACATCGTCGCCGCCCTGTCACCTCACGGTCGGCATCGACGAGCGCGTGCTGCACCTGATCGAACAGCATGAGGCCGCCGTGGGCGAGGCGGAGCAGGCGCTGGTCGCCATGGGCGAGGAGGGCGAACTGCTGGAGCAGCAACGCAGCGAGCTGGATCCGCGCATCGCCGTGCTGGCGCAGGTACAGGACAAGGCCCAGGTACGCCTGCGCGAGCTGGAGCCGTCGGTCCGCGGCGGCGACGGCAAGGCCCGCGAGCTGCATGAGTTGCTGACGCAGCAGGCGGCCAGCACCGGGGAGGAGATCAACGGCCTGTTCGCCGCCCAGGATGCGGCGGAGCGCGCGCTCGCCGAGTTGCAGGCGCGCCAGGCGGCGACGCAGGAGAGCATCGTGGCCGCGCGCTCCGAGATCGCACGGCTGCGGGCGTGGATGAATGAAACACCGGGCAAGGCCGAACTCAAGGTGCAGAAGACGGCATTTATGGGCACCGTAATCCGCGCTCCGCACAGCGAGCTGCATTTGCAGGAAGACAAAAAATTGCTCTGGCTGGAGGAGCGGGAGAGCACCAGCGAGCAGGGCGATACGGCCTGGCGTCTGCTGCCCAAGGGGTGACCTGCAGCCCCAGGATTGAAAGCACAGCAGGCAGTGACATTTGCCTGTACCATTTTGATAGTTATCGGCTATTGAGTTCGGGACGGCAACACCATGAACCTGCGCGATCTGGAATACCTGGTGGCACTGGATGAAGAACAGCACTTCCACCGCGCCGCCGAGCGCTGCTTCGTCAGCCAGCCGACCCTGAGCGGCCAGATCAAGAAGCTGGAAGAGTACCTCGGCGTGCTGCTGGTGGAGCGCGGCGGGCGCCAGGTGCGCATGACCGAGGCCGGGCGGCTGGTGGCGGCGCAGGCGCGGCGCGTGCTCACCGAGGCGCGCGGGGTGAAGGAGATTGCCGCCACCTTCCTCGATCCCATGGCCGGGCGCTTGCAGCTTGGCGTCATTCCCACCATCGCCCCCTACCTGCTGCCGCTGTTCGTGCCGCGCCTGCACAAGCGGCATCCGCGCCTGCAACTGTTCCTGCATGAACACCAGACCTCGGTGCTGCTGGACAAGCTACGCAAAGGCGACCTCGACCTGCTGCTGCTGGCCCTGCCGGTGGAGACCGACGAGTTCGAAGAGACCAGTCTGTATCAGGAGCCCTTTCTGCTCAGCGTACCCGCAGGCCACGACACTCTCGCCAAGGTGAAGGCGGCGGGGCTGGAACATCTCCATGGCCAGGAAGTGCTGCTGCTGGAGGAGGGTCACTGCCTGCGCGGCCAGGCGCTGGACGTCTGCCTGCTGGGCGGGGCCAGCGAGTACAGCGGTTTTCGCGGCACCAGCCTGGAGACCGTGCGCCAGATGGTGGCCGAGGGCATCGGCATCACCCTGATGCCGCAGCTGGCCCAGGGCAAGGAGAAGACCATCCGCTACATCCCCTTTGCCGACCCGGTGCCGACGCGGCGCATCGGCCTGCTCCACCGCAGCGGCAGCTACCGTACCGAGGCCTTTGCCGCTGTGGCGCAGGCGGTGCGCGAGGCCGTTGCGCCGGTGCTCGGCGAGCGCTGGATCATCGTTTAACTTCAATAGTTATTTCCTATCAATATCATCACAACAAACGATTAGAGCTATTTGTCGCGTTTCCGTAACCTTCTCTCCGTGCCGCAGCCCAGCGGATTCAACTGACCGACGGAGAACCGGAAATGCAGCCCAAAGACATCAAGACCATCGCCAACCTGGAAGCCGCCCTCGCCGGCGAATCCATGGCCCACATCAAGTACATGTACTTCGCCCGCATCTGCCGCGCCATGGGCGACGAAGAGAGCGCCCGGGCCTTCGAGGCCACCGCCGCGCAGGAGGTGCAGCACGCCTTCGGCCACATGGACCTGCTGTTCCCCAAGGCCACCCTGAACCCGGCGCGCTGCCTGGAACTGGCCATCGAGGGCGAGACCTACGAGTACACCGAGATGTACCCGAGCTTCCGCCACACCGCACTGGAAGAGCAGCGGTCGGACGCCGTGCGCGAATTCGACGAGCAGATCGCCGAGTCGCAGGAGCACGCCGAACAGTTCAAGGCGGTGCTGGAGAAGGCGGCCAAGCGCTTCGCCGCCCTGGCCAAGGTGGAAGAACGCCACGCCAATCATTACCGCGAGGCCCTGGCGCGCGTGAACGCCTGAGCCCGACGACGAACCCACATTCAATTTTCCAGGAGAGACGACATGAAGAAGTTCCAGTGCATTGTTTGCGGTTACATCTACGACGAAGCGGCCGGTGATCCGGCGGAAGGTTTCGCCCCCGGCACCCGCTGGGCCGACATCCCGGAGGATTGGGAATGTCCGGAGTGCGGCGTGGCCAAGGCTGATTTCGAGATGGTGGAGATCTGATGTGCCGTGATGTGGGAGCCCGATGGATCGGGCGACAGCGGCGCCGGACAGGCCGCAATCGCCCGGCGTAGCCGGGCTCCCACGACGGCACGCTGTAGATACAGCTGAATTGATACAGGAGAACGGCATGCACCCCATCGTCATCATCGGTACCGGCCTGGCCGGCTACACCCTGGCACGCGAACTGCGCAAGCTGGACAGCGTCACGCCGCTGCTGCTGATCACGGCAGACGATGGCGGCTTCTATTCCAAGCCCATGCTGTCCAACGCGCTGCTGCGCGGCAAGACGCCGGCACAACTGATCAGCGCCGATGCCGCGAAGATGGCGGCCGACATCAATGCGGTGATCAAGGTGCGCGCGCAGGTGGAGGCCATCGACACTGTCGCGCACACAGTCACGGCGAACGGCGAAACCATTCATTACGCGCGCCTGGTCATGGCGGTGGGCGCGCGTCCCATCCGCCTGCCGCTGGAGGGCGACGGCGCCGCCGATGTGCTGACGGTGAACAGCCTGGACGACTACGCGCGGTTTCACGCCCAATTGCAGGGCGCACGGCGCGTGGCGGTGATCGGTCCCGGTCTAATAGGCTGTGAGTTCGCCAACGACCTCGCCGCTGCCGGTCACACGGTCACGGTGATCGGTCCCGACGCCCATCCGCTCGGCCGCCTGTTGCCTGCCGAGGCGGGCAAGGCCGTGCGCGATGCCCTGAGTGCGATCGGCATTCAGTGGCGGCTAGGAACGGTGGTGTCGCGCGTCGAGCGTGACGGCGCCGCCTACCGGTTGACCCTCGCCGACGGCAGCGAGGTGCGCGCCGACGTGGTGCTGTCCGCCATCGGCTTGCAGGCCGACACGCGGCTGGCGCAGCAGGCCGGCCTGGCGGTCAATCGCGGCATCGTGGTGGACGGCGGGCTGCGCACCAGCGCAGAGGATGTGTATGCGCTGGGTGATTGCGCCGAGGTGAACGGTGTCGTACTGCCCTTCGTGCTGCCGCTGATGGAGCAGGCGCGTACCCTGGCGGCAATCCTGGCCGGACGCGAGGCGGCGGTGAACTACCCGCCCATGCCGGTGGCGGTGAAGACCCCGGCCTGTCCGGTGGTGGTGGCGCCACCGGCGCCGGGCAGCGACGGCCGGTGGCAGGTGCAGGCGGACGGCGAAGGCGTGCGGGCGGAGTTCGTCGACGGCACTGAACTGCGCGGCTTCGCCCTCACCGGCAGCGCCACCGCCGCCAAGCAGGGGCTGGTGAAGCAGCTGGCCGTTTGAAAGACAACGGGAGTGTGGGAGCCCGATTCATCGGGCGATGTGCCTGTCGACAGGACGCATTCGCCCAATGAATCGGGCTCCTACGCAAACAAACGGTTACTCGCAGTCGCTGGACTTGTTGTTGGCTTCGGCAATCCTGCCGGCGAGGGCAAACCACTTCTGCGCCTCGGCCTCGTCGGTCTTCACCCCCAGGCCGCTGACGTAGATCATGCCCAGCGCATTGGCCGCCTGCTGATGGCCCTGTTCGGCGGCGCGTGACAGCCATTTCACCGCCTCCGCGCCGTCCTGGGCCACGCCTTCGGCGCCGGTGCTGTACAGGCTGCCCAGCAGGTACTGCGCGTCGGCGTCGCCGTCGCGGGCCAGGGGCCGCAACAGCAGCAGGGCGCGAGCGTGATCGCCGGCGTCGAGCGCGGCGGCGGCATCGTCGATGGCCTCGGCGGCGGCCGGGCCGGCGAGGGGCAGGAGCAGCAGCAGGGCGATGAGTCGTTTCATGGTGTATGCCGTGTGGTGCGGGGTGTTCAAGTCTACCCGATTCGGGTTAACGTCGCCGGACCATGAAGATAGCAGTCCTGTCCGACATACACGGCAACGTACCGGCGCTGGAGACGGTGCTGGAGGACGTGGCGCGCTGGGAACCGGACGAACTGATCGTCAACGGCGACCTGATCAATCGCGGCCCCTACAGCCTCGCCTGCCTGCATCTGTTGCAGCGCAGTTTTCCCCGCAGCCGCTTTCTGCGCGGCAATCACGAAGACTTCGTGCTGTCCTGCGCGGCGCGGGACTACGACCCGGAGCACCCCACGTACGATCTGCGCCGCTTCGCCCACTGGACCTACGACCAACTGGGCGCCGCCGTCGCCGAGGTGCGGCAGTGGGACAATCACATCGATCTCACCGAACTGGACGGAGGTGCCCTGCACATCACCCACGGCTCGCGCCTCGGCAATCGCGACGGTATCTCCGCGCGCACCGAGGAGAGCGAGCTGCCGGCCAAGCTGGGCGAGCGGCGCGACCTGTTCATCACCTCCCACACCCACAAACCGATGTGGCGCGAATTCGAAGGCACGCTGGTGGTCAACACCGGTTCGGTAGGTGCGCCCTTCGATGAAGATCCGCGCGCCTGCTATGGCCGCTTTACCTTCGACGGCCGGCGCTGGCGGGCGGAGGTGGTGCGCCTGCAATACGATCGGGCGCGGACGGAGCATGATTTTGCCGCCAGCGGATTTCTCGAGCAGGGCGGGCCGCTGACCCGGCTGATGCTGGAGGAGCTGCGCCATTCGTGCATGTTCGTCGGGCCGTGGATGCGGCAATACCATGACGCGATACTGGCGCAGGAGATCAGCGTCGAGCGGGCGGTCAGGGATTTTCTGGGCACTGTAGGCCGGACATAGCACAGCGGTGTCCGGCAAGGCGCGCCCGATTCATCGGGCTTACGTGAGATGAAAGACTATGACAGCAGGAACGGCCGGTCAGTCCACACAAAAGATCCAGGTGTTCCTGGCGCGGGCGGTGGATCTGTCGGAGAAGATCCAGAATCGCATGCAGGAACATGCCATGCAGGAGGAGATCGAAGCCCTGTATGCGCAGCGGCAACAGCTGTTTGCGACGGCGGCGCCAGAGGTGGCGGCATGGAACGCCGCGGCGCGGCTAACGCCGGCGGATTCATGGAATGTCTACAAGGCGTTTTTGCTGGCGCTGGAGGAGGAGCACATCGCCCGCCAGTACAAGGCGCAGGATGGCGCACTGGGTTTTGAGAACATCGGCGAGATGCACGCCAATCCCTTCCTGTTGCAGGAGGACGGCGTCGACGACAAGGCGGAGATTGACGCGATGATCGAACGGCGCCGTCTGGCGCCGGCCGATGTGCTGCAAATGATGGCCCGTCTCGGTGCCGATGATCTGCTGGCGTTGATGAAGCTGGCCAAGCAGTTGAGCGAAGGCAGTATCTGGGAACGCAAATACGACCTGTAACGGCCGGCCGTCAGGCGGCCAGGTCGCACGCGACGCCGGGGATATCCCTGAATTCGCTCAGCACCACGCGGTCCAGCAGGTCGGAGAAGGTGGGCGTCTGGCGCAGGTCCACTTCAATGCCGTCGAAGGTGTCGGCGATGAGTTCGCGCAGAACCTGCGACTCGGCGCTGCCCATGCGGAGATCCTCCACCAGACGGGCATCCTCCACCACATCGTCCAGATCGGCCTGCAAGGCGTCGGCCACCACGGCCTTGAGCGCCATGCTCATCAGATTCTTCACGGACTCCAGCTCGTTCGTACCGGCCTTGATACACATCGCGAAACCTCCATGAACGCCAAATCAGTGATTCCGAATATTAGCGGACGAAGATATTGCGGCATTGATGTGGATCAATTAAACGCAGATTCGCTTTTTGCCAAAAGTGATCCAGGTCAAAAATAAGCCTTATGCAGGAAAGAATTCCCCATTGGGCGGCAGAATCCGGGGTGTGGACCATAAAAAAAAGCGGCCAAGGGCCGCCGGAAAGGCACCGGGATCACGGACCGGGCGGTCGCGTGACTCCGGTGCGGGGGAGTTGCTTGATTGTTACCAGCCGTGGCGCGGGCCGTCGCCGCCGCCGAAGCCGCCCATGCCCTGCTGGACCTTCTCGCGCTGCTGCGGGGTCAGGATGGCCTCGAACTTCTGCCGGGCCTCGGCGCGGGCCACGATCATGTCGGCCATCTGCGCAGCCTGCTTGTCCGCCAGCTGGCGAATGGTCGCGGTGTCGGCACCGGCGTCCATGGCGTCGCGCAGTTCGCGGCGCGCATCACGCATGGCATCCATGTTCTTGCGCATGACGTCGCGCTGTTCCTTGCGCAGGGTGTCAAGCTGGCTGCGCTGTGCGTCGGTCAGATCATCCAGCTGCATGACGGCGCGCATCGGGGTTGCCCCGTCGCGATCGCAGCCGCCCATGCCGGGGTGGCCGCCGAAGGCAAGCGCGGCGCCGGTGCCGCCGAGCAGCAGGGAACCGGCCAGCAGGGCGATGAGGGTTTTGTTGGAACGCTTCATGATGGTGTCTCCTTGGGTTGAGTGGTCCTGTCGCTGCAGGGTGATGAAACGATAGGCCCGCGCCACTTGCAGTTGGGTCGGGACACGCGAGGGAGTGCAAAGAAGTGCAAACCGGGCGGCCGGGGTGCTTTCGCTGTGCCCTGCGGGAGAGGACAATCGCCATATGTAGGGTGCGCAGTGCGCATCTAACGGCGGCCACACTCAGGAGCAAAGATGCCCCGCATTCTGTTGATCGACGACGACGAAGCCCTGTGCGAACTGTTGACCGAGTATCTGGTCGGCGAGGGTTTCACCGTGCGCGCGGTGCACGATGGCGCGCAGGGCGAGGCCGCGGCCGTGGCGGAGGAATGGGATGCCGTCATCCTCGATGTGATGCTGCCGGGCATGAACGGCTTCGACGTGCTGAAACGCATCAAGCCCAAGACGTCCGTGCCGGTGTTGATGCTGACGGCGCGCGGCGAGGATACCGATACCGTACTGGGCCTGGAATTGGGTGCCGACGATTACGTGGCCAAGCCGGCGAGTCCGCGCGTGCTGGTGGCGCGTTTGCGTGCGCTGTTGCGGCGCCACGGCGACGACGGCGCGGCGGGCGCGTTGCGCGTCGGCGATCTGACTCTGGACGAAGGCAGCCGGCGCGTCACCGTGGGCGGCAGCGACGTCGTCCTCACCGGCGCCGAGTTCAACCTGCTGGCTATCCTGGTGCGCCATGCGGGCCACGTGGTGCCGCGCGACGTGCTGGCCGAGGACGGCCTGGGGCGTGCCTTGCAGGCCTTCGACCGGCGCATCGAAACCCACATGGCGCAGATCAGGCGCAAGCTGGGGCCGCTGCCGGACGGTGCTCCCCGCATCCAGACGGTGCGCGGCGCCGGCTATCAATACGTGTCACGCTGATGAACTCGCTCTTCACCAAGATATTCCTCACCTTCTGGCTGACGGCGGTGCTGCTGGGCATCAGCATGATCGGCGTGTCGCGCCTGCTCGGCGGCGAGGTGATCGCCGAGGCGCAGCGTGATCTCGCGGCGCGGGCGGAGACGGCGGCGGCACTGTGGCGGGAGGGCGGCGCGGCGGTGACGGCGCGCTGGCTGCACAGCCAGCCGGAAGGCGCCCGCTTGACGCTGGTGGACGCTGCGGGAGATCCGGTGCTGCGCCAGCGCATGTCGCGGCGCTCGCTGGAGCATCTGCACGGCGCCCTGGAGCCGGGCGTGCATCCGACCGGGCCGGGCCACGTGGTCATCGTCGCGGCCTTGCAGGGCGTGGAGCCGCCGCTGTTTCTGCTGCGCGAGCTGAACCCGGGACAGCTGCCGCTGATGCCGCTATGGCTGCGCATACTGATCGCCGTGGCCGTCACCGGTCTTCTAAGTTATGCCCTGGCCGCGCTGCTCACCCGCCGCCTGCGCCGCCTGCGCCGTGCGGCGCAGGCGCTAGCCGCCGGCGATCTCACCGTGCGCGTGGGCCGACCCGGCGGCGACGAAGTGGAGGCGCTGGCGCGCGACTTCGATCAGATGACCGATCATGTGCGCGATCTGTTGGACACGCAAAAGCGACTGTTGCGCGATGTGTCGCACGAACTGCGCTCGCCGCTGGCGCGGTTGCGCATCGCGCTGGAGCTGGCTGAGCGCAATCGCGACGTATCGCTCGATCGCATCGGCAAGGAAGCCGACGAACTGGAGGCGCTGATCACCGACGTGCTGTCCCTGGCGCGGCTGGAGTCGGGGCAGTCGGCCCTGGAGCGGCGTGAGGTGGCGCTGCATGAGCTGGTGCAGCAGGTGGTCACCGATGCCGACTTCGAGGCGCAGGCGAAAGAGCGCAGCGTGGAACTCACCGCGAACGAAGCGCTAAACCTGTCTGGCGATCCGGTATTGCTGCGCTCCGCCATCGAGAACGTGGTGCGCAACGCCGTGCGCCACACCGCCGCGCAATCAGCAGTGCACGTGGAACTGCATGCGGAAAACGGCACGGCGGTGATCACTGTGCGCGATCACGGCAGCGGCGTGCCGCCGGAAGCCATCGGCCGCATGTTCGAACCCTTCGCCCGCGTCGGCGAGGCGCGTGAGCGCGGCAGCGGCGGCTACGGCCTCGGCCTCGCCATCACCGGCCGCGCCGTCCAGGCCCACGGCGGCAGCGTCAGCGCCGTCAACCAACCCGAAGGCGGCCTGCTGGTTACTATCCGTCTGCCGATCTAACCATCCTTGCGTGTCTCCCTCCCCACAACGTGGGGAGGGCCGGGGAGGGGCCTTGCGGCGTCTGGTGCGGCGATAACGCATGCCTGACCACTCCGCTGTGTTTCGATACACGGCATTTCCCCTGCCCATCCCGATTGGTTATGCTCCGAAGGCACTAAAACAATAAACCACCAAAGGAGAGAACCATGACCCAAAACAGCGTAACCGTCGCCGACATCGCCATCGTCGGCCTGGGCGAAATCGGCGGCCGCTTCCTCGACGAAATCCTGCGCCTGCGCGACCGCGGCATCCGTGTGGTCTGCGCCGCACAGAACTCCGACACCCCGGGCAAACAGCGCGCCCAGGCCGCCGGCATCCCGCTCAAGACCGTCGACGAAATCGTCGCCCTCGGCGGTGCAGTGGATGTGATCTTCGATCTCACCGGCAATCCGGAAGTGCGCAAAGACCTGCGCGCCAAGATGCAGGCCACCGGCAACCGCCACACCATCATCGCCCCGGAGACCATGGCGCGCATGCTGTGGGCCGTCATCAGCGATGAGCAACTGGGCGAAGGCCATACCAGCCGCGGTTATTGATCCAGACTGGGCAGGGATGCCCATGTTTTTTTTGCATGCCACGCCAATGGTGAGTTCCTGTGGGATTTGGATGCGTAGGTGGGAAAGGAGTTGGATATGATTTCTACATCTGGATATCTAGATATATAAATGATTTCTGGATATAGAAATGAAACCTAACTGAAGTTAGGTCATCAAGAAGGCAACTATGGACAAAGAGAAAATAATTAAGTCGTTTGGAGAAGAAGACCTTCCGGGTTTTTTGAGAAGTGTATTCGCAGCAAGTACTGACTCTATCAAACAAGTAGAATTTTTAGCTAATGATAGAGGGCGGACCCATAAGTACTGCATTGAAACATTAGGTGTAATCGCCGCAATGAACAAAATAGGGAAGTTTGGTATCGAGATTCCAAATATAACCGGAGAGATAGAAGCCGATATATCAACAATAAAGGCACTGTTTGTTGCATTAGAAAATGCTTCAGCTGAGTTATTGTATGTTTATGGCGGGGATGATGATAAAGATTATATTGCGAGAGAGAGAAACTCAGAAACTCTCTATAGCCTGACAAAGCGAGATGCAGACAGAACACAGCAACTAATAAATGAACTCAGAGATATTGTTAATAAATCAAACTCGATATCCGACGAACATAAACTACGCCTGCTCAAGAAATTAGAGCGGCTGCAAATAGAATTTCACAAGAAGGAAAGTGATTTTGACCGGTTCTGGGGATTTGTTGGTGAAATTGGGCCGGTTATTGGTAGATTTGGAAATGATGTAAAGCCGTTTGTGGATAGATTGAGAGAGTTGGTAGATATTATTACCAGAACTCAAGCAAGCGAACAGCAAACGCTAGATAAATCGAAAGATCAATTATTATCTGATGAGCCAGATGATGACGTGAACAGGGAATGAGGCTGATTTTTCCTAACAAGGGCATAAAAAACGTTCGCTATCGCTCACTGGGGCGCCGCTTTCGAGGCGCCCCTTGTGCAAGTCGTTAGACCTCAATAGATATGTGCCTGCAAAAACTATCAGACCAGCACATTATCGAGAATGACTCGTTCACGGTACTGCGACATGTGCTACCAAGTTATTGCGCTCATAGGCCTGGCTTCTCATTTCCCCGAACCTGCGCGAAAAGCCGCTCAGGCCTATGAATTCAAATGTTAGAGCACAAATGAACGATTGGCATGAGGTTCAATTCTTCGAAAGCGCGGACAATGTCCGTGATGCTATTCATGCGTTTTCTGGGCACCGCCCTTCAGCGACGATTTCAAGGCAAATAGCCGTCTGTATGCAGCAGGGGCGCTCATTCATGACGGCGGCGCTCGCAGCCTCAATAGATATCCGACCCTTGCTAATCTATTATGGGCTGTTGGCGTTCGCCAAGGCTATTGTGATCGCTCGTAAACGAACAGATATTAGCACGCTGGCTCAGTCGCATGGGGTCAAAGACGTGTCGGCGGGAAATTCCAGGGTAGCTGATCTGGAATGCCAGATTCTTGCGGCAGGTAGCTTCCACGAATTTTCTGAAGTGGTTGGTAAATTCGGTAGAGTTGGATACTACGATAATGAGGGCATGCGGCAGTACCTAAACACGCCATTTGATAGCGTGTTGCCGTTGGTCCAAGTGAGGGTTGGCCTTAGGGCAATTTTGTCCCGTGTCCCTGGTTTGGGAGAAATATATCGTAAGACATTCTCGGACCGCGAAAATTACATCCCTGTTGAGTTTCGGAAGTCACACAATAGTGATGACGCATCTATTCGAATAGATGAGCCGGAGATATTTGAAGATCGTATTGGCCTAATCAAGCTTGTTGAACGCTTGCGTCAAGAATACACCTTCCTTGTGAATTGGCGGCTAACTTTCGCTGAAAGAGCTTGGGGTAATTCGGTGCTGATATTTACTACTGCCGAAACAGATCCTGCTCATGAGTTTGATGCGGCGGTCTTGATTGAGCATGAAGGTAAATTCTCGGCCAATCTACCGAACTCAGCCCAAGTGCCAAATCTCGAATCAGTAATTCAGCCATTTGCTGGCGGATTAGCACATAAGGGTGCTTTCGCTATTCGTCCTCTGGCTGGCCGGCAACTTTCGGAATATTCCATGTTGTTCCTTGGGGCTTTCTTGCTTGGCTCACTGGTGAGATATAGACCGCAAACATGGCAGCATGCTCTATCTAGGGCATCCCACGCAGGAGAGCCGGCAGATGATCGTGCTCTTTCGCTCATTCACAAGTTTCTCGAAGTGACTATTGATTCTGTACCTCAGCTTGCTGTGCAAATGCTTAGGGTAAAATAGTACGCGTCAACAAATCCATCATCGCGGACGGGCTTGCAGCGGCCTCCAGCCACTGTAAATAATTGGGGACCGGCCACGGCTGTCGAGGGCGCCACGCTCATTAATCGGGTTTTGTCCCTGGTTGCTTTTGCCGGAAAAGTATAAATATGGTTTTGTGGAATGATGCAAGCAAAAAAGGATAAATCCAAAGTTGAAAGAATACGTCAGTCAATTATGAGTTTTGCAGTTGCTGGGATTATATTGGTCGCTGCATTTTTCCAGTTGCGCGAACACATACCAATGATCGGCGGGTCATATTTGTCGTTGTTAATAGTGATTGTGTCATCACTGGTTGCGGCGTTTGGGCTATACCGAATTGTTGCGGGAATACGCTTTCTGATAACTGAGGACAGACCACGGTTGTTCTGAACGGCTGGTTACTGCGGCCAGCGATCTGACCTAAATCTTCCCCGCATCCAGGTCCTCCAGCAGCTCCATCTTCACGTCCTCGAAGCGCACAACGCGCTTTCCCTTGTGGTCTTTCATGAACTCTTCGGCTTCTTCCTTGCTGGTCAGCGGCACCAGTTCGTGGCCCATGGGGCCGAGGGTGTCGGAGCCGACGACGTACCAGGCGTTGCGGGCGTCGATGCGGGTGAGGCCGTAGTATTCGGTGACGCCGATGGCCTGGATATCCTCGGCGTGATGATCGGGCGCCCATTGCGGCATGTCGAGCAGGTACTTGAACAAATCTTTGGCGCCGTCGAAGTGGTGGGCGTGGCCGTCCTTGTAGAGCACGGTGGCGACCCATTCCGGATAGAGGGCGACGAACATTCCGCATACCGGGCAGGTGTCCTTGGGGCCGGGCTTGGGGAGGTTCAGTTCGCCGCCGTTGGCGATGCCGCTGGCCATGACCAGGAGCAGGGTGGCGGCGAGTTTCTGTTTGATGGTGTGCATGGTTGGTTCCGGGTAATTGATCCCCTCACCCCAACCCTCTCCCTGAGGGAGAGGGGGGTAAGAAGGATGGTGCGTTGTGTGCCTTACATCTTGTGCTGCTGTTCCATCATCATTTTCTTGCGGCGCTCGGCGCGGCGCATGCGGATCATGATGGTGTCCTCGGCCATGTTGAGGTAGCTCTGGCGCAGGGCGGCGTCGAAATTGCCCAGCTCGCCGCCGTTTTCCTTTTGTGCCGCCTTGGCGGCGGCTTCGGAGGCGAAGGCCATCTTGCTGGTCTTGCTCATGGTGCCGGGCAGTTTGGAGCCGATGAGGTAGGTGACCTTGTCGACGTTGACCAGCGGCTTGATCTTTTCGCTGGAGCCGAAGTCGGGTGCGTAGATGGCCTTGGGGCCGCGATCCAGGTTGATGGACAGGCTGAGGGCGGCGCAGTGCAGCGAGCAGGTGCCGTCGACCAGATCGTCTTCGTAGTGCACCAGATGGCGGCTGTGGTTCCACTTGGTGCGGTCCATGCCGCAGTAGGGGCACTTGGGATATTTGCTCAGCTCATCCTGCAGGGGATTGGCGTCGGGCGCGGTCTTGGGGATGAACTGCATCGGCGTGCCGTCGGTGTTGGGCATGGCGTCGGCAGTGCGGGTGAAGGTGAGACCGGCCAGGGTGCCCAGCCCCAGGGCCTTGAGTACGTTTCTGCGGCTCAGTTTGTCAGTCATGATTACTCTCCTTTTGTGTAGCTCACGTTGGTCCAACAAAAAGTCATTTCAGCATTGCCGTTTTGATGCGGCGCGGCATATTCGGACGCCGCTATCGCCCAATGAATTGGGCTCCCACTCGTTAGCCGTCAATTCGCCAGGCCGCTCATGACCTGGTAGAACACGGCGCCTTCGTAGACGGTCCAGGCGCCGAGGACAATGACCGCCACGCCCGCCAGCCGCTGCGCAATGCCGTATGCGCGGCAGCCGACGTATGCGCTCAGGGCGGTGACCGTGCCCATGGCAGGCAGGGTGCCGAGGCCGAAGCACAGCATCAGCAGTCCCGCCTGCATTGGATCGGCGCTGGCGGTGGCGCGTATCGCCACCGAGAACACCAGGCTGCAAGGCACCAGGCCGTTGACGATGCCGGCGCCGAACGGCGCAAGTCTTTGCCGCCACGGCGACTGCGCTTCGGGCAGCGTGTTGCAGCGGCGCGGCGCAAGCCGGGGCAACAGGCCGGCGACGCCGAGGCCGAGAGCGACGATCACCAGCCCGGCCGCGATCAGCAGCAGGCCCTGCACCTTGCCCAGCGCGCCGACCTGAACCAGCACGCGTCCCAGTGCCGCACCGAGCGCACCGAGCAGCACGTACACGGCGATGCGGCTGCCGTGATAGCCGAACAGCGGCAGCGGCCGGCGCCAGTTGTTCTGGTGCACGGCGAAGCCGCCGGCCAGGCCGCTGCACATGCCGAGGCAGTGACCGGCGCCGAGCAGGCCGGTGGTGAAGGCGAGGGCATAGGTGAATTCACCGCTCATGGCTTGGCCAGCATCTCGCGCACGATGCGTTCGGTGACATCGGGTGTGGATTCGCCCAGGATGCGCGCGTGCAGCGCGCCGTGGCGATCGACGAAGAAGGTGGTGGGCAGACCCTGCACGCCGTAGTTGCGCGCCACTTCGCCGGATACGTCGAGCAGGGTTTGGTAGCTGATGCCCAGCTTGCGCACGAAGTTGCCCGCGGTGTCGGCATCCTGGCGCACGTTCACTGCCAGGATGTGGAAGCCCTCGCCGTGCAGTTTTTGATATACCGGCTCCAGCGCGATCATTTCGTCCTTGCAGAACGGGCACCAGTCAGCCCAGAAACGGATCGCCACCACCTTGCCGCGGAAGTCGTCGGGAAAGGTGGCCGTGCCGCCCTCCAGGCGCGGCACGGTGAAGCCCGGTGCCGGGCTGCCGTTGGCGAGCTGCGGCGTGTCGCTGCTGCACGCGGCGAGGAGAAAAAAGAAACCAAGGAGCAGAGCGGCTCTAGTCATGACATAACTCGCTTTGTGCAGTGTGTGTCTCCCTCCCTGCTGCGCGGGGAGGGCTGGGGAGGGGCCATCTGCGGTGCCGATGCAAGCGCCCCCTCCCGGCCTCCCCCACGGTTGTGGGGGAGGAGAAAAACGAAGTGTGTGCATCCGCATCACCACCACGTCCCCGCCATGGTCAGGTTGGAACTGGCGATGGCCCAGGTGGCGACGGCGTAGAACAGCACGAAGCCCGCCAGCGCGAGGATCGTGTAGCGCCGCGTGTCGGCGGCTACCGCGTCAACAAGGCTCGGCACCTTGCGCCACGGCGCCAGCGCGCCGACGCCCAGGGCGAGGGCGGTGGCTGCGAACAGCGGGATGTAGAGCCAGTAGCCGATGTAGTCATGGCCGCTCTTGAGAATGCAGAACGGGCAGTGATGATGCGGATGCTCGTACACGTACAGCGCGACACAGGACACGATGGCGACCAGCGCGACGGGAAAGGCGATAGCGGCGCCGGCGGCGAACAGCGGCGCGGCACGACGGCGCCACAGATAGACGGCACCGCTCGTCAGCACCAGGGCGCCGCTGCCGTACAGGGCGAGCATGGCGTTGCGCGGCGTGACCGCCGAGACTTCCGCCGCGACGCCCTGCGCATCGGGCGAGAACAGGCTGCCGCAACAGGAGGTGATCACGTCCGGGTTCAGGTTGAGGAAATACTGCAACTGCACGAAGGCCGCCGTTGCCACCAGCGGCAGCAGCACCAGCAGCAGGGCGTACTTGAGGCGGATGAGCGGATAGTCGTAGCCCTGATTGTCCAGGCGGTTGAGCAGCAGCCATACGCTGCCGGCGAAGAACACGGCGATCTTGAGCAGCAGCGCCGGCCAGCCCCAGGCGTTGACGTTGAGCACGCCGGTGGCGCACATGGCGCCGACGAACTGGGTGTGCATGCTTTCGGCGTTGTAGACGAACAGCAGCAGCCCGATCACCTCGGCGGCGATGGCAAAGGTGACCAGGGTGGAGATGAGATAGGTGCTGCGCTCCAGGCGCAGTTGCAGTTCGCTGCCGCTGTTGATGTCCCAATGGCGCAGCACGCGCACGGCGAATACGGCCGCCAACAGCAGCAGGGCCGTCACCACCGCGGATACGCCGATGAGGGCAAGGATGGCTGGGCTGAGCAGCATCTCAGCCTTCCTGCACCCGGCCGTCGCGCAGGGTGATCACGCGATCCACGCACGGCGCCTCGGACACCACCGGATCGTGGCTGGTGAGGATGACGGTGCGGCCTGCTGCCTTCAGCTCGCCGATGATGCCCATGAATTCCTGCGACAGGCGGGTGTCGAGATTGGCGGTGGGTTCGTCGGCGATGAGGATCTGCGGGTCGTTGATCAGCGCGCGGCAGATGGCGGTGCGCTGCGCCTCGCCGCCGGACAGCCATTCCACTTTGGCGTCACGCTTGGCCGCCATGCCGAACTGTTCCAGCAGTGCCGTGGCGCGCTGCACCAGCGTGTGATGATCCGGCGCCGCCGGATAGGCGGGCAGCATCACGTTGTCCAGCACCGTGAGTCCCTGGATCAGATTGAAGCGCTGGAAGATGAAGCCGAAGGTTTCGCGGCGGATGCCGGTGAGGAAACGCTCCGGCAGGCCGGAGAGATTGCGCTCGCCGAGGAAGATGCGTCCGCTGGTCGGCCGCGACAGGCAGCCGATCATCGAAAGCAAGGTCGTCTTGCCCGATCCGCTCGGCCCGCGCAGCACGGTGATGCGATTGTCCTCGATGTCGAGGCTGACGTCGTGCACCGCCCGGAACTCGTTGGGCCGGCCCTGATTGAACACCTTGCTGATGTCATTGAGGCGGATCATCGCATCACCGCGTCGGGATCGGTGGTGGCGGCACGCCAGATGGGAACCACGGTGGCCACGGTATAGGGGAACACGGTGAAGAAGAACAGCGTCGCCACCTGCAGGCCGTCGACATAGGGCTGCGGGCGGAAGTGCGGATAGAGCACGGCCCAGCCTTTCAGTACCGGCGCAAACAGTGCGGCGTCGAAGAAGAACACATGGACGTAGGCGGCGAGGTAGCCGAGCAGGAAGGCGCCCAGCGACACCAGCGCGCCTTCCCAGAATTTCATGCGTATGACGTCGCCGGTCTCCCAGCCTATGGCCTTGAGGATGCCGATTTCGCGCTTCTCTTCCGCCGACAGGCCGGAGGCCTTGTCCCAGGCGAAGATGACGAAGGCGAGCAGGCTGCCGGCAAGCAGCACGAAGACTATGCCCTGGCGCCACTGGAACAGCGCGTCGTAGGTGCGCAGGATTTCCTCACGCAGTATCGGGCGCGTATCGGGCAGCAGCACGCTGAGTTTCTCAGCCACTTTGCGCACCTCGTGCGGGTTGCGCACCTCCAGGGCGAGGTCGGTATACATCCCCTCGGCGATGCCGAAGAAGCTGCGGAAGTCGTGTTCGTTCACCAGCAGCAGATCGGCGCTAACCAGTTCGGCGTCCGCCGCCAGCACCTCGGCGACGCGGAAGGCGAAGGACTGGCCCTGGGCGGAACGGAAGGTGAGGTAGTCGCCGTTGCCGAGACCGCGGGTGCGGGCGATGCCGTGGCCGATGATCATCTCGCCGTCGTTGATCTCCCGATCGCGCGGTACCAGCAGGGTGTAGTTGGCCTGCACCGCCGGGTCGTAGAAGTAGCCCCACAGCCGGCCGTATTTGGCCGCCACGCCGCGCACCTTGCCGATGCGCTCCAGATAATCGGCGGGAATCAGGTCATGCCTCCCTGCCACCATGCGTTGCACCACCACCTCCGGTGCGTTTGCCAGCAGCAGGCCCGCCTCGCGCCGCAGCGACTGACTGAACAGCATCACCGAGGCGAGCAGGAACACGATCAGGGTGTAGACGCCGAGCAGGCCGAGGTTCTTGCCCTTGCGCCGGCCGAGGGCGGCAAGGGTGAAGTCGATGAGGTAGCGCTGGCGGCGGACGAAATGGCTCATGGCTGTCTCAGGCGCTGCGGCGGCGGCACCAGCGAGCCGCTGGGGAAATGATCCAGGGCGAGGGGATGGTCCTGGAAGGCGGTGTGGCGGTCGGCCTGGCTCAGGTGGCGGGTGTAGCGCGCCTCGGTGAACAGGGCGAGGTCGGTCAGGCCAAGAGAGGCAACCAGCTGGCGCGAACCGGCCAGGGTGCTGTCGCTGCCGCGCCAGGCGGCATCCAGCAGGGTGGCGGCAAATAGCAGCAGTGCCGCGCCCAGCAGCAGCAGCGGGGCGGTGCCGGCGCGACGGGGGCGGTGCGGTCTGGCAGGGGCGGATGGGCCGTGCATGGGGATCGACGGTGTGGGCGTGAGAGGGAGTTTAGGCGCGGGATGACGTTGGCGGCATTGACGGTTATCAATGTGCCAGAGAAAAAGTTTTAGTCAATACAATGGGTTGCGCCATTTGGCGCAGGGGTGTTGCGCGGCTGCAACAGGGGGCTTGGTTGTGGGAGCCCGATTCATCGGGCGATGGCGGCTTACGGGTTGGCACTATCGCCCGATGAATCGGGTTCCCACGATTATCTAGGCCAGGTCCTCCACCAGCGAGGCGCGCACGTTTTCCGGCAGCGGTGCCGTGGCGTAGGTATAGGCGGGGTGGTCGATGCCGAGGGCGATGGGCGCCCCCTGTTTGACGTCGATGACCATGGCGGGGCTGAGCTCGAAGCGCAGGAAGTGTACCGAGGAGGTCTTGCTGGCGTTTTCCCGCTCCAGGTCCTCGTCGGCCACGGCGTAGACCTTGCTGTGGTCCTCCACCCGTATCCACACCTTGTCCTCGACGCCGATGAGCCGGGCCAGTTCGCGCGCCCGCTCCTCCGGGTCTTCGTATTCCATCATGAAGGTGGCCTTCCAGTTGCTGCCGTCGGGGATCAGCGGATTGTAGGCCTCCAGTTCCTCCATGATGCCGGCGGCCTCGTAGATGCGTTCGGCGCGCAGCATCTCCTGCACCTGGTAGTGCATGGTGAGGCGGTCCTCGAAATGGAAGGTGGCGTGGGGGCCGACCTGGGCGCGGCGGTTGCGCTTGTGTTCCATCACCCGGGCGCGGAACTCGGGACGGATCTCGGCATACTTCTCCAGGGTGTACAGGTCTTCGCGTTTTAGTTTTTGCGCGCTCATCTCGGGTCTCTTCGTCCTAGTCTTTGGCGGCGTGCTCCAGGCCGACGATGGGCTGGTCGGTGAACAGATAGTCGCGCAGGTGTTTGTCGAAGGACGGATCATGGCGGCGTATCCATTCCAGCACCATGGCGGCGTGTTCCTTTTCCTCGTCGCGGTTGTGCGCCAGGATCGCCTTCAGCTCGTTGTCGGTGCAGGCGTCGACACGCTGCTGGTACCAGTCCACCGCCTCCAGTTCCTCCATCAGGGACAGGATGGCGCGGTGCATCTCGCGGGTGGTGCCGCTCAGTTCTTCGATGGGTTCGTGGTAGCTCTCGTGGGCCATGGCAGCCTCCTATAGTCCGTAGGCGATACGCAGCAGCGTCATGGGATGTTCCGGCTTGCGCCCGTCCTGCAGGCCGTTTTCGATCTGGTGGCCAGCCATGGGGCAGTCGCTGGTGTAATGATCGCACTCGCCCTGTTTCACCCTGTTCACCACCGGGCGGCAGATCTTCATGGAGATGTCGTGGTACTCGCTCTTCACCGCGTAGGTGCCGTCGTGGCCGGAACAGCGTTCGATCACGTCGAGGGTGGTGTCCGGCACCAGGGCCAGAATGTCCCGCGTCTTGAGGCCGATGTTCTGCACGCGCTGGTGACAGGGTACATGGTAGCTCACCTTGCCCAGCGGCCGGGTGAACGTGGTGTTCAGTTTGCCTTCCTTGTGGCGCAAGACGAGGTATTCGAACGGGTCGAAGATGTGCTGTTTCACCTTCTGCACACCGGCATCCTCCGGGAACATCAGCGGCAGCTCCTGCTTGAACATCAGCACGCAGGACGGCACCGGCGCGACGATGTCGTAACCGGCCTCGATGGCCGCGAGCAGCATCGGGATGTTGGCTTCCTTGGCCCGTTCCACCGCCTCCAGGTCGCCCAGCTCCAGCTTGGGCATGCCGCAGCACTGTTCCTTTTCCGCCAGCTTCATTTCGATGCCGTTGTGCTCGAACACCTTGAACAGGTCTTCGGCGATGTGCGGCTCGTTGCGGTTGCCGTAGCAGGTGGCGAACAGTGCAACGCGGCCGGTGGTGCGCCCGGCCGGTTCCGGTTGGTTCACGGCGCTGCGATGCGCGGCGAGGCGCTTGCGTGCGGTGTTGCTGTGGTAGTCGGGCAGCAGGGCTTCGGGGTGCACGCCGAGGACGAATTGCAGGCCCTGGCGGAACAGGCCGATTCTGTTCACGGCGTTGACCACCGGGGCGAGGCCCGGCGCACCGGCAAGGGCGCCGACGGCGTCGGTGGAGGTGAGGATTTTGTCGCGGGTCTTGAATCCGCCCTGGCGGAACTTGACCGCCTTGGCGCGCAGCATGGTGTGCGGGAAGTCGAGGTTCCACTCGTGCGGCGGCACGTAGGGGCATTTGGTCATGTAGCACAGATCGCACAGGTAGCAGTTGTCCACCACCTTCCAGTAATCCTGCTTGTCCACGCCGTCCACTTCCATGGACTCGGAATCGTCCACCAGATCGAACAGGGTGGGAAAGGAATTGCACAGGCTGATGCAGCGGCGGCAGCCGTGGCAGATGTCGAAGATGCGCTCCAGTTCGGCGAACAGCAGGCCCTGGTCGTAGAAATCGGGATTGCGCCAGTCCAGCGGATGACGGGTGGGGGCTTCCAGGCTTCCCTCGCGGTGGATCTCCGTGGGTGCGGACATATGTGCCTCCCTTATTGCACGTATCTCACGCCAAAAAGCGAAGAGGCCGGCCCGGACGGCCGGCCTCCCGATGCTACTGCCCGAGGGTGTCCAGGGCCTTCTGGAAGCGATTGGCGTGGGAGCGCTCCGCCTTGGCCAGGGTCTCGAACCAGTCGGCGATTTCGTCGAAGCCTTCCGTGCGCGCGGTCTTGGCCATGCCCGGGTACATGTCGGTGTACTCGTGGGTTTCGCCGGCGATGGCCGTCTTCAGGTTGTCGCCGGTGGGGCCGAAGGGCAGGCCGGTGGCGGGATCGCCGCACTGCTCCAGGTATTCCAGGTGGCCGTGGGCATGGCCGGTTTCGCCTTCCGCGGTGGAGCGGAACACGGCGGCCACGTCGTTATAGCCCTCCACGTCGGCCTTGGCGGCGAAATAGAGGTAGCGGCGGTTGGCCTGGGATTCACCTGCAAAAGCCTCTTTCAGGCTCATTTCGGTCTTGCTGCCTTTCAGGTTAGCCATGTAACAAGCCTCCTTGTTATTGGGATGGGACGTCCTGCGGGACAGAGTTTAGATTCAGTCTAAGTGCTAAAAGAACTTAGATCACGACCAAACCTCTGTCAAATGCCGCATGTTTTTTATGGACTATCTTCCGGGCCCCGGGTGGGAGGAGCCCATGGGAATTGTAAGGGTAGTACAGAAATAAGGTTTCGAGTTTCGGGTTTGAAGTTTCGAAAAAAAACCGGCGCCCGCAAGG
>NPIF01000511.1_pt1 | contig 76168 bp, 69 predicted proteins | sample 8637461 | NCBI WGS metagenome assembly NPIF01 (sample SAMN07420641, study PRJNA396082) | bioreactor metagenome | isolation source: sample BR12 brine-fed electro-methanogenic bioreactor BR | place: Japan: Kochi | collected 2016-12-09 | reverse complement strand
CGATTTCATTGATTTCCATGATGTTCTCCTTTGTGTATGTACTACTTGCAGGTATAACCCTGTGGCTGGGCAAAACTTGAATTTCTGTAACTACTTTCCTCCGTTATTCCCGCGTAGGCGAGCGCCAACCTTGACGCTCCAGGCTGCACTGAGGCGTCAACGTTGGTGCCTTTTGTATTCCCGCCCACACGAAAATGACGGCGAAAATCGCTGGGCGACTAGTTACGAATTTCTATGCAGAGGCGCGCCCCAACCCATGACGCGGGTGTTTGAACGGAACATAAACTGCATACACCATTTCAACCGCATTCATACGCAACCATCCACCCCCTGATTCCGGCATGCGTCAGAACTTGGCCCCCACCTCAAGCCAGTAATTCCGCCCATCCAGTTTTTCGTACCAGAAGCCGTATCCCGTGCCGTCGAATGCGTTGTTTACCGCAAGGGACGCCGTCCACTCCGGGCCGCTGCCGAGACGGAACACCTTCGACACCTTCATGTCGACCAGAAAATGGTTGTCGGCTTTGGTGTTGTCGGCATTACTGTCCATGTAATAGCGTTCACCCACGTAGCGTCCGTTAACCTGCGCGTTCACCGACTGCGGGCCGTCATAGGCCAAGCCAACATTGAATTTATGCTTCGGGGTGTTTGCGGTCTCATTCCCTTCCCATGCCGGATTCGAGGGATTCTTCGTAATTTCCGAATCGGTATAGGTGTAGTTGAGGAACGGCCGCCAGTACTCGCCGAGGCGAGTGTTCAGATCCAGCTCCAGCCCTCGCACGCGGGTTTCGCCGAGGTTCTGAAACTGCCATTTCGTGTCAACCTGCGTGCTCGCGATCTTGTCCTTGAAGAGGGTGTGATAGACTGCCACACTTCCATCGAGGACCCCGCCAGCGGACCGGAACTTGACGCCCGCCTCATAGGATGTCGCGGTCTCCGGCTTTAGGTCTGGATTGTCCAGCCACCAAGGGCTGTTTCGATACTTCAGGGAATTCGGGGCGGCAAGATAGGCGGTACCCGCGGATGCATAGAGGGCGAGTCCGTCCCGCAAACCATAATTGAGCGCGACACGCGGTGTGAAGACCTTGTCGTCGGCATCAGGTCGTGCAGCGCCGTTCGATTCAAAATTATAGTGCTCATACACGTCGTAGCGGCCACCTACTGTCACAGTGAGCCGGTCAAAACGATGCTCGTCCTGCACGAAAACGCCATAGGTGCGGCTCTTGTGCTGCATTTCCCAGGTTACGGTTCCGTCCGGATCGTATTCGGTGGTTTCATATTTCCCATCCCACCATGTGGTGCCCAGTGTCAGCGTGTTATCCGAGGATGGGTGCAGTTCCAGTTGCATGTCCGCAGAAACAGTATTCTCATCCTCCCGGTCATGCGCGACCTCCGCGAGGCTACCATCGCCGTACCAGTAATTTTCATCAAACGTACGTTTGGGGGCTCTCATATCCGATTGGGCCAGCTTGGCCTTGAGTACCTGCCCACCGGCATATCGATGGGTGAGCATCATGTCAAATACCGTACCCTCCTGTTCGGTTCGGTAATTGGGATGGCCACCCAGGACAGCACCCTCATTCTCGAAATAGCTCATTCCCGCGGAGATATCCGTGTCTTCGCTAGCCCACCAGGTAAGACGCGCGTTGAGCTTCTTTTCCTTGCCATCGCGGCCGTCCAGATCGGTGTATCCGGATGGATACCACGCCTCCCACGGAGCCGGTGTTTCCGTAAGCTGTTTGAAGCCGTCCGTCTGATAGGTGCTGGCGCCGAAATAGACATCCACGTCCCCCACCGAACCACCTGCCGAGGCGGCAACGGAACGGGCGTTATGGGACCCGCCACCCATCTGCACCTGTGCATACGGGTCGCCGCTGCCGCGCTTGGTGATGACGTTGATCACGCCCCCCATCGCGCCCGGCCCATAGAGCACCGAGCTGGGGCCGCGCACGACCTCAATGCGCTCGATGTGCGCCGGGTCGACCAGGTGCCAGAGATAACGCCGGGTTATCGCCAGCGGCTCAACAGGCATGCCGTTCAACAACGACTGGGTAGTGGTGCCCGCGAACGTCAGCCCCAGGCCTCGCAGAACGGGTATACCAGCGGCTGCGGGACCGGACAGATAGGTCACATCCACGCCCGGCAGGGAGCGCAATACATCCTCAGGATTGGTCACATGCTGGCGGGCGATATCCTCGGCGGTGACGACCGAGATGCTCGCCGGCACATCCATGATTTCACGCTCCGTGCGGGTCGCGGTCACCACCACGGTGGACAGATTTTCACCACGCGGTTTCGCGGTTTCCGCGGCCAGCAGCAGATAGGTACCATCAGCGGTGCGTTCGAACACGATCCCGGAGCTCGCCAACAGGTGGTGCAGCGCCTCATCCGCCGTATGCGTGCCGCTCAATCCTTCCGTCTGGCGCCCCCGAACCAGGCCGGGGGCATACAGCAGATCCACGCCAGTCTGTTCGGCAAAGGCGCGCAGTGCGGCATCCAGAGATTGAGGTGCGATCTGTAATGCCACCGTATCAGCGGCAAGGGCCATCGGGGCGGCGAGTGGCAAACTAACCGCCAGGGCGAGGACGGGCCATGTCGGTATGGGGAAGGCAAACCGGCGGGGGCTGCTTTCATTCATTGTTTCTTGTCTCCATCTGGAACAGCGGCCGGCGAAAATGTGGCCGCAACACAGATGAGACGGATGAAACGCTAAAACCCTGACGTGCCTGTGGGATTTTTTTTCGAGCGCATGGCCTATATGCCAACGCGGCCCACCACTATCCCGTGGGGGGAGGCGCAAAACGTGTTACGAGCTGCACACGGAATCAGGGATAGACTTAGGGAAGAAGCGGCGCGGAGGAAAATGCTTCCCTTCCGCTATGGTCTATGCGCCTCGCGCAGTATCCATGCGCCATCATCGGTCTGCCGCGCCGTAATCGGCAACATCCTTTCCAGCAATCGGGGGAATTCCTCCCGGTTGGCGATACGGAAGGTGCCGCTCAATGTGATGTCCCGAAGGGCGGGATCGCCCAGATGCAGCGGGGAAGTGCTATGGCGATTGAATTCCTCGACCACATCGCTGAACGGTGTGGCATCGAAAATCATTTTGCCCTCGCGCCAGGCAAGTACAGTGCGTTGATCGAAAGATTCCACCGGGACGGTGAACGCTCCTCCCACGGCCCAGGCCGTGGCGTGGCCGGCGGACAGCAGGCGTTTTTCACCTTGGGGCGATTCGACCTCCACACGTCCCTCCAGCACGGCCACCCGCACGTATTCCGCATGGCTGCGGACATTGAACCGGGTTCCGAGGACGCGGATCACGCCCGCCCCCGTATTTACATGGAAGGGCCGTGCGGGATCCGAATACACCTCAAACAGCGCCTCCCCTTGGCGGAGGGAGACAGCGCGCACGCTGTCGGCCACCTGCAAGGCCGTGTCGCTGTTCAGGTGAATGATGGTACCGTCCGCCAACTGTACGCTCTGTTGCTCCCCCTTCGCCGTCCGATAAACGCCGGGCTCATGCGACAGGAAAAATAGCAACCCGCCCAGCACGAGGACAACTACGGCCGCAGCGGCCCAGGCCTGCCGGAGGCGGCTTCTGCTCCGAGTAGCCGCCTCCGGTGCGAATGTCCTGAAGCTGGGAGCGAGTCCGTCCAGTTCATCCCACAGCCGATGCACCGCATCGTACTCCCGGCGGTTGCCCTCATCTTCTGCCAGCCACAGCTCGAACGCCTGCCGTTCGGTTACCGCGCAATCGTCCGCTCGCAGACGTACAAACCACTCCGCGGCCTGCCGACGGGCAAACGAAACCGGCGATTCCGATGGGCTTTGTTCGTGCATGGAACGATAATTGTCAGGGGTCTTTGCCGAAATGTCGACCAACCGACGCGGCGTTGTCAATACAGAAGCCATCTTGGAAATGGACATCATGCCAAACCAGCCAAACGCTTACGGCAGTGCGCAAGCGCTTTGATAACGTGTTTTTCCACCATATTGACGGAAATACCACACTGCCGGGCGATCTGGGCATAGCTGTGATGATGGAATCTGTGCAGCAGAAACACCTCGCGGCAACGGGGTGGAAGTTCGTCGATCGCTTCGCGGAGAATATCCAGGCGTTGCTGCGCCGCCAGGGTTGCCTCGGGAGATATCTCGTCAGCAGGTTCATCATGACAGGTATCGGCACCCACCGCACCACACGCGTCATGCCGATGCTGCTGCATTCGCAGGCGGTCAAGTACGATATTGGACGCCACCTGAAAGAGGAACGCACGAGGCTCTCGGATCTCGTAGCCCGACTCCAGGCACAAGGTGCGCACAAAGACGTCCTGCACCACGTCCGCGGCCTCGCCGCCCGACAATCTTCCGGCCACGAAACGCCGCAATTCTTCGTAATGCTTTTTATAGAGCTCGGATATGCAGTTTTTCTTCTCAGCCATGGAAGACGCCGCCGTGGGTCATGCGTCTCGCCGTGCGGGGGGCATCCCCTTGCTGCGGGCAAGACATTAGCAGTTGAAACGAGCACATTTCTTGCCAACTTGTTGCACTTTGGCGCGACCGAGTGGTTCGTGCTTCGCTGGCGAGATGTAACTATCCGTCATGGCTGGATTTTGCGTTCATGATTATCAGGAGGAGGGAGCAGCCAGCAGCCGCACCGCGGACTGCTGGCTACGGCAAGCGCGCCGGGAGAATGCGTGACGTGACACACAAATGCGTGAATTGCAGCAGCGGCGCCTCGGAAATACGTGCTTCAGCGCAGCCCGAGCACATCCGGCATGTCATACAGGCCCATATCCCGCGGATCAGCCACTGCGCCGCGCGCACCGCCCCCCTGGCGGGTGGATGCATTGTGGGCAATCTCCACCCGCTTTCCCAGGGCCGCAAACGGCACTGTGTGGTCGCCGACGATGTCGCCGGCACGGATCATCACTTCACGTCCCAACCGCCATTGGCGGTCATGGACGACATGGTGGGTTTCTGGGCCTTTTTCCGACTTCATTGATCACCTCCTTTCGTGGTTATTGAACAAAATATTCCGCTACCCCGAACAACTTGGAGGCAAATGTGATCACATCGCTTGGTTATAAAATCTTTGAAGTGGAAAGCGACTTGATCGCATCAGCAGAATGCTTCTCGCGAGGTTTTGTATGCCGTCCCGACGGCAAGGCGAACTAGTAAGCGTCAGAATACCACCTGAATTCGCCGTCATCGTGCTGTCACAATAAGCCCGTACAGTCCCCACAACTTCATGTGGAGATGTCTAGATGAGTCTTGTGGCGCTGCAACGAAATGGTGGCGAGGCGATCTATAGCCAGATCGCCAAACTGCTCAAGGAAGAGGTCGTCTCTTTCTTCTCGCCAGGCCAATGCCTGCCTTCAGAAAACGAGCTGGCGGAACGCTTCGGCGTCAACCGCCACACGGTGCGGCGCGCCATCGAAGACTTGATTGCCTCGGGATTGCTTGAGCGCCGCCACGGTAAAGGCACCTTCGTCCTGGATGGTCCCGCCGACTACGTATTGGGCAGTGGCACGCGCTTTACCGAAACCTTCGAATCGCTCGGAAAAACGGCCAGCAGCCGCATTCTGCGCAAGCTGGCGATTCCCGCCCGCGGTGGCGTCGCCGCGCGGTTGCGGCTGGCGGAGAACGAGCCGGTCATCTGGCTCGAGTCATTGCGCCTGGCCGACGATCGGCCCATCTGCGTTATTTCCCATTTCCTGCCGCAGCAAGTCTTCCCCGAACTCCTGACGGAATACCGCGGAGGATCACTGCACGAACATCTCGCCGTTCGTTACCAGTTCACGTTGCGACGAATCGAGAGCCTGGTCAGCGCGGTGCTCCCGCAAGGAGATGATGCCTCGCTGCTGGGCATGCCCCAGAACCAGCCGGTGCTGCGGGTCAAAAGCGTCAATGTATCCGAGCGGGATGGCACCCCGCTCGAATACGCCCTGACCCGGTTTCGCGCCGACCGGATCCAACTGCGCATCAATCCTTGACCTATCTCTTGATCAACCTTACGGGAGCTACTGCAATGTATTTGAAATCCACTCTCACGGCAAGCGCGCTGGCGCTGGCCCTGGCCCTGAACGCCACGGCCGCCCAGGCCCGCGACATCGTCATGGGCCTGATTCCGGCCGAGAACAATGAAGAGATGATCCAGAAGTTCGAGCCTATGCGCGTCCACCTGGAGAAGAAGCTGGGCCAGAAGGTGAAGGTGTTCACCGCCACCGACTACGCCGGCGTGATCGAGGCGATGAAGAAGAAGCGCGTCGACATCGCCTGGTTCGGCCCGCTTTCCTACTATCTGGCCGAGCAGGAAGCCGGCGCCGAAGCCTTCGCCGTCGGCATCCGCGAGGGCGGCACCTCTCACACCTACAAGAGCATCATCATCGCCCCCTGCGACTCCGGCATCAAATCGATCAAGGACATGAAGGGCAAGAGCGTGGCCTTCGTCGATCCCGCCTCGACCTCCGGCGGCCTGATGCCCACCTACATGGTAAAGAAGGAAACCGGCATGATGCCGCAGGACTTCTTCGGCAAGTTCACCTATTCCGGTTCCCACGACGCCGCCGAACTGGCGGTCAAGAACAAGACCGTCGATGCCGCCGCCGACAACGACATCACCTACGAGAAGATGCTGGCCAAGGGGCTCATCTCCAAGCAGACCAACTGCGTCGTCAAGGAATCTGATCCGCTGCCCGGCTCGCCGCTGGTTTATCGGGGCGATCTGCCGGCCGCGATGAAGACAAAGATTCAGGACGCCATCCTGACGGCTCACAAGGAGATCAAGGTCACCGGCTACGGCAACCTGAGCCACTACGTGGCGGTCGGCCCGCAGGACTACCAGATGATCCGCGACATGGTGAAAGACTTGGGCCTGAAGAAGAACGACTTGCTCAAGTAATCGCTCAAGAGATGGCAGGCCGCATGGCCTGCCATCCTTGGCAAAGGAGAAAACCCATGTCCGCAATTTCCATTCAATCCGTAACGAAACGCTTTCCGAATGGCTTTGAAGCCCTGAAGGGTATCGATGCGGAGATCAAATCGGGCAGTTTCACCGTCGTGCTGGGCCCCAGCGGGGCCGGCAAGTCCACCCTGTTGCGGCTGATGAATGGCCTGGAAACCCCGACTTCCGGTGAAGTCCGCATCGGCGGCGAGTCTGTCGACGCACACAAGCTGCGGCATATCCGCTCCAAGGTGGCCATGGTTTTCCAGCAATTCAATCTGGTCGACCGGCTGTCGGTGGTCACCAACGTCCTGACGGGGCGCTTGGCGCACCGTTCATGGGTGGGCAGCGTGTTTTACCTCTTCCGCAAGGAAGACATGGAGATCGCCCAAGAGGCGCTCGCCCGTGTCGCCCTCACCGACAAGGCCTGGAACCGCGCCGACAAACTTTCCGGCGGCCAGCAGCAGCGCGTTGGCATTGCCCGGGCTCTGGCGCAGCAGCCCAAGGTGATCCTGGCGGACGAACCGGTCGCCAGCCTCGACCCGGTTTCGAGCGAGGAGATCATGGCCCTGTTGCGGGAAATCTGCGACCGGGACGGCATTACCGTCGTGGTCAACCTGCATCAGGTGGAGCTGGCGCGGCGTTTTGCCGATCGCATCATCGGCATGAACAGCGGGAAGATCGTTTTCGACGGCAATCCCGAGCAAATGACGCAGTCGGTTTTGCGTACCATCTATCAACGGGAAGGCATCGAAGATGACAACAGTCTCGACATGGCGTTGGCCTACGCCTAGCGGATGGCCGCCGCTCCCGCTCGTTGGCGGGGTGCTGGCGCTGCTGTGCGCACTCTGGCTCACGGCGCCGATCGTGGAGGTGGATTTCGTCCGCCTGATCGGCTCGCTCGGCAAAATGGTTGGCTTCACGGGTCAGATGTTCGTCACACCCGATTGGAACTATGTGCCGCAACTTCTGGCCAAGATGCTCGAAACCATCGAGATGACCATCCTCGGCACGGCCATAGCCATTGTACTCAGCCTGCCGATGGGCATCCTGGCGGCCCGCAATGCCACGCCGCATATCGCTGTGTATCGACTAACGCGCGATGTACTGAGCCTGATGCGCGCGTTGCCGGAACTGGTCTGGGCGCTGGTCTTCGTGTCGGCGGTCGGCCTGGGTCCCTTGCCCGGCGTGATGGCCCTGGCGTTTGTCACCGTGGGTTTCATGGGCAAGTTCTTTGCCGAAGCCATCGAGGTCGTCGACCGGAAGGCCGTGGAAGGCGTGCGCGCCCATGGCGCGGGATGGCTGCAAGTCCGCCTGTTCGCCATGCTGCCGCAGGCCCTGCCCGATTTCGTCGGTACCGTGATGTACATCCTGGACCACAACCTGCGGGCGGCGGCCATTCTCGGCCTGGTCGGCGCCGGCGGCATCGGCTACGACCTGGTGATGTCCATGCGCCTGTTCCAGTACGACCGGCTGCTCTTGATTGCACTGGCCATCTATCTGGTGGTCACCTTGCTCGACCGCGCATCTGACCGTTTGCGCAGCCGCATCATCCATGGGAAACAGGCATGAACATCCATGACCTGAAACCGGCTCGTTCGCAAACGTTACCGCCCAAGCCGCGCAACCCGATCCCGGTCTGGGTGACGGCGACCCTGGCCGTGCTTTGGCTGATCGTCTGGGACCTGGAGATTTCGTTCGAGACCCTGGCCTACGGCGTCGAGGACATGGGGGAATATTTCAGCCGCTATCGGCAGCCTGATTTCTCGAACTTGTCTAGATATCTGGAACTGATGGGAATCACGCTGGCAACGGCGCTGTGGGGGACCGTGTTTGCCCTGCTGGTGGCGTTCTTCTTGGCGCCGTTGGCGGCCCGCAATTTTGCGCCCAGTCCGCTGGCCTATCGCATCGCCCGGGAAATGCTCAATTTCATGCGCGCCATGCCGGACTTGCTGTTGGCGTTGATCTTCGTCGCGGCGCTCGGACTCGGACCGTTGCCCGGCGCGCTCGCGCTTGGCGTCCATACGGCGGGTTTTCTCGGCAAGTTCTTCGCCGAAAGCCTGGAGCGGGTGGACAAGGGCGTCTGCGAGGGCGTGGCATCTACCGGCGCCAACTTTCCGCAAATGGTCATGTATGCCGGGTGGCCATCCATTCTGCGCGAGGCAATGGGGTATGTCCTCTATATCCTCGACCGCAACGTGCGCATGGCCTCGGTGCTGGGCCTGGTCGGCGCCGGCGGCATCGGGCTCGCGCTGCATGACACCTTGCGCCTGTTCGATTATGGCCAATCGGCTGCGCTGATCCTGGTCATTCTGGCCACCATTTTGATAATCGACTACGCCTCGGCGTGGTTGCGAGGGAGATTAGGGTGACGAACCTTGAAAGAAAACACTGGATTCGGGCGCTGACTGCCCATCCGGCATCGGTGTTGAATGCACTCGCCGATGAATTGGCGAGCGAGTTCGACGTGAAGCTCAAGAGCTTGCCGCAGGCGGGTCTCGGGCTGCTGACCCTGACCGATGGCGCATTTCACGAACCTTACTACCTGGGCGAGTTTCCGCTGTCATCGTGCAGCGTCGAACTCTCCATGGCCGATGGCCGAACTGCCGCCGGTGGCGCCCATGTGATGGCGGACGACGCCGACCTGGCCCGCGCGCTGGCCATCCTCGACGCCGTTGTCGCCGCCCGACTGCCCGGCTGGGAGCGGGTTTCCGCTCAGATCGACGCCGGTGCGGCCATCCGCGCCGAGGAAGATCGCCGCCGTCGCGCCATGCTCGCCGCCACGCGGGTGGATTTTGCGATGCTGAACAACGCGGAGAACGATGACGATGAAGGTTGAAAACATCTGGCGGGCCGACGTCCAGCAGCGCGTCTTCCGTGAACTGGTTGAGGCGTTCTCGCGACCCGGCGCCATCAGGGAGATCGGTGACTGCATCGATGGCGCTGTCGCCCAACGCGCCGTGCTGGCCACTTTGATGGACGGGGAAATGACCTTGGCCGACCCCCATGGGCAAATCGCCCCGGCGGACTGGCCTTTGCTTCAGGCCAAGCCAAGCGCCAACGAGCACGCACGCTATGTGGCGGCGAGTGGGGGCCGCGCTCCCGATTTCCAGCCCGCGCTGGGATCACTGGAATCCCCCGAGTTCGGCGCCACCGTGTTGATAGAGGTCGACCGCCTGGGCCAAGGAGAAACCTCCCTGGAATTGGCCGGCCCAGGCATTAACGGCCAGCGGCAACTACGTCTGGCCGGCCTGCATCCCGATTGGCTGACACGCCGCGCCGATTGGGTCGGCAGTTTTCCCCTGGGGGTGGATGTGTTGCTCTCGGATACACGTCGCATCGTTGCGCTGCCGCGTACCACGCAGATACACATTTCCGGAGGGGTTCGCTGACATGAGTTATGTAGCCATCAAGGGCGGCGGTCGGGCCATCGCTGGCGCCGCCGCCGTTACCGAATTCCTGCGCACCGAAGAAGGGCTGAGCGAAACTCTTGCCGAGCCGCTCGGCATCGATGCCATTCTTCACCAGTTGCGCCACCTGGTCGATCGCGTTGTTTCCGAGGGAGGGGTCTATCACCCGAAATTTGCCGCGCTCGCCATCAAGCAGAGCCTGGGGGACACGCTGGAGGCCGCGTTTGCGTTGCGCGCCTGGCGCTCGACGCGACCACGCTTGTTGGCAACGCCACCGCTCGATACCTCGCGGATGCGCCTGATCCGCCGCATCTCTTCGGCCTTCAAGGAAATTCCCGGCGGCCAGATGCTCGGGCCGACGCCCGACTATGCCTTGCGCCTGCTGCGCATGGAGCTGATGGACGAATCGCCGGATGCCTTCCGGGCCGTTGCCCGCGCATGGCTGGATAGCTGTCCGGAAGCTCGGTTGCCCGACAGTTTCCCCAAGGTGCTCGACGCTCTGCGCGCGGAAGGCTTGCTGCCGCCCGTCACTGGCCGCACGCAGGCGGCGTTCGACATTACCCGGGAACCCCTGGTCTTTCCCGTGCCTCGCTCGGCGGCATTGGCCACTATGGCGCGGGCGGAAACCGGCTCGCTACTCGCCGTCGCCTATTCCAACATGCGCGGCTACGGCGACGTGCACCCGACGGTCGCCGAACTGCGGGTGGGCTACCTGCCGGTCATGCTGCCGCACCCGATCACCGGCGAACCGACCGAGGTCGGCGAGGTGCTGGTCACCGAGTGTGAAGTGGTGGCCATGTACGAAGCCGACGATGCCGGCGGCAAACCAATGTTCACCATTGGCTATGGCGCCTGCTTCGGCCACAACGAAGTCAAGGCGATTTCCATGGCGATTCTCGACCGCGCCTTGCAAAAAGGCATGAAGGACGGCCCCGGCAACCCATCGGAAGACCCCGAGTTCGTGCTGCTCCACGTCGATGGCGTCGACTCCATGGGCTTCGCCTCGCACTACAAGATGCCCCACTACGTCACCTTCCAGTCCGACCTCGATCGCTTGCGCACCACGCAACAAAAATCAGGGGAACCCGCATGAACGCATTTTCCCACGCCCAAAGCGGCAACGCCTACAACTTTGGCTTTCTCGACGAATACGCCAAGAAGGAAGTGCGCCGCGCCATTCTCAAAGCCATCGCCATCCCGGGTTACCAGGTGCCCTATGCCTCGCGCGAGATGCCCATGGGACGCGGTTTCGGTACCGGCGGTCTGCAACTGACCCTGTCGCTGATCGGGCCGGAGGAAATCCTGAAAGTAATCGACCAGGGATCGGACGATTCGGTCAACGCGGTCAACCTGCGTCACTTCATCGAGATGACTTGCCCCGGCGTTTCGACGACAACGAAAACGACGGAGTGCACCCTGATTCAGTCGCGCCACCGCATCCCGGAGCTGCCACTGACGTCCAATCAGATCGTCGTGCTGCAGGTGCCCTACCCCGATCCGCTGGTTGTAGTGGAACCTTCGGAGGACAAGCGCAAGACCATGCACGGTGAGGCGGACTACTCGCGCCTCCTGGTCAAGCTGTATGAGGACATCGTCAAGTTCGACGAGATCACGATCTCGCACCGCTATCCGACGCGCATCAACGGCCATTACGTCATCGATCCTTCGCCGATCCCGCGCTGGGATGTACCCAAGCTCAATGCCTCAGCGGCCCTGATCCTGTTCGGCGCCGGCCGCGAAAAGAAGATCTACGCCGTGCCGCCCCATACAAAGGCGGAGCCGCTGGCCTTCAGCGACGTGCCGTTCCGCGTCGAGGACTTCCGTGACGAACATGGACACCGCCGCGCCTGCACCCGCTGTGGCTGCACCGATTCGTTCCTCGATGAATTCGCGGCCGATTCGGGCAGCAAGACCTATCAATGCTCCGACAGCGACTGGTGCGATGAACAAATGCTTCTTGCCCGACAGACCGAGGGAGAACCGGCATGAACAAGATTCTCGAGGTTCGCAACCTCAGCAAAATTTACGGCCCGGGCTGTCCCCTGTGCCTCGAATCCACGGGCCCGGAGGCTGATACCAACCTCTGTCCGCATTGCGGCAGCGTGGTCGCCATCCATGATGTTTCCTTCGATCTGTTCGAAGGAGAGATTCTGGGCGTCATGGGCGAATCGGGCAGTGGCAAGTCGACCGTGGTCAAGAACCTCTATTTCGACCAGGCACCCTCCAGCGGCGAGGCGATTTTCTACGACCGCGACAAACAGCATGACCTGTTCGCCCTCAACGCCGCGCAACAGCGCTGGTTGCGCAATCACCGCTTCGGCATGGTCTATCAAAACCCCCATCTCGGGCTGAACTTCAACATCAGTGCCGGCGGCAACATCGCCGAACGCCTGTTGATGAGCGACCTGATGGACTATGGCGCGATTCGTGAACGCGCCAAGGCCTTGCTGGCCCGCACCGAGGTACTGCTCTCCCGGGTCGACGACCTGCCGAAGAACTTTTCCGGCGGCATGCAACAGCGGGTGCAGATCGCCAAGGCGCTGGCGACCCAGCCGCCGCTGCTGTTCCTCGACGAGGTGACCACCGGCCTCGACCTGTCGGTACAGGCGCGCATTCTCGACCTGATCCTAGAAATCCAGCAGGAACTCAAGACCGCCATGGTTGTCGTGACCCACGACCTGGGCGTGATCCGGCTGCTGACCGGTCGCGCCATCGTCATGAAATACGGCCGCGTCATCGAGGCGGGGTTGACCGATCAAATCCTGGAAGACCCCCAGCACGCCTATACCCAGCGTCTGGTGGCGTCCGCTCTGTGAGGCAAAAATATATGCTCCAACCCATTCTTCAGGTCGAGGCCTACGGCAAGCATTTCCAGCTTCACGAGCAGAATAAGCTGATCCCGTCCTCGCACAATGTCAATTTCAGCGTCAGCGCCGGTTGTCTTACCGCCCTGGTCGGCCCCACCGGCGCCGGCAAATCCTCGGTGTTGAAGGGCATCTACCGCACCTACCTGCCCAGCGCTGGCCGCATTCTCTATCGCGATGCAATGGGTCACGAACTCGATCTGATCCTGGCCAGCGAACACCAGATCCTGGAGCTGCGGCGCCGCGAAATCGGCTTCGTCACCCAGTTCCTGCACTGCCTGCCGCGCCAAGCGACGCTCGATGTGGTCGCCCAGCCGCTCCTGGTGCTCGGTGTGTCACGCGACGAAGCGCGGCAGCGTGCAGCGGAATTGCTATCGGCCATGAACCTGCCGGAACGCTTGTGGAGCGTTTCGCCGGCCACCTTCTCCGGTGGCGAGCGTCAGCGGGTCAATCTTGCACGGGGCTTCATCGCCAAACCCCGTCTGCTTTTGCTCGACGAACCCACTGCCAGCCTCGATCCGGCCACCGCCGAGCGGGTGATCGGCCTCGTCGAAGGGCTCAAATCCGAGGGCACGGCCATGCTCGCCATATTCCACCATCCCGAAACCACCCGCCGGCTGGCCGATCAGGTCGTCGAACTGGCGCCACCGCCCGCCGTCGAGGAACTCCTCAAGGAGATCGCATGAGCAAACTTTATCTCACCGGCGCCCGTGTGGTGCTCCCGAACGACGTACTCGATGACGCCACTGTGCTGATCGAGGACGGTTTCATCGCGGCCATCAACCCCGAAGCGGGCAACAACGCGCAAACCGTCGACCTGCGCGGCAAAACGCTGATCCCTGGCATGATCGACCTGCACTGCGACGCCCTGGAGAAGGAAGTCGAACCGCGTCCCAATGTGCACTTCCCGCTCGATTTCGCCTGCGCCCAGGCCGACAAGCGCAACGCCGCCGCCGGTGTCACCACGGTGTTCCACGCGCTGTCCTTCGCCAACGAAGAACTCGGCGTCCGCAACAACGCCTTCGCGGCATCTGTCGCCCGCGCGGTCCATGCCTGGAACCCGCACGGCCTGGTCGATAACCGCGTGCACTGCCGCTATGAGGTCACCGATCCGACGGCCCCGGAGATTCTGCTCGAACTGATGGCCGCCGGCGAAATGCACCTGTTCTCGGTGATGGACCATTCGCCGGGCCAAGGGCAGTTCAAGGACATCGCCGCCTTTCGTGAGTATCTGGCGCGCACCTACAAGAAGTCGGAAGCCGAACTGGACAGCCTGGTGGAAAACAAACTGGCCCAGGCCGAAGGCGCCATGGCCCGCATTCGGCTGCTGATCGATGCCGCGAAGGAAAAGGGCATCCACATCGCTTCTCACGACGACGATAGCCTGGAGAAAGTCGAGACACTGCACGGTCTCGGTGTCGGTATCTCGGAATTCCCCATCAACCTGGAGTCCGCGCATGCCGCCCGGAAACTGGGCATGAGCACCGTCTTCGGCGCGCCCAACATCCTGCGCGGCAAAAGCCAGTCGGGCGCCGTTCGGGCGCTGGATGCGGTACTCGCGGGCGCCGCCGACTGCCTCTGCGCCGATTATCACCCGGCGACGCTGATCGTGGCGGTCTTCCGCCTGCCGGAGTTGGCCAGCATCAGTTTGGCCGATGCCGTGCGTCTGGTCAGCGCCAACCCGGCCAAGGCCGCAGGTCTGACGGATCGAGGCGAGATTACCCTAGGTAAACGCGCCGACCTGGTCGCCGTTGCCCACATCAATGGACTGGCGCAGGCCAGCAACGTTTTTTCGGCCGGCAAGCCGGTATTCGAGGCACGCTTCGATCATGGTTGAAGGAAAGCTGTTCTATGTCATTGGCGCGTCCGGCAGCGGCAAGGACAGTCTTCTGCGTTACGCACGGGAACGTCTCGCATCAGACCCCGGCGTAGTCTTCGCGCATCGCTACATCACCCGGCCGGTGGAACTCCACGGCGAGAATCACGTCGCCCTGACCAAGGCGGAATTCGACGCCCGCTTGGCCGCCGGCCTCTTCGCGATGTATTGGGCAAGTCACGGATTGCACTACGGTGTCGGCCGGGAGATCAACTTCTGGCTGGCCAAGGGCTGCAACGTGGTGATGAACGGTTCGCGCGAGTACCTGCCGGAGGCAAGACGCCGTTACCCGGAGCTGACCGCGCTTCTGATCACCGTCTCGCCCGATGTCCTTGCCGCGCGACTGCGCGCCCGGGGCCGGGAAACGGAGGATCAGATATCCCGGCGCATTGCGCGCGCCAGGCAATTCATGCGCCCGGACGGGCCGGTGGAGATCATCCAGAACGACGCCGAACTGGGAGTTGCGGGCGAGCGCCTGGTGCAATTGCTGTCCGCCCTCGCCGCTTCCCCGCGGGCATTCGCCTGAAATGCGCATCACCTTTCTCGGTACCGGCGATGCGGGCGGCGTGCCCCTCTACGGCTGTGACTGCCCGGCCTGCGCGCGGGCAAGGGCGGTGAGCGAATTCCGTCGCCGCCCCTGCACGGCATTGGTGGAAGCGGGCAACACACGCATCCTGCTCGATGCCGGTTTGAGCGACCTCACCGAGCGATTTCCGCCCGGCAGCCTGACGGCCATCGTGCTGACGCACTTCCACCCCGATCATGTCCAGGGCCTGTTTCATCTGCGCTGGGGCGTCGGCGAACGGATCCCCGTTCTCGGCCCGCCCGACTCGGAAGGCTGCGCCGACCTGCACAAGAATCATGGGCTCCTGGAGTTTCGCCGGCTCAAAAAATACGAACCCGTGGCGATCGGCAATTTGACACTGACCCCGTTGCCGCTGATTCACTCCAAGGTGACGTTCGGTTACGCCATGGAGGACTTGGCGGGCCGGCGCCTTGCCTATTTGACCGATACCATCGGCCTTCCCCCACGGACTGAGGCCTTCCTCAGCGACTGGCGGCCGGAAGTGGTCGCGCTGGATTGCACCGAACCGCCGCGTCCGGTTCCACCGCGCAATCACAACGACCTGACCCGTGCCCTGGCGATCGCAGGCAAACTGGAACAGGCGGAGACGTGGCTGACCCATGCCAGCCACGATCTGGATGCGTGGTTGCTGGAGAGCGCAAACGATTTACCGACCGGAATCAATGTGGCCCATGACGGGCTGGTTGTCAGCTTGTGCGGCCAGAGATAGGCGGCAAGACTCAACAGCAGCAATCGGATGTGTCCTCCGTGTCGACACCAAACGATAATCCGCCGTCGCAGCCGGCGAACGATTCGCCGGGAGCGAACCGTGACTGCCGCAGGCTGGCCCAGCCAGGGGTGAGCCCCATGGGGCAGGTACAAAGTGCCAGACGCTTGGCGAAAACCCCAGTAACGTTTCGTATGCTCACGTGGCAGTAATACATCGTATACGCACTCGATAGTTCTCCTTTTTTCTAAACACGCTCCGGATCAGCAAGTCAGTCATGGATACGGCGACCGGCTTCCCACTTGCCGTGCCAGTCCGACAGTTATCGGTAATTCCCGCAGCAAGACTGTCGGGAACCCGAGGTTCGCACCAACCGGATTCTGCGGAATCATTGGTGTGTTCGCGGCGGCATATGCGTGGGCAATGATGCGGGAATTACCCAGCGGCATACAAAAGTGGGGCTTACCGGATTGTCGGGTTGCCCCTTACCCTGTCTGGGACAACACCGCCGCCCGGATACTGAAGCTTGTTACAGAGGAGGAAAATACGCGTGTTACTGCCAGTTACGTTTGAGCAGGTGGTGACCCTGCTGGGCGCGCTCACAAGCCTTGCCACCGCGCTCACCGGGTTGATGCGCGCCCTCCACGCACCAGCCGGCCGCAGCAAAAGTCGCCGCCGGTAGCGCCCAAATGGATGGCACTGAAAAAGCCCAAATGGCTGCTCCAAGGGAATGGGTGGTAACGGGAAGGGGCTTGCCCGAAAGGGCTGGCGCAGCGCCTCATCGGGCGCTACTTCAAAGGGTGACGGGTGAAAAGGACGGGCAACCTCCGGCCCTAAACTCGCCGGTTAAATAGCGCCGGGTTGTTAGTTTTCGGATAGTCGAGCCCATCGCTAAAAAACATTAATTCGCCACCACTCCGTTTCGTCTGTGCGCTGTAGCTGAGGGCATACCGTATCTTTCGCCGCTCCTTGTACAGTTTCGCGATTTCTGGCGCATCATCGTAAGACACAACCCAGTGTGTCTTTAACTTCTGCTGCACCAGCTGTGCAATCCTGGCGTGGTCCGCCTCTGCATAATGGTTTCGATACAGCCGTTGTGCCTTCTTGAAATAGGGCGGGTCAAGGTACACCAGCGACCGTTTCGGAAATTTTGTGGCTTTTATAAAATCCTCGGCGTCGAGATTTGTTAACTGGATGTGATGTTTGTGGTCTTCGATCCGCTGCAACCGCTCGCATAATCCGTCCCGGTTGAATCGGGCGTCGATTAGCCATTTTCCTGTTTGGTCGAGGCCTCCGATTACGCCACCGCCAAGTATTCCCGAACGGTTTGTCCGGTTGAGGAATAGAGTGGCAAAAGCGAGGGTGAGACGCTTTTTCCTACCGGGACTCATATAGATTTCTCGTTGCTTTTGCCATTCATCAATGGTCAGCGGCACGTTCTGAACCATCTCTATCAGCGACTGAGTATCGTTGAGTGCAGAGTGCCAGAACGCATGGATAGCCGGGTCTACGTCATTAAGCCACACTTCCTTGGCATAGCCCATCATCACCAGTTCCAGGGCGATACCAGCCCCCCCTGCATATGGTTCCACGTAGATTCCGTCGCATAGGTCATTATCAACAAATACTTGACGAATAAATGGGGCTAGTTTGCCCTTTCCGCCTGGGTACCTCAGTGGGGTGTAATAGCGCATCGATATCCTCCTTTCCCACGAGGATAATGCAAATCCATTTTGACGGCCACCACTTCATTTCAGATGGGCATAGAGGATATCCAGGAACGACTGGACGTTGTCCCAGGCCGTCGCCAGATCGGGACCGGTCGGGTGAAAATGGCGGTTGTGCACGTAGGCATTGAAGGTATTGAACGAAAGCGGATTGTGCGGGCTGGCGATCGCCGCCTTGATCCCTTTCAACTCATGTTTGCTGGCCCATTTCTGCTGGTCCATGTGCGCCGCTGCTTTTTCGGCCTTCTTGGACAGGTTGTCTCCGTCGTTATATGCAACCGAATTGTGGTCCAGATAGAGCTCGATACTCAGCTCGACGAATACGCGGAAAAGTACGGACACCGCATTGCGGTAATCATTAAGTTCGAGATCCCGCAACTCGTGAAAGATTGCCCGTAGCCGCGTGTCCTTGATCGAATACTGAACGCCAACCGGCACCAAATACTTGCGTTGGTGCGAAGGACGGGGACCGCGCGGTTTCGATTGCACCTGGGGGGGCTGCGCAGGGGGTACCATCGGCCGGGAGTCTTTCACCTCCCGTTGTTGATTTGGCGTATGCTCCGGCGGGAAGCCATTGATGTATTCCCTTTGTTTCGCGGCATCGTAAACCTTACCGACCGCCATCCCGTCCGCAATGTCCCGCAATACCTTGGTCAACCCCTTAAGCACTTCGGATTCGTGAAGAAATCGCCGGGGAACACCGTCGGCACTGGCAATTCCAAGGAAATCGCGGACCTCGGGATTCTTGAGAAGGCGATCAAGCGTCGATATCTTGAACCCCTTCCCAGTGACCTTGGCCTTCAGATCATCATCCAGCTTGTCCAGGATGGAATCGACGACTGCGTGGCTGAAAGCGTAACGCCCTTTCTTTCCGAGACGCTGCAGATGTCTGCTTTTCTGCATGGCGTCCCAGGGAAGGGTTCCGACGCCATCTTGAGGCCCCTGATGGCGCAGTTCGATCCACTGGTCTGCTTCTTCGACAGAATCCGCGACGACGAACTCTATCTTGCGAGGGATATTCACTTTAGCCTGACCGCGAATCGCCGCAAACTTGCGACGCAACTTGGGATCGGAGCAGCGATCCGGGTTGTCGAGCAATTTGAGGGCGGTGATCCGCCGATTCCCCTCCCACACGATGTAATCGCCTTTGGTGTTGGGATCAGGCAACGCAAGCATGCCATCCAAGGGGCTCAGACCGCGCTCGGCGATATCCGTGGCGAGATTCCGAATCTCATCGCCGAGATGCTCAAGCATCCACGCAATACAGTCGGGCTCGGAAGGCAAGGGACCGTGCCGGTCGTTTTCCTTGTTCAACCGGAGACGGGCTAGCGGAATGTTCAATCGTTCATAAGGCATCATGAGTCCCTTTCCGTGTGTTGTTCTCCGTTCTGGGTCTGCGGAACTGACTGGGCATATAAATTCCGCCGCCAACTTGTCCGAATTATCCCTAGACCGGCCCCGGTTGCCAAGGAACCATTCGGCGTATGTTAGGCCGCCTATTCCGTCGTGACAGTCCCCGTGTCGACGTTCCGTCTCCGGATGGATGTTTTTTGATCAACACACCGGAGGCCCTACTGGCCTCCCACGCTCACATAATCGCCGCCATCCGCGGTATGGCGGGCGTACCGGACTCCCATTGGAACACCCTTTACCATCCCCTTATCGATGGGCTTGCCCGCTTTGTACAGCAGCTGCCGGCCTCCGAGGCACATCACCATGCCGCCCCCGGAGGCCTCCTGCGCCATGCACTGGAGGTCGCGCTGGAGGCCATGAAGCTCCGCCGCGGCGCCCTACTCCCCCCCGGCGCATCCGCCGAGGAACTCGCCCGGCTCCAGGACGTCTGGTCCTATGCCTGCATCACGGCGGCACTGCTGCATGACATCGGCAAGCCACTCGCTGACCAGCGCATAACGTTGTTCGGCCCTGAGCAAGCATCGATCGGGCTTTGGAGCCCCATCGATGGCCCAATGCCGCTCCAGGCCCGGTACTACCGGGTCGAGTTCGTGGCCAAGCGCCGCTACCGGCGACACGAGCGGCTCTCGCCCTTATTGGCCGGCCACATTGTCCCCGCCCAGGGCCTGCACTGGCTCGCTAGCGAGCCCGAAGTTATGGACACCTGGCTGGCAGCCCTGCAGGGCGAATATGAGGCGGCCGGCCCGCTCGGCGCCATTGTGGCCAAGGCGGACGGTCTGTCGGTTGCCCGAGACCTGTCCGGCGGCGGCAAGGTGCAGCTGCCCACCGCGCGGACAAGACCGCTGTCCGAACGCCTGATCACCGCCCTACGGTATTTGCTTGCTCAGGACGAGCTTCCGCTCAACCGCCGCGGCGCAGCCGGCTTTCTGGTGAATGAGGATCTGTGGCTGGTATCCAAGCGCGTGCTGGATGCCCTGAAGGAACACCTGGCCCGCGAAGGCCAGACGGGCGTTCCCTCACGTAATGACCGCCTGATGGACGAACTGCAACAACACGGCCTGCTCATCCCCAACCAAGACCATGCGATATGGACCTGTGAGGTGCGCATCGGCGACTGGACGCAACGCCTCACCCTGCTACGCATGGAGGCCTCGGCCATATGGTCAAATCCGGAGCGGCGGCCAGCACCCCTTGATGGTGCAGTAATCCCAGTGGACGTGGCTCCCGGGGATGTCATGGATACCGACACCACCGTAGAGGCCGCCGGGGGGGGCTGCCCGCCAGTTTCGACTGACGCGAACCGGGTCACTCTGGATTCGCGCCATGAACACGCAGAGCATGCGGAGCCCATTGGCGCCCAGGACTACACCGATCTCCCGCTTCCCTACGACATCGAGGCGCCGGAGGCAGGGACGAAAACACCCGCGCCGGCTCCCTCCACCGCCGACCTACCCCACGCCGGCGAGGCCTCGGCCAGGAACACGCCGCAAGACGACGAAGACGAGGATGCAGGCAGGCGCTTCGTTGCCTGGCTCAAGGACAACATCGCCAGCGGCCGGGTGGAGATCAACACGGTCAATGCGCGCCTCCATGTCCTGCCCCAGGGCCTGGCCCTGATCTCGCCGGGCATCTTCCGGGACTTCGACTCTGTGCGCTGGGACAAGGCACAGAAGCGCTTCCAGAAGATGAAGCTGCACCTCAAGCGCCCCGACGGCACCAACATCTGGACCTGCCGCGTGGCCAAGGACCGCAAGCAGTCACGCATCAAGGTCATGCTGATCCCCGAACCCGAAAGCGCGCTCGGCGTAAAGCTGCCTTCACCCAACCCCGCGGTAAGCCTGCTGACGGAAGACGGCACCGAGGCCCCAAACGAGTCAAAGAAGCAGGTGGGCAATGGCCAAGCTGTTTGATAGCCGACTGCGGCCAGCCGTCGAGTTTCTGCCCGCAACGGTCCTGACGGGCTTGGCTGGCGTCCTGGTTACCCAACCGGACAGCATCGCTCCGTTGATGCCTGGCGTGGCCACGGCGACGGCCGGACTGTTCGCGACTGCCGCAGCGTGGCGCACCGTACAGGGCGCGCGCGTGCTCGCCTACCGATCGCGCCTGCGGCGCCTCCCTCGCTATGTACTTCACGGCGACCAAATCCCCTGGTCCACCACTAGGCTGTTCCTGGGTCGAGGCTTTCGGTGGGATCAGCGCCACAGTCAGCGCCTAGTGGAAGCACGCAACCCCGAGGCACGCAAATACCTGGAACCGGGCCACATCTACCGGCTGGTGCGCGCCCTTGAGCTGAAATGGGAGAAACAAAGACTCCTGCGCCGCCTGTCGAAGTTCACATGCGCCGATGCCTGGTGGAATCCGGTCCGCCCTCTCCCGCCCGTCGGCGGTGATGCGGCCCTTCATGGGGTAGGCCTGGAGGATGAAGAAGACGCCTGGTTGCCGCTGACCGAGCGGCCGGGCCACACCCTGGTGCTGGGTACCACCCGCGTGGGCAAGACCCGCCTTGCGGAGCTGCTGGTGGCCCAGGACATCCGTCGCGGCGAGGTAGTCATTGTCGTCGATCCCAAGGGCGACCTGGATCTGCTGCGGCGAATGTTCGCGGAGGCGACACGGGCCGGCAAACTCGACAAGCTCCATATCTTCCATCTGGGCTTCCCGGAGATCAGCGAGCGGTACAACCCGGTAGGCGAGTTCGCGCGCATCACCGAAGTCGCAACCCGCACCACCTCTCCGCTTCCCGACGAAGGCAACTCGGCCGCTTTCAAGGAATTCGCCTGGCGCTTCACCAACGTCGTTGCGCAGGCACTGGTGGGGCTGGGGCGCAAGCCCGACCTCAAGTCGCTTGGCCGCTACGTCACGCACATCGAGCCGCTGTTGGTCGGCTATTTCAAGCTGTGGCTGGATGCCAACGGTCCCGAAGATTGGCGCCAGACGGTGGACCGCATGGTTGTGGACGAGGATTTCCCGAAGCGCCTACCGCCAGCGCTCAAGAGCCGCGACCGCTATGCCGCGGCACTGGTGACCTTCTACAAGGAGCGCAACCTCTACGATCCGGTGTGCGACGGCCTGAAGAGTACCTTTGAATACGACAAGACCTACTTCGACAAGCTGACTGCAAGCCTGCTGCCGCTTATCGAGAAACTCACCTCCGGCCGGGTAGGCGAGCTCATCGCCCCCGATTACGACGACACCGACGACCCGCGCCCGATCCTCGACTGGAACAAGGTGATCCGCGAAGGGGGAATCGTCTATGTGGGGCTCGATGCGCTGTCCGATCCGGAAGTAGCGCACGCCGTCGGCAACGCGATGTTGGCCGATCTTACCTCCGTCGCCGGCCGGCTCTACAAGCACGGCCACGCCCACGGCTTGCCGGGCGACGCGGGCAAGCGCCCGATCGTCAACATGCACCTGGATGAGTTCAACGAAATCGTCGGCGAGGAATTCATCCCGATGGTTAACAAGGCGGGCGGCGCTGGCATCCAGGTGACCGCCTACACCCAGACAGCGTCCGATGTGGAAGCTGGCATCGGTGACCGCGCCAAGGCGGGCCAGATATTTGGCAACTTCAACAACCTGGTCATGCTGCGCGTGCGTAATGAAGAGACCGCCTGTCTGCTCACGGATCAACTACCAAAGGTACGCGTCTACACCAAAGTCGCCGAGAGCCGCACGACCGACAACAACGATCCCAACAGTCCGGTCGATTTCACCTCACAGAACGCCGATCGCCTCACCGAAACGGAAGTGGAGATGCTCACCCCGGCCGACCTGGTGAGCCTACCCAAGGGGCAGGCCTTTGCGCTCATCGAAGGCGGACGACTCTACAAGCTCCGCCTGCCCCTCGCCGGTGACGATCCGCTGTTACCCAAGGATATGGATGAAATCGCGTGCTGGACCCATGAGAGATACGGATTGGCTGCGTGAATACTGTGGAGAACAACGATGCCTGCCGAACGCCCTGCCCAAACATTGGCATTTTATGACTGCAATGCCACATGCTGCCCAGCCTCAAATGATCTATTTGCGCGACAAGTAGTGAAATCAATCACCAACGCATTGGATTTTCTCTCTGGCGGCACATTGCGCATAAGCGCTGCTACACCGCCATACGCTATCCAGACACAAGCGCCGGATGGCCATATCGAAATTTCACTGATGGCGCCAGGAATCGAGCACACCATGGGCATCATGTTTGGCGCCAAAGATGATGCCGGGAGAACCATACGACAGCCTTTCGATGCAGACGGCTGGCTCTCAGACCCCTTCAATCCATGGGCGACAGGCCTTGCGGCATACAATTTTGACGAAGCTTGGCGAATTATTGTTCTGCTCGCGTCAGAATTAAAAATTCGCCGGATTGAGATTGGCTATGGGTTGGGTATATGAATCCAGCACTGATAAGGGGATATCAGTTCAATTGCGTATTTTCCATGATTGAATTTTGGAACGAATCTGCCCAACACGTACAAGGTCGCATCTCGAACACTCTCGGCAACCTGTATGCGGTCGATGAGTCGATTGAGAACCGACGCAGGCTCCAGTGTGTTTGGAATCCAAACCGAGAGAGGAAGGCCGTTAACTGTCTCTTTAAAGTAAAGCGAAATACCCGTTTTCCAATGCTCATGCCGATCGTACTGACCCCGATAGATATGACGAATGTCGGAATTCAAAAGCAAAGACGCTCCTTCAATTGGCGAAATGAACGTCTCGGCAAACGTTTTAGCCGGACAGCCCTTAATGGAAATCGGCAACTGGTCATGGGGTATCGGTGGGTTTTCATATACATCAACAAATTTTTCGATAGACTTCGAAGAAGCCTCACTGGCGCCACCGCCATCACCACGCCCACGCGTCCGTGCACGCTGCTCGTCAGCGCCATCGTCGCCAGAAGACTGTTTGCCGCCTCCACCGACTGTCTTCACTGGCGACTTTTCCACGAATCGTACCGGTGCGCCTCCGGATATTGCATGCTCACCATCGACCAAGGCCCCGGAACCATGCCCCTGTTGTTGCGCGTTAATGATTCGCTCCTCGATTGCGCCCCGCATACATCCGTCTTTATGCCGCTCACTTGGCCCCGCCCGAAAATAGGGCGACGGAGAGCGCAGTCGCCCCGGCTTGACCTTATCTGGTACCGCGGGGAATACGGGCGCGTCGCATTTTTCATCAATACACCGATAGTTGTAGCTTCGGGGGTCAACTCCATTACGAATAAGCTCACTTATCGACACTACGCCACCGCGTCCACCATTTCCGATACGCCTCGCATACTCGGACATTTCCCCCCTCCTTTTTCCCAAACCCCAGGCCATAAGCCGGATAACCCGGCACGCCTAGTGTACCGAGACCTTCCGCGGGTGCGAACCTCACCCCGTCCTTGCGGAGGTTTGCCATGAGAGAGCGCCGCACAGGGCTGTTGGCACTGGTTCTCTGGACAGGACTGCTCATCCTGTTGACGCTGTTTCTGCATTTCGTCTACGCCATTTGGCCGTGGCCCGATGCACCCCGCGGAGCAGGGCCGCTGCGTGAGGCGGTTGTGACGGAGCGGGCGCGTGTCGAGGAGCTGGCGGCCGCATCTTCCATCGGCATGATCAGCGCGGTGATTGAGTGGACCTACCGAGTCGGCTTCGAGTGGACCGGTATGGATTACCTCATGCGCTCGGCAATGGAGAAAACGCCGCAGGATGGAACCGATGAAATCGGCAGGCGGGTGGCATCGGGCGCGTGGGCGTTCCTTGAGCCCCTCTACTGGAGCGTACAACTTATAGGGCTCCGCCTTGGCGTCCTCTTCGCGTCGCTCCCCCTCTTTCTAGTGGCCGCCATCGGCGGTGCCGCCGATGGCGCCGCGGCCTGGTATCTGCGGCGTGTCGGCGTCGGGCGCGAGTCGGGCTTCATCTATCACCGGGCGAAACTGGCCTTGTGGACGGCGCTGTTCGCTCTATGGGCCGTCTATCTGCTGCCGCCGGTCGCGCTCGACCCTCTAGCCATTATTCCTCCCTTCGTTGCGCTATGCGGGCTTACAGTGCGCATCGCAGTGAGCTGGTTCAAGAAGTACATCTAAGCATGCAGCCAACCTCTCCCCCACTAAAATCGCCCCCGTCTTATAGAGAGACGACAGAGGCAGAAACAAAAGCAAAAAAGGAGAACGACATGCATGCTGCAGAAAAACTGCAATTTACGGCTGTGGAGCATTTGCTCCAATCGTACCTGTTGGAGAATTTGGTCAGACCCGCGACCTCAAGAACCTATGAGCAGGTCGTCAAGCGCTGGATTGAAGAAACGGAGATATCTTGCGTCGAGGCCGTCACCCGGGATGATGTGCTCAATTGGCGCAACGGCATTCTAGCCCGCGCCCGCCCCGAAACATGGAACAAATACAGGCGCCACATGCGCGCTCTGTTCAACTACGCCATTACGCGCGGCTGGGTTGCCACCAACGTCTTTTCTTCGGTACCGCCTGCACGTACCGGCTTGCGACTCAAAAAAACTGTCGATATTGAGCTTGTCCGTAAGGCGCTTGCCTATCTCGAAGCTGACGATAAGAACCTGCGACCAGGTTGGTTCTGGGCAATGGTCGTGCGCGCAATCTATTTCACGGGCGTCCGCCGACGGCAGATCATCGAATTGCGCTGGGGTGACGTGAATCTGGATACGGGAACCTGGCGAATACGCGCCGAAACCAGCAAAACACATCGGGAGTGGTTACTGCCGCTGGCGCCCCAGGTGCTGGCGGATATCACAGATCTCTATCGGCGAACCTGCGAGCTGCTGAAAGGAAAACCGGCTAAACACCATCAGGTTTTCAATGTGACGAAATTCTATCGCCGCTACAAAGGACCGGAAATGAAGGAAGACCAGCTCGGGGGATTCTTCCACCGCCTCACTGAGGCCCTTGAGGAACCCTTCAGCTCCCATCGCTTACGCCACACCATGGCCACGCTACTCGCGGTTCACGGGGATATACGCACGCTTCAGGAAATACTCGGACACACAAACCTGAGCACAACGATGGGATATGTCCACCCGGATGTAGAGCGAATGCGGTCACTGGTTACACGCTTGCCGGACTTGTAACCACTTGTTGGCTGTGGTAAATGTCTCGGCTGACGTATTACCGGGAGCGGTGTTTCCGGTGGAAATGAAGGTCTGAACCGTTCGAGACGGCAGGACACCCTAAAAAAATGCCGTGGGTTGGATGTGCGTCCAACCCACGGTAATTTGACGTATAGAGGGTGTATGCCTCTGGTTTCTGGTCTGCTGTTGGGACAGAGTCCCGAAAAATGGTGGCCAGGGGCGGAATCGAACCGTCGACACGCGGATTTTCAATCCGCTGCTCTACCAACTGAGCTACCTGGCCGAAAGGCCGCCTATTTAAACGGCAGGCGCCCGGTAAGTCAAGGAATAATCTGCGCTATAAACGGCTCAGGCGGAAGGCGGCACGTAACCCTCGGGCTTGCTGGAGCCGCCGCTGAAGAAGAACTTCTCCATCTCCTGTTCCAGCATCTCGCGGTGCTTGGGGTTGATGGGCGACAGGCGGTACTCGTTGATCAGCATGGTCTGCTGGCGCAGCCACAGCTGCCAGGCTTCCTTCGACACGTTCTCGAACACGCGCTTGCCCAGCTCGCCCGGATACGGCTGACGCTCCAGCCCCTCGGCCTGTTTGCCCAGCTTGACGCACTGCACCATACGGGTCATCGCTCATTCCTCATTCGTCGCGGGCCAGTTGCGCCAGCAACCGTTTGATCGGCGCGGGCAGGCCCAGTTGATCGCAAAGGTCGGTTTTATACCAGACTGCGCCCGGCGCTTCCATGATTGCGGCCGCCGCGTCCGAAACCCGCACGTGGCGCGGGGAAATATCGAGATGGAAGTGGCTGAAGGTATGACGCAGCGGCGGCCAGGCGGTTTCCTCCAGCAGGGACAGGCCGTGGCGGCCGCACCACTGCGCCGCCGATTCTTCCGCCGCCGCCTCGGGCAGGGTCCACAGCCCGCCCCAGATGCCGCTGGGCGGGCGGCGCTCCAGCAGCACTTCGCCGCAGCCGTTGGTCACCAGCAGGAACACGGCCTCGCGCTCGGGCAGCGCCTTGCGCGGGCGCGGTGCCGGGTAGCGTGCCGGATCGCCGCAGGCGTGGGCGGCGCAGTCCGCAACCTGCGGGCAGGCGGAACAGCGCGGGCGGCTGCGGGTGCACAGGGTGGCGCCCAGATCCATGATGGCCTGGGTGTACTGGGCGACACGTTCGCCGGGCGTGTGCTCCTCCGCCTTCTGCCACAGCAGGCGCTCCACCTCGCCCTGTCCCGGCCAGCCGTCCACCGCGTGATAGCGGGCGAGGACGCGGCGCACGTTGCCGTCGAGGATGGGATGACGCCGGCCGCCGGACAGGGCCAGGATGGCGCCAGCGGTGGAACGTCCCACGCCGGGCAGGTCCATCACCTGCTCCAACGTTGCGGGGAACAACCCGCCGTGCTGCGCGGCGATGAGGCCGGCGGCACGGTGCAGGTTGCGGGCACGGCTGTAGTAGCCGAGACCGCTCCACAGGGCGAGCACCTCGTCCAGCGGCGCGGCGGCCAGATCGGTGACGGCAGGAAAACGCGCCATGAAGCGCTCGAAATAGGGAATGACCGTGGCCACCTGGGTCTGCTGCAGCATGACCTCGGACACCCACACCCGGTAGGGCGTGGGGTCGCGCTGCCAGGGCAGGTCCTTGCGGCCGTGTTCGTCGTGCCAGGCGAGCAGGCGGGCGGCAAAACTCATCGCAGCTTGAAGGCGTCTTTCAGTTTCTGCTCCATGTCCTGTTGCAGCTTTTTCTTTTCCACATCGATCTTTTTCTGCATCTCCTGCTGCGCCTTCTTCTTCTCCGCCTCGATGGCCTGCTTGGCCTTTTCGTCGAGCAGCGAGCCCAATTCCACATTGAACTTGGGCTCGGTGAAACTGCCGGTGATGCGCAGCGGCACGGTGAGCCCCTTGAGATCGTTCAGGCCCTTGCCGCCCTGCCCTTCCAGGGTGCCGACGATGGCGGCGCGCACCAGGTAGTCCAGCTTCTCGGTGGCCAGGTGTGCGGTGCCGCGGCCCTCGACGCGGAACAGCGGCGAGTCGGCCTTGAGATCGGTATTGGTGACCAGGCCGTCCTTGAGGGTGGCGGTGCCGCTGATGGCGGCGAAGTCGGTGCTGCGCACCTCGTCCTTGGGCGCCGGCTGCTTCTGGTAGGCGGCGTAGGCGTTGCGGATCAGCTGGGCGATGTTGATGCCGTTGACCGCGCCGTCGGTGAAGCTGAAGGCGGCGTTGCCATTGAGGCTCTTGCGCACGTCCACGGGATCGATACCGCGCGCGGTGAGCCTGGCGCTGACGTTGGCGGTGCCGGTGACATAGTCCTTGCCCATGAAATCCTTGAGCAGCGGCCCTGCCTGCACGCCGGCCAGCTTTTCGTCCATGCCGAGCAGCGGCACCGCGCCGCGCACATCGAAGCTCAGGTTGCCGTCGTAACCGCCGCCGTACAACTTGGCGCCCACGGGATAGACGCGCAGCAGGCCGTCACGCGCCTTGACCGTGGCGTGGATATCGCTGGAGCGCAGGTTCATCGCCTTGAGCTTGCCGATGCGCGCCGTGCCTTCCACGTCGAGGGCGCGCAGCTGCTTTACCGTCTCCGGCGGCAGTTGCGTGGCGCCGGCCGCGGCGGCGGCGGCCGGCGTGGCAGGCACCGGCTTGTCCCTGGGCGGCGGCAGGTAGCGATCGGCATCCACGCTGTCGAGAGTGAGGTCGTAACGCAGCGCCGGCTGCTTGAAGTTGCGCACCGAGGCCGTGCCGCTCAGGGTGGAGTCGTCGAAGCGGACTTGCAGCTTGTTGAGCGCCGCCTGATCGAGGCCGGCGCTGAAATCGAAACCGAGCGAGGCCTTGGTGAGCGTCGAAGGATCGGCCATCTCCGGCAGGGCGATGCCAAGCGTGGCGAGCAGGTCGCGTGGCACGAACTCACCCAGGTCGATGCGGCCGGAGAACTGCGGCGCATCGATGATCCTGCTGCCGCGCAGCGTGCCCTTGATGGCCAAGTCGAGCGCCTGCACGTTCAGGGTGCTGACGGCGACGGTCTGTTGTCCCAGGGACAGCTCGAAGGCTGTATCCACCCGGCTGCCCTGCAAGGCAGCCGCCTTCATGCCCGGCGGCAGCTGCGCCTGGAACGGCGCCAGCAGGGTGGTTGCATCGCTCACCTCGATCTGGATACTGCCCCGGGCATCGGGCTGTGCCAGGATGGACGATGCATCCACCTTGCCCTGCACGGTCACGCCCTGAGCCTCCAGCCTGAGGCCTGCGACGGACGCGGTCTGTGCCTTGAGATCGGCCTCTACATCGGCCTTGAGGCGGGCACTGGCCTTGCCGCCGGGGATGACGGCGCCCTGCATGTCGGCCGCCAGGGTGGTGGCGTCGAGGCGGTATTTCTGGCCCTGCACATCCAGCGTGACCCGACTGGCAAAACTGACATGGCCGCGCAGCGCCGGCTTGCTGCTGTCCACGTCGAATTCCAGGGAGATGTCGAAGGGCTGGTTGAGGTGCACCGCGCCGGACACCAGGTTCAGGTGATCGACGGCGTAGCGGGCGCCGCTCACGCGGTCGTCCCACACCACCTTGGCGTCGCGCAGTTCGAGGCCGCCCACCGCCAGCGCACCCAGGGCCGCCGGTTCCGCCGGCCGGCCGGTCGGCTCCTTCTTTTGCGCCGGCGCGGCCTTCTGCGCCGAGGCGGCGACCAGATCGTCCCAGTTGCTGCTGCCGTCGGCGCGACGCCCCAGATTGGCCTCCAGCCCATGCAGCACTATGGTTTCCATTTCCACTTCACTACGCAGCAGCGGCAGCAGCTTCACCCGCACATCGACCGTGCCGATGCGCGCGAAGGGCGCCGGGCCGAAGCCCTCGGCATTGCTCAGCTGCATCGCCCCCAGGCGCACGCCCAGCCAGGGAAACAGCGACAGCTCGATCTTGCCTTCGATGAGCAGATCGCGGCCGGTCTGCTTCTTCACCGCGGCGCTGATTTCGTCGCGATAGTCGTTGGGGTCGATCACCAGCGGGATGATGATCGCCGCGGCGACCACGGTGGTCACCAGTGCGGCCAGCAGCCAGGCGATGATCTTGATGGTTTTTTTCATGATGCGGCATCCTGAACCGTGGGCGTGATAAGGGCAATCTTACACCGGTTGGCGCGGGGTTGCCGGAAGGTAAAACCACGAATACAGCAGGGAAAGACAGGGGAAGTTTGGAGCGGGTGATGGGAATCGACCGGAGCGCAGGACGCGCGGAGGGACGCACGTCAGTGCGCCCGCAGGGTGAAGTCCAGGGATGGACTTCATCAACCCACGTTACAGGGCATCGACTACTGGGAAGTTTGGAGCGGGTGATGGGAATCGAACCCACGTTAGAAGCTTGGGAAGCTCCTGTTCTACCATTGAACTACACCCGCAGCGGGCGGCCATGATACTACCGGCACAGCAAAGGGGCTAGGGGCTGACCCATCCCGGCCCCTGGTCCCTGCCCCCTAGAGCAGATCCCACACCGATTTGAATTTGTCGAACGGATCGTGCTCCGCCGCCTTGACGGGAGTCGGTTCACGCTTCGCCTGATGCTCGGCGCAGCGGTACATCTGGAACAGTGCCGAGGACTCCAGCTGCTCCAGCAGATTGATGTGCACTTCGCGGCCGCCGGACTGCAACAGCAGGCGCTTGCTGGTCAGTCCGGCGATCTGCGGCAGCACCACGCGCAGCTGCTCCTGCTCATGGCCCAGCAGGCAGTCGATGGGCGCACTGCGCCGTCCGTCCTGTTCGACGCAGATCGTCGCCGGCACCACCTGCTCGTGCAGGCGCTTCACCCCCATCTCGATGCCGCCCGCGGTGGCGCTGCGCAGCCAGCGCACCGTGCCCAGAGTCCACCCTGTGCCCTCACCGGCGGCACGCAGCGCCACCAAATCGCCGTTTCTGACCGCCCCCAGCGTTGCGGCGGCGAAACGCAGACCCACGCCGCCGGCGCTGCGGTTCAGCCGCTCCGCCGTCAGCCGCCGGAAGCTTCGCGCCACCTCCACCTCGTGCCAGGACCTGGACGGCTCCGCAGGCTTGCTGCGGTAGACCATGTCCCAGATGTCCGCCTCCTCGTCGCGTTCGCCGACGAAACCCAGGCTGCGGGCGAACGACTCCTTCCTGTCCGCGCCGGCGTCGACCACCGCCAGGCCGGACGCGGCCTCTTCCACCGGCGCAGGCGCCGCAGCCGCGGCATCGACTCCCGACAGCAGCGCGTGAATCTCGCGCAGGCCGAACACTGCATGCATCCCGTCCCCCGCCTTCTCGCGCACGTCGCCCCGTTGCGGCGGCCGCAGCCAGCACGCCAGCAACTGGGCTGCGGTGTCGCGCTGCAGGACGGCACCGGACGGCAGGGTGATGCGCGCCGCGGCGGCACGCTGCCGGGCCACCTGCTGCGCAATCTGTTCCAGCAGCGGCGCCATGTGCAGCTGGCGCAGGCTGTGGACATTGGGCTCCCGCGCCGGATGCAGCTTCCATAGCGGTCCCGGTGCGGCATCCTGATCCAGGTCGATGCAGTAGGCATTGACGCAGGCCAGGTGACTGGCCGGACGGGACAGATCCAGGGCCGCAGTCCAGTACGCCATGTGGCCGCGCACCTCATCCAGCTGCGCCGGCTGCATGCGCTGCGCCGGCAGCAGGGCGAACAGCAGCAGCTGTTTGTATTCAAACCCCAGGCTGGTGGATGCGGCGCCGCCGATGCCGGGTACCGGCGTATCGAGCAGGCGGTTTTCCTCCAGCAGGCGGTAGGCACTGTGGATCATCAGCCAGGCACCGGGCGGCGGCGCCATGTGCAGCTGGGCGTGGACGGCGAATACGCCGCCGAAGTAATGCAGCATGCGGTGCAGCGCCGTGGTCCAGATCCGCTCCCATTTGCGCTGACGGAACCAGTTCAGGGAATCGCTCTGCTGCATCACGATCTGGTAGCCGACGATCATCGCGGCCATCAGTTCCGCGGCCAGCTGGGCGACGCGCGCCGGCTTCGGATCCGGCGGAAAGGGCTTGCCGCTGTAGTGCGGCTTGAGCGCAGCGAGCACCCCCTGCAGCGGCGGCGCCACCTGCTCGAGAAAATCGAGACGATGATGGATGTTGATGTCGAGGCGGTTGACTTCGTGCAGAACCAGATAGAGCCGGCGCGCGGTTTCGCCGGCATGGCCGAGCGGCAGCTGCTCCAACCATGCCCGTACCGCATCGGGACGGGTGTCAAAGGCGCCGGGGGCGGGTTTGCGCTGCGGGGGGATCGATAGATTGAGCGTTGGAATCATCGGCCTGCACGGTGATGTTGGTCTGACATCCCGTCATAGCCAGTTGTACTCCTTACCGGTGGATATTCGAGTACCCACCCTGAAAATGGTTCCGCGCGATTTCAGCACATGGCTCTGTTACAGCGCGCTCCACACATCAAGGTAGCGATCCGCCTCGGCGGCAGCGGCCACCGGTGCCTCGGCCCGCTTGTGCCAGGCCTCCTGTGCGGCCAGCCCGGCAGAGGGCTCCTGCCGCGCCGGCGTATCGAACAGAAAGGCGCTGAAACCGGTGGAGCCGTCCAGCCGCTCCAGCAGGGTGATGGGGATTTCGTGGCCGCAATAACCGAGTTGCAGGGTCTTGTGCTCAATGCCGGGCAGGTTGGGCATGAACAGCGCCGTCTCGCCGCTGGCGGTGCTGCCCAGCAGGCAACCCAGGGGGGCGCTGTGGCCGTCTTCCAGGCCGACAGTGACCTCCACCGGCACGGCCTCCACCGCCAGATGCTGCACGCCCAATCCCAGCGGCTCGCCTTCCACGGCACGCAGCCAACACACATAACCGATCTCCCAGCGCTGCGCCGCGCCGCGGCACAGACCGACGATATCGCCTTCCTTCAGCGGCCGGCCGCTGTCCGCCGGCAACTCCAGGCCGTATCCGCTTTCGCTGTGATCGATGATCCGCGCGCCGACCGGCGGCTGCGGCGGCTCCGGCACCGTGGCACTGGTCCAGGCCTGGCCCAGCGGCCGCACCGTGGTCTTGCCGCCGGCCAGATGCTCCAGCTCCAGCACCCGGGGCAGATTCTGCGGCACAGTATTCGCCAGTGTGTGGTACAGGGTGCTGACGCCGACCAGCAGCTTCATCTCCTGGCCGTGTCCCTGGCGTCGTTCGGCGTGCCGGGCGCGTGCGCCGCTCCAGACATTGCGCAGGGTTTCCACGCTGTCGCGGCTCAGCCCCGGCGGCAGGGGCTCGCCGTCCACCGCCAGCAGCTGCTCCATGTGCCGCACCAGGCGACGGGTGTTGAGCACGGTGTATTTGCCCCGTTTCCCCATCGCCGCGGCGAAATCCACCGGCAGTTCGGTGGGCGGGCTGTCGCTGTCGAGGCGTACCCAGAAGCCGTATTCCACCGAGGTGGGGTCCAGTTCGATCAGCCCCAGCCAGTCGTCCATGGTGTTGCCGAGGCATTGCCACTGTTCCACGCTAATGCGCGCCGGCGGTACCAGCGAGCGCAGCAGCAGGCGTTTGTATTCGTCCATCACCGTGGTGGTGGTGTCCGTCCCGTCCAGCCGGGTCAGCACGCGGCGCATGCGGCCGGCGCGCCCCTCGTGGCGGAAGATGCGGTGCACGGTCCGCCACACGCCGCGCGGATAGGGCAGGTGCAGCCATTGATAGTCGCTGAGGATGCCGCCCAGGTAGTGCAGCATGCGATGGGCCGCCAGCGCCTTGCGCTGCGCCCGGCCCCAGTGCAGCAGCCAGGACTGGCGCCGCACACCCTCCAGCACCAGGCGGTAGCCGATCACCAGTTCCACCTGCAGGTCCACCGCCAGGCGCGCCACATGGCGCGCCTTCTCGCTCAGGGGAAACGGCTGGCCGATGTAGTGGCGCTGCAAGGCCGGCATCACCAGTGCCAGCGGCTGCGCCAGGCGCTCGAGAAACTCCAGGCGCTGCACCAGCGGTACCTGGGTGCGGTTCACCTCGTACACCGCAAGAAACACCTGACGACAGGTTTCCCCCAGGCTGGCGACGGGCAGCTGCGCCAGCCAGCGGTCCAGTGCGGCGGGGCCGGTGTCGAACGAGCGCGTCGTGGCCGGGCGCAGAACGGGGAGATCGAACAGGAGGCGGGGCTTCATGCGTTGGCAGGCTCATCCGGTGGGCGTGGGCATACGATAGCGCGGCGCAGCGGCGCACGCCAAGAACGGCGGCAGGGCCGCACCTCAGCGGAACAACGCCGCGATCCGCTCCGCGTAGCGCGTCGAGACCTCGTGCCGGCGCAGTTTCATGGTCGGGGTGAGCAGGCCGTTGTCGACGCTCCACGGCTCCAGGGTCGCCGCAACCCGGCGCACCTTGGCGTAACCGGGAAAATCGCCCAGGGTATCGGCAATGCGCGTCAGCAGATGCCGTTGCAGGAGCGGCGAGTCGAGGCTGTCCGCCGCCTGCGGGTCCAGGCCCAGCTGCCGCGCCAGTCCCGGCCACTGCTCCCCGTTCAGCACCACCAGCGCCGCCAGGTGGGACTCGCCTTCCCCCAGCAGCATGGCCTGCTCGAACAGCGGGTCGAGCATGATCGCGCCTTCCATCTCCGACGGCGGCACCTTCTCGCCGTTGGACAACACCAAAATGTCCTTCAGGCGGCCGGTGATGCGAATGTGGCCTCCCTCGATGCTCACCTGGTCGCCGGTGTGCAGCCAGCCGCCCGCATCGATGGCGGCCCGCGTCGCATTGGGATGATTCCAGTAGCCCAGCATGACGTTGGGGCCGCGCACCAGCAACTCGTCGTCGCTGCCGATGCACACCTCGACTCCCGGCAGCGGCAGGCCGACGCCGGACGGCTCGTTGTCCGCGGGCAGGTTGACGCTGACCACCGGACTGGCCTCGGTCAGGCCGTAGCCCTGCACCAGCACCAGCCCCAGGGAGAGGAAGAAGCGCGCCACCGCCGGCGACAACGCGGCGCCGCCGCTTACCGCCAGACGCAGGCGGCCACCCAGGCGCTCCGCCACCTTGTGCGCCACCAGCCGCTGCAACAGCGGCCACAGCAGCAGGGACGGCGACCAGCCGCGCCGGCCCTGCTGCCACAGAAAGCGCCGCCAGCCGACGGCCAGGGTGGCGCGGAACAGCAGGCGCGCCGGCAGCGGGCGCTGCCCGAGCTGGGACTGGATGCGGCCGTAGACCCGCTCGAACACCCGCGGCACGGCGATCAATATGGTGGGCCGCTGGTGCAGCAGATCCTCAGCCAGCTGCTGCACCGAACGGGCATAGGCCACACCGCAACCGGCCATCATCGGCAGGTAGCAGCCGGCCATGCGCTCCAGCATGTGCGACAGGGGCAGAAAGGAGAGAAACAGGTCGTCGCTGCGGAAACGCTCCAGGCTGAGCGCGGCGTCGGTATTGCTGAGGATATTGCGGTGACTGAGCATCACGCCCTTGGGGCGGCCGGTGGTGCCCGAGGTATAGACGATGGTGGCCAGATCGTCAGGGCTGCCTTCATGGACTGCCGGGGCATACTCCCCCGGCGAGGGCAGCCAGGCGTCGAGAGACTGGACACGCGCGCCATCCGCGGCCCCGTCGCCGCCCACCACCACGATGCGCTGCAGGGTGGCCACGTCGGCCAGGGCCTCGCGCAGACGCCCGAAACGCTCCTCCGGCAGCAACAGCACCCGCGCCCCCGCATCCTGCAGGATATAGGCGGTGTTGTCCGGGCGGTCCTCCAGATACAGCGGTACCACCACCAGTCCCAGCCCCAGTGCCGCCTGTTCGAACAGCACCCACTGCGGACAGTTGCGCAGCAGCAGCGCCACCCGCTCGCCCGGCAGCAGGCCTTCCGCCGCCAGTGCCTGCTGCCAGCGCGCCACCTCCCGCGCCACGTCCTGCCAGCACCAGTCGGTCCATTGCGCGGTTTCGCGCTCGAAACTGCGGTAGGCCAGCCCGCGCGGCGTGCGCCGCGCGCGCTCGCGCAGCAGGCCGTCCAGGGTGGCGGCCTGCTGCGGCGAAATGTAATCGGTCGCTTCCTGTGGCATGTCCCGTATCCTCGCCCGGCACCGCACGTGCCGGCAGTAAGGTTATAGCCGCCCGCAAGCGGCTATCGAATGGTAGCCCGTGTTTGACGACCACGGCCAGCAACCGCTAGGCTTCCGCCCCATGCAAATCCTAGTGAACGGCGCGGCACGCGAAGTGCCCGACAACTACACCGCCGCGGAGCTGGTCGAGGCCATGGACCTCACCGGCAAGCGCATCGCCATGGAAGTGAACCTGGAAATCGTGCCGCGCAGCGGCTACGCCGCGCACCGTTTCCAGCCCGGCGACAAGGTTGAGGTCGTCCAGGCCATCGGCGGCGGCTGAACGCCGCCGCGCGTATAATCCGTACTTCATTCACGCATCACACTGTCGCAGGAACACCCCATGCCCAACATCAATGATCCGCTGGTAATCGCCGGCGTCGAATACCGCTCCCGCCTGCTCACCGGCACCGGAAAATACAAGGACATGGAACAGACCCGTCTCGCCACCGAGGCCGCAGGCGCCGAAATCGTCACCGTGGCGATCCGCCGCACCAACATCGGCCAGAATCCCGGCGAACCCAACCTGCTCGACGTGCTGCCGCCCGACCGCTACACCTACCTGCCCAACACCGCCGGCTGCTACAACGTCGACGACGCGGTGCGCACCTGCCGCCTGGCGCGCGAACTGCTCGACGGCCATGACCTGGTGAAGCTGGAAGTGCTGGGTGATGAAAAGACCCTGTATCCCGACGTGGTCGCCACCCTGAAAGCCGCCGAGATCCTGATCAAGGACGGCTTCAAGGTCATGGTCTACACCTCCGACGACCCCATCATCGCCAAACGCCTGGAAGAGATGGGTTGTGTCGCGGTCATGCCCCTGGCCGGCCCCATCGGCTCCGGCCTCGGCATCCAGAACCGCTACAACATCCTGGAGATCGTGCAGAACGCCACGGTGCCGATCCTGGTGGATGCCGGCGTCGGCACCGCCTCGGACGCCACCATCGCCATGGAACTGGGCTGTGACGGCGTGCTGATGAACACCGCCATCGCCGCCGCCAAAGACCCGGTGTTGATGGCCGGCGCCATGAAGAAGGCCATCGAGGCCGGCCGCGAGGCCTTCCTTGCCGGACGCATGCCGCGCAAGCGCTACGCCAGCGCCTCCTCGCCCATCGACGGCACGTTTTTCTGATGAAAAACGGTTTCGGGTTTCGGGCTTGAAGTTTCGAACCCCGGAACCCGAAACCCGAAACGGGAGTTAGCGATGGAAATCCTCCTGCTCGCCGGCGGCACCACCCAACGGCTCGATCACCTGCCCGATCTGCCGCAGGAAGGATTTCTCTGGCTCGATTTCACCCGCGAGCTGGAACCGGACTGGTATGCCACGGTAGAGCAGCTCACCGAACGCAAGATTCACGAACGCCACATCAACGACAGCTTCAACAGCGCCCACCCGTCGTTCTTCGACTCCACCTCCGATTACGACATGGTGATCTTCCGCAGCCTCGCGCCGGAACTGGAAGAAGGCGAGTTCGCCACCCGTCCGGTGGCATTCTTTCTGTTCGACGGTCTGCTGGTCACCATACAGTCCGGCGGCAGCCGTTCGGTGAAATGGATCCGGGATCGCCTGCTCAGCCACACCGGCCGCGTACCGGCCGATCCGGCAGCCCTGATGCACGTCATCCTCAGTGCCATGGTGGATCGCTTTCTCGCTCTGCGCGAGCCGCTCACCCTGCAGATGGAGGACTGGGCCGACAAGCTGCTCGACCCGCGCCACCCCTTCAACGACTGGTACGTGGTAATGGGCCACCGCAGCCAGCTGCGGCGCCTGGAAATACTCTGCGAGGAACAGGAGGATGCACTTCTTTCCTGGCGCGACAGCACCCGCGTGGACATCAGCGAACACCTCAACGTACGTTACACCGACCTGCTGGAACACATCCGCCGCGTCACCAAGTTCTCACTGACGCAGCAACATGAAGTGGAGGCGCTGGTGCAGCTGCACTTCTCCGCCGTGGCGCATCGCACCAACCAGATCATGCGCACACTGACGGTGATCTCCGCCATCTTCATGCCGCTGATGCTGATTGCCAGCATCTACGGCATGAACTTCGACCACATGCCCGAGCTGCACACCCGCTACGGCTATTTCTTCGTCATCGGCGGCATGGCCCTGCTGGCCAGCGCCCTGCTGCTGCTGTTCCGCATCAAGAAATGGTTCTGACGTAGAACGGGTGGAACTCAGCGCTCCACTCTGCCCGCATGGGCAGGTGAACCCTGCCCACCCTACAATCCGTGGTTTCGTAGGGTGCGCATTGCGCACCATTGTGCCGGTGCCCGGGCGCACTACGGTGCGCGGTGCGCACCTTACGGCAACTAGCGATTTTCTGAGTCACCGCGCGGCATTTCCTTGATGTACAGATCGCGCTGCGGATAAGGGATGGTGACCCCCGCCAGCTTGAACGCCCGCCAGATCGCCAGGTTGACCGCCGAGCGCACCGTGCCCACACCCTCTTCGGGATCCTCGATCCATACCCGCAGCTCCAGCAGGATGCCGTTGTCGGCAAACTCCATCAGCCGCGCCACCGGCGCCGGATCCTTCAGTACGCGCTCCGAGGCCCGCGCCGCCTCCTCCATCAGCGCCATGGCCTGTTCCGGGTCGTCCCGGTAGCTGATCTGTACCGGAATGCGTATCCGCACGTTGCGATCGGTATAGCTCCAGTTGATGACTTCCGAGGTGACCAGGTTTTCGTTGGGGATCAGTGTCTCGACGCCGTCACGGTTGCGCACCACGATGTAGCGCGCGCGCAACTCCTGCACCCAGCCGAACTTGTCGCCCACGGTAATCACGTCGCCCGGTTTGATGGAGCGATCCAGCACCAGGATAAAGCCGCTGATGAAATTGCTGGCGATACGCTGCAAGCCGAAACCGATGCCGACGCCGAGTGCGCCGCCGAACACGGTGAGAGTGGTGAGATCGATGCCGACTGCATTGAGTGCCAGCAGAAAGGCCAGGGTCAGTAGGAAGAATTTGCTGAACTTGGCGAACGCCACCTGCAGCGCAGGCGTTACATGGGACGATGCCCGCATCCGCCGTTCCAGCAATGCCGATATCCAGAACGCCAGCGTCATCAACAGGCCCACCAGCAACACCAGCTTGAGGGACGACAACAGGGAAATGCGTGTCGCCCCCAGCTGGATTGCCAGCTCATCCATGGCGGTCAATACCGCGGGCAACCAGCCCAGCAGATGCAATGCCACCACTCCCCAGATGGTGAAGCTGGTGATGTTCTCCCATGCCTTGAGCGCAGGCGTTATGGGAAAGGCCCGCCGCAGGACGTATACCAGGAAACGGATCGCCGCCAGCGAAAGCAGCAACGGCACGGCGACGTTCAGCACCACTACCGGAACCTCCGCCTCCCGCAGGACGGCACGCCCCACCAGCACCCCGATCAGCATGGTAAAGGGAAACATCACCCGCTGTGCCGTGCGCAAGGTGAAGCGGCGCAGCCCCACGGCCTCCACCGCCATGCGCTGCTCCAGGTAGCGGTGCAGCAACCAAGCGCCGCCGGCGGCGAGCAGCAGCACGAGCATCTGGTACCACGCCGCCACGTGGCCCAGTTCCCCTACCCAGACGGTAAGCGTATTAAGGAATGACGATTCGATGGCGTCCATGACGGTATCCGGCTGTGCGATAACTTCAATCTAACCCAGGACCGTGCGGACACCAAGTACGGGGGGTTTTTCCCGGACCGCGGACTGCCTACAATGGCGACCCCGCAAGAGGACCGCATCGTGACCGACACCGAACGCCCGCACCGCGCCATCCGCTCCTATACCCTGCGCCAGGGCCGCCTGACGCCGGCGCAGCAGCGCGCCATGGATGATCTGTATCCGCGCTTTGGACTGGCCTCGGGCGATACGGCGCTGGACCTCGATGCCGTGTTCGGCCGTCACGCCGCGCACATCCTGGAGATCGGCTTCGGCAACGGCGACTCCCTCGCCGCCATCGCCCAGGCCCATCCGGACAACGACTACCTCGGCATCGAGGTGCACACTCCGGGCGTCGGCCACCTGCTGCTCAAAATTGAAGAATTGGGCCTCGCCAACCTGCGCGTGATGCGTGACGACGCGGTGGAAGTGCTCACCCGGCGCATCGCCGACGCCTCGCTGGAAGCGGTGTACCTGTTCTTCGCCGACCCCTGGCCCAAGAAGCGCCACCACAAGCGGCGCATCGTGCAGGAGGAATTCGCCCAGCTGCTGCGCCGCAAGCTGAAGCCGGGCGGCCGCTTCCACATGGCCACCGACTGGGAAAACTACGCCCAGCACATGCTGGAAGTCATGAACGCTGCGGCAGGTTTCCGCAACACCTCGTCCACCGGCGATTACGTCCCCCGCCCCGACTACCGCCCGCTCACCAAGTTCGAGCAGCGCGGCCAGCGCCTCGGCCACGGCGTGTGGGACCTGATCTTCGAGCGCAGCGACTGACACCTTTTGCGCGTCCCCGGCAAGGGGGAGCTATACTCGGGCAGGGACAGGACCGTCCCACACATGGCTATCAAGGAGGATGCCCATGCCCGCAGCTATCCGTTTTTTCGTTTTGCCTGCCCTGATCATCGCCTGCACCACCCAGGCGGCCACCTTCAAACGCTGGACCGACGCGCAGGGCAATGTCCATTACGGTGATACCGTGCCCGCCGGCGCCGACGCGGTCGAAGTGGACGTCGACCCCAACCACAACGTCCACCAGGCGCCGCCTGTACCGCACTTCACGCCCCCCAAACCCGAGAAGCGTTCGGCCCGCGACGAAGCCGCCGCCCGGCGCGCCGCCAAGGCACGGCAGGAACGCGCGGAGAAGTGCGCCGACTACCAGGAGAAATTCGAACACCTGCGTTCGCGCATGCGCGCCGGCTACAAGGCCAGCCAGTACAACAGGCTGATGGAGCAGGAGGAGTCCCTGCGCCGGAAGATCAGGACCTACTGCAAATGAACGGGGGTTGGTCTCACCCAACCTGCTGCGCGACCCAAAGGGCCTTTTTTGACAATTATCATTGTTTTTTCAAGGGTATTATCTTAACGTCAAACTTGGTCCGCACGGACCGTGCGATGCTCCGCCCGATAACCAAGAAAGGGGCTGGAGTAAACAACCAAAATGACGCATGGAGAATGCAATGAGGATGAAGAACAAAATCAGCCGTCGCAACGTTCTCAAGGGCCTGGCTGCCCTGCCGGTCATCGCCGTCGCGGGTTACCACGCCAGCGCCAGCGCCGCGACCATGGTCACTGCCGACGACCCCGTCGCCAAAGCCCTGCAATACACTGACAAGAGCGCTACCGCCGGTCAGTCCTGCGCCAACTGCAAGCTGTACCAGGGCGGCGCTGCCGCCAGCGGTCCCTGCCCGCTGTTTCCCGGCAAGGAAGTTACTGCGGCCGGCTGGTGCAAGTCCTGGGTCACCAAGGGCTGACACGCAACCCGTTCAGGACAGCATTACCCTGACAGAAAGCCGGTCAGCGCTGCTGACCGGCTTTTTCATTACCGGCAAATCGCCGGAAGTCCCTGCTCCCTTACGGCTCGCCACAACCAGTTGGCAGGTTGGGCTGAGGCACGAAACCCAACAACGGCGCCTCAAGCCCAATCTACCGCGCTCTACGCGGCCTCGATGTGGCCGTTATCCATTTACCATTTTCCCAGCGGAAAACTTGCGGATCATAGTGATTTCTTCCTCTGGTATTCCCAAAGATTCGAGAAAGTCTTGATGTGCCTCAGGGAAATTCTTCTCAAATTCTGCATGCCACTTGCACATTCCATCTTCGGTCATTCCCGTGGAGGCCAGCAATGCCACCCATTGTTTCTTAGTCAGTGAGCGGCTCCCCCGCAACAATTGTGCGTTACCTAGTAGCTCTCCCATTAGGTGTTGTTGATGGCGCAACTTTGCTATTTCGCGACTCAGCTCTTGGAGATGATGTTCCAATACCGCGGGAACCGAATCGCTATCATCGCGCAATAGCCTACTAATGACTTCCAAGGAAAGGCCGGCTTCGCGGTAGACTTTTATCCGTTCCATTCTGCGAGCGTCGTCGTGTGAATAGAGGCGATAGTTGGATGCGCTACGAGCAGACGGCGAAAGAACCCCTATCTCATCGTAATAAAGAAGGGTGCTGCGAGAAAGACCGAACAATTTGGCTAGCTGTCCTACTGTGTACATGGCAATGGTTCCTTGAAAAGAGAATCCCGGCTCGTACCCACCGGGACTCCCCGGCTCATTAGTTACCTTGCGACTCCTTCCTGATCGCCAGGATGTTGTCGGATGGCAGATTGAGCCACGTCAAGAAAGACTCATGTTGCTCCGGATAGCGGCGCTCAAACTCGCGATGCCATCGGCGCATCATTGCTTCATCCATCCCAGTCGCCCGAAACACCTCAACCCATTGCTCAACGTTCATTTGAAAACCTCCTAAGTTCAACACCTGGCAGCACCATGCCGCCAGGGCCCAACTCTGAAGTATCAAGTTATAGACAGGTCAAGTAATCCAGCAGGCCTTTGCAGATACCCAGATGGTTAACGATGATTAGGCAGCCATATGAGATCACGGACGGAGAATTGTTCCCTTTCATGGAAACACCTTTGGTTCCAGGCAGTTTGCGTCCTGCATTGGCGGGAGCCCTCAGGCGAATATACCGCAAAATGACAACCTACCAACTTTGTCGATCTCCCCTCCCCTTCCCTCCCCGCAAAGCGGGGAGGGAGTTGAACATCACTTCTCTTCTACCTTGCGCAAACGGCCCATCAGCGACGGCAACACCAGCACTGCCAGCAGGAGCAGCATGAAACCGTCGATGGCACCGCCGCCGCCACCGCTGGAGTGGCTCGGGCGCGACGTGGTGTACATCGGCTGCTGGGTGTCGACGCGGCGCGTCACCGGGGCGCTCTGTGCACGCTGCTGCTGTGCGGCCTGCTCGATGGCGACGCGCTGCTGGTTGTTGCGCTGGATGTTGCGCGCAGCGAACTGTTCCTCGCGCAGCACGATCATCGAGGTGTGGTCGGTGACCAGGCTGTACTCCAGTGCGATATCGGTGGCGGCGCGTTTGAGGTCGGCCTTTTCGCCGAAGTCCTCCATCTCGCTCTGGATGTCCTCGATGGCGGCGTAGGCCCACAGGCGTTCCAGTTCCGGGTTGTCCTTGCTCTGCTGGGGGAAGGCGAACTCGGTCTTGTAGGTCTTGGGCTGGCCGGAGATGCGGCCGGTCAGTTCGACCCTGGCGTTGCCGCCGTCGAAGTAGTGGCCCATGACGATCAGCTGCTGGCCGCGATACAGGCTGCCGATCTCCTTCGGCGTCAGGTCGGCGATCTTCACGCCGCCGATCTTCACCTCGACGCCGTGCAGCGCCTCGTGGCTGACCTTGCTCACGGCGGTGAGCAGCTGGCCGACGATGTCATCGCTGTTGGAGATGCTGACGGCAAAACCGCCGGAGGCCTTGGTCATCGCCTCCAGCATCGGACGGTTGGCGCTGTTGCCCATGATGAAGGTGAACAGGCGCGTGTCCTTGCGCTTGATCATCTCGATGAATTTGCGCTGTGCTGTCTCGCCCACATTGGCGACGCCGTCGGTAACCAGCACGATGGCACTGGTGCGGTCGGCCTCCAGGGACTCCAGGCCGAGCTGCACGCCGGCATAGAGGTTGGTGCCGTTGGTGGGCTGGATGCGCGCCACTTCGTCGCTGTAGCGTTTGATCATCTCCGCCGTGGCATTGACGTAGCCGTTGGTCAGCTCCTGCGCACGGTCGTTGAACAACACGATGCGGAAGCGATCATTGGGGCGCATCTTGCCCAGGGCGCGCTGCACGCCGTCGGCCAGGGTAGCGTACTTGCCCTGCATGGAGCCGGAGATATCGAGCACGAAAATCCAGTCGCTGCCTTCGGTAATCGGCTTCAGGTCCTCGCCGGGAGTGACGGTGAGCATGAAGGTGCCGCGCTTCCCGGCATCGGGCTTGTAGGTGACCAGGTCGACGCTGCCGGGCAGCCCGGCCTGATGGCGCCAGTAGACCACCAGGTCCTTGTCCAGGGTGAACACCGCACCGGCCTGCTGCGCCTGGGGATTGAAGGCCGGGGCCTGGGCGCCGCCCTCTTCCTGCACCGCGGCGGCACCGTTGCCTATGCTCACCTTCCATTCGCCGGGACCGACCTGGCTCACCTGGGCATTGGCCTGGTTGGGCAGGCGCACGGCATCCACCGGATAGCCGGACTTGAGGTGCAGGTTGAAGCTGAAGGCCGAGGTCACCTTGCTGTCAGCGGTCCAGAACGACAGCTTCTCCTCGTCCACGCCGCCCTCTTCCAGCGGATAGACGTAGCGGCCGATGCCGGTGTCGACGTGGGCCGCCTGCACGTACACCAGGCGGGTGCGGGTATCCTGGCCGGCGCGCACCGGGGAGACGCTGATGTCGAAGGTCTTGTAGCTGTCCTTCTCGGTGATACCGGCGTCGCGCCCGGCGGCCTTCTCTTCCTCATAGACGCGGCGCGCCTCCTTCTTCTCCAGCACCTCGCCGGTCACCGGCTTGCCGTCGATCCACAGGGTGAACTCGCCCACCGCGCCGTGCTCCGGCACCGGGAAGGAATAGATGGCCTCCAGGTCGCGGTCGTGGGGATTGTGGAACACCTGCTCCACGGTGGTGACCGCATAGCCGTCCTCGACCACCACGTTGACGTCGTGCTCCTTCAGGTCCAGGGCCGGCAGGCGTCCGTCCGCCGGGGTAAGCAGGCCCGCGGCCTGGGCACTGCCCACCAAAAGGCCCGCGCACAAAGTAAGTGCTCGCCCCACCAGGTTGATGATGTTTCTGTCCATGTCCGTTCTCCTTAAATAAACATCGTTCAATTAAGTTCCGAAAAAGACCCGCCGGGGCGGGTGGCTTACGTTGTCCAGGGACTGCATGTGACTTTCTGAACGTCGTTCAATTATTTTGTAGCACACAATTGAACGGTGTTCAATACTCGGTTACACTGCCTCCACATTCAGCAGGCAGGCAAACAGACATGGCACGACGCAGCGACCACAGCCGGGAGGAGATCCGCCAGATGGCCCTCAATGCCGCCGACACCATTGTCGCCACCGAGGGCTACAAGGGCCTGTCCGCGCGCAAGGTGGCGACCGCCATCGACTACACCGTGGGCACCCTGTATCTGGTGTTCGAAAATCTGGACGACCTGGTGTTGCAGGTAAACGGCCGCACCCTCGACGCGCTGTACGAATGGCTGCGCGCCCGCCGCTCTGGGGAAGCGGATACCCGCGCCGGCCTGCTCGCCCTGGCCGACGCCTATATCGCCTACGCCGAAACCGAGACCCCGCGCTGGAACATGCTGTTCGAATACGTGACCGACAAGGGCAACGCGCTGCCCGACTGGTACCAGGTGAAGCTCAGCAAGGTGTTCGGCCTGGCCGAAGTGGCGTTGAAGCCGCTGGCGGATCACCGCAGCGAACAGGAAATCCAGCAGGCGGCCCGCGTGCTGTGGGCCAGCGTGCACGGCATCTGCACCCTGAAGATCCGCCACCGCATGGACCTGGCCGGCGGCCAGAGCACCGGCGAGATGGCGCATATGCTTATCGACAATTTTTTGCAGGGGTTTGAGGCATAACGAGGCTTCGCGTGGGAGCCCGGCTCACCGGGCGATTGCGGCCTCCGGACAGGCAACATCGCCCGGCTCAGCCGGGCTCCCACAACAGACCGGAACAAACGACTGGAACAACAAGGAGAAACTCGATGGAACTGTTCAAACGCGCGCTGCGCTGGCTGCTCAAGGCGCTGTACCAGGTGGAAGTGAAGGGACTGGAGAATCTGGAGCAGGGCGGCAAGCGCGTGCTCATCGTCGCCAACCACACCTCCTTCCTCGATGCCGTTCTGCTGGTGGCCTTCCTCCCCGGGCCGCTCACCTTCGCCGTGAACACCTTTGTCGCGCAGAACAAACTGCTCAAACCGTTCCTGGCGCTGGCCAAGATATTCCCCATGGACCCGACCAACCCGCTGTCGGCCAAGTCACTGATCCGCTATCTGCAACAGGACAACCGCGCGGTCATTTTCCCCGAAGGGCGCATTACCGTCACCGGCTCGCTGATGAAGATCTATGACGGCACCGGACTCGTCGCCGACAAATCGGCGGCCATGGTCGTGCCGGTACGCATCGACGGCGCGCAGTACACCCCATTCTCGCGCCTGCGCGGCCGCATACGCCTGCGCTGGCTGCCGAAGATCACCCTCACCGTGCTGGAGCCGCGCCGTATCGCACCGCCCGCCGAGATCCGCGGCCGCGCCCGCCGCAAGGCGGCCGGCCGTGCCCTGGCCGAGATCATGACCGAAATGATGTTCGCCACCAGCAACTACCGCCGCACCCTGTTCCAGGCACTGCTCGATGCGCGCAAGGTGCACGGCGGCAGCCACGTCATCGTCGAGGACATCCAGCGCCGGCCGCTGACCTACAACAAGCTCATCGCCGCCGCCTTCGTTCTGGGCGACGTCATCGCGCAGAAGACGAAGCACGGCGAATACGTCGGCCTGCTGCTGCCCAGCATGACCAGCACCGTCGCCGCCTTCCTCGGCCTGCATGCCTACGGCCGTGTCCCGGCCATGCTCAATTACACCATCGGCGCCAACGGCATGCGCTCGGCCTGCGAGACGGCGCAGATCAAGACCGTCATCACCTCGCGCCGCTTCATCGACGCAGCCAAGCTGACCGACGCCGTGCGCCAACTCGGCGAGCAGGTCAATCTCGTCTACCTGGAAGACCTGGCCAAAAACATTACCCCGCTGGACAAGCTCAACGGCCTTGCACTGGCGCACCTGGCCTCCTGGGCCTATCGCCGCAACGGCGGCGCCAGCGATGCGGATGCGCCGGCGGTGGTGCTGTTCACCTCCGGCTCCGAGGGCGCGCCCAAGGGCGTGGTGCTGTCCCATGCCAATCTGCTCGCCAACCGCGAACAGCTCGCCGCGCGCGTGGACTTCTCGGCGCAGGACATCATTCTCAACGCCCTGCCGCTGTTCCATTCCTTCGGCCTCACCGCCGGTACGCTGCTGCCGCTGTTCTCCGGCATGAAGACCTTCTTCTATCCCTCGCCGCTGCACTACCGCATCGTGCCGGAGATCGCCTACGACGTGAACGCCACCGTGCTGTTCGGCACCAACACCTTCCTCGCCGGCTACGCCCGCTTCGCCCATCCCTACGATTTCTACTCGGTGCGCTACGTGTTCGCCGGTGCCGAGAAGCTGCAGGAAGAGACGCGCCGCGTCTGGGCGGAGAAATTCGGCGTACGCATCTTCGAGGGTTACGGCGCCACCGAGACCGCGCCGGTGCTCTCCGCCAACACACCGATGGATCACGCCGTCGGCAGCGTCGGCCGCCTGATGCCGGGCATTCGGTATCAGTTGCAGCCGGTGCCCGGCGTGAAGGAGGGCGGACGCCTGTTCGTGCACGGCCCCAACGTGATGCTCGGCTACCTGCTGCACGCCAACCCCGGCGTGCTGGTGCCGGCGGAATGCGAACTGGGCCAGGGCTGGTACGACACCGGCGACATCGTCACCATTGACGACGACGGCTTTATTCGCATCCAGGGCCGCGCCAAGCGCTTCGCCAAGATCGGCGGCGAAATGGTGTCGCTTACCGCGGTGGAGGAACTGGTGGCCAGGACCTGGCCGGATCATGCCCACGCCGTGGTCGCCCTGCCGGACAAGGCCAAGGGCGAGCAACTGATCCTGCTCACCGAACGACAGGACGCCGAGCGCGGCGCATTACTCGCTGCCGCCAAGGCCGCCGGCATCGCCGAGATCAATGTGCCGAAGAAGATCGTGAGCGTGCGCCAACTGCCGCTGCTGGGCACCGGCAAGATCGATTACCCCGCGGTGAAGACCATGGCCGAGGAACAATTCGTAGACGAGGAGGATGTGGCATGAAGCGTTCCATCTATACCCTGCTGTTTGCGCAGTTCCTCACCGCCTTCGCCGATAACGCCATCCTGTTCGCCGCCTTCGCCATGCTGATGCAGGGCGGCGGCTACGGCGACTGGTACCGTCCCGCTCTTCAGGCCTCGTTCCTCGTCGCCTTCGTGGTGCTGGCACCGTGGGTGGGCCGCTTTGCCGATCAACATGCCAAGGGCCGCGTGCTCACCTGGGGCAACGCACTCAAGGCGTTCGGTGCGGTGCTGCTCCTGGCAGGCATCGATCCGCTGCTCGCCTATGCGGTGGTTGGCGTCGGTGCCGCCGTATACGGCCCTGCCAAGTACGGCATCCTGCCCGACCTCGTCGGCCACGATAAGCTGGTCAAGGCCAACGGCTGGGTGGAAGGCTCCACCATCATCGCCATCGTGCTCGGCGCAGTAATCGGTGCCGGCGTGGCGGATCGCAGCATCGGTGCGGCGCTGGCGCTGATCATCGGCTCCTACATAGTCTCGCTGCTTGCCACGCTGTTCATCCCGAAAACCGCAACCAAGCCGCGCGACACGCGTCCCGCCGTACCTCACTTCTTCGCCATGATGGGCGGCTTCTTTACCACCTCGCGTGCACGCTTCTCCATGCTCGGCGCTGCCATCTTCTGGGCTGCCGCCGTCGTACTGCGCGTGATGATGACGGCCTGGGCACCGGCGGTGCTGATGACGCACAACACCTCCGATATCGCCAACCTCACCGTGTTCATCGCCATCGGCATCGCACTGGGTGCGGTGGCCGTGCCCTGGCTGGTCCCCATCGAGCGGCTACGCCGCGCCCGCCTCGCCGCCTACCTGATGGGTTTCTGCATCCTGATCCTCGGTATCACCAGCGATCCGCTGTGGGCCAAGGTCGTGCTGCTGCTGATCGGCGTCACCGGCGGCATCTTCGTGGTCCCCATCAACGCCGCGTTGCAGGATATCGGCCACCGCACCATAGGCGCCGGCGGCGCCGTGGCAATCCAGAACTTCTTCGAAAATCTGGCCATGCTGGCCGGCACCGGTCTCTACACCCTGGCGCTGACACAACACATCGATCCTGTGAGCGCCGTGCTCAGTCTCGGCGTGCTGGTGGTGATTGCCACCACCGTCGTCGCCTGGCACCTGCCCAAGGAACCGGAACCGCTGCCGCCGGCGCTGACAGATCAGGTGTAGGGTGCGCACCGCGCACCAATGCGCACACCTCGCAATAGTCAAATCAGGAGGTCACATGCTCCGCCCACTGCGCGACGCCATGCTCCGCCGCGGCCTCTGGCCCGAGGCCGGGCTCACCAATCCCTGTCTCGGCGAACTGCCCGCCGACGTTCTGCGCGACGAACGCATGCAGGCGATCTGGGAAGGACTCGATCCGGAATATGTATGGGACAGCCATGCCCACCTGGTCGGCGTCGGCGACGGCAACAGCGGCATCCGCGTGCACCGCGACCTGACCAATCCGCTCAAGCCGTTGAGTTACCTGCAACAGAAATTCTTTCTCAATGCCAGCTGCAGCAACACGGACGGCTGCGTGGATGACCGGTTCGTGGAACGGCTGCTGGCCCTGCATGACCCGATGCCGCGCGGCTACAAGACGCTGCTGCTCGCCTTCGACGATTGCTACGACGAGCAAGGCCGCTGCAACCACCATCTCAGCGCCTTCGCCACGCCGAACCGCTATGCCCGCCGTCTCGCCGCCGACTACCCGCATCGGCTGGAATGGGCTGCTTCCATCCATCCCTACCGCGAAGACTGCCTGGAGGAACTGGACAAGGCCGTCTTCCACGGCGCCCGCGCCATCAAGTGGCTGCCGCCGGCCCAGGGCATGGACCCGGCCTCATCGCGCTGTGATCGCTTCTATGACGCCCTCGCCCGCCACGGCCTGCCGCTGTTAAGCCATGCCGGCGGCGAGCGTGCCGTGCACGGCGCCAACCGTCCCGACTACGGCAACCCTTTGTGTCTGCGTCGCGCCCTTGATCGCGGCGTACGCGTCATCGTCGCGCACTGCGCCTCGCTGGGCAGCTATACCGATATCGATCGCGGCAGCAAGGGACCGGCGCGCAGCTCCTTCGAGCTGTTCGCCCGCCTGATGGATGAGCCGGAGTATGCCGGCCTTCTGCACGCCGACATTTCCGCCCTCACCCAGACCAACCGTGCCGGTATCCCCTTGCGCACCGTGTTGGAACGGGACGACTGGCACCCGCGCCTGCTCAACGGCACCGACTACCCGCTGCCCGGCGTGCTGCCGCTGTTCTCCCTGCACAAGCTGGCGGCAGACAGACTGTTGAACGAAAACGACATCCCGCTGCTCAACACCCTGCGCCGCCACAATCCCCTGCTGTTCGACTTCGCCCTGAAACGCAGGCTCAACTATAAGGGGCACACACTGAGTGAAGGCATCTTCGAGTCACGTCGCTTGCTGAGCGGCGGGGCTGCCCTAACGTTGCCCGCCTAACGTTATCGCCAAACCGTGGAAATGTTCCTCATATTTCTTTGCCCGTATTCCGGCAGTCTCCTGCAAGAAAGCTGAGCTGCAGCGCAGCGCCTGCGACATTGCGTGTGCGATGCCTTCGGCCGTCACTACGGCCGGCATCGCAGATACCTCCCAGGCGGCACAGTACGCCTCCTGCTTGGTCACACTTCCGTCCCGCAGGGGGTGGACCACGTTGACTCGCGGCAGGCCATGGGCCATGGCGATGATGCGACCGTGCAGGCTGCTGCCGCAGTAGCCGCGGCTGCCTGCTATGACTGCGCAGATATCCCACAGATGCAGGGAACTGAAGAGCCAGATTGCCGGGGCATGCATGTGTGCGGCGAGGCGGCGGTAACACTCCATATTGTCGTGCCAGGGCGCCGCGCCGGCGCGGAACAGAACTATGGCCAGGCCGCTGTCCTTCGCCGCCTGATCGAGCTGGGCGGCAATGATGCGCAACGTCGCATCGTCGCCGAAGTCGGCACTTAGTTGCACGGCGAGGTATCCATCAGGGAATGCACCCCGCACCCGGGCCACCTCACCGCGGCGCGCATGGCGCTCGATTTCGTCGCCGAATAGTTCGGCTGTCATCACCGCCGGATCGGGCAGCAGCGGAACGCTGATACCGTTACAGGCGACACACGCCTGTGTCACCGGGTCGCGCACGCTTACCGTGTCTGCTGCGCGCAATTTCGTCAGCACCTCATTGCGCATTCCAGCGGGACGATCGGCGAGGTCCACGCCGCCGACGGCACAGTAGCTCACCGTCCGAACCTTCGGAAACAGCTCGCGCGCCGCACAATAAGGGGCCAGGTCGGCCATGCCCAGCGTGCGTGCTGCCCAAGCCAGACGCTGTGCGGGATCATGGTCGTAACGGGCGATGATCTCCTGCGCCTTCTGCGGCGTGTGCAACATCACCGCCGCCTGCCAGGCATCGCAGGTCAGGAGTTCGCCACCGACGTGGAGGATATGCACCGGCTGGTCGCGCAGATCGTGCGCCAACTGCACGATGGCCCAGGTCTGGTGGCCGCCATAGGGGCGCAGGTCGCGGGCGGCAAGGCCGGCGTGTATCAGCCGGCGGCCCGGCAACAAGGCCGCGGCGATATGAGGAAAGAGCAGGTCGCCGAAGTTGTGGCGATCATAGGCGCCGAACAGCACGATGGGGCAGGCCGAATCAGTCATGCCTCAATGATAGGTGGTTTGCGATCTGGGCGGCAGCATCCTCCGGTGCTAGCATGCGCTCCCCATGCGCATCGAACACATCCGCCAACGCCTGCGCGCCCATGGCGCCAGGCCCTGCCACGAGGAGCGTTTTCTGCGCGCCTGGCTGCAGGCCATTGCCATCGATACCCGCCGCCGTCCCGCCGAGGACTTCCTGCCCCTGAGCGTGCGCAATGCCCTGCCCGCCATTGCCGAGGAACTGCACACCCTCGCCCATGTCCGCTCCGCACATCCCGCCGACGACGGTTCGTCCCGCCTGCTGGTGGCGCTGGCCGACGGCCAGACGGTGGAAAGCGTACTGCTGCCGCGCGGCGGGCTGTGCGTATCCACCCAGGTGGGCTGTGCGGTCGGCTGCGCATTCTGCATGACCGGGCGTGACGGCTTGCTGCGCCAGCTCGGCAGCGCGGAGATCGTGGCCCAGGTTGCGCTGGCGCGGCACCTGCGGCCGGTGAAGAAGGTGGTGTTCATGGGCATGGGCGAGCCGGCACATAACCTGGACAACGTGCTCGACGCCATCGAGACGCTGGGCACGCTGGGGGCGGTCGGCCACAAGAACCTGGTTTTTTCCACCGTGGGCGATAGGCGTGCATTCGAGCGCCTGCCGCGCTGCACGGTGAAACCGGCGCTGGCGCTGTCGCTGCACACCACCAACCCGGAGCTGCGCGCCCGCCTGCTGCCGCATGCGCCACGCATCGATCCGGAAGAGCTGGTCGCCCTGGGCGAGGAATACGCGCGCACCACCGGCTACCCGATCCAGTATCAATGGACACTGCTGGCCGGGGTCAATGACAGCGACGAGGAACTGGAGGGGATCGTCAGGCTGCTCACCGGCAAGTACGCGATCATGAATCTGATCCCCTACAACACCGTGGAGGAATTCGCCTTCCGCCGGCCGGCGATGGCGCAGGCGGAGGAAACGATCCGGCGCCTGCACCGGCGCGGTATTCTGGCCAAGCTGCGCAATTCGGCCGGTCAGGAGATCGATGGCGGCTGCGGCCAGTTGCGGGCGCGGCAAATCGCGACACCCGGCGGCGGCTGACCCGGGGCGCGCTACGGCAGGCACAGCCCGCCCCAACGTCCGCTACGAGGCGGCAGCCAATCCGGACTATTTCATTTAACGCGGAAACATCCGGCCCAGGGTCTTCGACAGCCACCCCTGGTCCTCTCCCCCCTGAAGATGTGCCTTGACCACCGCCGAGTAATCGCGGTCCTCATTCTTGATGTGGTTGGTCAGCCAGATGCGCAAATCGGAGAGCAGCTTCTTGCTCACATCCTCCCCCTGCGCCATCCGCGCCTGGTATTGCCGCACCCGCTCGGCAAACACCCGGTGCACCTCTTTGTGGGTAGCCAGATGGCGGTAGCCCGCCCGCTCTATCATCTGCTCCTCGAAGGCGAAGTGCGTCAGGGTGTAGTCGACCACCTGATCGAGCACCTCGCGCACGGACGCGCGGTCGTTTTCGGCAATGGCGTCGTGCAGCCGGTTGATGTAGTCGACGATCTGACGATGCTGGACATCGATAGCATCGATGCCGGTTTCGAGACTGGAATCCCATGTGAAGTAAAACATCCCACTCTCCCTGATTCGGCCTCCGGCCGGTCGCCGCAGACGAAAAAACGTTATATCGCAATTTTGCACGCCACAGGCCTGCCCCCGGCAACGCCATCGGCCTGGATTCATGATTTCTCGCCGGTCCGCGGCCCCTCCTTGATACGGATCAAGGTGTTGGAGTTATACCAAGTCCAACATGCCGCGCTAGATCCTCATAAGCCAATTCCGTAGCGCTGGCAGGTCCCGCATCCACCAGGGCGCATTCGCCCTGCAAGAATAGGTCATGACAGCACAATGACAGGGAGTTGTTGCATGTTTATACCCCGACCGGTGAACCTTTTGGACTTTGTGGTCTCCATCGCCAGCGCCATCGACCATATCGATCCCCGCATCGCCAACCACCACAAACGGGTCGCCTATATCGCCAACCAGATCGCGCGCGAGATGGGAGCGCCGCAGAAGACGCAATACGATCTGGTCATCGCCGGACTGCTGCATGACATCGGAGTGCTGTCCATTCACGAGCGCAACCATCTGCTGGAGTTCGACGACTCTTCCGACAGGAATCGCCACTGCGAGGCGGGCTATCAGCTGCTCAACAAATTCCGCTATTTCTCCGATGTATCGGCCATCATCCGCCACCACCACACCGAACACCTGCATCAATCCGGCCGTGAAGGCGACATCACGGTGCCGATGGAATCAACATTGCTTTATCTGGCCGATCGCATCGATGTGCTGATCGACAAAGAGCAGCCGATCCTTGAACAGGTGGATCGCATTGTCGCGGCGATCGCCCGCAACTCCGGCATCCTGTTCGATCCCGATCACGTCGACGCTTTCACCGAACTGGCCTGGCGGGAAAGTTTCTGGCTTGACGTTGTATCCCCGACCCTGGAGCAGATTCTGGTTTCCAACTGCCGCAACTATTCGGTGGAGCTGGACAACGACGACCTGCTCGACTTCGCCGAACTGCTGGCCCATGTCATCGACTTTCGCTGTCATTTCACCGCCACCCATTCCAGCGGCGTGGCCACCGCGGCATCGGTGCTGGCGAATCTCATGGGCTTTTCCGAAGCCGAGTGCCAGAAGGTCAAGGTCGCGGGCTATCTGCACGATGTCGGCAAACTGGCCATCCCCATCGAAATATTGGAAAAGAATGCCAACCTGAACAGCGCCGAATTTCGCGTCATCAAGTCTCACGCCTATTACACCTATCGCATACTGGAACCCCTGCAAGGCCTGGAGGAAATCAGAACCTGGGCCGCCATGCACCATGAGCGCCTCGACGGCAACGGCTACCCCGGCCGCTGCACGGCGCTTACCATCCCCCTGGGCGCGCGGATCATCGCCGCCGCGGATGTCTTTACCGCCCTGCTGGAAACCCGGCCGTACCGCACTGCGCTGGGCAAGACCGAGGTGCAGCAAAAGCTCGCCGAAATGGCCCAGCGCAACATACTCGACCGCAAGGTGGTGGAGGTGTTGCTGTCCCACTTCGACTCCCTCGACACATACCGTACCAACGCCCAGCGGGAAGCCCACCGGGACTACCTGCTGTTTCGCGAGTCGATCGATCGGCCGCCGGTCACCGTCCGGCGCAACCCGCCGGCAGCCGGAGCGTTCGAACTGAGCCTGCAACCGACATGACTGCCTGGGGTGCGGGCCCACCGCAATCCCCCTTGATTTGCGCGGGCACGGGCTATACTTGATATGAATACTTGGTTTTTGCTGTCCCGCAAGACGGGAGGTTTGAGATGACTACCGAACATGAATTGATGCGCAACGTACGCCCCGGCATGGAGTGCGACAGCGGGCGCTGGACCGAGCAGATGGCGGAAAACCTGGCGGAAGCCGACGGACTGGGCCGTCTGGGTGAGGAGCACTGGCGCGTAATACGCTATCTGCGCGAGCATTTCGTGCAGTACGGTGCGGCGCCGCCGATGCATCTGGCCTGCGTCCACAGCAGCCTTGATCCCCATTGCGTGGAACGGCTGTTCAACGGTGCCCGCGAAGCCTGGCGCATCGCCGGCCTGCCCGATCCCGGCGCCGAAGCCAGGAGCTACATGGATTGAGTAACGGGCCGGCGTGATCCGCCGGCCCCGCTTAAAGCAGCCCGCTGATGCGCAGCAGACCGTAGACGATGGATGCGGCCATCAACAGATAGCCGACCACGGGCAACACCCGGTTCAAAACCGTGAAGATGCGCGGCATGCGATCGAGCTTGCCGCGCACGCTGCGTGGAAAGTACCAGGCAAAATAGGCGCCGACCGCAATATTGATCAGCACCGACAGCGCTTCGCCTCCTCCCATCAGAACGCCTCTCCGTCCATACGCTCGACGCGATGTATGCGATCGAGGCGGATGCTCCGGTCTTCGTGGTGTTCCGTCAGGGCAAGGAGATATTCAGCGCCGGCCCGGGTTTGCAGATCTTTGGGCCGCAGCATCTCCACATGATCCGCGCCCTGCTCGTCACGCCAGTGCACACGCAACTTGCCGTGCCGCAGGATCGCCTCTTCGTAGCGGGAATGCAGGCCGCAATCGATCGGTTGATAGTCGCTGGATTCATTCATGATCGGGCAAGAATATCTGCAGTAGGTCGTTGAGGAAATCGTACCCCCGCTCAGTGGGGCACACCTTTTGCGGTGTCCACTCAATCAGGCCGCGCCGTTCCGCTTCCTCCAGCGGCCGCGTCACCGCGGTCAGCGCCAGCCCGGTTCGCTGCGCAAACAAATCCGTGGCAAACCCCTCGCGCAAGCGCAGCGCGTTCATCATGAACTCGAAACCGACTTCGTCCCGCGTCACGATGCTGCGGCTCTGGACGCGTTCGCCGCCCGCAAGATAGTCGCGTGGATGGCGCAGCTTCGCATAGCGTTCTATGCGCCCCGCCACCGCGTCGGTCACCTTGCCATGGGCGCCGGCGCCGATACCGAGATAGTCGCCGTACTGCCAGTAATTCAGGTTGTGGCTGCATTGCCGGCCTGCACGTGCATACGCGGACACTTCGTACTGAGCATAGCCGATGGCGGCGAGCTGCGCCTGTCCCGCCTGGTGCATCTGAATGATCAGGTCCTCGTCCGGCAACACGGGCGGCCGGTAGCCGAAGGCCGTGTTGGGTTCCAGGGTGAGCTGGTAATAGGAAACGTGGGCCGGCTCCAGCGCGATGGCCGTGGCCACGTCCTCCCGCCCCTGTGCCGGGCTTTGGCCCGGCAGGCCGAACATCAGGTCGAGATTGAAATTGTCGAAACCCGCGCCGTGCGCCGCCTCCGCCGCACGTATCGCCTCGCGGCGGCCGTGAATACGGCCCAGGCCCTGCAACAGATCGTCATCGAAGCTCTGCACGCCGATGGAGAGACGGTTGATGCCGGCGGCGCGGAACTCGCTGAAACGCCCGGTCTCCACCGTGCCCGGATTGGCCTCCATCGTAATCTCGGTGTCGGGCGGCAGACGCAGCCGTGCCCGCACCCCGGACAACAGGCGATCCACCGCCTCCGGCGACAACAGGCTGGGCGTGCCGCCGCCGATGAACACGCTCGCCAGCGGGCGCCCCCATACCGCGGGCAGTTCCTGCTCCAGATCGGCGAGCAAGGCATCTATATATGCCGCCTCCGGAATGTCCCCCTTTGACTCGTGGGAATTGAAGTCACAGTAGGGACATTTGCGCACACACCAGGGTACATGCACATACAGGCCAAGCGGCGGCGGAACGGAAAACCGGAACATGGCGTTCATCCCGCCCGTGTCGTGACTGACACGGGAGCCGGTATCTGTATACTGGTAAGAAATGTCCGTAAATTCATAATGCGTACGTTCTCAATCATACTGCTCGCTGCGGCACTGGCGGGGTTCGCCGCCCTGCCGGGCTGCAGCCCGACACCGACGCTGCGCGTCGGCTGCAATCCATGGCCGGGCTACCTGGGGCTGTACCACGCCCGCGACCTCGGGCTGTTCGACGGACAGCCCGTCCAGCTGGTGGATTTCGACAACACCGAGGATGTACTGCGCGCCTTCCGCAATCGCGCCATCGACGCCGCCGCCGTCACGCTGGACGAGGCGCTCCATCTCGCGGAGAGCGGCCAGGCGCTGCGTATCATACTGGTTTTCTCCCTCTCCAACGGCGCCGACGTGGTGCTGGCCCGGGCCGGCATCGATACGCCGCAACAGCTGCGCGGACGGCGCCTGGGGGTGGAAACCGGCGCCCTTGGCGCCTACATGCTGGCCCGGCTGCTGGAGCGCGGCGGCCTGTCCGCCCATGATCTCCACATCATCCATCTGCCCCTGCAGGAACATGTGGCGGCCTTCCGCGAGGGCCGGGTGGACGCGGTCATCACCTTCGACCCGCAGCGCAGCCACCTGCTCGCCGAAGGTGCACAAGAGATTTTCTCCAGCCGCGACATTCCCGGCGAAATCGTCGATGTACTGGTGGTGCGCGAAGATGTCCTGCACAGCCATCGTGCCGCTCTCGCCGCCCTGGCGGACGCCTACTTCCATGCACTGAACCTGTTGCTACGCGACCCCGCCGCTGCCGCACCGGCCCTGGCCCGCCGCATCAACCTGGATGCCGCGAATCTGCAGGCGACCTGGCGACTGATGGAACTGAGCGATCGCAGCGCGAATCAAGGACTGCTCGACGGCGGCCCCGACAGCCTGCAACCGACCATCGGGCGCCTGCAGAAAATCATGCTCGACACCGGACTGCTGGCGTATCCGTTCACCGGAAACGTCAGGTTGGACAACCGGCTGCTGGAAAATTGGCAGCCATGAACTGGCTCTACCCGCTCCGCCGCATCCTGCCGCTGGCCCTGCTGATTTTCAGCCTGCCGCTGCTGTTGCTGCTGCACCTGCTGCAATTGCATCACGCCGATCAGGACATCCGCCTGCGGCTGAGCCAGCGCGCGGCCCATAGCGGCAACCAGCTTTCCATTCTGCTGCGGGACGCCCTCAGCGAAGAAAACTGGGAGGCGGCGCGGCGCACCCTGCAAAGCGTGGCGACCCAGCCCGACCTGCGCTGGGCCGCACTACTGGACGAGACGGGCACGCCCCTGCTCAGCACCGACTATCGCCAGCTGCAAGGTTCCGGCACCGAACTGTCCGGCGCCTCCATCAAGGACATGCTTACGACGGCACGCCGCACTCTCGCCGGCCAGAGCGGGTTCAGCGCCGACGGCACCCTGTACGCCGTATTTCCCCTGCGCCTGCCCCTAGCCCAGGGCGAGCTGCGCGCCCGACGCATCGGCGCGCTGGTATTCAGCTACGACAGTGGGGAACTGCGCGCCACCGCAAGACATGAAGCACTGCAACGCTCCGCCCTCAGCTTCGCCGGTGCCGCGGTCATCGCCGGTCTGTTCTGGCTCTACCTGCATCTCTTCCTGGTACAGCGCATCGAGCGCCTCGCCGCTGCCCTGCAAGGCTGGCGCGGTCACCCGGACGAGTTGCCGCGCATCGGCGGGCGCGACGAAATCGCCCAGCTCGCCCATCAATTCGGCCGTCTCACCCATACCCTGGCGGAGCGCAACCGCGAACTGCAACAGGCCGAACAGTACAGCAAGCGCCTGAGCGCCTTTTACGCCACCCTGAGCCACACCAATACTGCCATCGTGCGCAGCGGGACGCTGGCGGAACTGCTGCCGCGCATTTGCGACATCGCGGTGGAAAACAGCGGCCTGAAGGGGGCCTGGATCGGCTTTGTGAATCCGGCCACGCTCGAAATCCAACCGGCGGCCAGCAGCGGCATGCCGGCGGACTATCTGTCCGCCCTGCGCCTCTCGCTGGATGCCACGGCCCCCCAGGGACAGGGGCCGACGGCAACCGCGATACGGCAGGGTGAGCACTACCTGTGCAACGATTTTCTTGGCGATCCCCAAACCGCCGCCTGGCACGAGCGCGCCGGCAAGGCCGGCTTTCTCGCCTCCGCTGCCTTTCCGCTGCGGCGGGACGGCAAGGTGGTCGGTGCACTCAACCTGTACGCCGGCGTGGCGAACCTGTTCAGCGACGATCTGGTCCGGCTGTTGGACGAAATGGCGCTGGATATCTCCTTTGCCCTGGACAACTTCCTGCGCGAGGAACAGCGCCAGCAGGCGGAGGAGGCGCTGGCCCGGCGCAGCCACGAACTGCGGGAACGCGTAAAGGAGCTGCGCTGCCTGCTGGACGCATCGGAAATCATCGCGCAACACGATCTGACAGCGGACGAAATGCTGCGGCGCATCGTGGCGCGCATCCCGCCGGCAATGCAGTACCCGGAGCAGTCGTGGGCGCGCATTACGCTCGACGGCCGGGAATACACCTGCGGCGAAGCCGCCGGCGCCTCCATCTCCGCGCCGATCACGCTGCAAGGGCGCCGTCTCGGCACTATCGAGGCCGGCTACCGCATTCCCGCAGCCACCGCGCCCACAGATATGTTTATGCCCGAAGAACAGACCCTGCTTGCCATGCTGGCCGAGCAGATCGGCCATCTGCATGCACGACAGCAGGCCGACGAGCAACTGCACATGGCGGCCCTGGTGTTCGACAACAGCCGCGAACTGATCGTCATCACCGATGCCGACGCCCACATCGTCAGCGTCAACCGGGCCTTCACCAAAGTCACCGGCTACAGTGCCGACGAAGTGGTCGGACAACACATACGCGCCATCAAGTCAGGACGCCAGGATCAGCCCTTTTACGAGGAACTGTGGAAGAGCGTCGTCGAATCCGGATACTGGCAGGGCGAGTTGTGGAACCGGCGCAAGAGCGGCGAAATCTATCCGGCACTGGCCTCCATATCGGCGGTGCACGATGCCCAAGGCAAGGTCACCCGCTACATCTCCGTCTCCACCGACATCACCGAATACAAGCAGGCCGAGGATCGTATCCGCTATCTCGCCTATTACGATCCGCTCACCGAGCTGCCGAACCGCACGCTGCTGCGCGATCGCGCCGAACAGGCGCTGAATCAGGCCGAACGGGCCGGGACCACTGCGGCGCTGCTGTTTCTCGATCTCGACCACTTCAAGACCATCAACGACTCCCTCGGCCACCTCTGCGGCGATGCGTTGCTGCAGGAGGTCACCCAGCGCATCCAGGCCGTGCTGCGCCACACCGACACCGTGGGGCGTCTCGGCGGCGACGAGTTTCTCATCGTTCTGGGCGGCAGCAACGCCACCGCTGCCGCGCATGTGGCCCACAGCCTTATCAGCCGCATCAGCCAGCCCTTCGCCGCCGAAGGTCACACGCTCACCGTCAGCGCCAGCATCGGCATCGCCCTCTATCCCGCCGACGGCGGCAACTTCGACGAGCTGCACAAGAATGCCGACATTGCCATGTACAAGGCCAAGGAGCTGGGCCGCAACCGCTACCACTTCTTCACGCCGGAACTGAACAGCGCGGCGATGGAGCGGTTGACGCTGGAAAATGCGCTGCGCGGCGCCCTGGACGGCGATCAGTTCACGTTGCACTACCAGCCGCAAATCGATCTCGCCAGCGGCCAGGTCATCGGCGTCGAGGCACTGCTGCGCTGGACCCATCCCGAGCTCGGTGCAATATCGCCGGCACGGTTCATCCCCATCGCCGAGGAAAGCGGGCTGATTGGCCGGATCGGCGCCTGGGTGCTGCACGAGGCCTGCCGCCAGAACAAGGCCTGGCAGGCACAGGGGCTACCGATGATGGTCGTCGCGGTCAATGTCTCCACCCGCCAGTTCTCTCTGGGCGATATCCGCGAACTGGTACAGCAGGCGCTGGCCGACACCGGGCTGGAACCGGACTATCTGGAAGTGGAGATCACTGAAAGCCTGCTGGCGCAGGACATGGAAAACACTCTCGCCGTGCTCCGTCACATCCACACGCTGGGAGTGCAGATTGCGGTGGACGACTTCGGCACCGGCTATTCCAGCCTTGCCTACCTGAAACGCTTCCCGCTGCACAAGCTCAAACTGGATCAATCCTTCGTGCGCGATCTGGAGCAGGACGCCGATGATCGCGCCATCGCCTCGGGCGTGGTCAACCTGGGGCACAGCCTGGGGCTGACGGTGATTGCGGAAGGTGTCGAAAGCGAAGCCCAGTTCGACATACTGCGCCGGCTGGGCTGCGACGAGGTGCAGGGCTATCTGTTCAGCCGCCCGCTGCCGGCGGCGGACCTCGCCGCCTGGCTGCGGCAGCGCTCAACCCACGGCTGAATTTTCGCTGCCGTTCCGTGCCGGCATGCGGGTGCCGTTGGGCAGCAAATCGACGGCGACGGGCTGGCCGGCGCGCATCAGCTGCAGGCGCGCACAACGTTCGCGCCGCGGCCCCTTGCAATAGTTGTTGATCCAGACGGCCTTCACGTGGGAATGAAAACTGCTCCAGATGGGGCAGTGGTGCAGAACTTCACAATCGCTCACTTACGACTCCTTCGCGTACCAAATCCGCTGGCTGAAACGTGCTGCAACTGTATCCGGCAAATATGACAGCCAGATGCCGGCGTTGAAAAATTTCCGTGCCTACTCCCCGCGCAGGGCGGCGAGCAGCTTGCGCAGGGCCTGGCCGCGGTGGCTCAGGTCGTGCTTCAGCTCCGACGGCAGCTCGGCCACGGTGGCGTTGTGCGCCGGCACGAAGAATACCGGGTCATAGCCGAAACCGCCGTCGCCGTGCGGCTCAAAGGCAATGACGCCTTCCCAGCTGCCCTGGCAGATGATGGGCGTCGGATCGAACTCGTGCTCCATGTACACCAGCACGCACTGGAAGCGGGCTGTACGTTCGGCGGCGGCAATATCCTTCATCTCGGCCAGCAGCTTTTGCAGGTTGGCCTGATCACCGGCACCGACGCCGGCATAGCGCGCCGAGTAGATGCCGGGCGCACCCTTGAGCGCATCCACTTCCAGCCCGGAGTCATCGGCGATGGCGGGCAGCCCGGTGTGGTGTGCCGCGTTGCGCGCCTTGAGGATGGCATTCTCCACGAAGGTCAGCCCGGTTTCGTCGGCCTCCGGCACCCCCAGTTCGTTCTGCGGCACGATGGCAATGTCCGCTCCGGCAAGGATTTCGCCGAACTCCCGCACCTTGCCCTTGTTACCGCTGGCCAGCACCACCTTTTTCATGCGTCCACTCCAGAAGCGGAGATCAAACCACGAGGGACACGGGGTGTATGGATAAAAAGCCCCGTGTTCCCCGTGTTCTCCGTGGTTAATTGCTTTCCAGCGCCTCGCGCTGCTTTTCCAGCAGCTGGCGAATGCCCTGATCGGCCAGGGCCAGCATGGCGTCCAGTTCCTCGCGGCGGAAGGCGTGGCCCTCGGCGGTGCCCTGCACCTCGATGAAGGCACCGCCGTCGTTCATCACCACGTTCATGTCGGTTTCGGCGCCGGAGTCTTCCGCGTAATCGAGGTCAACGATGGGCACGCCCTGATGGATGCCGACCGACACCGAGGCCACCTGGCCGTGCAGCGGGTCTTTCTTGATCAGCTTTTTCTCGCGCAGGTGGCGGATGGCGTCGGCCAGGGCCACATAGCCGCCGGTAATGGAGGCAGTGCGGGTGCCGCCGTCGGCCTGGATCACGTCGCAGTCGATGGTGATGGTGCGCTCGCCCAGGGCGGCGGTGTCGACCACCGCGCGCAGCGAACGGCCGATGAGGCGCTGGATCTCCATGGTGCGGCCGCCCTGCTTGCCCTGCGCCGCCTCGCGGTTCATGCGCGAGCCGGTGGAGCGCGGCAGCATGCCGTATTCCGCCGTCACCCAGCCTTCGCCCTTGCCCTTGAGAAAGCGCGGCACGCCTTCGTTGACGCTGGCGGTGCAGATAACCTTGGTATCGCCGAACTCCACCAGGACCGAACCTTCGGCATGCTTGGTGTAGTTGCGGGTAAGTTTGATGGCGCGCAGTTCAGCGGGCGCTCGTCCACTCGGGCGCATAGGAATTCCTTCTTCGGATGATGGGATATTGGTAGGCCCGCGCATTGTACCGGGCATCGGCGGCGAGGCGAACCCCGCAACCGTATTTATGAAGCTCAGCGCTTCAGCTCGTCCTTGTAGGTGCGCAGGGCCTCTTCGATCTGTTCGATGGCGTTTTTCAGCTTGTCATCGTCCACATGGGGCGTTTCCGGCTCGGGCTTGGGTGCGGGCTTCGGTTCCGGCCGGGGCACGGGTGCAGCCTTCGGCTTCGGCTTGGGGGCCGCGGCCGCCAGCGAGGTCAGGCGCAGGGCCACCACGCTGATGTTGTCGCTGTGGGGGTAGCTGATCTGCTCGGCGCGCATGGCCATGCGCTCCAGCACCTCGTCCAGACTGCCTTCCTGCTGCAGCATCAGGCCCAGCTGCGCGTCGTCCAGCGCCCCCCAAAGACCGTCGGAGCAAAGCAGCACGATGTCGTCCACCCGCAGGCCCTTGCCCTTGCCCAGCTCCACTTCAGGTGCCTGCGGCAGGGCGCCGATGCACTGGGTGATGTGGTTGCGGCGCGGGTGGCTGTCCTGTTCGGAGCGGCTGATCATGCCCTGGCGGTACAACTGCTCCACGTAGGAGTGATCGGTGGTGCGGAACACCGGCAGGCCGTCGCGGAACAGATACAGGCGCGAATCGCCGACGTGGGCCCAGTCCATGTGGCCGCGCTGGATCAGGCACAGCACGGCGGTTGTCCCCGGAATGTTGCCCAGGCTCTGCTCGGCGGCGTAACTCACCAGGGCATCGTGAGTGGCGAGAATGATTTCATTCAGGAAACGGCCGGGCTGGGCCACCGGGCGCGTGCCGTTGAGATAGCGGTCTCTGGCGATGTCCACCAGCGCCTGTGCCGCCACGTCGCCCCCGGCATGGCCGCCCATGCCGTCGGCCAGCACCAGCAGCACGCCTTCGTCGCTCTCCACCACATCGAAGCGATCCTGGTTGCTGTTGCGGTTACCGAGATGATTGGCGACGCCGGTTTCGTACATCATGGCGGCTCACCCCTTGGACCAGGGCAGGGTGATGTCGCGGGTGAGCAGGTCGAGGAAGGAATCGCCGCGCGACATGGGCTCTTCCGGCGGCTCCTCCCGGTTCATCGCTTCCAGCAACTGGTCCACACTCTGCGGCCGCAGCAGGGCGTCCACCTCCATGGCCCAGTCGATGGCGCCGAGCAGGGCATTGGAATAGCGTTTCTTGAACGCCACCGTCGCCGGCTTCATGACGTCCTTCATGCGCCGCTCGTCCGCCGGCGGCGGGGTGGCGCCGTCGATGCAGGCGCGCATGGAGGCGCCGATGGCGTAAAGGTCGCTCCACGGCCCGACATAGCCGCCGGGCGTCAGCTGTTCATAGGGGGCGAAACCCGGCGTGACCACCTGGGTCGGCTGGTACTTGCGGCTGTTCTGCATCTGGTGCACCGCGCCGAAGTCCAGCAGGATGGGATTGCCGCCGGGGCGCAGGAAGATGTTGCCGGGCTTGATGTCGAGATGCAGCAGGCCCATGCCGTGAATGGCCTTGAGGCCGTCCAGCAGCGGCGGGAACACGGTGCGGATGAACTTTTCGCTCAGGTTGCCGCCGTGGCGCTTGATGTAGTCCTGCAGGTTGATCCCCTTCTCGTAGGCCATGACCATGTACACCGTGCCGTTGGCGCGGAAGAAGTTGATCACGTTGACGATGTTGGGATGCTTGACGGTGGCCAGCGTGCTGGCCTCCTGGAAGAACATGCGGCGGCCGTGGGCGAAATTGTCGCCGGTCTCGGAGTCGGGCATGGTGTGCACCGACACGCCGTCCTCGCCGCGGTAGGCCAGCTTGCGCGGCATGTACTCCTTGATTGCCACCTGCGTGCCGTCGTCGGCGTCATGGGCCAGATAGACGATGCTGAAGCCGCCGCCGCCGATGGGGCGGTCGATGACATAGCTGTCCAGCGATGAGCCGGCCTGCAGGCAGTAATTGTCGCGCGCGTCGTTCATCCGCTATCTATATGAAGGGAAAGCCTTTTCCATCTGCAGTTCCGTGCCACGGCCAGTCGGGGTACCATGGCCGACCATGCCGCACCGTTAGCCTGAGGAGTGTACATGATTCACAGCATGACGGCATTCGCCCGCCGCGAGTCCCAGGGCGACTGGGGCAGCTTCACCATCGAGCTGCGCTCGGTCAATCACCGCTACCTGGAACTGGCGCTGCGCCTACCGGAAGAGGTGCGTATGCTGGAACCGCGCATCCGCGACAAGATCAACCAGAGCCTGGGCCGCGGCAAGGTGGACTGCAACATCCGCTATCAGGCGCCGGCCGAATACGCCACGCTGGAGATCAATCGTGAACTGGTGACCCAGCTGGCACACATCACCCGCGAGATCGACGGCATCCTCTACAACGCCGCCCCGGTGAACTCCTTCGACGTGTTGCGCTGGCCCGGCGTGCTGCAACAGCCCACGCCCGAGCCGGAGCAGGTGCATGCGGCGGCCATGAGCCTGCTCGACGCCGCGCTCGGCGAACTCATCGAAACCCGGCGCCGCGAAGGCGACAAACTGAAGGAACTGATCAGCCAGCGCTGCGCCGCCATGGCGGAGATCGTGGGCCAGGTGAACACCCGCCGGCCCGAAGTGCTGGCCCGGGCACGCGAACGCCTCGACGCCCGCCTGGCCGAGCTCAGGGGCGAGCTGGACCAGGCCCGCCTGGAACAGGAACTGGTGCTGCTGGCCCAGCGCCTGGACGTGGAAGAGGAACTGGACCGCCTCAATGCCCACCTGGACGAGGTGCGCCGGGTGCTGGAACAGAAGGAGCCGGTGGGCCGCCGCCTGGACTTCCTGATGCAGGAGCTGAACCGCGAGGCCAACACCCTCTCCTCCAAGTCCCAGGATGTGGACACCACCCGCTACGCCGTGGACCTCAAGGTACTCATCGAGCAGATGCGCGAGCAGGTGCAGAACATTGAGTAGTCGCCCCTTGCCTAACGTATAGCCTGGCTATACACTCCTCCCATGATCAGAAGTTTCCGCCACAAAGGGATTGAGCGGTTCTTCACCACCGGTTCAAAGGCGGGGATTCAGGCCACCCACGCGCCGAAACTGGCCCGCCAGCTGGAGCGCCTGAACCACGCCCGGACGGCGGAGGATATGAACCTGCCGGGCTGGAAACTGCATCCCCTGGGCCATGAGCTGGCCGGCCATTGGTCAGTGTGGGTGAGCGGCAACTGGCGCCTCACCTTCATGTTCGAGGGTGAAGATGCCGTTTTGGTGGACTATCAGGATTACCGCTGAGGAATTGGCCATGAACGCGATGTTCAGCCCGCCGCATCCGGGGGAAACCCTGCGTGATGACGTACTGCCCGCCCTTGGACTGTCGGTGACCGAAGCCGCACGGCAGCTGGGCGTGACGCGGGCGGCACTGTCCCGCATATTGAACGGCCACGCCGCGATATCGACGGACATGGCACTGCGCATCGAGGCGTGGCTGGGACCGGAACGTGGTGGCCGTGCCGAATTGTGGCTGGGCCAACAGGTGGACTATGACCTTTGGCAGGCACGGCACAATCCCGCCGCAAACCACGCAGAACACTAGCCGCAGGAACAGGACCCTATGGAACAACAACACGAACAAGGCACCCTCTACATCATTTCCGCCCCCTCCGGGGCGGGCAAGACCAGCCTGGTCAAGGCCCTGCTGCAGAATACCGGCAGGCTGCAGGTCTCGGTGTCGCACACCACCCGCGCCATGCGCCCGGGCGAGGTGGACGGCAAGGATTACCACTTCGTCAATGTGGAAACCTTCCGCACCATGGTGACCGACAACGCCTTCCTGGAGCACGCCCAGGTGTTCGACAACCACTACGGCACCTCCCGCTCCGCCGCCCTGGACCTGCTCAAGCGGGGGGTGGACGTGATCCTGGAGATCGACTGGCAGGGCGCGCGCCAGGTGCGGCAGATGATGCCGGGCACGGTGTCCATCTTCGTCCTGCCGCCCTCGCGCGAGGCCCTGGAGCAGCGCCTGCGCGGCCGCGGCCAGGACAGCGACGAAATCATCGCCCGGCGCATGCGCGACGCGGTGAGCGAGATGAGCCACTGCTTCGAGTTCGACTACCTGGTCATCAACGACGACTTCGACACCGCCCTGGGCGATCTGGCCGCCATCATCGCCGCCAACCGCCTGCGGGAGCCGCGCCAGGCCGCCGCCCACGGCGCCCTGATCAAGGCGCTGCTGGCCTGACCCAAAGCCAGCTGGGTCCGCAAATGAACGCGAATGGACGCAAATGTGACTGACAGAAAAGGCTGGAAAGGCACCGACACTTCGGTTATCTCCGGTGAAACCTTCATATCCGACAGTCGCTTGTGAGTTTTCAGGGCTATTCGCGTCCATTCGCGTTTATTTGCGGACTGCGGTTTTTAAGATAGAATTCATCCCCTTTCGCCCGCCCCACCGGGGCTGGCCCGGATTCGGAGAGTAAACATGGCCCGCGTCACCGTCGAAGACTGCCTGGACAACGTAGACAACCGCTTCCAGCTGGTGCTGGTCGCCACCAAGCGCGCCCGTCAGCTGGAAAAGGGCAAAGACGCCTACCTGCCCTGGGAACAGGACAAGCCCACCGTGCTGGCCCTGCGCGAAATCGCCGCCGGCCTGGTCGGCCGCGAAGTGCTGGACGCCGTCGAGCACGAGGTTGAGGAAGAGATCGAAGAAGAGGTTGCCGCGCCGGTGGTGATCTCCATGGAGAACGACTGATCGCCTAGCGAACGGGAGACGCACAGTGTTTCTCATCAGCGACCTGTGCGCCATCCTTGAAGGCTATCTCGAACCCGATCAGGTCGCCGAGGTCTACCGGGCCTACCTGTTCGGCGCCGAGGCGCACGAAGGACAGAAGCGCCTCTCCGGCGAACCCTACATCTACCATCCCCTGGCCGTGGCGCGCATCCTGGCCGAGATGCGCATGGACGCCCAGAGCCTCGTCGCCGCGATCCTGCACGACGTCATCGAAGACACCCCCACCGCCAAGGAACAGATCGCCGAAAAATTCGGCGCCGAAGTGGCCGAACTGGTGGACGGTGTCTCCAAGCTCACCAACATCCAGTTCGAGAGCAAGGCCGAGGCCCAGGCGGAAAACTTCCGCAAGATGATGCTGGCCATGGCGCGCGACCTGCGCGTCATCATCATCAAGCTGGCCGACCGCCTGCACAACATGCGCACGCTGGAAGCCATGCGCCCGGACAAGCGCCGCCGCATCGCGCGCGAAACCCTCGACATCTACACCCCCATCGCCTCGCGTCTCGGCATGAACAGCCTGCGCCTGGAGCTGGAGGATCTCGGCTTCGCCGCCTACCACCCGATGCGCGCCCGCGTCCTCGCCGAGGCCGTGAAAAAGGCGCGCGGCAACCGCCGCGAGATCATCACCAAGATCGAAATAGCCCTGCAGGAACGCCTGCGCCAGGAAGGGCTGGAAGGCCGCGTCATCGGCCGCGAGAAACACCTGCTCTCGCTGTACAAGAAGATGCGCAGCAAACACCTGTCCTTCACCGAGGTGATGGACGTGTACGCCTTCCGTGTCATCGTCGACAAGGTTGATACCTGCTACCGCGTGCTCGGCGCCGTGCACAACCTGTACAAGCCGGTGCCGGGCAAGTTCAAGGACTACATCGCCATCCCCAAGGCCAACGGCTACCAGTCGCTGCACACCGCCCTGTTCGGTCCCTACGGCGTGCCCATCGAGGTGCAGATCCGCACCGAGGAGATGGACAAGGTCGCCGAGGCCGGCATCGCCGCCCACTGGCTGTACAAGACCGGCGAAGGCGGCGGCGTCAGCGCCCAGGCACGCGCACGCGAATGGCTGCGCAACCTGCTGGAGATGCAGCAGAGCGCGGGCAATTCACTGGAGTTCCTCGAGAACGTCAAGGTCGACCTGTTCCCCGACGAGGTCTACGTGTTCACGCCCAAGGGCGAGATCATGGAGCTGCCGCGCGGCGCCACCGCCGTGGACTTCGCCTACGACGTGCACACCGACGTGGGCAATTCCTGCGTGGCGGTGAAGATCGATCGCCGCCTCATGCCGCTGGCCACGCGCCTGGGCAACGGCCAGACCGTGGAAGTGATCACCGCGCCGAGCGCACGCCCCAACCCCACCTGGCTCAACTTCGTGGTCACCGCCAAGGCGCGCGCCAACATCCGCAACTACCTGAAGAACCTGCAACGGGACGAGGCCATCGGTCTCGGCCGCCGTCTGCTGGAACAGGCGCTGGCCGACCTGGAGGAGACCCTGCTGATGGTGCCGCACGAGCGCGTGGAATTCGCGCTCAAGGAAATGAACCTCGCCACCTTCGACGATCTGCTGGAGCAGATCGGCCTGGGCAACCGCATGGCGCCGCTGGCGGCGCGCCTGCTGGTGCCGCAGGAAGTCCAGACCCCGGAACAGGAGGCGGCCAACCGTCCGCTCTACATCAAGGGCACCGAGGGCGCCGTGGTGTCCTTCGCCAAGTGCTGCCGCCCGATCCCCGGCGACGCCATCATGGGCTTTCTCTCCACCGGCCGCGGTATCATCATCCACACCCAGCACTGCAAGAACATCGCCGACTACCGCAAGCAGCCGGAGAAATGGATCACCGTGCAATGGGCCGATCTGCTCGACACCACCTTCCCGGTGGACCTGCGCGTGGAAGTCACCAACCAGCGCGGCGTGCTCGCCACGGTGGCGGCGGTCATCGCCGATGCCGACGCCAACATCGACAACGTCAGCCTGGAAGATCGCGACGGCATCCACTCCGCCATCAATCTCACCGTCGCCGTGCGCGACCGCGTTCACCTCGCCCGCATCATGCGCAGCATCCGCGTCCTCGACAAGGTGGTGAAGATCGGTCGCGGCCGCGGCTGATCCACCGCACTTCGCTCCAAGAGTCTTCGGCGCTCGCAGGCCGTCTCTGTCAGCCACGCGCCACCACATATTGTGCTCGGTCAATCCGTTGACCTTTCCCGGTAACGAAACCGACCAACTATCGTAACAATCCACCTTTAGCCTGCGACGCATTCCATATCCCTGCTCCCGATAGAGGTATTGTTGGTGCGCCTGGCCCCTGCCGCTTTCATTTGCTGTGCTCTGTTGGCTGGTTGTTACACCGGGAATGAGCTGCTGCCGCCCTCCGCGGTTACAGTCGCGCCGGCACCCGAGCAGATCGACGCTGCCGTCGCGGCCGGAGCCCTGGTGTTCGATAGCTGGACCTCCACCGCGAGCGGCGGTAGCGGCGTGCTGCCGGCGGGCGAACCGGAAGAAGGGTATGTGCGCTGCGTCGCCTGCCACGGCTGGGATCTGCTGGGCGAGGCCGGCGGCTACGTACGAAGGACGCGCAGCGCGACCCAGGCCAACGCCGGCGACGGCGACACGCTCAACACCGCTACGCGCAACATCGCCACCGGTGCCTTGGGCCGGTTGGCGACGATTACCGCCGCTCAAATCGCCCACAGCGGCGCGCGCAGATGGAACGAGGGCAGCGCCATTTGGGACGGCAGCCCGGAGGCCTATGCCAAGGGCAACGAACACCCTGACTTCACCCAGGCCGGCGGCCTGACACCCACCCAAATCGACAATCTTGCGGCGTTCCTGAACTCCGAATGGACACGCGCCGACAAGGTGTTCGCGCACATCGATACCACGGTGACGCCGGTGGATTACACCCTGGTCGCTGCTGCCGACGCCACACGCGGCGCGAGCTTCTACCAAAACAATTGCACCGCCTGCCACGGCACACCGGACAGCGATTCGACGGCGCTCAGCGACTTCAAGCCCGGCGCCGGCGGCCTGTATGTGTTCCTGCAGGGCGACGGCGCGCCGAGCAAATTCATGCACGTCACGCACTGGGGCATTCCGGGCAGCACCATGACCCGCGCGGCGATGGGCTCACCCACCGCCGTCGACGTGGCCGACGTACTCAAGTACCTGGATACCTTCGCGCCGCCCCTGGTCGGCGACGTCGCACGAGGACTGCAATTGTGGACTGGCAACAACTGCCTGGGATGCCACAACAGTCTCGGCATTCCCAATCCGCAGCGCGTCACCAACTACATGGGCACCGTGGACGGTCAGATGGACAACTTCGTCTTCACCGATCAGGAAGTCGCCGATCTAAAGGCCTATCTGTGGACCGTCTATTGATGCGCCGGATTCTGTTGTTGAGCCTGTTCCTGTCTTGCGTTGCGACAGCAGCCGAGCCGCAAGGTGTCGATCGCTGCCTGCTGTGCCACAACGGCCACGCCCAGGTACGCGAGATATTCTTCACACCCCATGGTGTGCGCGCCGACGCTCGCACGCCCATGGGCGGACGGCAATGCCAGGCCTGTCACGGCGACAGCGAAGCACACGCCACCGATCCCGCTACGACACCCAAGCCGACGGTTACATTCAAGGCAGACGCCAACGTCAGCGCAGCAACGCAAAACGGCGCCTGTCTGACCTGCCACGACGACCTGCGCCGCACCCACTGGTCAGGTAGCGCCCACGAACGCGCCGGCATGCGCTGCGTCGATTGCCACACCGTGCATCGCGACCGCGATCCGATACTGATTCCGGCGGCACAGCAGGAGCGGTGCGTCGCCTGCCACCGCACGCAACGGGCGGATATGCTGAAGCTCTCGGGCCATCCTCTGCGGGACAAATCGATGGGCTGCGCCGACTGCCATGCATCCCATGGCGCTCCGGGCGACAGCTCGCTGGCCGGCGCCACGCTCAACCAGACCTGCTTCCGCTGCCATGCCGACAAGCGCGGACCGTTCCTGTGGGAGCATGCCCCGGTGCGTGAGGACTGCAATGGCTGCCACCTCAGTCACGGTTCAAATCACCCGGCACTGCTGCGCACGCGTGTACCGTTCCTGTGCCAGCAGTGCCATTCCGCCGCCGGGCATCCCAGCACCGCGCTGGACAGCGGCAGCCTCGATCCGGTGGCGTTCAACAGCCGTTTCGTGCTTGGCACCGGCTGCCTCAATTGCCACGGCAGCATCCACGGCTCCAATCATCCCTCCGGGGTTAAATTCAACCGCTAGGGTTCGCAGCGATGGGCAGATACCAGGCATTGGCTTTGATCGGGATTCTTGTGCCGGCTGTCACGCTCGCCGCTGAGGACGGCACCTGCCTGCTGTGCCCCGCCGCGGCTTACGCTGCCGGCAACGTCTCCTTCGGCGTGGCGGCGGTCGATCAAAGCGAGCGGGGGACAGCGCCCTATGGAGAGTGGCCGTCGTCTGACGCCTTTCCCTGGCTCGGGGCCGAATTCACACAACGGGCAGACGACGGCGACTATCTCACCGGCACCTTCGCGCTCGCCGGTGCCGACCAATGGTCTTGGCGCGCAGAGGCCGGTTCCCCCGGCACCGGTCGTCTGTGGTTCGACGGGCGGCGCCTGACCACCTACCGCTCGCCCGATGCGCGCTCGCCGTTCATCGAGGGGGCCGGCGGCACGCTCACCCTGCCCTCCGGGTGGGTGGCTGGCGATACCACTGCCGCGATGAGCGCGCTTCCCGGCGCGCTGCACGAGGCGGATCTCGGCCTGCGCCACGAAACCCTGGCTGCCGGTGCCGACTTCGTCGCCTCCGACCGCTGGCAGATCACCAGCCGGATACGGCGCTACGAAGTACGCGGCCGCGTTGCCCGCGGTGCAGTCATCGGCAATTCCTTCGCTGCGGCGCAGGCCGTGATCCTGCCCGCGCCGCGTGACCAGCAGACCACTGACTTTGAACTGGCGGCCCACTACGACGGCGGCGGCACCAGCCAGTTCACCGTAGGTTACCTGGCGTCACGCTTCGACAACGCCGTCGCGGCGATCCGCTGGCACAATCCCTACGATCCCGCCGCCACCTCAACCCAAGGGGCTCTCGGCACCGCACCCGACAATCTGTTCCATCAGATATATATACAGGGACGGCACCGGCTGGGCGAGCGCCGGCACGGCACTTTCCGCCTGGCCTACAACCGCTCGCTGCAAGACGCCGGTTTCGCGGACGCCACGGCAAACCCGTCATTGACTTCGCCAGCGCTCCCACGTGCCTCGCTCGACGGACGCGTCGACGGCTGGCTTGCCGACCTGCAGTATCTCGACCGTCCATCCGACGCGCTCACGTTGCGCGCCAATTACCGCCAGGAGGATCAGGAGAACCTTACGCCGCGCGACACCTACGCCTACGTCATCGCCGACACCGCACTGTCGAGCCAGGCCCGCGCCAACATGCCCTATAGCTACCGCACCCAGCGCGGCCAGCTGGCCGCGGACTACCGCTTCGGTGAAGAGTGGAAACTCGACGCCGGCCTCCAGCGCCAGATCACCTCGCGCACCTACCAGTCGGTGCGCAAGGCGCTCGAGGATACCCTATGGACCGAGTTGGCCTGGCGCGGCGAAACGGCGGGGCTTACGCTGCGCCTCACCGGGCAGAACCGCGACGCCGACGGCTACGATGACGTCGGCGAACTGCAGCCTGCCGAAAACACCCTGATGCGCAAGTTCACCCTTGCCGACCGGCGCAGCAACCGCGCCAAACTGCGCGGCGATACCCAAGGGGCGGACGGGCGCTGGGAGGCGGGCATGGAAATTCTCTACGCACTGAACGAATACCCGGACACGCAGCTCGGGCTGCAACAGGCCGACGAGCAGCAGGTACAGCTCGACGCCAGCTACGCGCTGCACCGGCACCTCAACCTATACGTCTTCGTGGGACAGCAAGGACTGGAATCGCAGCAGGCGGGCGTCGGCTGGGCCGCGACGTTACGGGACACCACGCTGAACGGAGGCATCGAGCTGCGCTGGCAGCGCGGCGACGGGCGGATCGTCCACACCCTGGCATTACAGACATCGGACTTTCGCGGCGCCACTGCGGTGAGCGGCACCTCCTATCCGGAGCTGCGCGGAGAGATACAACGCCTTGCGTTCACGACACTCTATCGAGTGAGCGACGCAACCTCCTGGCGCATACAACTGGGGCATGAACGCGTGGCCACCACCGATTGGTCGACCCAAGGTATCGCGCCGGACAGCATGAGCAACGTGCTGACCCTGGGTGAAGGCAACGCAGATTACCGCGCATGGTTGATTTACGTCGCCATGCGCAACACGTTCTGATCATCACCAAATCGTCACACGTCGTTAACGCCTGGTTCACCATTATTTCATCGGAAGGTCACGTTCCCCTCTTACCCTGCCTCGTGTTCGGTCGGGAGCGCGCTTCGATGCATCACTGCAACCTGCCCCCGCGGGGGGAAGGGGGCGCATTCCCCTACGACAACGGAAGAGATCCGAACGGAAGCGTTCGAGATCTATGTCAGTCAACTTCATTTGGGGGAAAACCATGTTTGTCAAACCGTCACTGCTAAGCGCCGCGATCGCGGCCGCGTTGTTCAGCGCCAGCGCCATGGCCGATTTCGGCGCCGATATGGACGCTAAACTCGCCGCCGACGCCTACGACCTGTTCGGCTTCACCACGCCGCTGTCCGCTTCGGCCACCATGCCGGTCGGTTATGCACGCAGCGCCGGCGACACCGCCGCCACCCTGGTTACCGTCGCCACCGGTCTCACCGCCACCATCCTGACCCGCACCGCCGCCCACCACACCGACATGTTCTCGTTCTGGCCCGCCGGCGCCAGCCCGACCCACATGATCTCCTGCGTCGAGGGCGGCCGCGCCTTCATCACCGACGGCGGCACCGCCAGCGTGTTCGATGCCGGCGACAAGATGAATCCCTCGGTCCAGGCCATCGACCTCACCACCGGCGCCGTCACCACGCTGCTGCGCGGCATGGATCGCTGCGACGGCATCCGCACCACCGACTGGGGCACCGTACTGGCGACCGAGGAGACCGACGACGGCGGCGCCTACGAGCTGCTGCTGCCCACCGACCCGACGACCTTCACCGAGGCCACCATCACCAGCCGTGCCGCCGGCACCATCGTCGACAGCAGCGACGCCGTGACCGATGCCTTCGCCCGCGTGGCCAAGCGCGACACCCTGCCGACCATGGCCTGGGAAGGCCTGGAAGTGCTCAGCTCCGGCGTGGTCATCGGCGGCGATGAGCTGCGTCCGGGCAGCGGCACGCCGGATTCCGACGGCGGCGGCCTGTTCAAGTTCGTACCGGCCGTACCGCGCACCACCACCGGCAACATCTCCGCCCTCACCGAGTCGCCGCTGGTCAACGGCTCTGCCTACGCCCTGCGCGTGTCCTGCACCACCGGCACCCAGTACGGCCAGGGCTGCGAAGTGGGTAACGGCGCCTGGGTCGGCGTGGTCGCCGGCACCGCACGCGCCGATGCCGACGCCAACGGCGCCACCGGCTTCTACCGTCCGGAAGACCTGCACCTCGACCCCGTATTCACCGGCACGGGCGTGCGCTTCTGCTGGACCAACACCGGCAACGAGGGTGCCAAGCACTATGGCGAGGTAATGTGCGGCGTCGATTCCGATCCCACCTCGGCCGTCGGCAACAACGTCGTCATCAACCGCTTTGTCGAGGGTGATACCGACTTCAACTCCGTCGACAACCTGGCCTTCCAGCCGGTAAGCGGCAACCTCTACGTCATCGAGGACCACACCAACGGCGACGTCTTCGCCTGCCTGCCCGACGGTACCGATCGCGACATCAAGACCGACGGCTGCGC